>Ga0209578_10002843_pt1 | contig 13882 bp, 9 predicted proteins | sample tdAd472_FD_187127 | JGI IMG/M metagenome (GOLD analysis project Ga0209578, IMG submission 187127) | Marine sediment microbial communities from the Atlantic coast under amendment with organic carbon and nitrate - tdAd47.2 (SPAdes)... | ecosystem: Environmental > Aquatic > Marine > Coastal >...
TCGGAGAGGGCCCGCCCCTTGGCGTCCTCGAACCCCGGCGCCACGCCCCACGCGCGAACCCCGAGCTCGAGCCCGGCCCCGCTGCGCACGAGCACGCGGTCGATCCGCCCGCAGCAGGCCTCGCGGCTGACCAGGCAGGCGCAGCGCAGCCCGGTGGCCTCCAGCCAGCGAGTCAGCACCGCGCCGTCACGCTTGCGGCTGGCCTTGAGGTTCGTGTCGCCGAGGAAGAGCACCGCGCGCCCCTTGGAGCGGCCTTGCATGGCCGCGATCAGCTGCCGGACCTGGTCCGCACGGGCGACCGCGTCGTCCTTGCCGCCGCCAGCGTCCATGTGCGAGGTGTAGACGTCGAGCTCCACGCCGGGGCTGAGCTCGAGCCGCACGAGGAGGAAGCCCTTGGAGGCCAGCCCGTCGCTGGCTCCAGCGAGCACCCCGCTGAACGCGCGAAAGTGCTCGCGGTAGACGCTCAGCTTTCGCGCCCGGGCAAAGCACGCGAGCCCCGAGCCGTAGACCCGCCCGGTGAGGGCGTCGTAGAAGCTGGCGCGAGTCGGGAAGCGGTTCGCGGCCAGCAAGGCGTGCCCACCCTCGACGAAGTCCTCCTGCAGCCCCACGATCGCGAACGGCTGCAGCTTGGGCCCGATCGCGCGCAGGCGCTGGAGGGTGTCGTCTCCGGTGACCACGGAGGGCAAGCCGTGGACGTTGTAGGAGACGACCTCCAGCTCACCGCCCAACGGCGCCTGCGCCAGGCACACCCCGGCCAGGATCAGCGGAAGCAACGCGCAGCGGATCACGGGCGACCTCTCAAGCCGCCAGGCTACCAGCCGCGCGCCGCCGCAGGATCAGCGACGCGGCGAGCACGAGCAGCGTGGCGCCCCCCACGTAGCCGGCCAGCGCTCGGAACACCCACTCCACGCTCAGGCCCAGGTCGAAGGCCTTCCCCAGCAGAAACGGCGAGAGCGAGGTGGCGAAAACGGCCACCGCAGTCGCGAGCGAGCGGATCGCCCCCAGGTGCACGACGCCGTAGACGTCGGCCCACATGGCGCCGACCACGTTCGCCCCATACCCAATGCTCAGCCCTGAGCCCACGAAGAGCGCGATCAGCGCCGCGGGGTGGTCGCCGACTGCGACGGCGGCCAGCCCCAGCCACAACGGAATCAGGAAGGTCGGCAGCAAGCGAACGCTCCCCAGCCGGTCGACCCACGGCCCGGTCAGCAGCGACGCGCTGACCCGGACACCGGCGAAGACCACGAAACTGATCCCCAGGAGCTCCTCCGACCAGCCCTTCTCCTCGATCAGGAAGATCTGGTGGAAGAACACGCCGGTCAGCACGAAGCCGTTGCAGAGCACGGCGGGCAGCAGCGCATAGAACACGGGGTCCCGCAGCACCTCGCCCCGCGTCCACTGCTTCGGCCGGTTTTCAGGGGGCCTCTCCGAGGCCCCCTCGCCTGGTTCCATGGGGGGCCTCTCCGAGGCCCCCTCGCCCTCGCGGCTCAGCCGCTCGGGCTCACCCCCAACGGGCTGAGGGCTCACGCTTTCAGGGAGCCTCTCCGAGGCCCCCTCGCCTGGTTCCATGGGGGGCCTCTCCGAGGCCCCCTCGCCCTCGCGGCTCAGCCGCTCGGGCTTACCCCCAACGGGCTGAGGGCTCACGCTTTCGCTGGTCGTTCGCGCTTCGAAGGCGGCGTGGCGTTCGCCGTGGCCCCGGAGCAACCATGCCACCAGCGGGACCTGAAGCGCGAGCAGCACCACCCCGTTGATCCCCCACAGGGTGCGCCAGTCGAGCCCGCCCAGAGCCGAGAGCACCACCAACGGCAGCACGCCCTCGCCGATCGCGAAGCCCATGCTGGCGACACTCATGGCCGTCGCCCGCCGGCCCTCGTAGTAGCGCGCCATGGAGGTCATGGCCGTGTGGCTCATGAGCCCCTGCCCGAACAGCCGCAGCCCGAAGAACACCACCCCCAGCACCGCCGCGGTCGGCACGAGGGCCATGCCGAAGCAGGCGGCCGCCAGCGCCACCGCGATCACCGCCGCGAACACCCGCAGGTCGACGAGGTCGAGCTTGCGCCCGGCCCAAGTCAGGCAGGCCGCGCTGCACAGGGTCGCCAGTGAGTAGAGTCCGCCGTAGTCCGAGTTGCTCAGCTCGAACGCCGCCTTGAGCTGCTTGGCGAACAGCGAGACGAAGAACGTCTGCCCGAAGCTCGAGGAGAGCGCGACCACCACCCCGAACGCCAGGAACCTGCGCTCGGTCCGCACGAAGCTCAGGTAGCCGCTCACGTCACCTCGGCCGCCGAGTATAGGCCTGCGCCGCACCCCGGAGACAGAGCCGGAGGCAGAATCAGAGGAAGAGGCGGGACTACCCTGACCTGGCCAGCCGCTCCCCCTCGAGCTTCACCAGCTTGCCCCGGTAGAGCTCCGCGTAGCGCCCGCCCCGGGCGAGCAGCTCCTGGTGCGTGCCCGACTCCACGATCCGCCCCGCGTCGATCACCAGGATCCGATCGGCGTTCTTGATCGTCGAGAGCCGGTGCGCGATCACGAACGCGATCCGGCCGACCAGGACGGTGTCCACTGCGGCCTGGATCAGGCGCTCGGTCTCGGTGTCCACCGAGGAGGTCGCCTCGTCGAGCACGAACACCTGGGGGTCAGCGAGGATCGCCCGCGCCAACGCGATCAGCTGCCGCTGCCCCGTGGAGAGCCGGCTCCCGCCCTCACCCACCTGGGCCTCGTAGCCCTCGGGCAGCCCGCGCACGAAGGCGTCGGCCCCCACCAGCCGCGCCGCCTGTTCGACCTCAGCGTCCGTGGCGTCGAGGCGCCCGTAACGGATCGCCTCGCGCACGGTGCCCGAGAACAGGTGCGGCACCTGCAGCACCACCGAGAGGTTGCTCTGCAGCCAGGCCAGGCTCCGCTCGCGGTAGTCGACGCCGTTGATCCGGATCTCGCCCGCGGTGGGCTCGTAGAACCGCCCCAGCAAGCTCGCGATCGTGCTCTTGCCGCCGCCGGTGGCGCCCACGAGCGCGATCGTCTGCCCCGCCTCGACCTCGAGATCGAAGCCCTGGAGCACGGGCTCGCCGGGCACGTACGCGAAGTCGACCCCCGCGAACTCGATCCGCTCGATCCGCGCGTCGCCGCCGTCGACGGCCACGTTGGGCGGGCGCTCGCGGCCCTCCCACTCGGCGAGCCGCGCCAGGACCTCGTCGGAGTCGCGAATCTCGGGCACGGTCTCGAGCAGGCCCTGCACCCGCTCGGCCGCGGCCTGGGCTGACTGCAGGAGGGTGAAGCGCTCGGCGAGCTCCTGGATCGGCATGGTGAACCGCGCGGCGAGCTGCATGAAGGTCACCAGGGTGCCCAGGGTCAGCCCCAGGCCGTCGACGGCCACGCCGCCGCGCCACAAGGCGAGGCCCACGCCGAGCGCCCCGAGGGTCATCACGCACGGCAGGTAGACCGCCGACTGCAGCGCGTTGCGCATGGAGTGCGCGTACATGTCCGTCGAGTTCACTTGGAACTCGTCGAGGTTCCCCTGCTCGCGGACCAGCGCCTTGGTCGTGCGCACGCCCATCAGCGCCTCGTTGTAGTTCGCGGTCAGGATCGCCGCGGCCTTGCGCACCAGGCGCGAGCTCTCGAGCATCTTCCGCTGGAAGGCCCAGCTCAAGATCGTCAGCGGGGGCACGATCACCAGCACCACCAGCGCCAGGCGCCAGTCGAGGAGCAGCATCGCGAGGGTGATCCCCAGCACCAACGACCCGCCCCACACCAGGTCGAGCAGGAACCAGGGCAGGAGCGAGCTCAGCTTCTCGCAGTCCGACGTCAGCCGGGTCACCAGCCAGCCCACCGGCCGCTTGTCGAAGTAGGCGAAGGGCAGCTCCTGCAGGCGCTCGAAACCGCGGGTTCGCAGGTCGTAGGCGACCCCGGTCGAGGCCAACCCCGCGCAGCGGATAAAGGCCCACACGCAGAACGCGAGCAGGGCGAAGGCCCCGGCGTAGGCGGCCCCGTAGCCCCAGAGCTGACCCCCGGCGTCGCCGGCGATCGCGGCGTCGATCAGCCACCCGGTGAGCACGGGCACCGCCACGTCCACCCCGGCCACCAGCAACCCGGCCACCCCGAGCACGCCGAGGGGCATGCGGTAGGGCCGCGCGTGACGCAGGAGCCGGGCCCAGAGGCCCCACTCCATGCGTCCCTTGTAGCGGTCGTCGTCTTCGTAGAGAACTGCAGCGCTCATGCTTGCCCCGCCATCGCAGGCTCTGCGGCCGTAGCCGCGGGTTCGATCTCGAGGGAGGTCTGCGCCTCCCACAGCCGCCGGAACGGCCCGTCCACGGCGCGCAGCTCGGCGGGGGTGCCGGCCTGCACGATCCGTCCTTCGCGCAGCACGAGGACCTTGTCCGCGTGGCGCACGGTAGAGACGCGGTGCGCGACCACGATCGTCGTCTGTTCTTCGGTCCGTGACTCGAGGGCGCGCAGGATCGAGGCCTCGGTCTCGGTGTCGACCGCGCTCAGCGAGTCGTCCATGATCAACAGCGCCGGCTCCTGCAGCAGCGCCCGAGCCAGGGCCACGCGCTGGCGCTGCCCACCCGAGAGCGTGACCCCGCGCTCACCGACCTGGGTCGCGTAGCCCTCGGCGAAGCCAGCGATGGTGGCGTGTATGCACGCCGCCTGGGTGGCCGCCACGAGCTGCTCCTCGCTGGAGTGCGGCGCGCCGAGCTTGACGTTCTCACCCAGACCCTTGGAGAACAAGAACGGCTCCTGGAGCACGACCGCGGTGTTGCGGCGCACGAGCTTGCGCTCGAGCCCGCTCAGCTCGCGACCGCCGAGGCGGATCGAGCCCTGCTCGTAGTCGTAGAGCCGCAGCAGGAGGTTCACGATCGTCGACTTGCCGCTGCCCGAAGGCCCGAGGATCGCCAGGGTCTCGCCCTGCTCGAGGCGGAACGACACGTCGTGCAGCACCTGCTGCTCGCCGTGGGCGAAGGAGACCCCCGCGAACTCGACGGTCCCGCTCAGCCGCTCGACGCCGCTCGGCGCGGGGTCGACCTCACGGGCCTCACCCAGGATCTCGTCGAGCCGCTCGAGGGCGACCACGGCCTTGCCGAGGTCGGTGAGGATTCGGCCCAGCTGACGCACCGGCCACATGAACAGGTTCACGGCGGTGAGGAAGTAGAAGAACGCGCCGACGGCCAGGCTCCCGTCGAGGATCAAGGCGATCCCGACCCCGACCACCAGCCCCTGCTGGGCAAAGCAGAGGAGGTCCGAGAGCGCCCAGAACCGCGCGAGGAGCACGTAGAGCCGGTTGTCCAGCTCGCGGTGCTCCCCGTTGGTCGCGTCGAACAGCGCGCGTTCGTGGGCCTGCCGGTTGAAGGCGCGCACGACCCGGATCCCCGTCAGGTTCTCTTGGATCCGGGTCGTCATTCGCCCCTCGGCCTCGTCGGCCGCGGTGAACGCGGCCTTCAGCCGCCCGAAGAACACGAACGAGAAGCCGCAGATCACGGGCACGAGCAGCAGCGAGGCCACGGTCATGCGCCAGTCGACGGCGAGCATCAGCGGGATCGGGATCAAGAGCATGGTCAGCGCGCGCCCGATCTCGACGACCTGGCTGGCGAGGAACTTGCGCAGGGTCTCCACGTCGGAGGTGCAGCGCTGGATCAGGTCGCCGGTGTCGGCCTTGTCGAGGGTCCGGCAGGGCAGGTGCTGCAGGTGGTCGTAGACCCGGTCGCGGATCCGACGCACGATCGACTGGCTGGCGTCGGCCGCCCAGCGGCTGCGGAGGTAGGTGAACACGCCGGCCAACGCGCTCAAGCCGAGGAACACCAGGGCCGGCAGCCACAGCCGGCCGCGCAGCGCCTCGGCGCCACCGAACCACTCGACCAGGGTCCGGGTGAAGCCCGAGGCCCGCGAGGGGTCGTCGACGAGCACGCCGTCGAGCACCGCCTGAGGGATCAAGGGCGCGAGGTAGAGGAAACAGGAGGCCAAGATCAGGGCCACGACGGCGGCGCCGTAGCGCAGCCGTTCGCCAGCGAGGGTCTGCCAAACCCTGCGAAGGGTGGGGGACATGGGGAGCCTTTTGCCCGTTGGGGGTGAGCCCCAGCAGCTTGCTGCTAGGGCGAGGGGGCCTCGGAGAGGCCCCCTGAAACGGGATCCTGAAGGTGGTACGGAGGGATCGTATGTGTCCCTCCCCTACCGAGACTTTAGCCCTGACTGTCACAGGAGTTGAGTGCCCGATTTCCGGCAGTCGAACGCCCTGCGCGTCGCGCACGCCGCGGGCCGTGGTACAACGACTTGGGAGGCGTGATGGTTCAGCCCACCAGCTCCAACGAGACCTGCGTGCTGCGCGACGTGACCCTCGGCAAGGGCGTACAGTACTGGAACTTCGTCAACCTCTACGGCTGCACGATCGGCGACGAGACCAAGATCGGGACCTTCGTCGAGATCCAGAAGAACGCCACCGTCGGCGCTCGCTGCAAGATCTCCAGCCACAGCTTCGTGTGCGAAGGGGTCACCATCGAGGACGAGGTCTTCGTCGGCCACGGGGTCCAGTTCATAAACGACGTCTACCCGCGGGCCACCGCGACGGACGGCGCGCTGGCCACCGAGGACGACTGGAGCGTGGTCCCGACCACCGTCCGCAAGGGGGCCTCGATCGGCACCGGCGCGGTGATCCTCGGCGGGGTCACGATCGGCGAAGGCGCCCTGGTCGGCGCCGGCGCGGTCGTCACCCGCGACGTGCCCGCGCACACCGTCGTCGCCGGCAACCCGGCGCGGGTCCTGCGCAACCTGCGTCCTACGACAGAAGGCCCCGTGACCCGAGTCCCCCCCTTCGACCTCAAGCGGCAAATGCAGCAGCTCAAGCCCGAGATCATGCCCGCCCTCGAGGCGGTGGTCGACGGCTGCGGCTTCAGCCTCGGGCCCCAGGTCCAGGCCTTCGAGCGCGACTTCGGCCAGCACCTGGGCGGCGCGGAGGTCGTCGGCGTCGACTCGGGCACCAGCGCGCTGCACCTGGCCTTGCTCGCCTGCGGCGTGGGCCCCGGAGACGAGGTGATCACGACCTCGCTGACCTTCGTGGCCACGGCCTGGGCGATCAGCTACTGCGGCGCGACCCCGGTCTTCGTCGATGTCGACCCCCAGACGCTGTGCATTTCCCCCGCAGCCGTGGGCGAGGCGCTCGCCGCGCACCCTCGAGCCAAGGCCGTGATCGCCGTGCACCTCTACGGCCAGGCCGCGGACCTAGACGCCTTGCTCGCGCTGACCGACGCCGCCGGGATCCCCCTGATCGAGGACGCCGCCCAGGCCCAGGGCGCCACCTACAAAGGCCAGGCCGTGGGGACCTTCGGCCGCGCAGGCTGCTTCAGCTTCTACCCGAGCAAGAACCTCGGCGCCGCCGGTGACGCGGGCTGCGTCTCCACCCGCGACCCCGAGGTCGCCGCGACGGTGCGCCACCTGCGCGACCACGCGCAACCCGAGCGCTACCTCCACGACCGGGTCGGCTTCAACTACCGCATGTCAGGCTTCCAGGGGGCGGTGCTCGGGGTCAAGCTCCGCTACCTCAACGCCTGGAACCGCCGCCGCCGGGCGATCGCCGAGCGCTACCTGGACGAGCTCGCGGACCTGCCGCTGCTGGAGCTGCCGTGCGTCGGCCCGCACAACGGCCACGTGTGGCACCAGTTCGTCGTCCGCCACCCCAATCGCGAGGCCTTCCGCGCCGAGCTCGACGCGGCCGGCGTCGGCACCGGCTTGCACTACCCGCGCGCGCTGCACCGCCAGCCGGCCTACGCCGAGCTAGGCCTGGGCGAGGGTAGCTTCCCCCACGCCGAGCAGGCCGCCGACGAGGTCTTGAGCCTGCCCATGTTCCCCGAGCTGACCAAGGCCGAGGTCGACTTCGTGATCGCCAGGGTTCAGGAGACGCTGGGGTGAGCGCGCCGCGCTACCTGGTCACCGGCGGCGCGGGCTTCATCGGCTCGTCCCTCTGCGCGCACCTCGTGCGCGGCGGCGCGCGGGTCGCCGTGCTCGACGACTTCGTCAACGGCTCGCGCGCCAAGCTCGCCGACGCGCTTCAGGAGGTCGGCGCCGACCCCGGCGACGTCGAGGTCCAGGAGGGCGACGTGCGCGACGCCAGCGCGGTCGCCCGCGCGGTCGCCCGCGCAGACGCTGTGTTCCACCTCGCCTGCCTCGGGGTCCGCCACTCGCTGAACCACCCCCGCGAGAACCACGAGGTCAACGCCAGCGGGACGCTGGTCGTGCTCGCGGCCGCCCGCGAGGCCGACGTCGCGCGCTTCGTGCACGTCTCCAGCTCGGAGGTCTACGGCACCGCGCGCAGCGTGCCCATGCCCGAGACCCACCCCTGCCGACCGCACACGGTCTACGGCGCCTCCAAGCTCGCCGGCGAGTGCTACGCCCGCGCCTACCACGACAGCTACGGCTACCCGACGGTGGTCCTCCGGCCCTTCAACGCCTACGGCCCCCGCGCCCACCACGAGGGCGACTCGGGCGAGGTGATCCCGCGCTTCCTGCTCCGCGCGCTTGCTGGCCAGCCCCCGGTGGTCTTCGGCGACGGGACCCAGACCCGCGACTTCTCCTACGTCGGGGACACCGCGCGCGGGATCGCCGAGGTCGGGCTGCACGCCGACGCCGTGGGGCAGACGGTGAACCTGGGCGCCGGCCGCGAGACCTCGATCCTCGAGCTCGCCCAGCAGATCCCGGCGCTGATCGGCGCCGAGCTGCAGCCGGTTCACGAAGCCCCGCGCCCCGGCGACGTGCTGCGCCTCTTCGCCGACGCGACCCTCGCCGAGGAGCGCTTCGGCTACCGGGCGGCGGTCGACCTCGCCGACGGGCTCCAGCGACTCCTGGTCTGGTACCGCGCCCAGGGTGCGGACGCTGCTGACCTGCTGGCCGACGCCCCCGTGCGGAACTGGGAATGAGCGAGCGGATCCCGATCGCGCTCCCCGAGCTGGGGGACGAGGAGGTCGCCGCGGTGACCCGCGTGCTGCGCTCGGGCTGGGTGACCCAGGGCCCGGAGGTCCGCGCCTTCGAGGAGGAGTTCGCCGCCTACGTCGGCGCCGAGCACGCGGTCGCGGTCTCGAACTGCACCACGGGGCTGCACCTGGCCCTGCTCGCGGTCGGGGTCGGCCCCGGCGACGAGGTGATCGTCCCCACCCACACCTTCGTCGCCACCGCCAACGCGGTCACCCACTGCGGGGCGACCCCCGTGTTCGCCGACGTGGAGCTCGAGACCTTCAACCTCGACCCCGACGACGTGGCCGGGCGGATCACGCCGCGCACCAAGGCGATCCTCGCCGTGCACCAGCTGGGCCTGCCCTGCGACCTGGCGCGCCTGGGCGAGCTGGCCCGCACCCGCGGGCTGGTGCTGCTCGAGGACGCCGCCTGCGCCGTGGGCAGCGAGGTCGACCTCGGCCAGGGTTGGGAGCGGATCGGCACCCCCCACGGGCGGATCGCGGCCTTCTCGTTCCACCCGCGCAAGATCGTGACCACCGGCGACGGCGGCATGCTCACCTTTCAGCGCGCCGAAGACGCCGAGCGCTGCCGCCGCATGCGCCACCAAGGCATGTCGGTCTCGGACACCGCGCGCCACGCGGCGAGCGACGTGATCTTCGAGAGCTACCACGCGCCTGGCTTCAACTACCGCCTGACCGACCTCCAGGCCGCCGTGGGCCGCGTGCAGCTGGCGGGGCTCCCCCGGCGGATCGCGCGCCGGCGCGAGCTGATCGCGCGCTACCGCGAGCTGCTGGGCGGAGCCCCGGAGTTGGCCTTGCCCCAGGAGCCCAGCTGGGCGCGGACCAACGGACAGAGCTTCTGCGTGCGGCTGACACCCGCCTGCCGCCACGAGCAGCGCGCGGTCATGCAGGGGCTGCTCGACCGCGGGGTCAGCACCCGCCGCGGCGTGCATTGCTGCCACCTCGAGCCGGCCTACGCCGGCGGCGAGCGGCCCGACCTCGCGCGCTCGGTCGAGGCCCGCGACCGCGGGATCATGCTCCCGATCTACGCCGCGCTCAGCGACGCCGAGGTCGAGCGCGTGGCCCGCACCCTGCTCGAGGTCGTGGGCTAGCTACAGCGCGATCCGCTTCCCGCCGGAGGCCAGCGACTCCGAGAGCGCGCTCAGCACGCGCACCACCTCGACCCCCAGCGCGCCGGGGGAAGTGGGCTCGCCCTCCCCGCGCAGGCAGGCGACGAGTTCGTCGGTCTGCACCGCCAGGGCCTCGCGCCCGGCAATGTAGGGCGCCCGCATGTCACCGTGGCGGTATTCGGGCAGCGCCGCGCGGCGGGAGACGTCGTCGTCGATCTCGATCCCGCGGTCGTAGACGTGGATCTTCTCCGCGGGGTCGAGGTCGTTGTAGACGAGCATGCTCTTCGTCCCGGCGACGATCGTGTGGCGGATCTTCACCGGCGAGAGCCAGTTGACGTGGGCGTGAGCCACCAACCCTCCACCGAAGTCGAGGTGGACCATGGCGATATCGGCCAACCCCGAGGGGGTGTGCGCGGCTCCGGTCGCGAGCACCGACTCGGGAGAACGCCCCAGGAGGTGCAGGAAGATCGAGACGTCGTGGGGCGCGAGGTCCCAGAGCACGTCGTGGTCGTGGCGAAACAGCCCGAGGTTGATCCGCACCGCGTCCAGGTAGAGCAGCTCGCCCAGCTCGCCGTCGTCGAGCTGCCGTTTGATCTCGCGAACCTCGGGAGTGAAGAGGTAGGTGTGATCGACGAACAGCCGCTTGCCAACCTGCCCAGCCAGCGCCAGCAGCGCCTCGGCCTCAGCCAGGTCCCCGGTCAACGGCTTCTCGACGAGCACGTGCCTGCCCGCCTCGAGGGCCGCCTTGGCCAGGGGGAAGTGGGTCGGGATCGGGGTCGCCACGGCGACCAGCTCCACGGCGGGGTCGGCGAGGACCGGACCCAGCTCCGCCGCGCGCTGCACCCCCGGCCAGTCCTGAGCCGCGCGCTCACGGCTGCCGGCGTCTGGGTCGCACACCCAGCGCACCTGGCACCCGGCGTGGCGCTGGAAGTTGCGCACCAGGTTCGGGCCCCAGTAGCCATAGCCCACCACCGCGACGCCGACGGTCATGGCCGGCCCGGGTGAGAAGGGTGCGTGGTAGCTTCTGAACGATGCATGGGGGCCCAGCAGTCTAACAACACATGAACCCGACTCCCCCCACCCCCGAAGCCTCCCCGCCCCAGCCCAAGTCACTGCCGGTCCGGGTCGAGGCCGTGCTGCCCCCGGGGGTTCCGTGGCTCCCGCGCAGGGACTCGCTCGTCCTCCTCGGGGTGCTGGTCCTGTTCGCCGTCGTCTTCCGCGACGCCCTCTGCGCCGGCCCGCGCTGGCACAACGTCGACGAGGGCCTCTGGACGGGGCTCGCCGCCTTCTACACCACCAGCGACATCTCCTTCGCCGAGATCCTGATCCACGGCGGCGACCGCCCCTTCCACATGGGGATCTACGCGCTCTGCGATCGCTGGTTCGGCCACTACAACCTGGTGGCGCTGGGGATCGCGCACTCGATCCTGATCGGGGTCACCGCCTGGGGGTTGGCGCTGCTGGGCAACGCCCTGCTCCGCCTGCGCTCGCCCTGGGCCCTGCTCGCCCTCGGGGCGGTCTACGTGCTCCACTCCTACACGATCTACGAGGGCGAGGTCGGGAACTCGGAGCACGCGGCCAACCTGTTCCTGATCGGGTTCCTCGCGCTCTGGGTGCGCGGCTGGCGGCGAGACAGCGAGTGGTTGCGCTACACCGCGTTCCTGCTCCTCGGCTGCGCCTTCCAGACCAAGAAGCAGCTCGCGCCGCTCGTGCTCTGCGCCCCCGCGTTCTGGGCGCTCTGTCTGCGCCAGCGCTCGGCCACCCGCGGGCTGCGGGGGTTCCTCCACGAAATGGTCGGCTCGGCCGTGTTCTTCCTCCTCCCCTGGCTCGCGGTGCTCCTGACCATCAGCTGGGGCCGACCCGAGGGTGTGCTCTCGGCCAACTACGTGGAGTACGTGATCTCCAACCGCGCCCCCCCCGAGGGTCGTCTGGTCAAGGCCTACACCCGACTGCACGTGCACGTGGCCAACGTACTGGTCATGTTCGCGGCGGCGGTGAGCAGCCTCAGCGTGTTCGTCGCCGCCCCGCGAGACGAGGCCCAGCGCGCACAGCTCCTCCCGCTCAAGCTGCTGGCGGTGCCCTTCCTCCTCTGCCTGCTGGCTACGATCCCTGGCTTCCACCTGTTCTCGCACTACTTCCTGTTTGCGCTCCCGATCAGCGTCGTGATCTGCGCCGCCCTGGCGCAGCTCGCCCTCGCGCGGAGGGTGTGCGCGCCGCGGACCCTCGTCGCCGCCGCCGTCAGCGCCTTCGTCGTGCTCGGCCCGCCGCACTGGCGCTCGCTCCAACGGCGCGACAACCCGCGAGACCTGCTCGTCGCCCAGTGGATCCAGCAGCAGGTCGAGCCCGATCAGCGCATCCTGGTGTGGGGCTGGGCCCCCCACCTCTACCTGTTCTCCGAGCGGATCCCGGCCACCCGCCACGTCTCGATCTCGTATCTCGCCAACGACTACGAGCTCGAGGACGTGCCCGACTACGACGCGGTGCACATGCAGACCCTGTTGGCCGACCTCGAGCGCTACCCGCCGGAGTTGATCGTCGTCCCCGAGCACCAGGACTGGGCCTTCGACGGCTCCCGCTACGCCCTCGAGCGCTTCCCCCCGGTGGTCGCGTTGATCGAGCGCGACTACGTCCCCTTCGCCACCGCCTACGAGCACCGGATCTTCAAGCGCAAGCGCTAAGCCCGGCTCTGCGAGTATGATCCCCGCGTGGGTAACCCCTCCCTGCCGTTGATCTCGATCGTGATCCCCTGCTTCAACGAGGAGCCTGGGCTCGCCGCGCTGTTCAGCAGCCTCGAGCAGGCCTTCGCCGCCCGCGAGGACTACGCCTACGAGGTGATCGTCGTCGACGACGGCTCCAGCGACGGAACCCTCGCCTGGCTGCGCCAGAAGCGCGAGCAGGTCGACTACCTCCAGGTCCTCTCGCTCTCGCGCAACTTCGGCAGCCACGCCGCCGTGCAGGCCGGGTTTCGCGTCGCCCGCGGTGACGCGGTCACGATCCTCGGCGCCGACCTGCAGGACCCACCCGAGCTGATCACCCGCCTGGCGGACAGCTGGCGCGAGGGGAACCCCATGGTGTGGGCGCTGCGCAAGACCCGCCGGGATCCGCTGCTGAAGCGCCTGGTGAGCTGGTTCGCCCACCGCCTGTTCGCCTGGTTGACCGCGCTGGAGATCCCGGCCGAGGGCGTCGAGCTCTTCCTCGCCGACCGCCGGGTGGTCGACGCGGTGACCGCGGCCCGCTGGCGCAACTGCTCGATCCTGATGGCCTTCTTCTGGGCGGGGTTCCCCAGCTCGACCGTGCACTACGAGAAGGTCTCGCGCAGCCAGGGACGCAGCAAGTGGACCCTGCGCGGCAAGGTCCGGCTGTTCGTCGACATGACCGTCGGCTTCTCGTCGCGCCCCATGCGCCTGATCAGCGGCCTCGGTCTGCTCTGTGCGCTGGGCGGCTTCGCCTACGCCACGCTGATCGTCGGTCGCTGGGCCACGGGCAAGGGCGCACCGATCGAAGGCTGGTCGTCGCTGATGGTCGTGACCCTGATCATGGGAGGTCTGATCCTGGTCTCCCTCGGGGTGCTCGGCGAGTACCTCTACCGGAACCTCGAAGAGTCGCGGGAGCGTCCCACGTATATCGTGGGCGAGCACCTCCCTGCCCGGCGCGACCCCAACCCGTCAGCGTAGGCCACGGCCGCGAACGCTTGGGCGTGGATCCGCCAGCGACCCGGGCAGGGGACACCCTAGGGCGGGAGCATGCCCTCCAGGCTCCCCCGCACCGAGGCCTGCCCGGGCATCCGCGAGTGGAGCACACGCCTCAGCTGCTGGTTGCGCGCGCCCT
>Ga0209578_10002844_pt1 | contig 13880 bp, 9 predicted proteins | sample tdAd472_FD_187127 | JGI IMG/M metagenome (GOLD analysis project Ga0209578, IMG submission 187127) | Marine sediment microbial communities from the Atlantic coast under amendment with organic carbon and nitrate - tdAd47.2 (SPAdes)... | ecosystem: Environmental > Aquatic > Marine > Coastal >...
TCCCTTCTACGGCGGCTGGGGTATCGACCGTTTCATGAATCTTGTCCTCGTGGCACCACCGAGCGGGTTGATCCCTGTCGTGTTCATGGGGGCACTCGCCAACATCAGGACTGACCGTCTTACCTGGGCGATTATGGTCTTCGATCCCAACGATCGTACCAACGACTACTTTCCAGGTGATCTGTTTAAAGACGGCGTGAACATTTCAGTTTCTGGCGCACATGTTACGACACTCGCTGGGCGCAAAACTACTTACGCTCTCACTGGACTCTACAGCACGGCGGAGGGAGCGGATTATTCTTCCGTGGGTGGCGGCGTGGGGAGCATAGTAAGTACCAAGTCTGGTGCCTACAACATCAACTTTGAGTTCAAGCACACTCTGAAAGAGAGCAGCGAGCAGGCGAATGCTGCCTGGGGATTCTACCTCAAGGCGGCAATCGCTGACGGCAATCCCAACTATGTCCAGCGTTCGTTGATCGTCGGGATCGGCGGTAAAGCGTTGTTCTTCGGACGTCCCCAGGATAGTTTCGGCGTCGGCGCTTACCTCTACAACCTCAGTGACATGCTGCAGGATTCGTTGGATCCCACATTCACCAATTTCCAGGACGAAGGAGCTGTTGAAGCCTTCTATAGCTGGTGGGTGACGCCGTGGCTGCAGATCGGGGCAGATATCCAGTACATCAATCCTGCCAGGGGCGATAACAAAAATACACTGGTCCCCTCCCTGAGGATGCAGATTCGGTTCTAGGCCTCCAGCCTCCTCATGTTCGTCACCTACTACCGCACAAGCTCTGCGGAAACTACTAGGTCATTTTGTCGAAAAATGTGCATCTGGTGGCATTTAGTGTGCATCGTGCCTGCGCACTGAGTGATTAACTGTTGTCCGGCTTTAGACCGGTTAAAAGGACACGAAAGATCATGAGTGACCAATTTGAAAAAAGCATAACCCGACGCGAAGCGTTGGGTGCAACGGCAGCTGTCGCGGCTGGAGCCGCACTCGCAACCGTTGCGGGATCAGCAAACGCACAAGCAGCTGAAAGCAGCCGGGCCGTGAAAAAAGAGGTTGACGGCAAAATGACAACCACCGTAAGCCTGGATTGGAACGAGGTGTACTACACCAACTGCCCCCTTATCTCTGCCAGCAACGTGGACCAGGAACTGGGCTGGACTGCTGAGGAATTTGGGAAAATCGGCGTCCAATTTGCCTATTTCCGCTCGCGCCCAGAGACCGACTGGTACCCGCATTACATCCACAACCAGGAAAACCTGATCCGTTTCGGCGGCTTGTTCCCGCCCATTCACGTTAACGCAGACTACCGCAGGACCCGGATGTTGGGTTTGACGCACGTGCCTTGGGAAGGCGGTTGTTTGATGGTGCGCGCCAATGACAACTTCTTCCGGATGAGCGATCTGAAAGGCAAGAAGATCGGCATTACCAAGAGCCAGAACACGCTCAAGAACGACTGGTGGCGCATCCAGGAACACCAGGGCATCCTGTCGATGTTAATGATGAACGGCATGACGGCGAAAGATGTCAAGCTTGTTGATTTCCCGTATCCGGACGATTGGTACGACGATCCCGATATGCTGAAGCCCATGATCAATCCGACGTTTTGGCAATTGAATCGTGACCACAAACACGACCTGGCTTTCCGTCCTTTGGAAACGGCGCTGCTTGAGGGCAAGGTTGACGCGATCTACAGCCAAAGCAAAGTCTTCCAGCACATACAGGAAGCAACGGGGCAAATGGCCGCGATCGAAGACCTGTCCAAGTACCCGGACTGGAGACTGCAAGTCGCCAATATCCCCGCCATTATCACCTGCACTGATGTAATGGCCGAGGAGCACCCGGAACTCGTCGTAGCGTTCATGAAAGGCATGATCAGGGTTGGGCGTTGGGCCAACGAGCACAAGCGTGCTGCGTCGGCGATTCTCAACAAGCAAACCTACTACCTGGACGAGGACGATACCTACCAGGGAATCAAGCACGTGGACATGGTGCCAAACCTGTCTGCACAGAATCTGGAGAGGGTGAATATCGGCAAGGCCTTCATGCTCAAGCACGGTTACATCAAGAACGATTTCGATGTAGAAAAGTGGGCCGCACCGGAGTTCTTCGAGCAAGCGGCGAGTGAGCTGCTCAGTGATGCGATCAAGATGAAGACCATGGAAAAGATTCCTACCATGAAAGGGCGGGTTGGATAATCGGGTTGAAGGACAGCTGATCCATATCTCGATTCATGACGCCCTTTCGTTAGCAGCAGTGTTGCCGGCCTTCCAGGCCGGCAGCACAACTTTGAAAGGCACAATCATGTCTAAGCAATGCAAAGAGAGGTGCCGGCGTCGCTTTGGTACCAGTCGAGCTTTGGTGGCCGTCGTACTCGTTGGCATAGCGAGCTTTGCAGCGCCGCAAAACGCCAGTGCGGATGCAGACGAGCAGGCAGTTTCCCAGCTTCCCGCCGGGAAGCAGACGACCCTGGGGCTGTATGTGACGTCCAGGGAAGCCTACGAGATGTGGAAGGCGGCGCCTGATGAAATTAAGATTGTCGACGTTCGCACATCCGAGGAGTTCATATTCGTCGGTAACGCGGACATGGCCTGGAAAATCCCGATCGCTACCCAGTCGGATCAGTGGGATCCTGAGAAGCGGCAATTCCCTATGCAGATCCTGCCTGACTTCGTCGCCCGGGTGCAAAAAGTCGCGGGGCCGGAGGACACATTGCTTGTCATGTGCCGATCGGGTGGCCGTAGCGCCATGGCGGTCAACCTGCTGGCGGAGGCCGGGTTCAGGAATGTCTACACCATCACCGATGGCATGGAAGGGGACTCGGTGAAAGACCCCAATAGCGTTTTTGACGGCAAACGGCTGGTGAACGGCTGGAAGAATTCAGGCTTGCCATGGACCTACCGCGTTAACCCAGATCGGCTCGTGCTGCCTGACGAGCACTAGTCATAAGACTCTTTGCCAATTTCGATTCCAGTATATCCGCTGATGGCCGTAGGCCGAATGGAACCTTTTACCGTGTTGGTTCGTGTAAGTAGTTAGCGGCGCAAGCAGTCTCCGCCACAGATCGCTTTGGGAGATGTAGTGATGAGCACGGATGCGAAAAAGGGCTCCGAACCGACAACTGTCGAGAGGGTGAGTCGGCGGGTCGAATGCCTCGACCCGGAAAACGACGATTTGATGCCGGATATTTATGCCGACGAGGACGCCGCGAACGACATATCGCTCGAACCTGTCGATAAGCCACCGCTGGATTTCGATAAATCCAAAGGCTTCGATCCCTACGATACGGGCTCTTTTTTTAAGAAGTAATTCCTGCCGCAATAATTCACCAGGTACGTCGCACGCTCAGTGACACGTTCTGTCCCGGCGCATCCAGCCCTGAACCATGAACCCGGTAGCGCTTGTCGAGAACGTTGTCGACGCCGAGCGTGAACTGCCAGTTGTTTCGATAGTCCCAGCTTGCTCGCGCACCCAGAATCGCCCAGCCGCTCGTGCCCGCCGGATCGATACGCACGTCGCGCACGTCCCTCGCACTGAGGCGATCCTGCTCACCTGCGAAACGTAACCATACGTCTACCCGAATATTGCCGCCGGGATCGTACGCGATGTTGAGTCGGCCTGACAGCGGCGGGATGCGATCTGCAGGTTCGGATGGCGCGCCGGAGATGCCTTGTTCGCCCCAGGTGTAATTCAGGACTGCGCCCGCGAAAATGCTGTCGGTCAATTCGACATCCGCGCCCGCCTCGATGCCTCGTATCGTCGAGTCGGCCGCATTGACGCTTTGCACGACGTCGCGGCCGTCAGGCGTAACATCGCCCGTCAACACCGACGTGATGCGATCGTCGTAGTGCAAGGCATAAACCATGAGCTCGAGTTGTGCACGCGCGGTCCGGTGGCGCACGCCCAAGTCGATCTGTGCGACGCGCTCGGAATCCAGGCTCGTGTTCGGGATGTTGAAGCGATTGCCCGGTCTGTTTCCCAGCGTCCCCAGGTCGAATACATTCGGCGCACGAAATCCGAAGCCGGCATTCGCGACGAGCTGCGATGCGCCCGTCACGTTGAATATCCAACCGATGTCACCGCTCGCGTCTGTGACACCGATCGAAGCAGCGGCGGAGACCGGCGTCTGCGGTAGCAACACATGCTCGTGACTTACGCGTAAACCGCCGCCCAGGATGTGTCGCGGCGCCACAGAGTACTCGCCGTTGGCAAAAACGGCATACCGTTCGATCTGCGAGCCGTCGGGGAAACGCGGTGTCAACGTGACGACCTGGCCGTCAGTCAGGTTTTCCTCACTACGCTGGCTCGAAACCTCGTCGAGATACGCTTCGCCGCCGACAATCCACGAGCCTGTATCGGTCACCCGACTACCACTGACGACGAACCCGTACAGATCACTGCGATTCGACTCGCGTTGCCGTTCCGCTGCCTCGAAGTCGCGTGTCACACGATCGTCATCAATGCGTTGCCAGGCCAGGTCGAACTTCCAGTCGAGGTCGAACAAGCCGTTTCGGTGTCCATACTGGCCGTGCACGAACGTGCGCCGGTTGGGCGCGAACAGGAACTCCGACGACGACGGCTGGGTCTGGTCGAAGCCGGGGACGAGCTCATCGACGCGCGGCGTTGCCGGCTGTTCGAGATAATGCACGTCGAACAACCAGGAACGTTGATCATCGGGTTTGCCTGCGAGTAACCAGCGTGCTGCTTTCGACTCGTAGCCGCTCGGGCCAATGCGATTGCCGCTTCCGATCTTGCGATCACCAGTCTCGAGATACTCGGCACTCACTGACGTCACGAGATTCGCCGTGCCAACGTCGAGCGTGCCACGGACCATCTTGCCGAGCTCCGCCGAATCGAACGCCATGAACGCCTCGCCCTGAACCTGGGTGTCTGTGCCGTCGAACTCGGGTACTCGTGTAACCAGTTGCACGACCCCTCCGACCGCGTCGCTGCCATACAGCGATGCCGGCGTGCCACGCAGCACTTCGATGCGCTCGACGGCGCTCGAGGGCACGAGTGCGAAATACTGCGTCGGCGCACTGCGGAATATCGCATTGTTGAGGCGAATGCCATCGACGAGATGCAGGATCGACGAACCCTTGAGGCCGCGGATTATCGCGGCGCCCTGGCCGGGCGTAGTTTGCTGCAGAAATACGCCGACATTCGAATCGAGCGCGTCGGTTACCAGCTTGTGCGTCCTGACCAGGTCGTCATCGACAAGCGACAGCGCCGACGATATCTCAGCCGCGCTGACCGATCGCCGGGTGGCCGTGACGAGCACCTCGTCGATCTCATCTTCCGCGACGGAAACGTCGGCAAGGATCAGGGCTCCCAGTATGCCCGGGATGAAGAGTCGTGCAGCGGTCAACGGATCAGGTCAGGCTATCTATCAGAACAAACAGTATCGCCAGTGGCGCAATGAAACGCACGAGGACAAGCCATACGTGCGCGATGACGGGACTGCCGAAACCCAGTTCGCTCTCGAGATATTCCCGCTTGAGTCGCCAGCCGACGAACAACGAAATCAGAATACCACCCAGTGGCATCAGCAGGTTCGCGGTGAAGTAGTCGATAAGCCCGAAGAAGGTCATGTCCTCGAACACCTCGAACATTCCGAGCGGTTTGACGTCACTCCAGATATTGAACGAGAACACGCTCAACATGCCGATGAGCCAGGCCGCGACGCCGAAGACAGTACAGCCCTTGATGCGAGTCCAGCCCCACTTGTCGCGGCCATAAGCGACAATCGGCTCGATTATGGCTATGGCTGACGTAATTGCAGCAAACGCGAGCAGCACGAAGAACACGGCACCGAACAGCTCGCCACCAGGCATGCCGGCGAATGCGGTCGGCAAAGTCTTGAATATGAGTCCGGGACCTTCGGCCGGATCCAGTCCGTTTGCGAACACGATCGGGAAGATCATCAGGCCGGCGAGGATCGCGACGAGCGTGTCGGCGCCGGCAATGATTACGGACGCTTTCGTCAACGACACCGATTTAGGTACATATGACCCATAGACCATCATGAGTCCCATGGCCACACCGATCGAGAAGAATGCCTGCCCGATGGCGGCAAGCACGACAGGACCGTTGATGAAGCGAAACTCGACCACAGGTGTCAGAAAGTCGATCTCATAGGTGCGGATGATCTTGCTGAAATCGGGGCTGAACAGGAAGTCCCATCCAGCCGCGAAGTCGCCCGCATAGGCCGCGTAGCCAATCATGACGAGCAACATGACGAAGAGCGACGGCATCAGGAACTTGACGGCTTTCTCGATACCGCCCTGCAACCCCCGGGCAACAATGAACATCGTGAGGAACAGGAACACGGTGTGCCAGATGGTCAGTGTTCCAGGGCTCGCCAGCAAGGCGTCGAACTGCCCAGCAACGTCTGCCGCCGAGGCACCGCCGAATCCCGTCGCGGCTTTGTAGATGTACGCCAGCGTCCAGCCCGCGATGACGCTGTAGAAGGTGGCGATCAGGTAGCCCGTAATCACGCCCATCCAGCCGACGATGGCCCAGGACCGCGACCCTCCGGAATCCTGGGCAACTTCCGCCATCGCGATGGGCGGGCTCTTGCTGCCGAGGCGGCCGATCAGCAACTCGCCGATCAGGATCGGTACCGCGATAAGCACGACGCACAAAACGTAGACGAGCACAAAGGCACCGCCGCCGCTGACGCCGACGACGTAAGGGAATTTCCAGATGTTGCCGAGGCCAACTGCGGCGCCGACTGCTGCCAGTATGAATGTCGTCCCTGAGGACCAGGAATGCTCGCTACCTGCGCTTAAGGCCATCCCCCCGACTCCTTGTTCTTTGGACTTGTTGCCCAAATACTAACAGGGCTGCATCGGTACGACGAGTGATGCCGGCCCCGGGAAAGCCCAGTGCACAGAGCCCCGCCAAAGGTCACCCCCATCGACGACAGCCTCGTCGAAGCACTGCTGGGACCCGATGCGTTCGACCATCCCGCCGACGATATCGAGCTCATCGAGACCCATATCTCCTGGGTCATTCTCGCCGGCGACTTCGCTTACAAGATCAAGAAACCGCTGGTTCTCGACTTTCTCGATTTCGGCGACCTCGACAAGCGCCGTGCCTGTTGCGAGGAAGAGATCCGCCTGAATAAGCCGTGGGCGCCAGACATTTACATTGACGTCGTGCCGATCACGCAACGCGACGGCCGGCTGCATTTTGGCGGCGATGGAGAGGCGCTCGAATATGCCGTGAAAATGCGTCGCTTTGACCAGGCCCTGCGCCTCGACGCACAACTGGCTGCGGGCTTGTTGTCGGTCGCCGATATGAAGGAGCTCGGTCGCAACATTGCGGAACGCCATGCGGCGGCGGCTCTTCCGGATAGGAGTGATCGCGAACGCCTGGTTGAGCAGGCAAAGCACTTCGTCCGCGAGAATTTCGATCACCTTGAAGGCGTCATTAGCGACGATGACTTCATGTTCCTGCGGAGCTGGACCGCACTCGAGCTGGAAAAACTCGACGGCGTGCTTTGGCGGCGATTCGATGATGGCTTCGTGCGTGACTGTCACGGGGACCTGCACCTGGGCAATCTTGTGCGGCTGCCCGACGGCATCACGACGTTTGACTGCATCGAGTTCAACCCCGACCTGCGCTACACGGATGTCTTTGCCGACGTCGGCTTCCTGACGATGGACCTTATCGAGAAAGGCCGTCACGACCTGTCGGCTCACTTCCTGAACCGTTACCTCGAATGCAGCGGAGACTATGACGGCGTTGTGCTGCTCGACTTCTACTTCGTCTATCGCTGCCTCGTACGCGCCAAGGTCGCCGCGATCCGTAGTCGCGAGCGGGAGATCATTACAGAACGTGACGCCGATATCGAAGAGGCGCAGCAGTATGTCGACTTCGCTCGCCGGCAGGCAACGAAGGGACCACGCGCACTCATCATGATGTGTGGCCTGTCAGGCTCCGGGAAGTCCTGGGTGTCCGAAAGGCTCATGGCGGAATTACCGGCGATCCGCTTGCGCTCCGACATCGAGCGTAAGCGCCTGTTCAGCATCACGGAGTCAGAACAAAGTGGCTCCGGAATCGCCGCTGGTATCTACTCGGCCGATGCGAACGCAGCGACCTACGAGCACATTTTCGGACTCGCCAGCGACCTGCTCGCAGCCGATCATCACGTCATTCTCGACGCTGCGTTTTTGGAGACCAGGCAACGTGAAGGTGCGAGGCGCGTTGCCGCGAAGTCCGGCTGCGCTTCAGTCTTGCTGAACATACATGCGCCGACCGAGGTGCTGCAGGAACGACTTCGGCAGCGCGCCTCAGCAAAGAGTGACGTGTCCGAAGCCAACCTCGAGGTGCTGGAGTATCAACTGGCGGCAGCTGACGCAGTCGCTGCAGATGAAGACGTCATCGATGTCAACAACGATGCTGCTGTCAACATCGACGCTATCGCACAATTGATTCGTGAGCGCGCCCGCGACAACTAGCGCAGCCGGTTACCGAAAGCGTCCCACACCTCGACTTCGCCGTACTCGAGTGAGCGAACCTTGTTTTCGATCTGCGCGAGATCGCCAACGACGACCCACGTCAGTCTGCCGGGGTCGACGACACCGCGCGCCCTTTTGTTCACCTCGTCCAACGTTACCGCGTCGATGCGCGCGCCACGCGTCTCTGCGTAATTGTGCGGTAGACCATAGCTGTCAGACGCAATAATGCTAGCCAGGAAGCCGCGATTCGTCGCGAACGTGCCCGGTAGTGAACGCGTCCGGTTGAGCTTTACGCGCTCGAGCTCTTCATCGCTTGCGGGGCGTGTCGATACGAACTCTTCATACTCGCGCATGATTTCCTGCATGCTCTCCATCGTTTTGTCGGTCTGCACGCTGCCACTCACGGCGATGTACTGATCACCACTCGTGTTCTGTCGGATGCCCGAGCGCATGCCATATGACCAGTGTTTGTCTTCGCGCAGATTCATGTTGATTCGAGCCTCGAAACCGCCGCCGAACACGCCATTCATGATGTACAGCTCGGTCGACGTTTCGGGGTCGTAGGGCGCGATGGCATGTCCCGCGAGTATCATGCTCTGCGGCGCTTCGGGCTGGTCGACGAGGATCACTCGCGGCGGCGTGTCGGCCGCGTCGCCAATAGGTTTGCGTGCCGAAATGCTGTCGGCTTTCCATTTTCCGAAAGACCGGTTTACCGCCTCGGTTGCCTCCTCGATGCCGATGTTGCCAATCATGAACACCGTCATGTTGTCGGGCGCAATCTCCTGCCGGTGGAACTCCAGCAACATGTCACGATCGACCTGCTCGAGGAGCTCCGGCGTCCACACGGACCCCAATGGATTGTCCGAACCGTATACCGCACGTTCGAACAAACTTCGAGCGGCACCCGACGGTGACTTCTCGAGCGTCGCCAGCCACGCGCCAATCTGTTGCTTCAGCTTGTGCAGTTCGTCGTCGGGGTAGACGGGATTGCGCAGGACCTCGGCCGCGATATCCAGCGAGGGCTCGAGGCGGCTGTGCAGAATGCGATAGTCGAAAGAGCTGTCCTCGACCCCCGCCTGCAGCTGACCGCTCATGGCAATTTCGTCTTTCGCCGCGGCGAGTTCGTGCGCGTCGTATTGCTTTGTGCCCTTGTCCATGAGTGCCAGCGCAAAAGTCGCCAGTCCCGGCGCCTCGGGCGGGCTCGCCGTGGCGCCCGCGTCGATACGGATCGTCACGTCGACGATAGGCAATGTGTCGCGTGTCGCAACGACGAGCTTCATGCCATTGTCGAGCGTCGCCGTCGCGATGTCGGGAAAGTGGATATTCGCATCCGCCGTTACGCCCGGAATCGTCGACCTGTCGACGCTCGCCTCCGTGCTTCCGTACTCCGGAAACGGCAACACCGTGAGTTCATAGTAACCTCGCGTCAGCCAGCGATTCGCCGTGTCCCGAAGATCTGCCGGCTTCGCGGCGTTAAGCCACTCCAACTCGGTGTTGATGTACAGGGGATTGTCGGAATACAGATGCCCTTCCGCGAGTACCCGGCCGACCGCCGAGCTACGTTCGAGAGCACCGATCATGTACATGTTAATAGCGAGCTTGGCATTCTCGACGATCTTCTCGTCGGGGCCGGACTCGAGATACGCGGCGACGATGTCGTCAACGATCGGCAGGACCTGCTCGGGCGCAACGCCGGGGCGCAGGTCGATCGTCAGCGTGTACTCGCCGCTCATCACGCGACCGTAGGCGCTGCCACGCACGGCCGTCGCCAATTGCAGATCGTCGACAAGCACTTTTCGGAGTGGTGAATTCTTGTTACCGACCAACGACTCGTTGACGAGGTACATCAGTGAGGTGTCGCGGTCGTTCAGCCCCGGTAAAGCCCAGACTCTCGAAATACGCGTCTGCCCGACGCGGTCGTACATCGACTCTTTTCTGTTCTCGGTAAGAGTTGGAATCCATTCCTTTGGATGCACCAAGGGCACGCCGATGGGCGTTTCACTGAAGTAATGTGTGACCCTTTCTTTCGCAGTCTCCAGGTCGATGTCACCGGCAAGCACCAGCACAACATTTGACGCGCCGTAGTACGTGTTGAACCATTCGTGCACGTCCTCGAGCGAGGCATTGTCGAGGTCTTCCATCGAACCGATGATCGAATGACGATAGGGGTGATCGACGGGATACAAGCCCGCGCGAATACGGTCACTCATCTTGGCGTAGGGCCGATTGTCACCCTGACGCTTCTCGTTCTGCACAACCCCTCTTTGCTCATCGAGTGCTTCCTGAGTTACGGCGCCGAGCAGGTAGCTCATGCGATCGCTCTCCATCCACAACGCCATGTCGAGTGCGCCCGTCGGTACGGTCGCGAAATAGTTGGTGCGATCCTCTGACGTCGTGCCGTTCATGCCGGTCGCACCCGCGTCGGTAAAAGGCGAGAAGTATTCGCCCTCGCGATTCTCGGTGCCCTGGAACATCAGGTGTTCGAAGAGGTGGGCGAAACCGGACTTGCCCTCGGGCTCGTCCTTTGACCCTACGCCGTACCACATGCCGACAAAGATGGTCGGCGTCGAGTGGTCCGTATGCACAATGACCGTCAAGCCGTTGTCCAGCCTGAACATCTCGTACGGGATGTTGACCTGGGTCTGCACCTCGTCGGCCACGGCGTAGGCCTGAACCGCAAGTACGGCAAAGAGTGCTATTGCAGCTAAAAATGTCCTCATGCGCTCCACGGAGGGCTCCTTCTTGATCACAATCGATACATATCGCGTCATTTTAGACGCGAATGGCAACAAACTTCGGGATTTTCCTGCAAAGTCGCGCAAAATCGAAACTCCCGCGAACTTGCAGCAGGTCACCGGTCAGACACTATACAGAGGCAAGGGTTTCATGATGATGCAGAGGATGGAATATTCCGCGGCGGTGCTCCTGCTCGCAGGTAGCTGCCTCGCCGGGGAGTTGCCGCCAGGGGCGTTCGATGTTGACGCTGCCCTCGCCCGACAAGCCGCGGGCGACCTCATTTCAGGCGTCGCGGTCGCCTACGACTGCAGGCTGTCACAGCACTCCTTTCGCAAACTGGGCGCCGACGAAAAACCGGTCTACCTGGTGGAAGTCACGATGGACGGCCCGGAATGCGAGGACGCGTTGCTATTGCTCGCGCGTCATGGCTCTACTCGTGATTTCATCTTCCGTGCCTGGGAACCGGCCCCTGACGTCGAGCAGGTAGACCCAATCGAACGGACAGTCGATCCACTGTAGGTACGGCGCCATGACGGGCCTGGACAGGCTTCAATTACGCGGGAATGGCAGAAATCCCCTACTGACTCAGCACCGCTGGGTCGATTTTTGCAAGCATGTCGGCGCCCGCGGTGACAGCGGTCGTCAGCGCTTCCGATTCGGACAGGTAATTGCTCGCATAAAAATTCGCAATGGCGATTTTCGACTCGAGGTATGCCTTGTCGCTACTTCCGTCCCTGATTGCTCCGGCTGCGGCCAGTGCGCCGCGTGCCAGGTAATAACCACCGGCGACATTTCCGAATTGTTTCAGGTAGGGCGTCGCGGCTGCGAGCACGTGCTCCTGGTCGGCATGCGCCGCCTCGAGCAGCCAGTCGGTGGAAGTTTCGAGCTGCTCGGTTGCGGCCCTCAATCGCAGGCCGATGTTCTGCAGTTCACTGCGATCGTCGTTGCTGGCAATTTCCGCCGTGCTACGTACCGAGTCGATAAAGTTTTTGGCGGCTGCGCCGCCGTCACCCTGCAATTTGCGACCGACGAGGTCGATCGCCTGGATGCCGTTGGTGCCCTCATAGATGCCGCAGATTCGCACGTCACGCATGAGCTGCGCAGCACCCGCCTCTTCGACGTAGCCCGCGCCGCCATGAACCTGGACGCCGATGGACGTAACTTCGTTGGCCCGATCTGTGCTCCAGGCTTTCGAAATCGGCGTCAGCAGTCCCTCGAGTGCTGAGGCGGCCTTGCGCTCCTCCTCATCCGGCGATGTGCGGGCGAGATCGTAGGCAACGGCGTTCGCATAGCAAATGCCACGCGACGCCTCGACAAGCGACTTCATCGTGAACAGCATGCGGCGGACATCTGCGTGTTCGTAGATCGGCACCTGTTTACCCGGCGTGACGTCGGGTTTGTACCCTTGCCGGCGCTCCTGTGCGAATTCCAGTGCGAGCTGATAACTCCGCTCCGCGATCGCGAGACCCTGAATTCCGACATCGAGGCGTGCCGCATTCATCATGACGAACATGTTGCGGAGGCCGCGGTTCTCTTCGCCGAGTAATGTGCCGTAGCACTCGCCCGCCTCACCGTAGGCCACGACACAGGTCGGGCTACCATGCAGGCCCAGTTTCTCTTCGAGCCCCACGCAGTGGACATCGTTGCCCTCGCCGAGCGAGCCGTCGTCGTTCACATTCATTTTCGGCACGAGAAACATCGAAATGCCGCCCGTACCCTCGGGCGCGTCCGGCAATCTCGCCAACACGAGGTGCACAATATTCTCTGTCAGGTCGTGGTCACCATACGTGATGAAGATTTTCTGGCCGGTTATCTTGTAGCGCCCGTCACCAACGGGCTCAGCTTTTGTCTTGATAGCGGCAAGATCAGAACCCGCCTGGGATTCGGTAAGGTCCATCGCGCCAGACCACTCGCCGGAGACCAGTTTTTCGAGATATAACGCTTTCTGTTCGTTCGTCCCGGCAGCGTTGATGGCTTTGACCGCCCCGGTGGTGAGCGTCGTGCCGATGGCAAAAGACATGCAGCCCGCGTTGAGCCCGTCGACCAGTGCGATAGCAAGCGTCGTCGGTAGCCCTTGTCCGCCGAACTCTTCGGGAAACGCGAGCGCGCCCCATCCGCCCTCCACGTACTGGGCATAAGCTTCCCTGAATCCTGGCGTCGTCTTCACGGCACCATCCACGAGTTCGGAGCCCTGCTTGTCGCTGGGCTCGTTCAGTGGCGCAATAACCTGATCGCAGAACTTGCCCATCTCCTCGAGGATGGCATCGACCAGGTCATCGGATAGGTCTTCGAAGGCACCCGTTTTTTCGAGTGCGCTGAAGCCCGCCATGTGGTCAAGCGAGAATCGAATGTCTTTTACCGGTGTGGAGTAGGTCATTGGTCAGTCATCATCAGTGGTTGCTAAGGGCGGTCACCTATGAAAGTGTAACCGAGCGCGCCGGGTATCTGCTGCCGACTTCAGGCAAATTTTCGGACATTCTGTGGCTCGGGACGCTGCTGAATCTCGTCGAGCGCATCCCTCAATTGTTGCCAGCGCTGTTCGAGCGTACCCGTATAGCCGACCGACATGCGCAGGAGCCCCGGGCTGATACGCGCGGCCGCTTTGTCCTCGTCCGTCAACTCGCTGGACGTGCTCGATCCCGAGCAGGACATCAGAGTATCGAAGTAGCCGA
>Ga0209578_10002845_pt1 | contig 13867 bp, 13 predicted proteins | sample tdAd472_FD_187127 | JGI IMG/M metagenome (GOLD analysis project Ga0209578, IMG submission 187127) | Marine sediment microbial communities from the Atlantic coast under amendment with organic carbon and nitrate - tdAd47.2 (SPAdes)... | ecosystem: Environmental > Aquatic > Marine > Coastal >...
TGGTGCAGGTCTAACCGGAGGCCTCGGTGATCTGGGTAAACTGACAGAGTTGCGTCATCGCATCCTGTTCGTGCTGGGCGCGATCCTTGTTTTTCGCATAGGGTCTTTTATTCCGCTGCCGGGCATCGATCCGCACGTTCTGGAGGTGTTGGTCGAGCAGCAGAAAGGAACCATTCTGGACATGTTCAATATGTTCTCGGGTGGTGCGCTGAGTCGACTGTCACTGTTTGCGCTGGGCATTATGCCGTATATATCGGCGTCGATTATTATGCAGTTGCTGTCCTATACTGTGCCGGCGCTGGAACAGATCAAGAAGGAAGGCGAGGCCGGGCGGCACAAGATCACCCAGTACACGCGTTACGCTACCGTGGTACTGGCAACCTTCCAGGCGATTGGTATTTCGACGGCCTTGCAGGGTCAGGTGGTGGGTGCGCAGCCTCTGGTGGTTTTACAAGGCCTGCCGTTTGTGATTTCGTCGGTTGCCTGTCTGGTAACGGGAACCCTGTTCCTGATGTGGCTGGGTGAGCAGGTAACCGAGCGCGGTGTAGGCAACGGTATTTCGATCATCATCTTCTCGGGTATCGTGGCCGGTCTGCCGGCAGCCGTTGGTGGTTCACTGGAACTGGTGCGTACCGGGGAGATGAATACGCTGAGTATTCTGTTCCTGTTTGCACTGGTGCTTGCGGTAACCGCGTTTGTCGTTTTTGTTGAGCGTGGTCAACGGCGAATCACCGTGAACTATGCCAAGCGGCAGCAGGGTCGCAAAATGTACGCCGCCCAGAGTACCCATTTGCCGCTGAAGCTGAACATGGCCGGCGTCATTCCGCCGATTTTCGCTTCCAGTATTATTCTGTTTCCGGCAACGGCGGGGCAGTGGTTTGGCAGCAACGAGGGCATGGGCTGGTTGAAGGATATCTCTTCCACCCTGTCTCCGGGGCAGCCTTTGTATATCTTGTTTTATGCAATGGCGATCATTTTCTTCTGCTTTTTTTATACCGCTATCGTGTTCAATTCGAAGGAGACAGCGGATAACCTGAAAAAATCGGGTGCCTTTATCCCTGGCATCCGACCCGGTGAACAGACCGCACGTTATATCGATGGTGTAATGACGCGTCTCACACTGGCGGGTGCTATCTACATTACTGCAGTCTGTTTGCTGCCGGAATTCTTGATTTTGTACTGGAATGTGCCTTTCTATTTTGGCGGCACGTCCTTGTTGATTATCGTGGTGGTGGTCATGGACTTTATGGCCCAGGTGCAGTCGTTGATGATGTCGCACCAGTATGAGGGTCTGATGAAAAAGGCCAATCTCAAGGGCCACGGCCGCGCCGGTCTTCTGCGGTAGACCAGAATATATAGGTGAAACCATGAAAGTACGTGCCTCTGTAAAACGCATTTGTCGTAATTGCAAAATTGTCCGTCGCAAGGGCGTGATCCGGGTTATCTGCAAGGATGGCCGGCACAAGCAGCGACAGGGCTGATCGGCTGCAAATACCCAGTTTTAAATTGATATAAGGGACTGAATCCGGTATTGTCGCGGGTTTCGTGAATCGCAACCGGTTGGTCCCGTTGAGGAGATAGGATTCATGGCTCGAATAGCCGGGATTAACGTTCCACCACAGAAGCACGCGGTAATCGCGCTGACGTCCATTTACGGAATCGGCCATACCACGGCGCTGAAAATATGTGACGCCAGTGGTGTCAAGCCGGAAGCGAAGATCAAAGATCTCTCCGAGTCGGAAATTGAAACCATTCGTGGTGAGGTCGCCAAGTACACGGTGGAAGGCGATTTGCGCCGCACACTGTCCATGAATATCAAACGTCTCATGGATCTGGGTTGTTACCGTGGTATGCGCCACCGTCGTGGATTACCGTTGCGTGGTCAGCGTACCCGCACCAATGCGCGCACCCGAAAGGGACCACGTCGCCCGATTCGTCGATGAACAAGTTGCTGGTAACAGGTATTTAACATGGCTAATCCGTCAACAAGCCGTACGCGCAAGAAGGTTAAGGTTAAAAGAAATGTGGTCGATGGAATCGCCCATATTCATGCCTCATTCAACAACACCATTGTGACTATCACCGATCGTCAGGGTAATGCCCTTGGGTGGGCGACCTCTGGTGGTTCCGGTTTCCGTGGTTCGCGCAAGAGTACGCCGTTCGCGGCGCAGGTCGCGGCCGAGCGTGCTGGAGAGATGGTTAAGGAATATGGATTGAAGAATCTGGAAGTTGAAGTCAAGGGCCCCGGTCCTGGCCGCGAATCTGCGGTTCGTGCACTGAATAACGCAGGCTTCCGCATTACAAATATTACCGATGTGACCCCCATTCCGCACAACGGTTGCCGTCCGCCGAAGAAGCGGCGCGTTTAGGGCGGAGGAGACTAAATGGCTAAGTATGTTGGACCCAAGTGTCGCCAGTGCCGTCGGGAAGGCACCAAGTTATTTTTGAAAGGCGAAAAATGTTATACCGCCAAGTGTTCGGTGGAAAACCGTGCCTTCCCTCCGGGGCAGCACGGTCAACGCCGCGGGCGTCTTTCCGACTACGCCACACAGCTGCGCGAAAAGCAGAAAATGCGCCGTATCTACGGTGTGCTGGAACGGCAGTTCCGTAACTATTACAAGAGTGCTGCCCAGCGTAAGGGTTCTACAGGTGAGAACCTTCTGCAGTTGCTGGAAAGTCGACTCGATAACGTTGTATACCGGATGGGTTTCGCAGCTTCCCGTTCGGAAGCGCGTCAGCTGGTGCGCCATAGGGCAGTCACGGTTAATGGTCAGCGTGTTACTGTGCCTTCCTATCAGGTTCAGCCAAATGACAACCTGACGATTGCTGAAAAATCGCGTAATCAGCTGCGTGTCCAGTCTGCGCTGGAAGTCGCCGAGCAGCGTGGCTTTGTCGATTGGATCGAGGTCGATGCGAAGAAAATGCAAGGTGTGTTCAAAGCGCGTCCCGAGCGTTCGGATCTCCCGGCTGAGATCAACGAACATCTGGTCGTCGAGTTGTATTCCAAGTAAAGCAACAGCTTAAGAGGGCGTTTCATGCAGGGCAAGGTCATCGAGTTCCTCAAGCCACGTATCGTTGATGTTCAGGCTATCAACGATCGTGCCGCAAAGGTTGTCCTGGAACCGCTGGAACGCGGTTTCGGTCACACGCTGGGCAACGCCCTGCGTCGTATTCTTCTGTCTTCCATACCGGGTTGTGCAGTCACCGCCGTGGAAATTGAAGGCGTCCTGCACGAGTACTCCGCGATTGAAGGTGTTCAGGAAGATGTCATGGAAATCATGCTCAACCTGAAAGGGCTCGCACTTCAAATGCATAACCGTGAAGAAGCGACCCTGAGGCTGAGTAAGAAAGGGCCCGGTCAGGTTACAGCGGGTGATATCACCCTGGATCACGACGTTGAAGTGATAAACCCGGATTATGTGATCGCCAACCTGACCAAGGATGGCGAGCTGAACATGACACTGAAGGTCGAAATGGGACGTGGCTATGAGCCGGCAACGCTGCGTGCAAGCAAGGAAGAAGACGGCAAGGTGATTGGTTCTTTGCGGCTGGACGCCAGTTTCACGCCGGTTTATCGCGTCGCCTACAATGTCGATGCTGCCCGTGTCGAACAGCGCACCGATCTGGACAAGCTGATTATAGAGATCGAAACCAATGGTACCCTGGATCCGGAAGAAGCTATTCGCAGGGCGGCTACTATTCTCCAGGACCAGTTGTCGGTATTCGTCGATCTGCAAGGCAAGGAGGAAGTCGAACAGGAAAGACCGGAAGCGGACATTGACCCGATCCTGTTGCGTCCGGTCGATGATCTGGAACTGACTGTACGTTCCGCGAATTGCCTGAAAGCAGAAAGTATTTACTTCATCGGTGACCTGATTCAGCGCACCGAAGTTGAATTGCTCAAGACGCCGAACCTCGGCAAGAAGTCGCTTACAGAAATCAAGGATGTCCTGGCGTCCCGTGGTCTGTCGCTGGGTATGCGCCTGGAAAACTGGCCCCCGGCCGGGCTCAAGAATAGCGAAAAGCAATCCGCCGTCAGCATTTAAGGTAGGGTAGAATCATGCGTCACCGTCAAAGTGGACGAAAACTGAATCGTAACAGCAGCCATCGTAAGGCGATGTTCAGCAACATGGCTGCTTCGCTGATGCGTCATGAAGTCATCACCACGACCTTGCCCAAGGCCAAGGAGCTGCGTCGTGTCGCCGAGCCGCTGATCACCATGGCCAAGAGTGACAGCGTACACAAACGGCGCCTCGCTTATGCCCGTCTGCGGGATCGCGAAGTGGTCACCAAGCTGTTCAACGAACTCGGTCCGCGTTATCAGAATCGTCCGGGTGGCTACCTGCGAATTTTGAAAACGGGTTTTCGTACCGGTGACAAGGCGCCGATGGCACTGGTTGAACTGGTCGATCGACCGGAAACTGACGCCGAGGGGTTTGAGGCGGTGGCCGAATAAACTGTCCTGCTGTGTCAAAATGGATCAAAACAGCCGGGCGTAGCCCGGCTTTTTCGTGTGTGGGGTCAGAGCCGAATTAACGGCTACAAGGATGGCGGTGCGCCCGGCACCACATAGAACAGCACAGCAAAGAAATGAAAGGCGCTCCCTGCCAGAACGAAACCGTGCCAGATCGCGTGGTGATACTTCAGTTGCTGCCAGACGTAAAAGATGACGCCCAGGGAATAAAAAAGGCCGCCTATCAACAGCAGGATCAGGCCGCCGGTTTCGACGCCCGCCAGAAAAGGTTTTATCGCGGCTACGGCCATCCAGCCCATTCCCAGGTAGAGTACCAGCGACAGCCGTTCATTACGCCGACGTGGAATGAGCTGCAAGGCGATTCCCAGCAGGGCCATAGACCAGATGATGCCGAACAGGGTCCAGCCCCAGGGGCCCCGCATGTTTACCAGGGCAAAAGGTGTATAGGTGCCCGCAATTAATAGGAAAATAGCCGAATGATCAAGGCGTTGCAGGATCCGTTTGGTTGGGTGATGCCACACGCTGTGATACACCGTGGAGGCGGCGTATAGCAGCACCAGGGTCGCACCGAAAATGCTGGTACTGACAACATGCCAGGCGTCACCGTACAGAGCGGCAAAACTCACCAGAACAGCCAGACCGGCAATGCTCAGCAATGCCCCGATGCCGTGGGTGATGGCGTTGGCGATTTCTTCTCCAATACTGTAACGAGTTGCAGTCATCACATACGTCCTCAGCTTGGATCAGGTGCGTTCGATTCTTACTCCCGCTTTGGGTTTTTATAGCACATTCTCGGCGCGGCGTTGGCCTCGTAGTGGCTAAAATTTGTCTGTTGCGTCAATTTAACCGCGCTGGACACGTGGAAAACAGATAGCCGGCAAACTGTTAGCAATCGTGCCTTGATTCGTTAAGATTGTACAATGATTGCAATCTTCACCGATTTTGGTGTCCAGGGGCCCTATCTGGGGCAAATGCGCGCGGTACTGCTTGCGCAGGCGCCGGCCGTGCCGGTGGTGGAACTTTTTCCCGATCTGCCACCATTTCATGTTCAGGCGGCGGCCTACCTGTTACCGGCGTACAGCCAGTATCTGCCGGACAATAGCGTCTGCGTCTGCGTGGTCGATCCCGGTGTCGGCACCAACCGGCGTGCACTGGTCGTTCGTGCCGACAGCCGCTGGTACGTAGGGCCTGACAACGGGCTGTTTTCGGTCCTTATTCGTCGCGCCGTTGATGTGCAGGTCTTTGAAATCACCTGGCGTCCCGAACAACTTTCCAACAGCTTTCATGGCCGCGATCTGTTCGCGCCGGTGGCGGCTGCTATTGCCCGCGGAGAACAGCTGCCCGCTGAAGAGATTGAAGTCACTCGACTACTGATGCCAGCGTGGCCTGAAGACCTTATGCAGGTCGTCTACATTGACAGCTATGGAAATGCCATAACCGGAGTACGTTCCTGCAGGGTATCGCAGGATGTCGTCCTCGACGTGGAGGAAAAAAGCCTTGAATTCAGACTGACCTTTGCTGAGGCGGAAGCGGGTATGCCGTTCTGGTACGAAAACTCCAACGGTCTGGTTGAAATAGCCATGTCCAATGGTCATGCCGCTGAGGCCCTGGGTCTTCGCGTAGGAAGTGTTTTTGTGTACCGCTAGACCTCAAGCCCGGATTTATCACCACGAAGGTCACGCAGGATTTCAACTGTGACCTTCGTGTGTCCTGGGGCATGTGGTTGGGGCAGTGCGATAGGTGGGGGTTAGCCTCCCCTGTCCATGTCCGCGGACGGCTTGCCTGTCGATCGGGAGCAGGGATGGTTAATGGGCATTTCCTGATAGGTCTTGCGGCTCTTTTCGGATTCGAAATAGATAGTCAGGTTGCCGTCGACAATGGACGGGTGTCCGCTGACGTCACCAATATCCCGGCCGGTGATCGGATCGATGGTGTTGATCAGATGGTCCGGCTCGTGCAGCCGATGGCTCTGCTCCCGATCACGGGGTAATGGGTCGCCGGCGACCCAGTTGAGATTGTCGAAATCGATAGTATGTGGGTGTTGCGTGTCAGTTGCGATACTCATGGTAACCTCCTTGGTCCAGATTTGGCCTGAATGACTTCAGGTGCCTGTTCGTGTGTTGACCGGCCCTTATGCCGGCAAGTTTGTTCAAACGCCAGGCGTTTAAAGTTGCAGGGCATTAACGTTCCAGCCTACGCCGCCTGTGACTGCCTCAGGATGATGCCGATGCACCAGCTCTTCCACGTCGGCGACTTGCCCGGCAGCAACATCGATCATCAGCAGGATCTCTCTGTGTTGCATGGCGTTCTGAAATTCGGCCAGATGTACATTTGGAATACGGGTAACAAATTTCAGTCCCATGAGAAAAGACACCAGCATGAAACCGGCCGGTAGCAGCAACCAGTACCACTCTACCTTCAGCAGCACGATGACGAGCATTACAAGCAGCGCTGCGAAAAACAGGGCCAGGTTGCCGCCCCATAAAACACTTTCGACTCGTGAGGCAAGATCCTGTTGCTGGCTGTGGGAGGCGCCAGGTAAGCCGCTGAGGTCACCACCCCGTCCCGCAATGGCGTGTATAAATTTGCGCTGGATACCCTGTGCTTCCAACTCATTTACCACTGTCCTGGCATGCCCGCTATCGGGAAACAGAAAATAGAGACGTCGCTTCATCAGTCACCTCCTGCCTGACTTTCCCTGATAATCGAATCGTCCGGCCAACCGTCGTATATTATGTGGTATGAATAGTATACTTGACTAAATTAGTCAAGTATTAATCAGCAGCAACTGACCGGGTAATTTCTTAAATACCAGTCGGCCGGCTGCTAACTCTTTGATTAGTTGAAGGGTACTTGAATCCGGTCTCTTAATGCGGCTTGTTGTCTGCGGGTTATTTTCTATTTTATGCGCGTCCCCTTCGCTGCGTTGAAGTCACCACCCATCTTCTTCGCCGGGATGGCTCCCCGCTCGATACGTTCAAGGCTCTGGTTGCGAGGTGAAATCATAGTTTGGCCAAGGGGGCTGCTGCTTCGGAAAGAAACACCAGCGCGAGCGCTGCAGCGGCAGGTAACGCCTGAACTAACAGTATCTTTCTACTCGCCGTGAAGCCTCCGAAGACGCCTGCGATTACAACACAAACCAGAAAAAAGATCTTGATTGAGTGGCCGGTCGCACCGAGGCTCAGACCCCATACGAGGCCGGCCGCCAGGAACCCGTTATACAGCCCCTGATTCATCGCAAGGACCTTTGAAGCACTGGCGGATGCCTGGGAATGGCCAAAAGTCCGCAGACCAGAAGGCTTATCCCAGAGAAACATCTCGAGGATAAGAAAGTAGACGTGAAGAAAGGCGACAAACCCGACCAGTATGTTCGCGATGATGATAATCATTCTGAGTCCGCCTATGGCTGACCTCTATCTTCCAAGGCCAGGCACGTGCGTTAAGGCGTCGTTCTGGCCTGTCTATACACAGGCACTATTCCACTATGTCTGCCTTGGTGCTTTCAATGAACTCTATAACATCGCTCCGCTCTTGCTGTGGAAGCTGGAAATTATCCAGCGTTGCATTCAGGGTGCTTCCCCGGCTGCGACAACTGCCTGGCCAGGGATAGGGTAACTCACCATGCAGGGTTATGTGCTCAATTGTGTGAATGTGGATGTGCGCCATCCGGCAGCAGTTCGCGGATGATTTTTTTAACTTCGGGATGATCGAAATCCCTGCCGCCGACGGCCCGGTAGACAATCTTTCCCTGTGTATCCAGCAACAGGGTTGTTGGGAGGCCCTTGACACCGAAGCTTTGTGCAACCTCGCTGTCCGGGTCGAACAGAATGGGAAAGCCGGGTTCAACAGGCAGTTCTCCCATAAAGGCGAACACGTGATCTTCAGTCTCCCATTCGTTAATGGCGAGTATGGCGAATGCTTCATCCTTGAAGGTCTGATACAAGGCTTCCATGGAAGGGATTTCGCGGCGGCAGGGAGGGCACCAGGTTGCCCAGAAATTCAGTATAACAACCTTGCCCCGGTAGCTTTCAAGTGAATACTTTTCACCATCCATGTCTTCAAGCTGAAAGTCGGGTGCCGCAATCGGTGTGGTGAGCCGCGTCAGCTCGTGGCTCAGTTCCGGCAATGGCAGCTGGGCTGCTGCCGGGGCTATGGACAGCAGGATGATTAGCGATAATGTGCTGAAACAGCGCCCGCTAGCTTTGTGGCGCCTGCGCAGGCGCGCAACGAAGCCCTTCCAATGTGTGTTTATGGTTTTCACCCTGATACCTCCAAGTGTAAATAAGCTTCAGTGAACTATCGGGTGGCAGCGGAATGGTGGTGAAACCCTGGCTCCAGTCCCCGGGTTCAAAAGTCTGATCATCCGGCAGTATCGACCAGCGGAAGCTGACACCCTGGTCCTTCCATTCCTTGACCCATTCGGTTTTGGTTTTTATCGGGTGGGTCTTGCCGTCATCTGTGACATAGCGCCAGTCGGCAACCCGGTAGGACAGCTGTTCGTCCGACTCATTCTTGATAATGGTGCCGAACACGCAATGGCTTGCCATCGTCTTTACCAGTGAGGGAGGAAGGCCGCGTGCGCTATACACGGCAGTGACATAGTCCGGCAGGAGCTGTATTAATTGCAGGCTTAAGCCGGGCTGCCGGGTTTTCCAGGTCAACAGTCCTGTCGCCGGGTCCTGATATTGCTCTACGTCGCCGGCGAACACTATGGAGGAGGCGCACAGAAAAATTATTAAATAGTTGTATTTCAACGGCTTTACCTGTTCGATTCATGTTGAGGCGATGGCGGCCTGTACGATGTTCGCGAAACTATCGTATCTGATGGCGACAGGATCAGGAAAGCTGCAGGTTTTGCCTTGCGATCTTTTCTGTATCGATCTGAGAACCCTCGCAGTCTCTTTCCAGCACCGGCCTGAGGAAATGTCCGGTGTACGAGCGGCTGTTCTGGCAGATGGTCTCTGGTGTACCGGCGGCAATGATTTCGCCTCCGCCGTTGCCGCCTTCAGGACCAAGATCAATGCTCCAGTCAGCCGTTTTAATGACGTCCAGATTGTGTTCGATGATGACGACAGTATTGCCATGATCGCGCAGACGGTGCAGTACCCGCAGCAGTTGTTCGATATCGTGGAAGTGCAAACCGGTAGTGGGTTCGTCAAGGATGTACAGGGTGTTGCCGGTGTCGCGTTTGGAGAGTTCCCTGGACAGTTTGACGCGCTGCGCTTCACCACCCGAGAGGGTGGTGGCGTTCTGGCCAAGGTGGATATAGGAAAGTCCAACATCCAGCAAGGTCTGCAGTTTGCGTGAAATGACAGGTACGGCGCTGAAGAATTCGGTGGCTTCCTCGACGGTCAGGTCCAGTACCTGATGAATGTTTTTGCCTTTGTAGCGAATGTCGAGAGTTTCACGGTTGTAACGTTTTCCCTTGCAGATATCACAGGGTACGTAGATGTCGGGCAGAAAATGCATTTCGACTTTGATGACACCGTCGCCCTGGCAGGCTTCGCAGCGTCCACCTTTGACGTTAAAGCTGAAACGTCCCGGCTTATAACCGCGCGAGCGTGATTCCTGGGTACCCGCAAACAGTTCACGGATGGGTGTAAACAGGCCGGTATAGGTCGCCGGGTTGGAACGTGGTGTGCGGCCGATGGGGCTCTGGTCGATGTCCACAACCTTGTCGAAGTGCTGCAGACCTTCGATGGATTGATAGGGCGCCGGTTCTGTCGCCGCGCCGTTCAGTTCAGCGGCGGCGATCAGGTAAAGCGTGTCGTTAATCAGCGTGGACTTACCGGAGCCGGAGACGCCGGTAATACAGGTTAACAGCCCCACCGGGATGTCGAGATTGACCGACTTCAGGTTATTGCCGCTGGCGCCTTTGATGCTTAACTGGCGTTCGGGATCATTTGGAGTGCGCCCCGACGGACCGCCAATTCGTCGTGTGCCGCTCAGGTATTGCCCGGTCAATGACGCAGGATTGTTGATAATGTCTTGCGGTGTTCCCTGTGCGACAACCTTTCCGCCGTGTGATCCGGCGCCAGGGCCCATGTCGACAACATGATCCGCCGTGCGGATGGCTTCCTCATCGTGTTCCACGACGATGACGGTATTGCCGAGATCACGCAGATAGGTCAGGGTGTTTAACAGTCGCTGGTTATCGCGTTGATGCAAGCCGATGGAAGGCTCATCGAGAATATACATAACGCCAACCAGTCCGGCACCGATCTGGCTGGCCAGGCGAATGCGTTGCGCTTCACCGCCGGACAAGGTGTCTGCACTGCGTTCCAGCGACAGATAGTTCAGTCCCACGTTGACCAGGAAATCCAGGCGTTCGCGAATTTCCTTGACGATCTTCTCGGCTATGGCGCCACGGCGGCCGGCCAGCTGTAGCGTGGAAAAAAAATTGCTGGCTTCCCCCACCGGCAACGCAGCGATAGACGGCAGCGTGCAGTCTCCGACAAACACGTGTCTGGCAGAACGGTTGAGTCGTGTGCCTTCGCAGTCGGGACACGCGTGGGTGCTGAGATAACGCGCCAGTTCTTCACGCACGACATTGGATTCGGTTTCACGATAACGGCGTTCCATGTTGCGCAAAATACCCTCAAAGGGGTGATGTTTGACCTTGATTCCGTTGCGCTCGGTGAGGTAGCGGAACTCGATGTTCTGTTTACCGCTGCCATACAGAATCGATTGTTGTAATTTTTCCGGCAGCTCTTCAAAGGGTGTTTCTATATCAAAACCGTAATGATCGGCCAGAGAGCTGATGAGTTGGAAATAATAGGCGTTACGCCGGTCCCAGCCACGCACTGCACCACCGGCCAGGCTCAGGTGCGGGTGTGCAACCACGCGGCTGGGGTCAAAGGTTTGTTGCACACCCAGGCCGTCACAGCTAGGGCAGGCACCCACCGGGTTATTAAAGGAAAACAGGCGCGGTTCCAGCTCGCTCAGGGAATAGCCGCACTGCGGGCACGCGAACTTGGCGGAGAAGGTGATCTCGGTTGCATCGTCCATGCTGACAACGCGTGCCAGGCCATCGGCGAGCCGAAGTGCGGTTTCAAAAGATTCCGCCAGGCGTAATTTAAGGTCATCGCGGACCTTGAAACGATCCACGACCACTTCGATACTGTGTTTGCGGCGCAGATCCAGTGTCGGCGACTGATCCAGTTCAGTGATTTCACCATCAATACGTGCACGGATAAACCCATGTGTGCGCAGTTCATCGAGTATGGCGGCATGTTCACCTTTACGCTCCTGTACTACGGGTGCCAGCAGCATCCAGCGTGAGCCTTGTTCTTTTTCCAGAACATGGTCGACCATCTGGCTGATGGTTTGCGCCTCCAGTTCGATGTCGTGGTCCGGGCAGCGTGGTGTACCCACGCGGGCAAACAGCAGGCGCAGGTAGTCGTAGATTTCAGTAATGGTGCCAACGGTAGAACGCGGGTTGTGCGATGTGGATTTCTGTTCAATGGAAATGGCCGGTGACAGACCTTCGATATGGTCAATGTCGGGCTTTTCCATCATCGACAGAAACTGGCGGGCATAGGCCGACAGGGATTCCACGTAGCGACGCTGTCCTTCGGCATAAATGGTGTCAAACGCCAGCGATGATTTACCCGAGCCGGACAGGCCGGTGATTACGATGAGCCGGTCTCTGGGCAGGTCCAGATCGACATTCTGCAGGTTATGTGTGCGTGCCCCGCGTAAGCGTATGCTGTCCATCTTGATTCCTGCGATTTGGCTAACCTGTTACTATACTGCGTTTCTCAAACTCAGGCCAAAAAGGAAAACAGTCTCGTGAGCACAGACCCTGCTGCTGCTGGAATGAGCCGGGCGGAAGCACGCTCTGCTGCATCCATGGCAGGCATTTATGCCCTTCGCATGCTGGGGTTATTCATGATTCTGCCGGTCTTCGCGCTGTATGCCGAGGAGCTCGAAGGCACAACGCCTGCGCTGGCCGGATTTGCCATCGGTATCTATGGTATGACCCAGGCATTGCTGCAGATTCCGTATGGCCTGTTGTCGGACCGTATCGGTCGTAAGCCTGTCATTATCTTTGGTTTGCTGGTGTTTGCCCTGGGTAGTGTGATAGCGGCGAGGGCGGACAGTATCTATCTTGTGATTGCCGGGCGCGCCATCCAGGGGGCCGGTGCAATTGCCGCGGCGGTCATGGCGCTCACCGCCGATCTGATTCGCGAAGAACACCGCGTCAAGGCGATGGCCATTATCGGCATGAGTATCGGTGCATCCTTTGCGCTGGCGATGGTGCTGGGCCCGCTACTGAATACCTGGATTGGCGTGCCGGGCATTTTCTGGCTGACCGCGGTGCTGGCAATCGGCGGTATTGGCGTCGTGGTCCTGCTGGTGCCCAACCCGGTGGTCACGCGGGTGCGCCGTGACGCCGAGGCGGTGCCGGCGCAGTTTGCCTCTGTATTGCGCGATCCACAGCTGTTGCGTCTCGATATAGGCATTTTTTCTTTGCACCTGATTCTGACGGCGAGCTTTGTGGTGCTGCCGCTGGCATTGCGCGATATCGCAGGACTGCCTTCGAGTCGGCATTGGGAAGTCTATCTGCCGGTGCTGCTGCTGTCGCTGCCGATGGTGATACCGTTTATTCTGCAGGCGGAGAAACACAGGCGCATGAAGCAGGTGTTTGTGGGCGCGATTGTGGTTATTCTGCTGGCTGAAATCGCGCTGTATGAATTTCATTACGAGGTGCTGACTATCGCGATTTCGCTGTTCGTTTTTTATTCGGCGTTTAATCTGCTGGAAGCCATATTGCCATCACTGATTGCCAAGATGGCACCAGCCGACAGTAAGGGAACAGCGATGGGCTTTTATTCCAGCGCGCAGTTTTTTGGTGCCTTTGTCGGTGGAGCCATGGGGGGCTGGTTGCACGGCCGTTTTGGACTGGCGACGGTATTCCTGTTTTGCGCCGCAGTGGCGCTGGTGTGGCTGGTGTTCGCCGCGAGCATGAAAAATCCCCGCTACCTGAGCACCCGCCTGCTCAGGGTTGGCAGCCTGGATCCGCCGGCAGCACGCAAGCTGGCCCAGCAGATTACCGCCGTGCGGGGTGTGGCTGAAGTGGTGGTGATCGGCGAAGACGAAGTCGCTTACCTGAAAATCGACCAGCATGCACTGGATGAAGAGGCATTAATGGCGCTGGCGGCGCCGGAGGCCTGAGTCGCGAATGGAGAGTTCAAAATCACTAGGAAGTCGTTCTAACAGCCGTTATGATTGCCTGCTTGAGCAAGCAATCAGCAGCAACGAAACCACACGGAGAGTGATTTCGAAGGAGAGGAGTGAAACATGGCACGAGGCGTCAACAAGGTAATTCTGGTCGGCAACCTGGGTGCGGACCCGGAAGTCAAATATATGCCGAATGGCAACGCGGTCGCG
>Ga0209578_10002851_pt1 | contig 13853 bp, 8 predicted proteins | sample tdAd472_FD_187127 | JGI IMG/M metagenome (GOLD analysis project Ga0209578, IMG submission 187127) | Marine sediment microbial communities from the Atlantic coast under amendment with organic carbon and nitrate - tdAd47.2 (SPAdes)... | ecosystem: Environmental > Aquatic > Marine > Coastal >...
CCGGATCGGCGGGCAGAACGCTTGGCCGGTAGACATGCTGCAACCCGGGGACGTTTATGTCTGCGATCACTTTGGGCTGAAGAACAACGGCGCCTCGATCGGCGACAACGTAGCGAACTCGATCTATGCGAAGAGCGGCAACGGGATTGTGTACGACGGGGTGATCCGGGACATCAACGGGTTGGAGGAGTTAGAGAACTTCACGTCGTTTGTGCGCGACTATCATCCGTCGCATCACACCTCGCGCCTGGGGCCTGCGCTGAACTCGACGATGATGGGGATCAATTCTCCGATTCGCATGGGGCGGACGTTGGTGATGCCGGGCGACGTGGTGTTGGGGCGCGACGGCGGCGTGGTATTTATCCCGGCGCATTTGGCGGAGAAGGTGGTCACGACATCGGAGCTGGTTCGATTGCGCGACATGTTCGGGCACGAGAGGCTGCGGACGGGCGTCTACACGTCGGGCCAGATTGATACGCGCTGGAGCGACGAGATTGAGAAGGATTTTTCCGGGTGGCTGGAGGAGCACATCGATGCTCTGCCGGTGCCTAAGGCGCAGATTCAGGAGATTCTGAAGCAGCGGACTTGGTGAGGTAGTTCGGCGTCGTTTGGGGGCCTTGCTCCGTTAGTAGGCGCGGAATCGTGGCGGGGCTGGGTCGGACGAATAGCGTTTGCCGAAGCCCCTTTCCGGGTCATAGGAGCTGCTCTCTAGCTCGTCGACCTCAAGCTGAGAGTTCCATTTCGAGTTGGGGAAGCGGCGGTTCAAGACGAAGCTGGGACGGTGGCCCGTGTATCGGTTCCAGTCCCAGCCTGGATATTGCATGGCGTGGTGGTACGAGCGGGTTACGGCGTTGTTTGCGGCTGCTCGATAGAGAGCTTCCGGGCAAGCAGAGGGCGCCTGGGGGCGATCGCATTCCTGCTGAACGGAGGCGAAGAGCCAGCCTGCGCCGCTCTTGGCCACCGCGATGATTTCGTCCCATTCAGTGATCGCCTGCTTGCGTTCGGCGGGGCTGACCCAGTCCAGGTCGACGGGATGTGGGCGCACGACATCGTCGTTGCCGTGGCTGTGCCACCACCACCAGTTGTAGCCGTCAAAGTGGTTCTCCTCAAGCGGGATGAAGCGGCCGATGCCCGCATCTACTTTGGGGCTCATTCCGGGGAAACGAAGGAGGATCAATTGAGCGAGGAAGGGCGCGTCGGAGTCGGAGACGGATTGGAACTCCTCCATGGATGATTGAGTTTGGGGGGCTAGGAGCGCGACGTCCTTGGTCATGTCGCGAGCCAATTTCCAGCGCTTGAGGAGGACGGCGCGGACCCAGGCGGCGACAGCGATGTTGCGGCGGACGGTTTCCGGCGCTGTTTGGTTTGCGCGCGCGAGCTGGACTAGCTTGTCGAGCGGGACGGATGAGTTGAGGGCGGCCGCCGCCTCAGGCATGAGCCCCTGCGTGGGATAGACAGTGCGACCGGGGGTGTTCTCGTTCCAGACTCTCCAGGCGTGCCGGGCGGGTTCGGCGGTGTGGCGAAGGCCGATGGAGGCCGGCATGCGGACGCCGTAGTGGAGGAGTTGGTTATAGCTGCGGCTGAGTTGGGCGCGGAGGGCGAGCGCTCGGTTGCGGCTGGAGGGCAGATCGGCGAGTGAGGGGAGCAGGGAGTCGAGGACCTGCCGGGCTTCGCTGCGTGACTCGGTTTGCGAGAGCACGCGGGCGCGGTAATAGCCGAGTGATGCGCGAGCGGGCGGCGAGACGGGTTCCTGGGCGGCCTGGACGAGTTCAGTTGTGGCGGGGTGGTCGGCGTCGATCTTGCTGAGGGCGGCGATGAGCCAGGCGGTGGAGCGGGTTTCGCGCCAGCGGGCGAGGGTGTAGTCGAACGCCTCTGGTTCGGTGGCCTGGAATGCGGTGATCCACTCGGTGAGTCGATCGCGGCGGCCGAGCGCGATGCGCTGTTTGAACGGCGGGATGACGTTGTCCCAGATGCGAGGCGGATTGGCGTTGTCGAGCACGGTGAGGTATCGGTCGACGTCGCGGAAGCGAGTCTCGGCCCGGAGTTCGGACATGAGGCGCAGGCCGAGCATGCGGGCGGCGGCCTCGGGGTCGGTGATTGTCAGGACGCGAAACAGCAGATGGCGGGCGGCGTTATGGCTGACGGCGAGCGCATCATCGAGCAGAACGGCTTCAAACTGGCGTTGTGCACGGATCAGAAGGGGGCGGTATTCGGGGTCCTCTTGTTCCAATACGCGAGCTTGCCAAAGGATGCAGCGACCCACCATGTAAGGCGCCCAGGTAGTCCATGGGGATTCCGGGTGAAGGGCGATTCCTCGGAAGGCGGATTCGGCGGCCTCGAAGTTAATGCCGTGGAACAGCGATGCGGCGCGTTGGTATTGGCGGTCGATGCGGATGGCGGTGGGGAGACCATCTTCAAGCGGCGGAAGCGGCATTTGATCCGTGCATTGGTCGAAGACGAGGTCCTGCGCGAGGACCCAGCTCTTGAATGCTGCGCTCGCCGCGCCGAATTGGTCGCGCAGTTGGATGAGACGTTCCGATGCACGTAGAAACGAATCGGAGGTGCATGTGGTCCGGAAGGCGTAGCCGCGGGTGCGGGTGGCGCGCAGGTTCCAAATTCGTTTGTCTATGGAGAGCGGGGGCGGGACGGGTAGGGAGCGGCGAAGGTCCTGCCAGGCTTCGCGGGCGCGTCGCGGCCCCTCGCGTTTGCCGTGAATGCGGAACTCCCAGACTTCGTTCATCTTGGTCTGCTCTTCCGCGGTAAAGGGCGTTCCTTCCAGGTAGCGGTAGGCGACGTAGAGGTAGGAGCGGGCGTAGCCGGGAAGGATGATGCCGAGATTTCCGGCGGCGTATTCGGAGAGGGGGATGTCTGGATTCTTGTCGTAGCTGAAGACAGAGACGGGCAGGAAGACCCGGAGTCCGGAGGGTGCGGCCAGCGGAAGGAATAGGAGGATCAGTGAGATTCGCAATGGGATCACAGAAATCACCTGGGGTAGGGGACAGCGAAACGTCGTTGGCCGAACGAGTCTCGCCAGAGTGCGGACGCATCTCTTAAGTCGCTCCCGATGAGTCGGGCCCAGCGCGACTGTGGGTAGTCCCGCTGCAGGATCTCAAGATGGTGTTGCGCGCTGAAGTGATCCCAGTCCCCGCCGGAGTATTGAAGCCCGCGCCGGTAGTCGGAAGCTCGGCGGTTGTACTCGGCTCGGTAGAGCGCTTCGGCGCAGTCCGACGACGCACCGGCTTGGTCGCATGCATCTCGAACGGCGCCGAAGAGCCATCCAGCTCCGCTATTTCCTAGGGCCTCGATGCGATCCCACTCCTCGTTTGCTTGTCTGCGCCCGCTGGGCTCGATCCAGTCGACGGTTCCGCCGTCGAGGCCCGGAGGGCGGCCCCCCAGGCGCTCGCCCACCCACCACCAGTTGTCGCCGTTCAAGTGGATCTCCTCGGGCGCGGCGACTCGGCCAAGTCCGGGGCGGACGAGCGGGCTGAATCCAGGAAACCGCAGCAGGATGAGCTTGGAGAGAAAACCGCGCTGATCGGCTGCTGCCGCTTGGAAGTCTCTCATCGACTTTGCGGTGACCGGTGCGACTTGGGCGACTCGGGGCGCGAGGGATGTTGCGATGCTCCATCGCTTGAGCAGGACGGCACGCACCCAGGCGGCGACGGCAAGGTCCCGTTGGATGCTGGGCGACGCGAAGTCCTCGGTTTGCGCAAACGGGGCGAAGCGCTCTAGCGGAAGAGAGGAGTTCAGGATATCGGCGGTTGTCGGCATGAGGCGATGACCGCCGCGGACTCTTGGGTGGCTGACGTCCTCTTGGCTCCAGGAGCGCCAGGGGTTCTTATGGACCCCCCAGCTATCGTGGCGACCGAAGCTTGCGAGGGGGCGCTCGCCATAGTGCATCAGTTCGTTGTAATTGCGGGAGAGCTGAGAGCGAAGTGCCAGCGCGCGGTTGTGAGTAGAGGGAAGGTTCGAGACGTCGGGCAGGAGTCGGTCCAGAACGTTGCGCGCTTCTTCGCGTCGGCTGACGGCTGCCAGTAGGCGGGCGCGATAGTAGTCGAGGGTTGGCTGGCCCGGGCCCGCATTCGCTTCCGATGCCGCGGCGAGAAGTTCGGAGACTGTGGAATCAGTCGGGTCCACCTTGGCGAGGGCGGCAAGGAGCCAGGCCTTGGAGCGCGTCTTGCGCCACTGGTCGATGACGTATCGGAAGGACTCGGGAGCCGCGGACTGGAAGGCTAGTATCCAGGCGGTGAGGCGGTCGCGTTTGCCGAGGGCGACGGCCTGGGTAAACGTCAGCTTGGTCTTCAGGCGCCAGCTCGGTTCCCCTCGGACATTGTCCAGCAGCGTCAGGTAGTGCTCTAGGTCGGCCGAACGGGTATTGCCGCGCAGTTCCGACATGAGGCGAATTCCTAGAAGGCGGGCGGCGGCCTCCTTGTCGGTGACGGTGAGAATCCGGATCAGGAGATGGCGGGCGGCCGGGTGGCTGACGGCCAGGTCGTCGTCTTGCAATACGGCTTCGAACTGACGTTGTGCCGCGTGTAGGAGCCGCTGGTGCTCGTGGTCGCTCTTGGTCTCCGTGCGGGCACGCCAGAGGAGGGTGCGCCCGACCATGAACGGCGCCCATGAGGAGTAGGGCGACTCGGGATGGGGCTTGATTTTGCGAAAGGCGGCTTCGGCGGCCTCAAACGATTCCGCGTAGAAGTGGGCGGCGGCGATCTGATACTGGCGGTCTAGCCGGATGGGGAGAGGCAAAGAGAGTGCGGCCGGCGGCGGTAGGTAGGCCTGGGCAGGGGCTCCGCAGTTCTCGTAAACGAGATCCTGGGCTCGCACCCAACTGTGGAACGCTTCGCTCTCGTCCCCGAAGCGTTCGCGGAGTTGCAAGAGTCGGTTGACGGCGCGGCCGGAAGAGTCGGGGGTACAGGGAAACCACTGGATGAAGTCGCGGGTGTCGCGGTGAGGCGGGCGGGCCGCAGCGTAGTCGGAGGGCTCCGGGTAGGGGATGTCCAGCGAGAAACGCAGATCCGACCAGGCGGCGTGGGAGTTGGGGGCGGCACGGCGTAGCTGGCCGAGGCGGACCTTCCAGGTGTCGACAAGGGCCGCTTGTTCCTCCGAGGTGAATGGGGTTCCTTCGAGGTAGCGGTAGGCGACGTAGAGGTAGGAGCGGGCGTAGGTAGGGAGGACGATTCCGAGGTCGCCGGCGGCGTAGTCTTCCAGGGAGCGGTCGGGGTGGCTGTCGTAGCTGAAGACGCCGTAAGGGAGCGTGAATCGGTTGCCCGCGGGCAATGCTAGTGATAGGAAGAGAGCGATCAGAAATATTCGGACCAATATCACGTGAACAGTCTAACGTCGCGTTGGGAGTGCTTATTGTGCGACGGGGAGATTTTCGTAAGAATTCTTCGTCCAGGGGACGGGATTGAACCAGTAGAGGCGGTCGGGTTGCGGGGCCCAGGGATAGGGCTCGTCGGTGGATCGGCCGAGAGCGGAGTTGCAGCGTTGCGCGGGGAAGCGACCGTTGCGACGGAGGCGCTGGGTGTACTTGGCGGCGTCCGGGCCCATGCGGAAGAGCATGGGGACCACTTCGTCCGCGGGCAGGGAATCGAGCCATGCCGGGTCGTCGCACCAGGAGACGAGGGCGGTGATGGAGAGCGGGTGGTAGTCCTCCGCGAGGCGGGAGAGTAGGTCCCGGTAGAAAGGGCGCTCGGACTGCTTGGCGTCGAAGTCGATTTGTAGGCCTTGGAAGCGGCTGTCGCGGGCGGTCCAGGATATGGCGCTGAGGATGGATTCCAGTTGTTGCTCGTCGAGGGACGGGGCGTGCGCCTCAATGCGAATGACTGGCGTGACCTCGACGCCCGGATTAACTTGCAGGGGTACGAGGCGGGGATTGGCCTCGGTTAGGTACTCGCTCAGGACGATGCGGTTGACGAGGACGGCGACGCGGGCCTCGCCGGGCTTGAGGAAACGTAGGTCTTCCGGCCGCTCCCAGGCCCAGAGAGTGTTTTCAGGTTCGGGGCTGGGCGTACACGCCGCGAGCAAGCAGACGGCAATGAGAACGGCGCGCACGGTCTGAGCTAAGCCTGGAGGGGGCAAGCGGCAGGCAGGAGGAAGAGTGTTGCTAGGTAGATGACCGCGCCGGCTAGGCAGACGGCGACGGCGCGGGCGGTGGACTGATAGTCGAGGGCTTGGCGGACGGCTAGGACGAAGGCGACGAGCATCCAGAGCCAGGTGAGGATGAAGACGGGGCTGTGGGCTTCCGGGATGATCGCGATGAGGCGGAGGATTCCGGGGGCGGTGGCGAAGCCGGTGGTGCGCAGGAGTTGACCCCAGTCGGCCTCGGTGTTGGGTTCGGGGAGGTAGCGGACGCCGATGTGGAAGGCGAGCCAACTCCAGCCGAGCCAGGCTAGGACGGCGGCAACAGTTCCGGCTAGGAGTCCGGCCCAACCGAACTGAGGGAAGTAGGCTGCGCCGGTGGCTAGGCTGGCTAGGGTGACGACGGCGAAGGCCTGCGGGAGGGAGGATTCGTCTTGCTCGACGTCCTCGTAGACGTAGGGGAGGAGTGCGAGTGCTCCGCCTAGTCGTAGAAAGAATCGGGCCATGGTTTGCCTCCGTTGGGGGCCTTAATCCTAGCCTAGTCGGCTTGTTCGTGCGGCGGTCCTGGTGAAACTACTGGGGGTGTGGGAGACGTGGATACGGCAGAATGTGACCTATGAGGATTGAGGTCGAATTGCCCGGCGAGCTTCTTGAACGAGCTAGAGCGAGGGCGAAGGCGGAAGGGACTTCTTTGAACCAGTTGTTCACTCTGGCGCTTGAGGAGAAGCTCTTGCCGCGCAAGCCTTCTGTTCGCCGGGCGGCGCCTGCTTTCGGCAGTCCGGATGGCAGGCCGATAGACGTATTGACGCCGGAGCAGATGGATGGAGCCATGTTTGGTTGACATGAAGATGCGGATGGCGAGTTCCGGGTTGATGGCTCGGTGGTTTTCGGCCAACAGCATCGTTCCGCTCCACCTGAGACCGCCAGCCTCTCCGTGGAGTCCGCGCGAAGGTGGAAGGGAGGTCGTTGAACAGGTTGTTCATCGCGTCTCTCGCGGAAGCGAGTGCGCTGCCAGGGTTCGTCTTGGGGCTATCGGTGAGAGACTCACTGACCCTGGCAGCTTCGGACGGTGAACCAAGGAACTCCAAGTCCGCCGTGGCGAAGCGCAGGACAGACGGCGTCGCCTTCCCGGGTGCGGTGGTAGAGCGCTGGTAAGACATCGGCCTCAGTCGGCTCGTCGTAGGGCCCCCAGGCTTCCAATTCGAGCACGTATGAGGTGGGGCTGCGCGAACCTGGTGAGATTCGCTTGGCGAGTATCCGTGTTTCAAAGATTTCGACTGCTTGTGGCTGCCAGAGGCAGTTGACCGTGATGACTGTGCCGTATCCGTATGCGACGAAAACAACGGAGGCAATCGAAGTTGCTAGTTTGCCTCCTAGTTCTCCGGTGGAGAACTTCAGAAACAGCCAGAGAAGCCCGGCTGCCACGAGGAGCCCATATGCCAGGGCCTTGGGCCAGCCGAGTATTTGCCAGTCTAGGATTGCTCGCACAAAGAGCGCGGCTCCCGGGAGTATCAGGGCGGCTCCGACGTTTGGATAGATGTCGCCAGGTTTTCCGTCGAACCGGATAAGGCCCCGAAAGCGACGAACCATCTCGACGGCGGCCCACGGAGTGAGCAAGAGGAGAATGGCGACGAGCAGGTATGGACGCGGATAGATGAGCGACCAGGCGAATAGGGCCAGGACGAAACGGTCGAGGCGCTTCACCGCTTGTGCGGCCTTCTCCAATTGCAGAGCGCGCCTCTCGTCTGTTGCGCCGAAAGCGTCGTTTGACAAGATTTCTTTTTCCGCGTTTAGCTGATCGCTGAGGTCCAAATCCTCTAGCCCGTCGAGCCAAGTCCAGAATTCTTCGTCGTGCTTGAATTGCAAGGGGACCTGGAGCGGCCGATCTTGCTTATCCTGGGGCACCAAGAAGAGGGCTCCCGAAGCGCCTCTCACGCCGAGGATCTGTTTCCTTTTGACCTCGCGGTAGCCCAGGACTTGCCTTACCCGCAGCCGATCTTCGGAAAGGACTACGCGGAAGCGAAACGCCGAGAGAATGGAGGCTGACCCGGCTGCCGCCATTAGGACGCCGATCGCGCAGAAGAAGAGACGTACGGCGATAGAGTCGTCGGCCTCGCCGCTCGGCCGCCAGCAGAGTGCGCCAAGCCCCAGTCCAACCGCCAGCATGAGGACACCGCCGAAGGATAGGATGCCGAACCATCCTCTTGAGACTGGGTAGATGCGTTCGTTTGTTGGTCCGGCTCTGGCCATCTAGGAGGTTTGTCTCCTAGGAATACTACGTGAACTGGACCAGTTGTGTTGGCGAATTCGGAGGCGCTATTGGGGAAGCGGGCGTACAATCTCCCCTATGAGGTTTTTGGCTGGAATCGTTGCGGCATTCTTGTTCGCCGGGGGCGCTTTGGCGGACTCGGTTTTTGTTTTTGAGGGGGAGCGGCGGCGTTTGCCGGTAGAGCCGACGGCGTTTCATCCGCAAGAGTCGGGGCGGGTGCTGGTGGAGGCTGGGGACGCTTTCTATTGGCTCGACGAAGCCGAACTGGTTGCCGGCGATGTCGCGGTTGCCGGGCCGGAGCAATCGGCCGGCGGGAGCTTGACGCAGGTCTCAGGCGATAACCAGGTGGTGGTTTCGGGTTCGCGGTTTGAGATTTCCGTGCGGGCTCGGAATCAGGCAGGGGCCCCGACGGCCGGGTTGAATGTGGCGGTGACTCGAGTGGAGCCGGCGGGGAATTTGGTTTTCTGCCTGCCGGGGGTGACGAGTACCGGGGGGCAGGTGTCGCTGCTGTGCTCGGCGTCGGGCGTGGGCGAGCCGGTGGATGTGGAGATCACGGTCGGAGATGCGCTGGGGCGCGCGGCGAGTCCGTTTCGAGTGCGGATCGAGCCGGCTTTGGTGGAAGAGGGACTGCGTAGTTTGTCGGGTTCCGTCATTCCGACTCCGCAGCACAGGAGCTTTCAGTTTGTAGTCCAGGCGGTGGACGACGGCGTGGCGCAGGCCGGGCTGAATCTGGACGTGCGCGCGAATCCAGGATTTCCGCTGCTGACCTGTCCGACGTTGTTTCGGACGGATGTTTTCGGCCTGGCGACGATTGTTTGCGGAGCGCATGGGGTGACGGGGCCGGTGCTCTCGGAGGTGACGATTACGGATCCGGACGGGCGAGTGCTGGTGGTGACCGTGAATGTGGTTCCGCATGAGACGTTGAACGACGGACCGCACAAGGTGTCGGGCGACAACCAGGAGCTGCCTCGGTTCGGCGTGGCGGCTGCGTCTTTGATTGTGTCCGCGCTGGACGGCGGTTTGCCGCGCGCGGGGGCCGCTCTCACGGTGACGCGTTCGTCCGGGCTGGTTTTCTGCCCGTCGCAGGTGATCACGAATGAGGCCGGATTGGCTCCGATTACTTGCTCGGCGGGGAACGTGGGGTTGGAGTCGTTTATCGATGTGCAGGTGGCGGACGAAGAAGGGCGCGAGTTGGCGGTTCCGTTCCGCCTGCGGGTGCAGCCGATTGACCCGGGAGGCGCCTCGGGGTTGCGGTTGGAGAGCGAGGACGAAATTGAAGGCGTCGTGGGGCGGCCGATAGCAGAGGAGGTCCTGGTCACGGCGCTGGACGGCGACGACATGCCGGCGCCCGGCGCTCCGGTTTTCGCTTGGGCGGCCGGCGGATCGGTGGTGTTTGATCCCTCCGTTTCGGTGTCGGACGGAAAAGGCGAGGCGAGCATCCGAGTCACTCCGGGCTGCTCGGCGAGGCAGGAGATTATCAATTTGGGGCTGTCGTCCAAGGACGTCTTGGAGACCGTCTCTTTGAGCGTCTTGGCGGGACCTCCGCGGATCGCGCGCAAGATTCGAGGGGACTTGCAGTCGGGGCCCGCTGGGCGGCTGCTGACCGATGAAGCGCTTGTGGTGGCGATCACCGACATTTGCGGGACGGCTTTGCGGGGAGTGGACGTGGCGTGGTCGGTGGAGCCAGCCGATGCGGCGACTCTGGTGAATACGATTTCGCCGACGGACGCCTCGGGGCACTCTTCGACGCTGATCCAGTTGGGCAATGTGGCCGGGCCGTTCTTGGTTCACGCGCGAGCGGGCGACTTGGCGGCGACCTTCAATTTGAGCGTGACGCAGGTGCCTTCGTCGGTGGTCTCGGCAGGAGGCGACGGACAGCGAATTGCGGTTGGGATGCCCTCTGCGGAACCGCTGACGGTGGAGGTGCGGGATCAAGACGGCGGGCCGATTGCGGGGACGCCGGTAGGATTTTCGGTCGACTTGGGCGAAGCGACCCTGGGTACGACGGATCTGCTGACGGATGAGAACGGGCGCGCTTCGGTTTCGCTGACGGCCGGGCAGACTCTGGGGCGCTTGTTGGTGACGGCGCGAGCGGGAACATCCATCGGTTCCGCCGGCGGCGTGGGCCAGACGCCGCCTTTCTTCACGTTTGTACTGGAGGTGGTGGGCGCTTCGCCAAGCGCGACCCCGGCGGGCTTTGTGAACGGCGCGAGTTTCCGCACGGGCTGGACACCGGGGGCGATCGGTACGGTGTTTGGGGCCGACCTGATGGAAGGCTTGGACGGCGCGATTGTGGCCGGACCGGCGCCGTTCCCGACATTGCTGCAAGACGTCTCGGTGCTGGTCAACGGAATTGCCGCGCCGATTGTTGCGTTGGCGGACGTGAACGGCCAGCAACAGATCAACGTGCAGGTGCCGTTTGAGACGGCGCCGGGATTCGCGTCGGTGGAGCTGAGGAACTCCGGCTCCTCGACGGTGGTTGAAGGAGTGCCGGTATCGGCGGTGCACCCGGGCGTGTTTGAGGTGTCGGACGGAGACGTGCGAGTTGCGGCGGCGCTGCACGCGGACTTTACGCTCGTGACGCGCTCGAATCCGGCACGGAACGGCGAGACGATTCTGCTGTTCGTGACCGGTCTGGGCGAACTGGAGCAGGAGGTCGGGACGAACGTGGGTGGTCCGATTCCGCCGAGGCGTACCGCAGAGATGCCGGTGGTCGGGATCGACAACGAAGGGATGCCGGTGGCGGGTGCGTTCTACGCGCCTGGGCTGGTCGGGACCTACCAGGTGAACTTTGTGGTGGGGCCGGATGTGGCGCCCGGGGTGCGGACGCTGAGTGTCGTTTCGGCCGGGGCGGCGAGTCAGCCGGTCGGCTTGCCGGTGGGGCCGGCGGCGTCGGCTGAGCGCTAGAGCGCCTATCGGCGTCTACTGGAGGTCGCGGCCGAAGCAGTAGAGTGTGTTGCGGGTGCGGAGGTAGATTCGTCCGCTTGCGAACGCCGGGGTCGCGTAGACCTCGTCGGCTAGGTCGTTGGAGGCGAGGATGCTCCACTGCGCTCCGGCTTGGACGACGGTGGCTCTGCCGGTCTGGTCCATGAGGTAGATCTTCCCGTCGGCGACGACGGGCGACGCGTAGTACTTGTCGAGCGCGTCGGGGAGGCGGCCTTGCTTGTGAATGGCGCCGGTAGAGGCGTCGAGGCTGGTGAAGATGCCCCCGTCTTTGACGAGGTAGAGAACTCCCTCATAGAGCAGCGGCGACGGAACGTTGGGGAGGAATTTTTCTAGAGTCCAAGTGACGGCGTCGGTGCCGGTGAGATCGCCTTGGCCCGGATCTTCGACGGCGATGAGCGAGCTGCGCGAGGTCATGCGTGCGACGAGAAAGGTCCATTCTCGCTCTTCGAGTGAGCCGTTTTCGTTGAGGTCCGAGTTGATGAAGTTTGTCTTGACTCCGGTTGCGGGTAGCTCGCTCTCTTCGATCCTGTCGTTGGAGTTCTTATCGCCCATCTGGACAGCGGCTGCGAAGTTTGGAAAGTCCTTTCCGGGGCGGCCGCCGCCCCCCTCCCAGGAGTTAAAGAAGATGCGATCACCGTCGATGATTGGGGTGGACTTGGGTTGCCAGCCGCCGTTGAGGATCCACCAGATCTTCTCGCCGGTCTCGACCGAATAGGATGCGATGAAGTAGGCCCCCGGAACGATGAGCTGCGCAGGGCCTTGGTCGGGCTGATAAACGGCGGGCGTGACGTACGCGCGGGTGGTCTCGGGGCGCTCGGTACGCCAGCGCGTCTTGCCGGTGTCCTTGTCGAGCGCGAGCAGATAGCTGCCGGTGTCTTGGTCGCAGGCGAGGATGACCAGGTCTCCGACGAGAACGGGCGAGGAGCCGTGGCCGTTGACGTTGTTGAACGGGCCGAGCGGCACGCGCCAACGCTCCTCGCCGTCACGGGTGTAGGAGAGGAGGCCGAAGTCGCCGAAGAAGACGTAGACGTTTTCGCCGTCGGTCACCGGGCTTGGGGAGGCGGCGGAGTTGGTGGGCTGATAGCGCTCGTAGCGTGGACGGGGGGCTTGTTTCTTCCACAGGATTTCGCCGTTGGCGGGGTCGATGGCGATGGTGGAGAGCGTGCCGCCCTTATCGGTGACCTTTAGCCGCGCGAGCTCAGAGAGCACTCCGCCCTCGGAGCCGGTCAGGAAGATCCTGCCGCCTGCGATGACAGGCGAGGAATGGCCCTGGGGCAGTGCGGTCTTCCAGACGACGTTGGTCTCCGGACCGAATCGCTCGGGCAAATTGGTTGCGGGCGAGACTCCGACGCCGTTGGGCCCTCGAAAGCGCGGCCAATCTTCGGCCGCGGCGGCGAGGGCGCAGAGGAGACAGAGCGCAAGGAGGCGGAACGTCAGGGGGCGGTGCGGCACGGGCATAGGATAACCGCGGATGAAGAACGATGCGCGCGGGGCAGGAAGGGGGATACGGCTAGGGGGCTACTGTCCGGAGCCGAGGGGGCGGGCTTGGAGGAGGTCGGCGGCGAGTTCCTCGAGGCTGTCGGCGTAACGTGGGTTGCCTGCTTGGTTGATGTTTTCGTCCGGGTCGCTGTCGTGGTCGTAGAGTTCACGGCCGACGATGCTGTTGTCGGCCACGGAGCGCCACTCGGTGTACCTGAACTGGTCGGTGCGCATGGAGTAGCCGAGGGCTTGGAGCGGGTCGTCGTCGGAGGGGTAGGCGGGGCGCGGATGCCAGGTGAAGGCGGCGGGTTTGATCGGGGCGTCTGGGTCGCGCAGGGCCGGGACTAGGCTGAGGCCCTCCAGGTGATCGGGAGCCGGGAGACCGGCGAGGTCTGCGAGAGTCGGGTAGAGGTCGAGCAGTTCGACGAGAGAAGCGGTGCGGCGTCCGCCGGGACGACCCGGCTCGGCGATGATGAGCGGGACGCGGGCGTCGAGTTCGAAGTTGGAGGTCTTGGCCCAGAGGCCGTGTTCGCCGAGGTGGTAGCCGTGGTCGGACCAGAAGACGATGACGGTGTCTTCGGCGAGGCCCAGGCGATCGAGTTCATCGACGACCTTGCCGACTTGAGCGTCGACGTAGCTGATGGCGGCGTAGTAGCCGTGACGGAGGTCGATCTCTTCAGCGCGGGTGGGGCGTCCGTGTGGTCGGTCGGTGAAGCTACGGAGCATCTCGCGGGCGTTGTGCAACGCGATGTCCGGAACGAAGCGCGGGGGCAGGGGATTGGAGGCGCGTTTGATTTCGCGCGGATCGTAGCGATCCCAGTAGCGCTTGGGGGCGTTGAACTGCGAGTGGGGCTTCCAGAACCCGACGGCGAGGAAGAAGGGCTCGGCTTGGTCCTTCAAGCGGCCGAGCGCTTGGACGGCGAGTTGCGCGACTCGTCCGTCGAAGTAGGCCTCGTCGGGAACGTCGCGGCATTCGATTCCGCCAGCGCCCGAAGCGAGATTCGGCGGAAGTGGTCCTTCAACCAATGGGCGATCATTCCCATGGGTGTTGTAGTGGAGATACTCGGGCACGCTC
>Ga0209578_10002854_pt1 | contig 13842 bp, 10 predicted proteins | sample tdAd472_FD_187127 | JGI IMG/M metagenome (GOLD analysis project Ga0209578, IMG submission 187127) | Marine sediment microbial communities from the Atlantic coast under amendment with organic carbon and nitrate - tdAd47.2 (SPAdes)... | ecosystem: Environmental > Aquatic > Marine > Coastal >...
GCCGACGTCCGCCAGCGCCTGCAGCCCCGCGACCTCGACGAAGTTGAACTTCTCGGGGAAGGCGAAGTACTCGAACAGGAGGCGGAACCCGGGGAAGGAGACCTTGGGCAGGGGGAAGAGGGCGTCGGTCGACTCCAGCCCGCCGGGGCGGATCGTGGCGTCGATGGTCACCGGCTCCTTGAGGGTCTTGGCGCGCAGCACGACCTTCTTGGTGTAGCGCAGCAGGCAGAGCCGGAGGCTGGTCGCGGCGTTGGTCTCGCCGGCGAGGTAGAAGCGCAGGCGGTCGAGCTTGAGCTTCTTCAGCGCGCCGGCCTTCTTGGGTTCGAGCACGACCCGCACGTAGGGCGAGTTGCTGGGCCCGATCTCGAGGTCGCTGACGCTCAGCGGGACCGCGTCGAGGTGGCTGGTGGTGCGGAAGCGGCAGGAGGTGCCGTCGATGTCGCTCGCGGCGAGCTCGGTGTCACGCTCGACCGGGATCACCTTGTCGAGGGCCTTGGAGGTCGGCTCGAACTGGATCACGGTGAACGAGGGCAGCGGGCGCAGGTAGTGCGGCCAGAACAGCTCGAGCAGGGCGTGGGTGAACTCGGGCAGCTCGTCGTCGAGCTTCTGCCGCACGCGCCCGGTGAGGAACGCGAAGCCCTCGAGCAGGCGCTCCACGTCGGGGTCGGTCCCCGGCTCGGCGAGGAACCCGCCGCGCTTGGGGAAGCGCTCGGCGTATTCCCGGCCCATCTCGCGCAGGTAGGCCAGCTCGTCCTGGTAGTAGGTGTTGAAGCTCACGGGTTACCGATTGAGGGTGATCCGACCCGAGGGGTCGAAGCGGAGCACGAAGCTGATCCAGGAGCCGCTGCTCGAGGCGATCAGCTTGGCCTGGATCTGGAACTTGAGGGTCAGCGGATCGTCGGGCGACTCGAGGTGCACGATCTCGATGTCGGCCAGCCGCGGCTCGAAGTCTTCGATGCTCTGGCGGATCTTCTTGGTCATCCGCGCAACGGCGCCCGAGAAGGCGTGCACGATCTCGTTGGGCGGGGGCATGCCGTAGTTCGGCCGGGTCTGGGCGTCCCCTTCGCGGGTGTTGAGGATCCGCACCAGGTTCGCCTGCACCGAGCGGATCATCAGCCCGGTGTTCTCCATGGCCGACGGGGCGACGTCGTCGGAGCGCAGGCGCTGAAGGATCGTCAACTCGCGCGACACGGGACTCCTGTGGGGTTGGGGAAGGAGGCCGCGGAAGGGAGGTCCTCCCGCGGCCGCCGCGATGCCGAAGGGGCCTCATGCAGAGGCCCCAACGACCGGACGACTAGGCCTGGGGCGCCGAGAAGTCGAAGGTGGTCGGCAGCTTTCCGCCGGAGAGCCACTCCCAGTCGATCTTGCGATACGCGAAGCCGCACTCGTCCATGTGGGGCGGGGTCGACTCGTCGCGCTCGGCCGGCGAGGGAATGTGGGGGCGGGCGTAGATCAGGCGGCAGTCGGTGAGGGTGATCTTGAAGTAGACCTCGGTCGCGCCCTCGCCCGGCTTGTCACGCTCGAACTCGATCTCGACGCTGTTGATCTTCTTCTTCTTGGCCAGCGCCTCGTAGAGCTTGGGGCTCGCCTTGTCCATTTCCTTCCACACCTTGCACGCGCCGTGCTCGGGCTCGCCGCGGCCCTTGGCCTCGCGCATGTCGAAGGGGTAGCTCATCTCGTGGCTGAAGCCACGCACCTCGCTCCAGTCGTCGCGCTCCAGCGACGATCCGGGCATATCGGCGATCTTCATGAAAACTTTCATTCCAGACATTTACTTCCTCGCAGTGGCGGCTCCTGTGGCCGCCCAATGGTTGACTCGATAACGGTTGAAATTGGTGACACGACGCGGGCGCAGGCTGCGAGGCAACGAGCCTCGCAGGCCGCACCCGTCGTGGGGTAAGCCGGGCGCGCGCAGCGCGCGCCCGGTCGGACGGACCTAGTCCTTGTCGAGCTTGCCGACCAGCGACAGCGTGAAGAACGCACCCATGTACTTGAAGTGGGGGCGAATCTTCATGTCGACCTTGTACCAGCCGGCCTCTCCGGGGACGTCCTCGACGGTGATCAGCGCGCTGCGCAGGGGGCAGCGGGAGCGGATCGCCGGGGAGGGGTTGTCGTCGTCGGCCACGTACTGACCGATCCACTGGTTCAGCTCGCGCTCGAGGTCGGCGCGCTCCTTCCAGCTACCGATCTGCTCGCGCTGCAGGACCTTGATGTACTGCGCGAGCCGGTTGACGACGAACATGTAGGGCAGCTGGGTGCCGAGGCGGTAGTTGCTCTCGGCCTCCTTGCCCTCCTTCGAGGTGCCGAAGGACTTGGCCTTCTGGCAGGAGTTGGCCGAGAAGAAGCACGCCTCGTCGCTGCTCTTACGCATGCTGAGCGAGATGAACCCTTGCTCGGCGAGCTCGTATTCGCGGCGGTCCGAGATCAAGACCTCGGTTGGGATCTTGGTCTGGATCTCGCCCATGGCCTCGTACTGGTGCAACGGCAGGTCGCCGACGGTGCCGCCCGACTGCGGGCCGATGATGTTCGGGCACCAGCGGTACTTGGCGAAGCTGTCGGTGAGCCGGGTCGCGAAGGCGAAGCTCGTGTTCCCCCAGAGGTAGCTCGAGTGGCTGCCCTGGACCTTCTCCTCGTAGTTGAACGCCTTGACCGGGACGGTGTCGGCGCCGTAGGGGAGACGGAGGAGGAAGCGCGGGGTGGTCAGGGCCACGTTGCGCGAATCCTCGCTCTCGCGGAAGGCCTGCCACTTGGCGTACTGCGGGCCCTCGAACACGGCCTGCAGGTCCTTGAGGTTCGGCAGGTCCTCGAAGCTGTCGATCCCGAACATTTGCGGGCCGGCGGCTGCGACGAACGGGCAGTGCGACATGGCGGCCACGCTGGCCACCTGGCCGAGCAGCGCCACGTCTTGCGGCCCGGGGCCGAAGTCGTAGTTGGCCATGATCGAGCCGTAGGGGCTCCCACCGAACTGGCCGAACTCGTCGGTGTAGACCTTCTTGTAGAGGCCCGACTGGGTGATCTCCGGCGAGTCCTCGAAGTCGTCGAGCATGTCCTGCTTGGAGCAGTTCAGCAGCTCGACCTTGATGTTCTCGCGGAAGTTCGTCCGGTCGACGACCAGCTTCAGCCCGCGCCAGGCGCTCTCGAGCTGTTGGAAGGTGTCGTTGTGCATGATCTCGTCGAGTTGCCGGCTCAGCTTCTCGTCGATCTCCGCGATCATTTGGTCGACAACGGTCTTGTCGGCCTTGCGCTTGGCCTTCCCCGGAGCGAGGAGCTCCGCGATGAAGGCCTCGACGCCCTTGCGCGCGATGGAGTATCCGTCGTCGCTGGGGGCCATCTTGGTCTGTTCCATGATCGAGTCGAGGAGCGAGCCCTCGGTCGTCTCGGCCTCAGCGGCCGCCGGTTGGGCGGCTTGTTGCTCTTCTGCCATGTGTAGCTCTCCGTCCTTCTCTTTGGCCTACTCGCCGAGTCCCAGTTCCTTGAGAACCTGGGAACGACCTTCGTCGCTGTCCACGATCTCGCGAATCTTCTTCTTGAAGTCCTTGTTGTTGCCCAGCGGCGACTTGAGCGCGGTCAGCGCCTGACGCAGCTCGAGCATCTTGTTCAGCTCCGGGACCTGCTTGGCCACGGCCTCGGGGGCGAAGTCCTTGAGGTTGTCGAACTTGAGGTGGACGGCCATCGCCTCCTCCTCTTCGCCTTCCTTCGGCTCCTCGAGTTGGTTCTTCACGTTGAGGTCCAGCTTCAGCTTCTGGCCCTTCATGACCTTGCTGAAGTTGTCCTTGTCCACGTTGATCGGGGCGCGCTCGGCGAGCGGCGTGTCGTCGTCGCGCAGCGTGTAGTCCCCAACGAACAGGAGCTTGAGGGGCAGCTCGCGCTCCTCCTGCATGTCTCCGGTGGCCGCCTTGTAGCGGATGTTCACCCGCTCCCGCGGAGCGATCGAGCCGTCCTTACCCATTTGTCCAACCTCTCGGCGCCCTGAGGGCGCGGTTAACCGTCGAGCTCCAGCGCCGCGGCCATATCGACCCGACACAAGCGCTCGTAAATCTGTTTGGCCTCTGCGGCCCCTGCGTCACCTTGCGCTCGCGCGCACTTGTAGCTCAGCCCGAGGTAGGTCACCGCCAACTCGGGCTCCCACTCCACCAGGGCGTAGCGCTCGAGCTCGTCCTGCAGGCTGCGCAAGCGGAACGAGGCCAGCTCGGCCTTGTCGCCGTCGAGGCAGAGCTGCGCCACGGCCATCGCCCAGCGGAAGCGACCGCGACGGCTGCGCTGCTCGGAGAGCCCGGCCTCGAGGGTCCGCACCGCGTCGGCGAGGCCGCCCTGGAGCAAGAGCGCGCGCGCCTCCTCCAGCGCCCCGCTCGGGTCGCTGGCGTCGTCGCTCGCGCCGCCGCCGCCGCCCGAGCTCATGTGCGAGCTGAGCCAGATCCGGCAGCCGCCGCTGGCGACGGGGTATCCGTTCTTGAAGTTTGCCTCGAGCAGCGCCGGGTGCCGGAGCACGTAGCCGACCATTTGCCCGACCACCGCCTCCCAGGCGCTCTGGTATCTCGGGCCCAGGCCCTCGAGAGCCTGAGCGGCGTAGTAGGAGGGCTCGAGCCAGAGCTTCTGCTTCGAGACCAGCGGCTCGGCGAGCTCGAGCAGCGCGTTCCAATCCTCGGCCTCCTGGAGCTCCTCCATTTTCTTGGCCATGCCGCCGCCGCCGGGGAAGCTGAAGCTGCCCCCCTGCAGCGCGGGGAGCTTCTTGATCCCCGACCAGGCGGCGACCCGGCGCACGTGGTAGCTCTGCGGGTCGGAGCGGTTGGCCGAGAACAGGAGGTCGGCGCTCTGCGTGAGGCTCTCCCAGGCGTCGTTCAGCACCTGCTCGACCTTGCTCACGTCGGCAGGCGGGGCTGGCGCGGCGCTGGGCGCGGCGACCTGGACCGGCGCGGGGGCGGGGGCCGGCGCGGCGGCAGGCGAGGGTGCAGGCGCCGCGGTGGGGGCAGGCGCGGCTTCGGCGGGGGCGGCCTCGGCGGCAGGGGCAGGCTCGGGCGCCGGCGGCGGATCGGGCTGGGGCTCGGGGAGCGAGGCGAGCTTGGACTCCAGCTCCCGCCGCATGGGACCCAGGGCGGGGGCGTCGCTGCCCAGCTTCTCGCCGGTGAAGTCGTAGATCTGCCGGATCAGGTCGATGCAGGTCTCGATCGCCTCGCGGTCGGCGGGGGTCGGGTCCGGCATCGGGTCGACCTTGCTCGCCAGCCACTCCAGCGCCTGCCCGCGGGCGCGGGCGCGCTTGAGCTTGGGGAACATGGTCTCCCAGAAGGTGTTCAACATGTCGTTGCACACCGTGAGCCCCGCGGCGAGGCCCGTGTAGCCGTTCTGGCGGAGTCCGCCGAGGGCCAGGTAACACGCCACGAGCATGTCCTTGCCCTTCTCGGCCAGGATCTTGCGCGAGAGCTCGACCACCAGCTCCCACTTGACCGTGCGGTCGGTGACCGACTGCAGCTTGGCGATCTGGGCCTGGAGCTCCTCGTACTCCGGTTCGTAGCGAACCGGGGCTCCTGCGGGCGCGTCCGCGGAGATGGGATCCTTCCCCAATGTGACGGTTTCCAGCGCGCTCACCTTCCTGCACCCCCGGCGAGAACCGGCTCGCTGACCCTACGCGTGGCTCCAGAGGGCGTCAAGGGCACAGCCCCCTGAGCAAGTCCTTTAGCGGGCTCCCGCCGGACTCGGCCAGTGGACCAAACCGCGCGCGGGCCTTGTCGATCAATGACGCGCTCTCCAGCCCTTCGCTGGCGAGCACGCAGGCGTCGCTTTCGAGCTGGGGGAGGAAGAGCGCGATGAACTGGCTGGGGGTGGGCTTGGTCAGCACCGAGCGCAGCCCGATCCCGGGCTCCTTGGACCAGGTGACCAGCGGAGGGAACTGCTCGCGGCCGCGGGCCGCGGCGGCCAGTTCGAGCAGGATCGTCGCCTGGGCGTCGTCCTGGGGCGCGGGGAGCACGAGGGGGAAGCGCGGCTTGGAGCGCGGGCCGAACAGGTCGGCCATGTTCGCCAGCAGCAGCGCGCGCTGCTCGGGGGTCCCCTGGGGCAGGCAGCTCGCCCAGAGCTCACCGACGGTGGTCTGCTCCAGCCGCCGATCCAGCTCGCGGGTCGCCGCCTTGAGGTCGGCCTTGCCGCTGAGTTCGTCGACCTTGGCCTGCAGCCCGCGCAGGTCGAGGCCCTCCCAGCCGTGGATCGCCAGGTGCTGTGCGCGGTCGAGCAGGTCGCCACAGAGCAGGGGCACGAGGCTCGGCCGCTTGCGCAGCGCGCGGTCTTCGAGGGTCGCGTAGACGAGGAAGGGGAACTCGCGCTTGGCCTTGCCGTGGCTGGGGCAGATCACGCCGACCACGACCCGGCCGCTGTCGGCGAAGCTGCGCATGAAGCGCAGGGTGGGCATGCCGTAGAAGGCCTCGCTCCACACGTCCCCCATGCGCTCCTGCAGCATGTGCAGGCCCTCGCCGAGCCAGGTGTCGAGGCGGCGCAGCTCGGGCCCGGCGCGGTGACGAATGAAGTCCGCGTGCAGGGGGAGCTTGCCGTAGCAGCCGACCTCGAGCGCGATCATTCGGGGACCGCCTCGGGTGGTGGGGCCTGATCGTCGAACAGCTCGCCCATGAACAGGGGGCGGATCCCGTCGTGAGGGACGACGAACTCGACGTCGCCGTCGCGGGTGGCCTCGCCGATCTCGAACGCCCAGGTGTAGCGGAAGTTGCGCTGGCCGCTGCGCCCGGTGTCGAGCTTGCCCTCGGCCAACAGGCGCACCAGGCCCCAGGCCGAGTTGCCGAAGTCCTTGTGCGCCCAGGTCGACTCGCCCGAGGCCAGCAGGCTCAGCTGCGCGCCGCCCTCGCCGCGCTTCCAGCTCAGCTTGACCAGGTAGTTCGGCGGGTTGTCGCTCTGCTTGAACGAGGTCTCACCGAGCTTGAAGCGCAGGTTCGTGACCTTCGAGCGCTTGATCAGCTTGACCTCGAGGGGCACGCCGAAGTCTTCGCCGTCCTTGGGGAACAGCGCGTCGCGCAAGAGCGTCGCGCTCTCGAGGAAGCCCTTGTAGCGGCTGCCCGGCGTGACCAGGCGCACGCTCTCGGTGAGCTTGTAGTCCGCCAGCCGTTGGACCGCGGTGTTCGCGACCCACACCGCGCCGCCCTTGGGCTTGAGCAGCGCGGTCAGCTCTTCGAGGGGGACCTCGGCCTCTGCGTCGGTGACCAGCGGGTAGCGCCCGGCGATGTGCTGGGCGTAGACCGCGTGCACGGTCTCGGACCACGCGGCGTTGGCCTCCGTCGTCGCCTCGCGCACCAGCGCCATGGCCACGTTGTCCAGCAGGTCGCGGAACAGCTTGCGGGCGTAGGCCTCCTGCGGCGCGGGGACCTGGGGCAGGATCACCTCGAGCAGGGTCAGCTCTTCGGCCTTGAGCACCTCGCGGAAGGGGTCGACCCGGCGGTTGAGCCGGTCTTCGAGCGCTTCGACGTAGAGCCGCTTGCCGGCGGGCTCCTTGCCGAGGATCGCGAAGGCCGCCGCCAGCCGGCCGCAGCTCGCCTGGACCTGGGCCTCCCAGCTGGGGACGTCCTCGCCCTCGGGGACCTTGAGCTTGTCGGTCTCGCGCTGGGTGAGCTTGGGCTCCTCCTCGTCGGCGTTGAGCACGTACTGCCGCAGCCACACGGCCTTGAACAGCTTCGGCAGCGGGGTCGCGTCGGAGGCGAGCACGTTCAGCTTCTCGGCGGCGTCGTCGACGCCCTGGAAGGTGTTCACGTGCAGGTCGTCGAGCAGCTCGCGCCAGCGGCGGCGGCCCTCGCGCTCGAAGTGGTCCTTGAGCTCCTTTGCGATTTCCTCGGCGCTCTTCTCCTTGTTGAGCTCGGTGAACTTGACCTCGAGGTCCTTGCTCTTCTCGCGCACCGCGGGCTCGAAGTAGTCGTTCCACTCCTTCTCGCTGAACACGTCGCTGACCTTCAGCTCGGTGGCGAAGGCCTTCAGCCCCGGCTGACCGAGGAGCGACTCCAGGCTCTGCGAGTCGAGCTCGGCGGCGCGGGCGTCGCGGATCGCGGTGTAGGCCTGGCTCGTCCAGTAGTTGTTCTCGAGCTTGGCGCGGACCTGGGCCACCAGCTCCTCGTTGAACTCGGGCTCCCACTCGTAGGCCTTCTCGAGCTGGGAGATCACGAAGTCGAGCTGGTTGAAGGCCAGGTCGCGGGTGGCGTCCGCCGCGCGCTGCTCTGCGCTCAGCCCGGCCAACCAGCGGTTGCGCTCGCGCAGCTGCTTGCCGAGGGGCTCGCGCTCCTTCTCCAGGTCCTCCGCCGACTGGATCCGGTCGGTGAGCCACTGGTAGGCGCGCAGCAGGAGGTAGAGCTCCTCGAACAGCGCCTGGTCGTTGTCGACCTTGTACTCGCTGCGCAGGTCGCTGAGCTTCTTCCCGCCGACGAACTGGCCCATTTCGGCCTCGAGCGCCTTCAGGCAGGGCTGGAGCAGGAGCTGCTTCAGCTCCTTGAAGTAGAGCTTCCGTGCCGGGTCGTTGAGGGTCGAGCCCTGGTAGAGGCCCCAGCGCATTTGGAACGGCGGCCAGCCGTCGGTGTAGTCCGAGAGCTTGGCCACCGGGGCGCGCAGCTTCTCGAGCGCCTTGAGCCGCTCCGGGGGCGCGGTGTCGCGCTTGCGCTCCTCGACCACCGAGTCGACCCCCAGCGCCACCTGGCCGACGAGGGCCCGGTTCCAGAGGTAGCTCGTGCCGAGCAGGATCAAGAGCACCACGCTCGCGACCAGCACGCTGACGGCGAGCAGGATCCGGAACAGGCGCTGGCGTTTCTGCATGCTCGTCAGGCTGCGGGCGAGCTCGTAGTCGCCGAAGATCAGCTCGCGGAACAGGCGCGTAATGAAGTAGCTGCGCTTCTCGACCGCGGGGGGCTTCTGCCCGGCCTCGGCGGCGGTCAGCCCGTAGGCTTCGCGCATGGAGCCCAGCACCTGATCGATGGGCTGGCCCTCCTGGGTCCCGCTGGTGAGGTAGATCCCGCGCAGGATCGGGGCCTCCTCGAACGGGTTCTCCTTGAACACGTTGGCGACGAACTCTTCGATCTTCTGCCGCGCCATCGCGAACTGCAGCGGGAACGAGAACACGCGCTGCTTCTTCTCGCCCTGGCGCTCGACGGCGTAGAGCTCGAGCCGGCGGCGGCAGAGCCGCTCGTAGAGCGCGGCCAGCTCCTGGCGAATCGTGGCCCGATACTGGTCGACGCTGAGGGTCTCGAAGGGGAAGGTGTAGCCCCACACCTGGCCGCGCTGCTCGCGGGGGAGGTCCTCGAAGAAGTCGGTGAACCCGCCCAGCAGGTCGCACTTGGTGAACATCAGGTAGACCGGGAACACGACCTTGAGCTTGGTGCAGAGCTCGTCGAGCCGGGCGCGCACGGCCTTGGTGTGCTTCTCGATCTCCTCCGCCGAGCCCTGGACGAGGTCCGCGACGCTGATCGCCACGATCGCGCCGTTGATCGGGTTCGACTTCCGCGTGCGGAAGATCAGGTCGAGGAAGCGCAGCCACTCTTCGCGGTCCTCGGCCTCGGTCGTGTAGCGACCGGCGGTATCGATGAGGATCCCCTCGCTGGTGAACCACCACTCGCAGTTGCGGGTTCCGCCCAGGCCCTGGAGGTGGTTGATCCCCTTGCTGGCCGCGGGGAAGTCGAGCCCCGACTCCTGCAGCGCGGTGCTCTTCCCGCTGCCCGGGGGGCCAATGATCATGTACCAGGGCAGCTGGGCGAGGGCGCCCTTGCCCTGCTTGCTGCCCTTGAGCGAGTGGATCGCCTCCTTGAACCGCTGCTCGAGCTCGGCGAGCTGCTCGCGGTCGACGGGGCGACTGCTGGCGATCTGCTCCTCGGCCTGCTCGCGCAGGCGGCGTTCGATCAGGTTCGCGTTGCGGATGAGGAGGATCCGCTGGATCACGAACACGGTCAGCCAGATCCCGAGCACGACCACGATCCCAGTGATCCGCCAGGCGACCGCCAGCTCGAAGTATTCGCCGCCGAACCAAATCAGGGCGACGAGGACGGCCAACGCGACCAGGTTGAGACAGCTCGTCTTCACGCGTGCGTGCTCCTACTTCTCAACCGGGGGGGAGAGGGGGGCCAAGGCGGCGTCGACTTGCCAGCCGAGCAGCGTCGCGAGGGCCACGAACACCAACAGCAATACGAGCATGCAGCCCGCGATCACCACGGCGACCGGCAGCTTGCGCACGGTGACGCCGCCCCGGTCGTTCGGCACCCAACAGGGCGAGAGCCCCTGGGGATCGACCTTGCGCTTGCTGCGGTCGACGGCCGCGCTCCCCGGAGGAAACTGCAGCGTCTTGCGCGCGCCGAGCAGCTCACGCTTGAGGGTGTCGAGCAGGGCGCGCAGCTGGTCGATTCCCTGCACGCCGCCGTAGCGCCCGCGGAAGCCGAGGGCCAGCGAGAGGTAGAAGATCTCGGCCACGTCGTACTTCTGCGGGTCGTTGCTCCCGCGGATCGCGTCGAGGCGCGTGTAGAACTCCTCGCCGGCGTTGAAGCTGCCGAAGTGCTGCATTTGCAGCGGCTGGGCCAGCCAGGCCGACTTCAGCCCCCAGGTGGAGGTGAGCACGATCTCGTCCAGCAGGGCGAGCATGGCGTACTTCGCCTGGGCGACGTGCCCGGGGGAGTAGCCCGCGCCCGCCGCGCGCTGCTCGAAGTCGGCCACGAGGCCCGCGATATGCCCGCGCAGCGCGTCGCCGTCGCCGGGGTCGGCGCTCTCGCTGAGCTGCAGCGCGAAGCCCAGCAGCCCGGTCGCGTGCCCGACCATGCCGCCGCCGACGTGGTAGTCCGCCAGTGCCGCCATGCGCTAGGCCTTCACTGCCATCAGCTCGAGGCGTGGGTTGGGGAACTCGGCGGGCACGTAGACCGCCAGGTTCCGCGCGGCCTTGACCGCGTCCCACTCGGGGCCCTGCTGGGTGATCTCGAAGTAGACGCTCCCGCCCTGGATCGGGATCTCTCGCGGCGGCTTGGCGCAGAGCTGCATCGGCACCCCCGGGAGGGCGCGCACGATCAGCCCGTCGACGCGATCGGTCGAGGAGAGCTTGGCCTTGATCGGGATCTCGCGCTGGAGCTTGTCGGCCTGCACGTCGGCGCGAATCCCGAGGTAGAAGCGCGCCGAGCCGAACAGGCGCTCGTCGGCGATCTGCCCCACGTAGAGCAGGTCGCGCTGCTTCTGCACCGTGATCGGCACGCACTTGGTCGGGAGCACCGTCCCCAGGAGCTTCATCAGGACCTGCTCCAGCTGGAAGAAGGTCGTGGTCAGGTCGTCCGGGTTGAAGGGCGGCACGTCCTGGGGGGTCGACTCGGTGGAGAAGGTGCAGAGCTCGCCAGCGAGGGTCGCCAGCTCGCGGTAGACCTCGCGGGGGTGCACCCGCGGGTGGGCGAACAGGCTGCGCAGCGCGGGCAGGTGTCCGTTGATCGTGTGCAGGAACCAGAAGTTCGCCGCCTCGGACAAGGTGAAGTCGACCATGCCCGCCGAGTTGCCCCGGCGCTTGCCCGAGAGGTCCATGCTGCGCTTGGCGAGCACGTCGAGCAGCCGGCGGACCACCGCCAGGATCCGCGGCGAGGCCCCGGCATACAGGCAGGGGGGCACGAAGAACGCGTCGAACTCGAACCCGCCCGACGCGGTCCGGGTGAGCACGCCCACGGGCATGCCGGTGTAGGCCTCGCGGTCCTCGCTGGTGAACAGGGTGTGGATCCGCTTCTCGCAGAGCACGATCTCGCGCTCTTCGGCGCCGATCTCGTCGCGCACCTTGGCGCGCTTGCCCTCGAAGGCGGTCAGCGCGTCGGTCGAGTCGTCGAGCCGGGTCGAGACCTCACCGGCCCGCCGCCGCGGCAGCCCCAGCACCACGCCCAGCGACTTCTCGCCCGCGCCGAAGTGCGAAGCGATCGGGCGCGGCTCGGGGAGCTTGTCCACGTTGGGCAGGTCGAAGGCGGTCCCGTCGGGCATGACCCCGGCGGCCTCGGTCACCACCAGCTGCCCGTTCTGTAGCGCGTCGGTGTCGAAGGCCAGCCGGGTGAAGCCCCAGTCCAGCGCCTGAATGCTCTTGATCCGCTGCCCGACCAGGTGCTCGACGTAGCGGTCGCTCTGCTGGAAGTGCTGGGGGGTCAGCAGCATGCCTTCGCCCCAGAGGACCTTTTGCGCGTAGTGGCCGCTCATTGGTCGCCGTCCGCGGGCTTCTCGTCCTCGCCGCCCTCTTCGGCGGGCTTCTCGTCGTCGCCGCCGTCGTCCTTGGCGTCTTCGCCGTCGCCGTCGTCGCCGTCTTCCTCGTCGTCCTCCTCGTCGTCCTTGGCGTCCTCCTCGGGAGGCGGCTCGTCGTCTTCGTCCTTGCGCGCCTCAGCCACGATCTTGTGCTGGGTGAAGACGAAGGTCTTCTCGTCGAGCTCGAGCACGGGGAAGATCAGCTTGCGCTCCTCGAGGCCCTCCTTCTTGGGCGCCGAGAACAGGCCCATCAGCCCGATGTACTTCACCTTCTCGTTGAGGTTCAGGTCGAAGGCGCTCGGCGGGTCGAGCTCGCGACCGGGCTTGAGGTTCACGACCTTCACCGACTCCAACAGCTCGTCGGCCAGCAAGGTCTTGTCGTCGGTCCACAGCTCCTCGAAGCTCGCCTGGGTGAAGGCCCGGGTGTCGCTGAGCTGGTAGATCCGCACGTCCAACGGCGTGGGCTCCCCAATGTCGTTGGGGTTCAGATCCGGACGCGCGAGCAGGCGCAGCGTCATGTTCGACGGCACGTCCCTGAACAGGGCGCACCCCGAGTTCATCAGGATCAGTAAACCCAGCGATACCAATAGCGTGAGGCGCATGCCTTCTCCCCCCCGACGGACGACGGTCGGAGAGTATTACCCGGCGTCCGGGGAGCGTCAACGGGACCGCCGCGCGCGTCGGTCCCGCTGTTCGTTCAAGGTCGTCGTCGGGCGTTCCCGCCCGCACCTGGGATTCAAGGAATCGCAGGGGGCGGTCACAGGGTTTCTTGGTTTCCTCAGAGGCTCGCTTTGACTCGCAGCGGCGGAGGGTGGGTGGTGCCCCCTCGCTCGGACGGTTGCGGGCTCGCTTTGACTCGTAGCGGCGGAGGGTGGGTGGTGCCCCCTCGCTCGGACGGTTGCGGGCTCGCTTTGACTCGCAACGGCGGAGGGTGGGTGGTGCCCCCTCGCTCGGACGGTTGCACGGTGGCTGGACTCGGGAGGACCGGGCGGTGTGAGGTTCCAGTGGCCGAGAGTCCAGCCACCGCGCAAATGTCCTCGCTGAGGGGGCACCACCCACCCTCCGCCTGCGGATCGGCGCTCGCTGTGGGGCTCCGCTGACGCGGGTGCTTCGGTGGGGTGGGGCTCCGCGGACGGGGGGGCTCCGCCGATGCGCGGGCTCCGCTGATTGGGTGGGGCTCTGCTGACGCGCGGCCTTGGTGGGGTCCGTAGACGCGGCTCCGCTGATGGGGGTGCTTCGGTGGTGGGGGCTCTGCTGCGCGGCCTTGGTGGGGTCCGTGGTGGACCCTCGGAGTGGCCGGCCGCGGGCCGTCGCAGGCTCCACGTGGAGACACGTAAGTCCAATCTCTGTGTCTGCGGGCTCCACGTGGAGCCTGCTAAGTCATTCAATACCAGGAGTCTCCCGAGGTAGGGTGTTCGCGAAGAGCCGCTACGGCGTTCGACCCGGGTGTAGGGTGTTCGCGAAGAGCCGCTACGGCGTTCGACCCGGGTGTAGGGTGTTCGCGAAGACCCTATACGGCGTTCGACCCGGATGTAGGGTGTTCGCGAAGACCCCATACGGCGTTCGACCCGGGTGTAGGGTGTTCGCGAAGACCCGATACGGCGTTCGACCTCGGCGTAGGGTGTTCGCGAACAGGCC
>Ga0209578_10002858_pt1 | contig 13828 bp, 10 predicted proteins | sample tdAd472_FD_187127 | JGI IMG/M metagenome (GOLD analysis project Ga0209578, IMG submission 187127) | Marine sediment microbial communities from the Atlantic coast under amendment with organic carbon and nitrate - tdAd47.2 (SPAdes)... | ecosystem: Environmental > Aquatic > Marine > Coastal >...
AGCGGCGCCAGCAGCCACAACGCAGTCGCCAGCAGTGCAAGCTGTTGCCGAGGACCAGGAGCCAGATCAGGCAGCGAAACCCGGAAAACAGCCTGCGCCAGAGCCCAGACCAGCACGCCGCAAAGCAGGTGAGTGAGCAGGTTGACCTGCTTCAGGGGAAAAGCGGTGATGCCATCAGACAACACGCTGTTGGCAGCAAACGTCAGCATCGCCAGGGGGCGTTGCAAGGGGCCTGACTGCGAGCTGAATGCGGCAATACGCCATTCTTCAAAGTCGCTGCCGCTCAGGCGAAGATAGGGGTTATGGCTGAGTGCGGGGCCATCGTCGAACAGGAAAGGCCCGGCTAATCCCGGGTAAAAAATCCCTGCTACCAGTAACACCAGCAGTGCAAGCAATATGCTGTGAAGCCGTGGGGAGGACAACAGGCTGACGACTCTCGAGGTGGGAATGGCGAACAATTTAGCATAAAAAAGCCCGGTAAAAACCGGGCTCCTGGACTAACTGTGACGCTTAGCGGCAGTTAGAGGGGAGGAACTTGGAGGGGATTACCACTGCCGCGGTACCTGCACTATCGATATCGCCGTCGGTAGTCGACTTACAAGTCCAAACCAGTGTGTTACCCGAGCGAGTCGATCCGGACAACGAGAACCCGTAGTTTGCCTCAGTCGGGTTGGCAGGTATGATGCCCTCGCGAACTCTGGCTGAGATCAACGGAAGTCCGTTAATTGACACATACCCGAGAGAGGCAACGACTGGCTTATCAGGGTTAGTAAAGAGCCCTGCTTCCGCGAAGGTATCAGGCATACCGTTGTTGGTAGCATAAAACTCAGCGATTGATGTCTTGGCTTCAGCCAGGGCTGCAGCGGGCTCGGACAATTTGGAACGTACAATGTAGTCCTGGTAAGCGGGCAGTGCGATGGCCGCAAGAATACCGACAATCGCGATCACGATCATCAGTTCGATCAGGGTGAAACCCTTTTGAGCTGTTTTCTGGATATTCATATTCTCTACTCCGTTGAGAAAAATCACTTGCCGGGACCGCCGCACTCACAGGCTGCGTACGATCGACCGCGTGCCCGGAGGAGGATGCAGTTTGTGGGCCAATAACATAAAAAATATTTTTTATTCCTAATTATCAATAGGTTAAAAGGTTTCAGGGCGTACCACTTGCATCCCTCCCTAACCCAGGCAACCACTGACCTTTGTCCAAAACTGACAAATATTGTCAGTCTGAGCTACGCCTTGTCACCGGCCCCGTTATCGCCACCGTCAACCGGGTCATTTGCGGGCGCTGCAACAAGCCGTAAAAACTCCAGATTTCCCCAATCTCAGGCCAGCAAACGCTATGAGCACCTGCACTGTGTGTTTATACTCTGGGGAGAACGTGCCCATGCATATAGAGAAGATACACGTCTGACTGCCGCACCGGGGATTAAACGGAGATGAATGACAAGGGAATTGGCCAACTAAGCGGTCTCGCCGGCCGCCTGGTTGCGGAGGGTTTGATCTCCGCAGAGGCCGCCGCGGAAGCACAGCGAGAAGCCTCCATGGAGAAGATCCCGCTGGTGACCTATTTCGTGGAGAAGAAGAACGTGGACAGCCACAGGCTGGCCACGGTCGCGTCCCAGGAATTCGGCGTTCCCCAGTTTGACACCTCCAGCTTCGATGTCACCACCATGCCCAAGGGGGTGGTTGAAGTCGACCTGGTGCTGAAGCATCACGCCCTGCCGCTGTTCCGCCGAGGCAACCGCCTGTTTATCGCGGTTTCCGACCCCACCAACCTCGCCGCCCTGGACGAGATCAAGTTTCACACCGGCATCAACACCGATGCTGTTCTGCTGGAAGAGCGCACACTCTCCGAGATGATCTCCAACTGGGTGGAAACCCAGGACAACCTGGACGATGGCCTGGGAGATCTTGAGTCTGAAGACCTGGAAGGCATAGACATTTCCAGCGGTGAGGCTACAGAAGGCGAAGAAAACACGGATGCGGTGGACGAGACCCCCATTGTCCGGTTCGTCAACAAGGTATTGATAGACGCCATCAAACAGGGAGCCTCGGATATTCACTTCGAACCCTACGAGCACAATTACAGGGTGCGCTTTCGCACCGACGGCGTGCTCCGGGAAATGGTCAAGCCACCGCGTAACCTGGCCAGTCGGCTGTCAGCGCGCCTCAAGGTCATGTCGCAGATGGATATCTCCGAGCGACGCATGCCGCAGGATGGCCGCATCCAGATGAAGCTGTCGCGCAACCGGGCTATCGACTTTCGTGTCAATACCCTGCCCACGCTGTTCGGCGAGAAGATTGTGTTACGTATTCTGGACCCAAGCAGCGCCCAGTTGGGCATTGATGCACTCGGTTATGAAGAAGACCAGAAAGCCATGTACATGAAGGCGCTCAACCAGCCGCAGGGCATGATCCTGGTCACCGGTCCCACCGGTTCGGGTAAAACGGTTTCGCTTTACACCGGCCTGAATATACTCAACACCCCGGAGCGCAACATCTCCACCGCGGAAGATCCGGTGGAAATCAACCTCGCGGGGATCAACCAGGTGCACGTAAACCCCAAGGTCGGGCTGAACTTCGCCGAGGCGCTGCGCTCCTTCCTCCGCCAGGACCCGGACGTGATCATGGTCGGTGAGATTCGAGACCTGGAAACAGCAGAAATCGCCATCAAAGCGGCACAGACGGGCCACCTGGTGTTATCCACCCTGCACACCAACAGCGCAGCGGAAACGGTAACGCGCTTGCTCAACATGGGTGTGCCGGCATTCAACGTGGCGTCATCTGTAGATTTGATTATTGCCCAGCGTCTGGCCAGACGGCTGTGCAAAGAGTGCGCGGTGCCGGCAGACATCCCGCACGAAACCCTGTTGCAGGAAGGCTTCACCGAGGAGCAACTGGGCGAGGCGGCAATTATGAAAGCAGTAGGCTGCAGCCTCTGCAATGAAGGCTACAAGGGTCGTGTAGGCGTATACGAGGTGGTAAGAATCACACCGAAGATTGCCTCGCTGATCATGGAAGAAGGAAACTCCATACAAATACAGGATGCGGCCACCGCCGAGGGCTTTGCGACCCTGCGCCAGTCAGCACTGCGCAAGGTCGCGAACGGCTTGACCACACTGGAAGAAGCCAACCGGATAACGGTGGACTGATAACAACGACTTAGGGACGGTAACAGGGGCGTTAACCAATATGGCAACAGCAACAGGTAACGATACATTCAGTTGGAGCGGCATTGACAAGAACGGCCGCAACAGCAAGGGCGAGATTTCCGCTGCCAGCAGCGCTATGGCCAAGGCACAGTTGCGCCGGCAGGGTATAAAGCCCAAATCAGTCAGGAAAAAGTCCAAGCCGCTGTTCGGCTCAGGCCAGGGCAAGGCGATAAAGCCTTCGGATATCGCCATCTTCACCCGCCAGCTGGCGACCATGATGAAAGCGGGCGTGCCGCTGGTGCAAAGCTTCGAGATCGTCGCCGACGGGCTGGACAAGCCGCGCATGCGGCAGATGGTCAACGAGATCAAGAATGATGTTGCATCCGGTACCGGGCTCGCACCCTCGCTGGCGAAACATCCGCGCCACTTCGATGAGTTGTTCTGCAGCCTGGTGGGCTCCGGCGAAGAGTCCGGTACCCTGGAAGTCATGCTCGATCGCGTGGCCACTTATAAAGAAAAAACCGAAGCGCTCAAAGCCAAGATTCGCAAGGCCATGACCTACCCCGTAGCGGTCATCGCTGTGGGTCTGGTGGTCACACTGATTCTGTTGATCAAGGTTATTCCCGTGTTCGCGGAAACCTTCCAGAATTTCGGCTCGGACCTGCCCGCGTTTACCCAGATGGTACTGAACATGTCTGAGTTTGTGCAGGAGTACTGGTTTATATGCCTGCTCGCCATGGTGGCAATCGCCTTTGCCTTCCGTGAGGCAAAGTTCAGATCGGAAAAGTTTTCTCAATGGTTGGACAAGCTCGCACTGAAATTACCGGTGGTCGGCGGCATCGTGCACGATGCTGTGATCGCGCGCTTCTCCCGCACCCTCTCCACCACCTTTGCTGCCGGTGTACCCTTGGTCGACGCGCTGGAGTCCACCGCTGGTGCAGCGGGTAACTCGGTGTATGCCAGAGCCATTCGCCAGATCAAGGATGACGTCACTACCGGTTCCACACTGTATAACTCGATCAAGGCGACCGGCCTGTTCCCCAACATGCTGCTGCAAATGGTATCCATTGGGGAGGAATCCGGCGCGCTGGACGATATGCTGGGCAAGGTGGCCGACCATTATGAAGCGGCCGTCGATGACGCGGTGGATAATCTCAGCTCACTGATCGAGCCGCTTATCATGTCCGTACTCGGGATCCTGGTGGGTGGCCTGATGATCGCCATGTACCTGCCGATCTTTATGCTCGGTTCTGTTATCTAGGCAGGGAATCCCTCACATGTTGGACGCCCTCAACCAGCTCGGCTGGCTACTTGGCCTCGCCCTGCTGGCACTGGGCCTGGTGGTAGGCAGCTTTCTCAACGTGGTCATCCATCGGCTGCCCATCATGATGGAGGCGCGCTGGCGTCGAGACTGCTGCGAGTTACTGGAGGTGGAGCGCGAGGCCGAAGGCCAGCCGCTTACCCTGTCGACACCGAACTCCCACTGCCCGCACTGCCAGGCCGCTATCCGGCCCTGGCAGAATATTCCCGTTGTCAGTTACCTCCTGCTGGGCGGAAAGTGCGCCAACTGCGGCGTTGCCATTTCAATGCGCTACCCGCTGGTGGAACTGGGCACCGGGCTGCTCAGCCTGGCACTGATTTGGCAGTTTCCTGCTTCCGTGGCACTGCTGGGCGTCTTGCTGCTGACCTGGTCGTTGATAGCGCTAACCCTGATTGATATCGATCACCAACTTCTCCCGGACGACATCACCCTGCCGCTGCTCTGGCTGGGTTTACTCTTCAATATCAACGGCACCTACGTCAGCCTGGGAGACGCGGTAATCGGCGCGATGGCCGGGTACCTGGCGCTGTGGAGCGTATACTGGCTGTTCAAGGGGGTGACCGGAAAAGAGGGTATGGGCTATGGTGACTTCAAACTGCTGGCAGCACTGGGCGCCTGGTTGGGCTGGCAGGCACTGCCAGCGATCATCCTGCTGTCCTCCGTCGTTGGTGCGATAGCAGGCATCGTGCTGATGCTGTTGCAACGCCGTGGTCGTGACGTGCCCATGCCTTTTGGACCCTACCTGGCAGCCGCCGGCTGGATCGCCATGATGTGGGGCGACGAAATGACTGCCAGCTACCTCAACACTATGGGCTTGTAATGGTATGACTCTGGTCATTGGCATCACTGGTGGCATCGGCAGCGGTAAATCCGCTGTCACCGATCGGTTCGAGGCGCACGGGGTTGTGGTGGTTGACGCCGACAAGGCTGCTCGCGTGGTGGTGGAGCCTGGCGGGCCTGCGCTGGACGCTATTGCCGCCCATTTCGGCCCGGGGGTTCTGCTCCAGGACGGCCGGTTGGACCGGGCCGCGCTGCGACGCATTGTATTTGCCAACGACAGCGAACGCCGCTGGCTGGAGCAGCTCACCCACCCCCTGATCAGCCAGGAGATTCGCCGCCAGTTGCAGGCTGCAGACTCCGATTATGTCATCCTCGCCTCGCCGCTGCTGCTGGAAACCAGCCAGGGAGAACTGGCAGACCTGACTGTGGTTGTGGACGTACCGGAAGCGCTTCAGCTACAGCGCACCATGGCCAGGGACGACAACGATGAAGCCCAGGTTAAACGCATCATGGCGGCGCAGATGTCGCGGGAGAAGCGCCTGGAAAAGGCAGATATCGTTATCGACAACTCGCGCTCACTGGACGAACTCGACGGTACAGTAGCAGAGTTACACAAGGAATTTCTGGCTCGCGCGGAAACGCGAGAAAGCTGAGGCGGGATGAAGGCGAGTATCACGCACCGCGGCGAATCGACTCGCTATCGGGACGGCCTGACAGGGGCATCCACTGCCGCAAAGGATTGGAGCGGGCGACAGCTATGCTAACAGTTCCACCAGGGCAGCAACGATAGGCTCGTTGGCCGCGGGAAAGTCGTAGTCAGTCAGTGCGCTCACATCCACCCAGGCCATGGGCTGACCCTCTCGTGCCTCAGGCTCACCGCTGTACTCCCAAACCACGTGAACATCCAGTGTGACGGCTTTATCGCCGTAATCATGGTGTATTTCCAGCAGAGGCGTGGTCCGCAGCGGTGCGATTGCCAGTTCTTCGAGCAACTCACGTTTCAGCGCTTTTGACAGCGTTTCGCCGGCTTCAACTTTGCCGCCGGGAAATTCCCACAGGCCGCCCTGGTGTACGTGATCAGGCCTGCGGGTGAGAAGTATCTGACGACGGGCATCCACAATAACACCCACGGCTACGTGCACCGTCAAGTACGATACTCCGCGTTGATGCGCACGTAATCATAGGAAAAGTCTGTCGTCCAGACCGATGCCGACGCGTCGCCACGGTCCAGTTCAATCCGAATCACAATGTCCTCTGGTGCCATGGCCGCCACGCCCTGCTCTTCGCTATAGCTGGCTGCGCGGGCACCATTCTCGGCTATCAGCACTTCATTCAAAAACACACTGACGCGGTCAACATCAAGGCTCTCCAGCCCCGCACGTCCGATTGCGGCCAGCAACCGCCCCCAGTTGGGGTCGGAAGCGAACAAGGCGGTTTTTACCAACGGCGAATGACCGATAGTGAAGCCCACGTCCAGGCATTCCTGCTCCGTACGACCGCCATTGACGGTCACAGTCACAAACTTGCTGGCACCCTCACCATCGCGCACCAGCCCCTGGGCGAGGCCAACGCACACTTCCTGCACGGCATCGACCAGCGCTCGCTGTAAGGGCGAGTCGTCACCCGCTTGCAGAGGTTCGTTACCGGCAGCGCCGGTCGCGACCAGCATACAGGCATCATTGGTAGAGGTATCGCCGTCTATGGTGATACGGTTGAAGGAAAGGTTGGCGGCGTCAGCCAGAATTTTCTGCAGTACATCAGGCGCTACTGCCGCGTCAGTGGCCACGTAGCCAAGCATGGTCGCCATGTTGGGACGGATCATGCCCGCACCCTTGGCGATCCCGGTCACCACGTAGTTCCTGCCGTCAACACTGAAGGTGACGGAGAGCCCCTTGGGGCGGGTGTCCGTGGTGAGAATTCCCTGCGCCGCATCTGCCCAGCCGGATTCATCCAGCCCGGCGATAGCGTCCAGCAATGCTGTGGTGATTCTCTCCACGGGCAGCGGTTCGCCTATTACCCCTGTAGAGAAAGGTAGTACCTCAGCCGATGACACCCCGGTTGCCAGTGCAAGGGCATCACAGCAGCTTCGCGCATCGCGCAGACCCTGTTTTCCGGTGCCTGCATTGGCGTTGCCAGTGTTGACCAACAGGTAACGAGGTCGCGCGTTTGCCTGCTGCAAATGCTCCCTGGCCACGGTCACCGGCGCCGCACAAAACGCGTTGCGCGTGAACACACCCACGCAATGACTACCGGCAGCCAGCTCAATCAACACCAGGTCCCGGCGACCGGCAGTCTTGATGCCGGCGGATACCGTGCCCAGACGCACACCCGCCACCGGAAGCAACGCAGGAAGCTTGTCCTCTCCTACAGCCATGGTTCAGTTCCCGCTTACAATTTGCCGTGACATTGCTTGTATTTCTTGCCACTGCCACAGGGGCAGGGATCATTGCGGCCCACCTTGGGCTGCTCACGTACGAAGGTCTCGGGCACTGCCGGTTGTGCCGGCGGGCGCTGCGGATCTTGCGGTGCCGCCATACCCGATGCCTCGGCATGCTGAAACGCCAACTGCTCACGCTCCGCCGCTTCGCGCCGACGCTGCTCTATGAGCTCCGCCTCATCCTGGCGCTGGATTTGCACGTGGCTGAGAAACTTCACAACTTCCATCTTCAGGCTGTCCAGCAGTTCCTGGAACAGTTCAAAAGACTCACGCTTGTATTCCTGCTTGGGGTTTTTCTGCGCATAGGCTCGCAAGTGTATCCCCTGACGCAGGTGATCCATGGTCGCCAGGTGCTCTTTCCACAGCGTGTCCAGCACCTGCAGCATGATCTGTTTCTCGATCTTGCGCATATCCGGCCCGACGGTCTCGCACTTGGCTTCGTAGGCACTCTGTATCGTCGCCACGATTCGCTCGCGAAGCGCCTCTTCATGCAACTTGTTATCTTCGTCCAGCCACTGCTGTACCGGCAGGGGCTGGGCAAACTCTGCTTCCAGAGCACGTTCCAGGCCCGGCACATCCCACTGCTCTTCCACGCTCATGGGCGGGATGAAACTGTCAATACTACGGTTGATAACATCGGCACGGATGGCGGTAATCGTTTCTGAGATATCCGCCTCGGTCAGCAGGTCATTACGCTGCTGGTAGATGATCTGGCGCTGGTCGTTGGCCACATCGTCGTATTCCAGTAACTGTTTACGAATATCAAAGTTGCGACCTTCCACCTTGCGCTGCGCTTTTTCAATCGCGTTGGTTACCATGCGGTGCTCGATGGCCTCACCCTTTTCCATGCCCAGGGCTTGCATAAAGTTCTTCACCCGGTCCGATGCGAAGATACGCATCAGGCTGTCTTCCAGCGACAGGTAGAAGCGGGATACACCCGGATCGCCCTGACGCCCGGCCCGACCGCGTAACTGGTTGTCGATACGCCGCGATTCGTGGCGCTCGGTACCGAGTATGTGCAGGCCGCCCGCCTCCAGCACCTGTCTGTGACGTTCTTCCCATGCAGCCTTGAGTTCCGCCTTGCGCTCCTCGCTGATCTCTCCGGCGGCCGCAATCTCCGCCTCCAGATTCCCTCCCAGGACAATATCGGTACCCCGGCCCGCCATATTGGTCGCAATAGTTACCACGCCAGGGCGCCCTGCCTGGGCAATGATCTCCGCCTCCTGTTCGTGATACTTGGCGTTGAGCACTTTGTGGGCAATATCGGCCTTGCGGAAACGGGCCGAGAGTTCTTCAGATGTTTCCACCGAGGCCGTACCCACCAACACCGGTGCGTGATTGGCCATGCACTCTTTCACATCAGCGACGATGGCATCGAATTTCTCCTCCCGCGACAAATAGACCAGATCATTGAGATCCTGACGCAGTTGCGGCACGTTGGTGGGAATCACCAACACCTCCAGACCATAGATCTGGCGGAACTCGAAGGCCTCGGTATCAGCCGTACCGGTCATGCCGGACAACTTGCCGTAGAGCCGGAAGTAATTCTGGAAGGTGGTGGACGCGAGGGTCTGGCTTTCACTCTGGATAGCCACTCCTTCTTTCGCCTCAATCGCCTGATGCAGGCCCTCTGAGAGGCGTCGGCCAGCCATTGTCCTGCCGGTATGCTCATCAATCAGCACGACCTGACCGTCCTGCACAATGTACTCCACATCGCGCTGGAACAGCACATGGGCGCGCAACCCGGAGTGCACATGGTGCAGTAAATTCAGATTGCTGGCAGCGTAGAGGCTGTCACCTTCCTCCAACAACTTTTCCCGTATCAGCATCTCTTCAACGAACTCATGACCCTCTTCAGTGAGTTCTACCTGACGCTGCTTCTCGTCCACTGTGTAGTGGCCGGACTCCCCTTCCAGATCCGGCTTCAGTGCGGGAATCAAACCATTGATTGTTTTATAGAGCTCAGAGCTGTCCTCCGAAGCACCGGAGATCACCAGTGGCGTGCGCGCCTCGTCGATAAGAATGGAGTCCACCTCGTCAACAATGGCGAAGGACAGCTTGCCCTGCATACGGTCCTCGAGGGTGAAGGCCATATTGTCGCGCAGGTAATCGAAGCCAAATTCGTTGTTGGTGCCGTAAATAATATCCGCGGCATAGGCCTGCCGTTTCTGCTCCGGCATCTGGCCTGAGCGGATCACACCAACCGAGATGCCCAGAAACTCATACAGAGGCCCCATCCAGTTGGCGTCCCTGTTGGCGAGGTAATCGTTCACCGTAATCAGGTGCACACCATCCCCGGTCAAGGCATTGAGGTATGCCGGCAGGGTGGCTACCAGCGTTTTACCCTCACCGGTGCGCATCTCCGCGATCTTGCCCTCGTGCAGTGCCATGCCACCTATCAACTGGACGTCGAAGTGGCGCAGGCCCAGCACACGTTCACCCGCTTCGCGCACTACCGCAAACGCCTCGGGCAGGATATCGTCCAGGGTTTGCCCGTCGGCGAGACGCTGCCGGAACTCGGCCGTTTTTGCGGCCAACTGTTCGTCGTCCAGGGCTTTGACGTCATCTGCCAGGGCATTGATTTTCTTGACCACTTTGCCCATGCGCTTCAGTTCCCGGTCATTGCGGGAACCAATAATCATCTTGAGGAATTTGTTAATCATCAGCTTTCAACTTGTACTGGATAGGCGTCACCCACCGGGCCACTGGCCGGGGCGGGCAGATTCTAGAGGACTGGGAGTACGACTTCAGCGCCGCGTGCGGCGCACGTAACTGGAAGGGTCGACCGAACGGCCGTGTTTGTATACTTCGTAATGCACGTGGGCCCCGGTGGAGCGGCCCGTGGAACCCATCAGGGCAATTGCCTGCCCTTTGCGCACCACATCGCCGGGTTTGACCAGCGCTTTCTTGTTGTGGGAGTAGCGAGTAACAAAGCCGTCCCCGTGGGACACCTCCACCATCTCGCCATAACCTGACTTGCTGCCGATCCAGGTAACAACACCGGAGGCCACGGCAATGACATTGGAGCCTTCCTTGCCGGCGAAATCAATGCCGTGATGGAATGCAGGCTTGCCGGTAAAAGGGTCTGTGCGTTTTCCATAATGCGAGGAGATCCAGCCTTTCTCAATAGGACGCCCGGACAACCAGCTTTGTTCGTCCAGCCTGCGATTGGTCAGCAGTGTTTCCAGAATATCGAGCTGCTGCTCGCGGTCCGCCACCTGCTCCTGAAACAGGCCCAGTTCTGCCGCAAGGCCGCCGCTGTCGTACTCCACATTGAAGTCACCCGCCAACGGCCCACCTACAGCGGGGGGTTGGCTGAAATCAAACTCCCCATCCTCCAGGTCAGCCATCGCCGTCAAGTGCTGCCCCAGGGCGTCCAACCTTGTCATGCGTGCCTGCAGTTGGGCCAGACTCAGCGTCATCGCCTGCAATTTGCTCTCGGCACGGGATTGCAGTTGCGCCAGTTCTTCCTGTTGCTGATCGATTTCTTTTTGCAGGCCTTCCAGTGCCAGCCCGCGCATGGAACTGGCCTCATCCTCCTGACCCAACAGGTAGCCGCCAGCCACCAGCCCAAGGGGCAGGCCAAGGCAGCAGAGGGACAGCAGGGCAAGCGACCAGCGCCCCAGCTCTATGGAGCGTGAGCCGCCGTGCTTGCGGTTAATGAGAATAACTTTCATTCACGCGGACACGAGGCAAAACAGCCGGGAACTATGCCACAAAGATCAGAGAATTTCTATGCAACTGACGTGATGCGGTGCCCAATTCCGGCCATCCGCTGCGATCTGGCTCAACCCGCCTCGCGCCGGCCCAGTGCATCTGCAAAGCCCGCGTATTCGGCTTTCACCGCAGGTTCGGGGTGCAGCTCGGCCATACTGCGGGAGGCACCGGTAGACGCTATTACCCGCACATGCCCGCGCTGCAACCCGCGCGGCTCGGTGACGCCACAGGAATGCGCGATGATACCGACGCTATAGGCCAGCTGGCGCGCATAGGCGGCTACCCGCAGGCTTTTCTCTGCCGGAACCAGGCCACGCTGCAGGTCCTTGTCGTGCGTCGTAATGCCGGTAGGGCAGGTGTTCTTGTTACATTGCAGCGCCTGGACACAGCCCAGCGCAAACATAAAGCCGCGGGCAGACACGCAGAAGTCGGCGCCCACCGCCAGCGCCCAGGCGACCTTGGCCGGGCCGATGAGCTTGCCGGAAGCAATCACCTTGATCCGCTCTCGCAAGCCATACTCCTGCAACAGATCCACCACCAGAGGCAGGCTTTCCTGCAGCGGCATCCCCATGTAATCGATGAGCGGCTGCGGCGCAGCGCCAGTGCCACCGTCAGCGCTGTCGATAGTGATAAAGTCCGGCGCGACATCCGGACCGCGACGGTGAATCGCGCGGAATAAATCGTGGAAAAAATCAAGCTGCCCCACCACTGTCTTGAAGCCCACCGGCTTCCCGGTGAGCTGGCGAATATGGGTGATCATATCCAGCAGGTCGTCGGCGCAGCGAATATCCGGGTGGCCGTTGGGGCTGATGGAATCGACGCCCGGCTCGATACCCCGAATCAGCGCCACTTCTTCGGTGACTTTACGACCCGGCAAAATACCCCCTTTGCCCGGTTTGGCGCCCTGACTCATCTTGATCTCAAACATACGCACCTGCTCGTGCGCGGCAATAGCCAGCAACTTCTCGTCACTGAGCTGTCCGGCCTGGTCGCGAACACCGTATTTTGCTGTGCCTATCTGAAAGACAAGGTCCGCACCGGACTCCAGGTGATAGCGAGACAGGCCGCCCTCCCCGGTGTTCATCCAGACGCCCGCCTCCCGTGCACCCCGGGCCAGCGCGCGCACAGCTGGCTCGGATATCGCACCGAAACTCATTGCCGAAATGTTGAGGATAGAGGAATTGGTATACGGCTTGAGACAGAAGCCTTCACCTACGGTGACCGGTCGCGGCTGCACCGCGTCCTCGTCGAGAGTGGGGAACGCGCTGTTGAGGAAAAACACGTCGCCCTCAATAGTCAGCGGTCGCGTGGAGCCGAAGGCTACCGTCGTATCCGCCTCTTTGGCGGCGCGGTACACCCAGGCCCGTTCAGCCCGGTTAAAGGGCAGTTCTTCGCGATCCATCGCAAAAAAATACTGGCGGAAAAATTCGCCCAGATGTTCAAACAGGTAGCGGAAGCGACCGACCACCGGATAATTGCGCCGGATGGCATGCCTGGTCTGGACTTTGTCCACTACGTACATAACCGCTATCGCCAATGCACCCAGACCCAGCAACAACGCTACAACAATCGCGCCCCACTCAATGATCGCTCGCGCAATTTGGTGAAAGCTTGTTATGTCCATCGACTAATAGACTCCGCGAGGGAGGAGATGCCCGTACCAGCTGACCTGCCTAGGCAGCTATGACCGGATTGAGCGCGTAGGAAATAGGTGCCGTCGCTTCATCATCGAAGGTCACCACTTCCCAGGCATCGGGTTGCGCGATCAGGGCGCGCAGGGAGGCATTATTCAGGGCATGCCCCGACTTGTAGGCGCGAAACTCGCCAATCAGGCTATTACCCAGAAGATACAGGTCACCAATGGCATCCAGTACCTTGTGGCGTACAAACTCGTCGTCGTAGCGCAAGCCATCCTGGTTGAGAATACGGTATTCATCGACCACGATGGCATTGTCCACACTGCCGCCACGGGCCAGGCCCTTGGAGCGCAGATACTCGATTTCGTGCATAAAACCAAAGGTGCGGGCGCGGCTGATCTCCTTGACGAAGGAAGTGGTGGAAAAATCCACATCGGCATGGGCAGTGCGATCGCGAAAAACGGGGTGGTCAAAATCGATGGTGAAGGAGACCTTGAAGCCATCAAAGGGGAGGAAGCTGGCTACCTTGTCGCCGTCCTCGACCGTGACCTTGCGTTTGATGCGAATAAACTTCTTGGCCGCGTTCTGCTCCTCGATACCAGCGGACTGGATGAGAAAAACAAACGGGGCCGCACTGCCGTCCATAATTGGCACTTCCGGCGCGCTGACATCGACATAGGCATTATCTATGCCCAGGCCAGCCATCGCCGCCATCAGGTGTTCTACCGTGGAGACCTTGGCGCCATTGGCCACCAGGCCGGTGGAGAGCATGGTATCG
>Ga0209578_10002861_pt1 | contig 13821 bp, 12 predicted proteins | sample tdAd472_FD_187127 | JGI IMG/M metagenome (GOLD analysis project Ga0209578, IMG submission 187127) | Marine sediment microbial communities from the Atlantic coast under amendment with organic carbon and nitrate - tdAd47.2 (SPAdes)... | ecosystem: Environmental > Aquatic > Marine > Coastal >...
GCATTACCTGGCGGGAAATCTGGATCGGTCAATCGAGGATGTTCAGAAGACCCTGGAACTGGAGCCCCGCCATTTTGGCGCGCTGTCAGGCCTGGGCCTGGTTTATCTGAGGCAGGACAATCTCATCGGGGCGCGGGACGCCTTCGAACAGCTTCTGGACATCCACCCCAACAGCCCGGCTGCCCGGCAGAATCTGGAACGCGTGCTGCAATCCCTGCGCGACAGGTTTATCTGAATCCGATAACCCGGATGACCGCAGGGCGGTGGTCCGGCGACAGCCCCGGTACAGGGCAGGCCAGCGTTTTCCGCGGCCGACAGAACAGCGCCACTTTTTATTCAGGGGTCAGGTGAGGGTCAGAGGCAGTCCGGGCCGTTATTGACGACTGCCGGTTACGCCAAAGGCGCCGAAGTCGCTGCCGAATTCACCGTTCATGGAATCCCCGTCCACGGTGCCGGCAAACGAAAGGTTGATGCTCTGCCCCTGGGCCTCGATAGCCGTGTTAAAGCTGACGGCATTGCCTTCCATGATGATACCGCTGATTGGTTGAGATCCCATATCGCTGGACATGCTGCCGGTACCGTCCTCGGATATAACCAGGACTGCCGGCAGGGCACCCAACGGAGTATTCAGCTCGATATCCCAGGCACCGACCGCCGCGGGAGGGGCAGATGCGCAGCCAGCCAGAAACACGGTCAACGCCACCAGAATTCCACCGATAAGATTTTTCATACGCTTTGTACCTTTTTGTCCACTTTAACTATTTAGCTATTTAACTATTTAACTATGATTTACGAGTATTGCGGAACGCTATCGTGCAGCTGCCTGCTGTTGCGTTCTGGTCCTGACTATCGAATTGCGTGACGATTGGAAATCGTTACACCTGCCACCAATTCTGTTTCCAGCGGAAATTCCTGCCCGTAAAGCAATGTGGTTCCAATGAAAACGAGGCCCTATTGTCCGCTATATTGCCGGCCAGTCAACCTGTTTTAGGGAACCTCTGACTATTCAGGGGTTCCGTGGAACCTCTGACTATTCAGGGGTTCCGTGGAACCTCTCATTAATCAGGAAATACTCTGGCTTGCAGGCGAGTTCACTGACCAGGCGCCTTGCCGCCGGCAGGCGTCGGCCTGTCAAGGCGAGGCAACCCTTATAAGCCATCATAAGCCATCATAAGCCAACAAGGGCAGTGGGCTCTCCTGAACGCCCCTTCGGGCAGGGCCCGCCCGGGATGGTTGCCACACCGGGAGACCCTGCAGGACCCGCGTGAACCGGGCTGAACCAGTCGCTAACCCGAAGTCCACGCAGTCAACCAGTTTCGCCCAGCCCGGGTAAAACCCAGTTCTGCAAGCCCCTGCTCCAGCCCGGTCATATGAGCCGCGCCGTAGTAAATACTGATACGCTGCAGTTGCGGGTTCTGCAGCACCTCACTCAGGACTTCCAGTGCCGCGCCGTTGCGATCGTCCAGAATGGTGGTGCCCCGGCCGGTAATTGCGGCCAGGCTGCCCTCGGACGCCGCCAGGCTCCGGGCCAGCAGATACCGGAATGCCTCCTGCCTGTCCGGCCGGGCGAAAAGTCGCAGGATATCCGTCAGGGACAGCTCCAGCAGTGCGTCGGTTTCAGCATTTCCAGGCTGTTCCAGGTTTTCCAGCTCCATCAACACCAGGGCCAGAAACGCCGAGAACAGGGTTTCACCCTTTGCTGCCATCAGTGCATCCAGTTCGTCGGGCTCCAGATCGGCGTGAACGAAATTCGGCCTGGCATAGTTGATCACGTCCAGCTGGTAGCTCAGGTCCAGCAGGTTGGTCATACTGGTCTGCAGAAAACCGATAACCCCGGTCCCTCCCCTGCGACCACTGCCGTCAGGGCGCACATTCTCCTCGGCAACCAGTTCGTAGAGCACCGCGTCCCTGGTGGAAAAATAGGCGTTCAGCCCGTCATAGTAAGTCTGTTCGGCAAGATGTACCGTTGCTACCAGGTCCACTTCGACACCCGCCTCGTTCCGGTAAGTGGTAACAGCGGTCTGCAGTTCACCGGCAAACTCGCCGTCACCCGGAATAAAACGGAGAAATCCCGGCTCCTGACCATTGGCCATGGACTGGCCGACAGCCGGCACCGTGACCAGGAAGTAAATCAGCGCGGTGACGAGAAACGAGGAAGCGCCGTTTCCGGCTTGAACTGGCTTTACTGTACCCATGTTCGCAGTATACCAGTGACGAACCCGTCCCTCAGCCGACTGCGGCAGATTCCTGTGCACCCCAGGCCAGTTCCAGTATTTCCAGTACATCCCCGGCAGACTCGATGGCCCGGGGATTGCTTTTTACCACCGGGTGCTGGCTGGCCAGGTCGGCGATTCGCGGCAGCTCGTCCCTGGCAACACCGGCATCCCGCAGGGTTTGTGGCAGACCGAGCCTGCCCACAAGGGCCCTTACCGTGTCAGGGGCACTGGCCGACGTCGCTCCCAGGGCCGCATTGATCCGGTGCTGACGCGCGCCGTTAACCTCGCTGTTCCAGCGCAGAACCGCCGGCAACATGATGCAGGACGTGATGCCGTGGGGGACTCCGCAAACTGCACCCAGCAGATAGCCGATGCCGTGACTGGCACCATGGCGTACCTTGCCGAGGCCACAACAGGCCAGCCAGACAGCCTGTTGGCTGAGGCTGCGTAATTGCAGGTCCGCCGGATCATCACGGGTTCCGGGCAGGCTGCTGGTGAACAACTCCATGGCATGGAGAAAGTGGCCCTCGAGGAAACTGTGTACATCAGGCGAACAGTAGCCCTCCACGGCATGATCCAGCGATCGGATTGCCGTGGACAGCCACAGCCAGTCCGGTGTCAGTCGGCATAGCAGCGGATCGTAGATGATCACCTGGGGACAGAGATCCGGCCCCCGGTAACCCTCCTTCAGGGACCTGGCGGGATCGGTCACGCCGGCGTTGTTGCTGAATTCGGCGCCGGACAGGGTAGTCGGCACCGCGATCTGACGCAGCCGCGACGGCCCGTCGAAGAGGCGAAAGTCGCCGCAACGGGGGCCACGACTGCCGTCAGCGAACTGGGCATAGGCAAGCAATTCCGCCTCGGTGCGGATATCCTGGTCCAGCGCCAGCTGCACGGTCTTGGCGGCATCGATTACCGAGCCCCCGCCGATGCTGACCAGTAAATCCGTCTTTACCCCGGCGGCGCGTCCGATAGCGGCCATTACCGCTGGCCTCGGGGTATGGGCCGGCATGTCGGTGAACACATCGGCCAACCGGTTGCCCAGCGCCTGCCGAAGCCGGTGAATCACATCGCCGTTCCGGGAAAGCGTTCGCGAAGCAATGACGAAAACGCGTTCTTTGTCCCGGCTGGCAACCTGTTCCGCCAGGCAGGTGACCGCGTCGACTCCCTGAAAGACGGTCTCCAGTTTCGAATAATCAAACGTTATGCGACGCAGCGTGTCTGTCATTGCCGACGTCTCCCCATCACGGGTTTCAATGAATGGTAGTGACCGGGTGTTGACTACTCCGTTCTGGCGGGCCAGTCCCGGTATCACCGGCGTCGGGCAATCGCCATACCATGGGCTCACCAGGCTGACAGCGTGGTCCTGTGCCCGGTTGAAGCAACCAATAATCGGGTATATGCTGCCATGATAGCAGGCAACGATACTGCGGCACCGACTCCTATCTCGCCATACCGCTTTTTTCTGTTTTGGACGCACCTCTCTTTATCGGTGCACCGCCTGCTTCAGCACCGGCGCCCGGCACGATGGGCTCCTGGAGACAGGCGGAAATACGGGGGATACAGCAAGATGGCAACTCTGAAAATCAACGGTGTCGACTACCGGCTCGACGTGGAAGGGGAAATGCCCCTGCTGTGGGTGCTGCGCGACGAACTGGGCCTTACCGGCACGAAGTTCGGCTGCGGTATCGGTGCCTGTGGCGCCTGCACTGTCCACGTCAATGGCGCGGCAATGCGCAGCTGCGTGACGCCGGTCCAGGCTGTTGACGGCGCGGAAATAACCACCATTGAGGGACTGGCCGAAGCTGTGAACGGCACGTCGCCGGAGGCACCTGCCCTGACCCGGGTGCAGCAGGCCTGGATCGACTACCAGGTACCCCAGTGTGGTTATTGTCAGTCCGGGATGATCATGGCAGTTACCGACCTGTTGAATAATAATCCCGATCCTTCCGACGCCGAAATCGATAGAAGCCTCAGCAATATCTGCCGATGCGGCTCCACGCCCCGAATTCGCCGGGCGATTCGGGCACTGGCCACGGCCTAGGGGGAATTGACATGAAAATATCCCGAAGACGATTCCTGTTGAGTACGGCCGTTATCGGCGGTGGACTGCTCATCGGATACGCGGCAACCCGCCCCAGCAGGCATCGGTTGGCCAACGAAACCCTTGGCAGCGACGGCCAACGGTATCTCACCACCTGGCTACGCATCGACCCGGATAACCGTGTCACCGTATATATTCCCCACTCGGAAATGGGTCAGGGTGTGCATACCTCGCTGGCCATGATGGCCGCGGACGAAATGGACGCCGACTGGGAACTGGTAACGGCCAGGCAGGCACCGGCCACCGACCTGTTTGCCAACGGTGATCTGATTACCGGTTTTGCCAGCGAATTCGGTGTGCCGGCGTTTCTCAACCCGATACTGGCGGCATCGTCAGTAAGGATTTCCCAGCTGGTCAACCTGCAGACCACCGGAGGCAGTTCCTCGGTACGTTTTACCGGAGAACACGGCATGCGTAATTCCGGCGCCGCCGCGCGGGAAATGCTTATTGCCTGTGCCGCGGAACGCTGGGGGGTACCGGCAGAAGAGTGTTTCACCCGGCTTTCCCATGTACACCACAATGCCAGTGGTCGATCCCTGTCCTATGGGGAACTGGCAGCCGCAGCGGCCGAACTGGAACCACCGGAAAACCCGCGACTCAAGCAGCCCGCTGAATTTACGCTGATGGGCAAAGCACTTTCCCGCAGCGATATTCCACCGAAGGTCAACGGCTCCGCACGGTACGGGATAGATGCCTACAGTGAAGACATGCTGGTGGCAGCGATTCGGTTAGCACCGGTTTTCGGCTCCAGATTACTGTCGGTGGACGCCTCGCAGGCATTGTCGCGACCCGGCGTCAGGCGGGTTATCGAACTCGAGGATTCCGTCGCCGTGGTGGCCGACAATTACTGGCGCGCCAGGGAGGCCCTGAAGCTGGTCAAGGCAGAGTTTTCGCAGACCGAGTTCGACAACGTCAGTACCGCGGCTATTTATGCCCGGTTTGATCAGGTGCTTGCCTCCGATGACGGCAAGAAAGACAGGGAAATCGGGGATACGCCAGCTGCACTGGAACAGGCCAGCGAGATTATCGAGGCCAGCTACCACGTCCCCTACCTGGCCCACGCACCCATGGAGCCTATGAACTGTACCGTGCATTTTCATGACGGCGGAGCCGAGGTCTGGACCAGCACCCAGGATAACCTGGGTATCAGGGGGCGCGTCGCCTCGGTGGCGGGACTGGACGAAGACGCTGTCACCATGCATCCCGTCTATCTTGGTGGCGGATTCGGACGCCGCCTGCCGTTCAACTGGAACATGATCGATCATGCCACGCTCATTGCCAGGGAATTTGAGGTACCGGTGAAAACGGTGTTCAGCAGGGAAGACGACATGCAGCAGGACTACTACCGCCCCGCGGTTGCCAGCAACTTCCGCGCAGCCTTCGATGCGGCGGGCAATGTAACTGCCTGGGAAAACCGCTTTACCGGGCCCATCCAGACGCCCGGGGCAGCACACATACCCTACAACATCACCAACCAGTCGATCCGGGTGGTGGATGCCGAAACACATGTGCCCATCGCCGCTTGGCGGAGTGTGGATCACTCACAGCAGACATTTTTTACCGAATCATTTATCGATGAGGTGGCACATCGTGCCGGCAGGAACCCCTATCAGTTCCGCCTGGATCTGCTGGCGGATCACCCCCGTCATCGGCGCGTGCTGGAGGTGGCAGCCGAGGGTGCCGGCTACGGTCGCAACCTGCCCGACGGCCATGCCATGGGCATAGCCGTTCAGGAAAGCTTCGGCAGTATTGTCGCGGAAATCGCCGAGGTCTCTCTTGAAGCGGGAGGCGAACTGCGTGTGCACAAGGTTACCTGCGCCATAGACTGCGGACGGGCTATAAATCCGGACACCGTGGAACAACAGGTGGAAAGCGGCATCATATTCGGCCTGACCGCGGCGCTCTACGGTGAAATCACCATTGAGAACGGTCGTGTCGCACAACAGAATTTTCCTGACTATGACATGGTGCGCATGGCGCAAACGCCGGATGTCCAGGTACATATTGTCGAATCCGGTGAAAAACTCGGGGGACTCGGAGAGCCCGCCACACCTCCCATTGCGGCTGCGGTAGCCAATGCCGCCTACATACTCACCGGCCAGCGCATTCGTGAACTTCCTTTCAAAAACCACGATCTGTCTCGCTCCACGCCGGTAGCGCTGCAGTAACTCTCAGCCGGGCGGGTCAACCCCCCGGCACACCTCACTGCGGGAATCCTGTCGATGTTCGAAGTCGCCGAAGTCGGTCGCAGTATCAGCAGGACAGTCTATAAGAACCTTGAACCGGACCTGCACTTTCGCCTGCTTTCACTGCAACAGAAGCTGCGCGACAGCAGTCGCTCATTAATTATCATCGTGTCCGGCGTCGAAGGTGCCGGAAAGGGCGCGGTGGTGGACAGGCTCAATTACTGGTTCGATTCCCGTGATGTCAGGACCCATGCGTTCTGGGACGAAACCGACGAGGAGCGGGAAAGACCGCGCTTCTGGCGTTTCTGGCGAAGCCTCCCGGCCAGGGGCACTGTCAGTGTCATGTTCACCTCCTGGTATAGCCAGCCGATTACCGACAGGGTTTTCGGGAAAATTGACGACAGTGAATTCGAATCGCAGCTGGAACAGGTAGAGGACCTGGAACATACATTAATCCAGGATGGCACAATTATCGTCAAGTTCTGGTATCACCTGTCTAAAACCGAACAGGCCAGTCGCCTTGAAGCTGACGCACCTATCTCTCAGTTCAAGCAGTCTCCGTTCGTGGGACAGTACGCCCGCCTGTACGATCATTTCACCACGGTATCCGAAATGGCCATAAGACAGAGCGATTCCGGCATTTCACCGTGGCATATTATCGAAGCCACGGATCACTATTATCGCAATCTGACCACGGCGCAGATACTCGTCAATGTGCTGGAGGAGAACCTTGAGTCCTCTGCCACTTCGCCTGTTGAAGCGCCCCGCGCACCGCCCCGGATTGCCGGGCAGCTGGGGCAGAAGGCCCAACGTACCGTCCTCGACACGCTTGACCTGAGCAGGGCCCTGTCCCGGATGGACTATGAATCACAACTGGCGGCGGCACAGAAACGGCTGCATACGCTGGCCTGGCAAATGTACCACCAACATCGCAATGCGGTACTGGTATTCGAGGGTTGGGACGCCGCCGGTAAGGGCAGTGCGATCCGCCGACTCACCGCCGCCGTTGATGCCCGGCTTTATCGCGTCATCCCGGTGGGGAAACCCACGGACGAGGAACTCGCCCATCATTACCTGTGGCGCTTCTGGCGTCATGTTCCCAGGTCAGGTTTCCTCACCATCTACGATCGTTCCTGGTATGGCCGGGTCCTGGTGGAGCGCGTCGAAGGACTTGCCGACCGCGACGCCTGGCTGCGTTCCTACCGCGAGATAAACAGTTTCGAGGAACACCTGCTGGATCACGGCACCGCGGTGCTCAAGTTCTGGATTCACGTCAGCCAGGAAGAACAGCAGCGCCGTTTCAAGGCCCGGGAGAAAGACCCCCGTAAACAGCACAAGCTCACGGCGGAGGACTGGCGTAATCGCGAGAAATGGCACCACTACAAGCTCGCCGTCAACGACATGGTGGCCCACACCAGCACGGCGCAGGCTCCCTGGCTGCTGGTAGCGGGCAATGACAAGAAATATGCCCGCGTCACTATTATCAATTCCGTATGCGACCGGCTTGCACAGCTTCTGCAGACCGATACGGAGGACAGCAGCTGACCCGTCGCTTGTCAGTCCAGCCGCTTGCTAAACCGACGGATTGCCAGGGTCAGCATGATCGCCAGGATGACACCGAGGGCAATCACGTCCGCCATCATGGTTTCAATGCCGGCACCCCGCAGCACGATACCCCGGATCAGCCGATTGAAGTGTGTCAGCGGCAGGGCTTCCGCGATGATCCGGGCCAGTTCGGGCATGCCCTCGAAGGGAAACATGAACCCGGAAAGCAGTATCGAGGGCAGGAAGATGAAAAACGTCATTTGCATGGCCTGGAACTGGGTGGTTGCCGACGTGGATATGAACAGTCCCAGGGAGAGGTTGGTGGCGATAAACAACAGCGATGCCCAGAGCACATCAATACGCTGACCCTGAAGCGGCAGGTCGAAGAGCAGCCTGCCCAGGCCGAGGATGATCACGACCTGGAGAAGACCGATCATGACGTAGGGTGCGATCTTGCCCAGCATCAGCTCCGTGGACCTGACCGGCGTGGTGATAAGCAGTTCCAGGTTGCCACGCTCCCGCTCCCGGACTATGGCCACGGCGGTGAACAGCACCATGGTCATGGTGAGAATGACACCTACCAGCCCGGGTACGATATTGACCGAGGAACGCCGTTCAGGATTATAGTAGTTGCGCACGGCAAACAACCCCGCCGACTCTTGTTCCGGAACAGCCGTATCAAAACCCATGGTCATCGCCAGCAGCTGCTGACCGACACCCAGGATTATCGGATCGGTACCGTCCACCAGCAGCTGGGCGGCGGGTCGGTCCTTATTGATGATGCGACGATCGAAGTCAGCCGGTATATAAAGGCCCAATGACACCCTGCCGCTATCCAGCAGTGCGGTAAGGTCAGCTTCGGTGGCAACCTGTTCCTCGAATACCACAACCTGGGAGGCATTGATGTCAGCAACCAGCTGCCTGGACAAGTGGGACCCCGCCTGATCAGCGACAGCCCCCTTGAGATTGCGTACATCGGTGTTGATGGCGTACCCGAACATCAGCAGCTGGATTAGAGGTATACCGACAATCATGCCGAAGGTGAGGCGGTCCCGGGCCAGCTGCAGCAATTCCTTGCGCATGATGGCAAAAATGCGGAGCAGGGAATTCATGCCGCGTGCTGCTCCGCATCCTGGAGTTCCGTTACCGATACGAAGACATCCTCCAGACTCGGCAGGGTGTGTTCAACCTGCGCAGCTATCCGCCTGGCCGCCAGCGCCTGTTTTACCAGCTGTACCGGATTGTCCACCTGTTTCGGAATCAATGCCCGCAGGCGGATTCCCAGCTGGGTTACGCTGGACACTTCCGCTATACCATACATAGCTTCCCGGGCCTGGTTGGCATCGTCGGCCACCACCTCGACTACATTGGAGTCGATCTGCTCCCCCAGTTCCCGGGGTGAACCGTCGGCCACTTTCACTCCCTTGTGCAGAATCGCCAGCTTGTGACAACGTTCTGCTTCGTCCATGTAATGGGTGGAGACCAGGATGGTGGTGCCCTGTTGCGCCAGCTGAAACAGCGTCTCCCAGAAATCACGCCGGTTTTGCGGATCAACCGCGCTGGTTGGCTCATCCAGGAACAGCATACGGGGCTTGTGGAGAATCGCAGCTGCCAGGGCCAGTCGCTGGCGCTGTCCGCCACTGAGCTTACCCGCCCGCTGTCGGCTCTGCTGTTGCAGGTTGAACCTGGACATCAGTTCCTCGATCCTCGACCTGCGGCTGGCACCGGGAATGGTGTAGACCTCGGCGATAAACCGCAGGTTTTCGCGTACGGTGAGATCCTCGTACAGGGAGAAGCGCTGGGTCATATACCCGATCTGCTGTTTCAGTTTCTCGGCATCGCTGCGGACATCCAGTCCCAGTACCCGGGCTTCCCCTGCCGAGGCGGTCAGCAGACCACAAAGCATTCTGATGGTTGTTGATTTGCCGGAACCGTTGGGCCCCAGGAACCCGTAAATGGTACCTGGGCTTATCGCCAGGCTGACGTCCCGGACCGCCTGCACAGGGCCGAAATTCCGGGACAATCCCCGCGCCGATACGGCCAGTTCCTGCTCAGTCATTGGCGGGCACCGGCATGCCGTCGAAGAACGCCTCGACCGGCACACCGTCGGGCAGGCGTTCGGGAAGTTCCGGCAGACTGATTTCCGCCACGAAACTCAACCTGCCGCGGTCGCTCTCGGTCAAGGCAAAATACGGGGTGAAAGCGGCATCGCTGGATACCCGCCGGACGGTTCCCTGCAGCAGGCCGTCGAGACCATCAATACTGACCTTGACCGGGTCACCGGGTTGTACCTGCACGCGGTAGGGTTCGGGCACATAAACCCGGGCATGGGGTTGTCTGCCGCTCAGCAGCACGGCCACCACCGCACCCACCGGGGGCCTTTCACCCACTTCAAAGGGCAGCGCGTCGACCACGGCTGCCACCGGTGATCTCAGGGCCAGCCGCTGTTGTTCAATCTGCAGCAGCGTGTGTTGCGCCTGCGCCTGCTGAATACTGTAGCGGGTCTGTGCAATCTGCTCGGGGCGGGTACCGGCTTCCAGTTCCTGCAATCGCGCCCGGGAGGCTGCCATGCCTGCTTCAGCGGAATCCCTGAACCGCCGCGCCAGGTCCACGCTCTCCACTGACGTCAGGTTACGCTCCCGCAGTTCGGTAAGCCGTTGCAGTTCCCGGGAACGGAATTCGTACTCGATCCGGCGCTCTTCCAGCTCGGCACTGGCAGCCATGACTGTCTCGATCCTGGGACCGGCCAGTTGTTCGGCCAGTATCGCTTCCAGCCGCTGCAGATTGGCAGTGGATTCTTCCAGCCGCGCCCGGATACGCTCATCGTTCTGTTGCAGCAGCAGATCGCCGGCTTCCAGTTGATCCCCTTCGGTCACCAGTATTGCCGTGACAGCTTCCGCGGACTCGGCGGTAATCTCGATGCGATCGGAGGCCAGCTGACCGACAGCGCCGGTAAAACGGGGTTCACAGGCACCCAGCAGGGTCAGAAGCAGAAGACTTCCCGGAGTCAGCCACCCCCGCATCACCCTGCCTCCCTGTTAACCACTCCCCGTGCAAACAGCTCACAGGTATGGGTGATCAGTTCGGTCACACCGGCTTCTTCCAGTTCCTGGTGCAGCAGTCTCCGGGCAATGGGATGTGAAAGAAACGGAAACACCATCATGCCCATCAGCGACCAGGTGGCCAGTTCAGGATGCAGGTCCTTGCGGAAGTGTCCCGATTCGACTTCTCCGGTGATGGCGCCAATCAGCCCCTGGACAAACGTCGAACTGAACCTGGCAACTATGGGTTGACGAATTTCCTCCTGGCCGAACAATACCTCACGGACAATGAAATTCGGCCACCAGGGGTTGCCGGCCAGGAACTGCATGTAGGTCCGGATAAAATCAGTAACCGATTCACTGCGTTTCGCATCGAGTTCCCGCAGCGAGTGTTCCAGGGTGCTGAAAACCTCATCGACCATGGCCAGGTACAAGCCTTTCTTGCCACCGAAATAATAGTTCACCATGGCACCATTAACCCCGGCCCGGGAGGCGATCTGACGTACTGACACCGCCTTGAACTCATAGCTGAGAAACAGTTCCCTGGCTGCCGCCAGCAATTTCTGCCTGACCTGCTCGGCATCCCGGCCCGGCGGCCGGCCCACTCCCCGGTCTCCCGCGGCGCCCTGCGCTGCGGACCGGTGAACGGCCGTGGACCCATCGTCGCCCGTTGCCGGGGCAGGTCCAGCGCTGACATTGTCTACCCGGTGAGTGGTCCGACCTCCTTTGGGGACTTTCCCAGGTGACCGGGTCCAGCTGGATGTCTTCGCCATGCCTGAATCCTTTATATCCGCTATATCCGCTATATCCGCTATATCCGCTATATCCGCTATATCCGCTATATCCGCTATTTAATTAAACGTTTAATTAATTATGCGCCCGACAGGCTACAAGTCAAGGGAAAATTCATCGGTCGGGATGCGGGCAATGCTGTGGCCGACGGGAAACGCATCCCGTGGATCTCAGCACACGCCAGACACGGGGTTACGGGACAGCCCTCTACTGGCAACGAGATTCAGGGAACCCACCGCTCCATTATTGTTCATTGACGGGCAACAGCAGCGCGCTGCCCGGCTGACGCTGCACATCGAACGCCTTGAGGGTCATGGCAACGAAATTGTAGTAGCCGATGAGTCCGGTCAGGTCCATCACACCCTCCTCGCCCAGCAGTTCCACGGCCTGTGCAAACGTTTCCTGGCTCACCTTCGGTTCACTGATCACCTCGCGGGTAAAGCGGATTATAGTCTTCTCCACGTCACCCATGCCCGGGATACCATCAGCTTCGCTCATGGGGCGGCGATACTTCACAAAATCCATGATTTCCTCTTCAAGGCCGGCGACGCGGGCCAGGGGCTCGTGGGCAGAGTATTCGTATTGATTGCTGATTTCCCTTGCCGTGGAGATTATGGTCAGCTCGGTAAGACGCTGATCCTTCGCGGTACCATATCGCACTCTTTGCCGAAGCTGCCAGGCTCCCGCTGCCATTTCAGGGCTGTACATCCACATTCCCAGGGGACCGCGCAGGCCATTTTCGTAGCCTGCTCCCGGACTGGTCAGCATATCGTATATCGCCGCCCCTTCCTCAGAGAGCTCTGAGCGCTGCACCGCCGGCAATCGCGCCCAGGAGTCACGGTAGATATCGCCGGGTATGTCCTGTTCGGTCACCGGCGGTGGGATGATCAGGTTGGCAAACTGCTGCTCGTCCACCGGCTCAACCGCTGAGTCAGATCCGCAGCCGGACACTGCAAGCATCATCAGTGCCACCAGGATTTTCAGGTTGTCAGTCATGGCGATTCTCCTGTTTGTTGTCATTGTCTTGGCCCTACAGGATTTCCCGACGGGGATCGTGAGAGTCAAAGGCAACTTACCACACGCCCATGCCGGCATGCTAAACTTCGTCAATCTTGCATTGTGGCTACAGGCCGGGTCGGGGATGTTCTATTTAGTTCTGGGGCTGATACTGTTTATCGGCGCGCATTCGCTACGGGAACTGCGTCTCCGCGAACCAGTCGTCAACAGACTGGGTGAAGGCGCTTACAAAGGGGCCTACAGCCTGGTCGCACTGGCCGGTCTGCTGCTGATTGTCTGGGGCAAGTCCGCTTCGCCATTCATCATGATCTATGAACCGCGCTACGATTTGCGGGACATCACCCATTTTGCCATGTTGCCGGCGTTCATCCTGTTTGTTGCCGGAAACGTTCCCGGATCACACCTGCGCAGCACGATCCGGAATCCCATGTTGCTTGGCACCTTTATCTGGGCAGCAGCCCACCTCTGGGCCAACGGCGACCTGGCTTCCCTGTTGCTGTTCGGGTCAATCGGTGCCTGGGCCGGTGTAAAGTTTATCACCATGACTCTGGCCGGTTCCGGACTGGCCGTAAAGCCATCCCTGGCCTGGGACGCCGTTACCGTGACAGCCGGTTTTATTGGCTATGGCCTGGTAACTGTCTACCATGGACAACTTTTTGGAATAGGACTCAACTTTGCCTGAACCGCTGCTTCGCTATAGTACCCTGATGCTTTGCCTGATCTGCCTGGGCAGCCTGTCTGCCGGGGCCCAGACCGACTCCGTGATGGTAACGGACGACGGGTCCCACTGGAATGGTGAGTGGATTGCCGAAGGGACCCTGTTCAGGGTTGCTGTGACAGTGCAGGACAATGTCCTGGAACTGGCGGAAGTGCAGTCACTGGGTTTTGTCTGGAGTGCTCAACCTGGCACGATTTCCGGC
>Ga0209578_10002863_pt1 | contig 13814 bp, 3 predicted proteins | sample tdAd472_FD_187127 | JGI IMG/M metagenome (GOLD analysis project Ga0209578, IMG submission 187127) | Marine sediment microbial communities from the Atlantic coast under amendment with organic carbon and nitrate - tdAd47.2 (SPAdes)... | ecosystem: Environmental > Aquatic > Marine > Coastal >...
CGAAGAGTTCGCTTGAGCGGAGTAACGCCGAACGGGTGGCAATTAATACACCCATTCAAGGTACGGCAGCAGATTTGATCAAGTTGGCGATGATTGACATTCATCAAGTCCTGAAGGAGGGAGGATACAAAACGAAGATGATACTCCAGGTGCATGATGAATTGGTCTTTGATGCCCATAAAGACGAGATAGAAGTCTTGCAACCTATTATAGAAGAAAAGATGAAGAATGCGATGGAAGGCTTACAGGTACCCATTTTGGTGGGCGTAGGCTTTGGAAACAACTGGCTAGAAGCCCATTAATGATCGGAGTATAATATTTACAAACGAAGGAATATAGCTTGCGTACGTTACTATTACATCATGGTAAGCGGAGCAATAATGAGATAAAACACCCAGGTAATGAAATTTTCTAAGCCCATTGCTGTCACAGAAATTGCGGAGAAGTACGGCGCAAAATTAATTGGTAGCACAAAACTACTAGCTAAGGGATTAAATCAAGTACATCTAGCCGAAAAAGGAGATGTTGTTTTTGTTGACATCGACAAATACTATGACAAAGCTCTGAAGTGTAAGGCCTCCATTATCATTATCAATAAGAAAGTGAAGGCCCCACGGGGTAAAGCACTTCTCTATTGCAAAAATCCTTTTGAAGTTTATAACCAAATGGTATTGGAGGAGCGACCCATTGTTCCGCTGACTAAGGCTATTAGTGATTCCGCTGAAATACATCCTACCGCAATATTGGAACCCAATGTGGTGGTTGGACACCATGTAAAAATAGGTGCTCATAGCTATATTCAGGCCAATGCTACCATTGGAGAATATACCACCATCGGGGAGCATGTGACCATACAGTCGAGCGTCGTCATTGGGTCAGATGCTTTTTATTTCAAGAAAACAAAAGAAGGCTATCAAAAATGGCGATCAGGAGGAAGAGTAATTATCCATGATCATGTGGAAATTGGGGCTGCTTGCACGGTGAACAAAGGTGTTTCCGGAGATACAATTATTGGAGAGGGAACAAAATTGGATTGCCAGGTCCAGATTGGACACGAGGTCCAAATTGGGAAGCATTGCCTCATCGCAGCTCATGTAGGGATCAGTGGGAATACAAAGATTGGAAATGAGGTGACGCTATATGGACAAGTTGGTATTGTACAAAATCTCAACATTGCGGATAAAGTGACGGTCTTGGGGCAATCAGGTGTTTCTAAAGATTTAGAAAAAGGTAAGACATATTTTGGCTCACCTGCCGGGGAAGCACGCATGATGTATAAGGAAATGGCGGCACTTCGGCATCTTCCTGAATTCTTTGCTAAGTACTATCGTTGACAACGAATTTTTTATTTGAGATATATTTATTACTTGTTACCTGCTGATTAAATAGGTTGTTTTATTGTAAAGTGTCGAAAAAAAAAGTGTCTTAGTGGCGCTATTTTGAAGAAAAATACTATTTTTACAGCAACCTATATTATGTACGATATGATAAGTACAATCATAATTTGACTGTGCGACAAACCGTACCCTTCACGGCACCATCATATTTTACAACTGTTTTGAAAATACCTAAATAAATAAACGCAACGACCGGGATGAAATAGGGTTGCGTTTTAGTAATATTACACCTTCTGAATTATTTTAGTATCTACCCTACCTGCGGCATGTACATGTGCCGCTGATTTCTGTTAAGATATGCAACCTTTTATTCCTGATTGAAGTATAGAAGAACACCTTCTTAGCAGTTACCTAATCACAAAAGAACAACACAATCTTATCCCCCCTACGATAAGTGTTGCACCTATTGGCTGTAGCCTAGACACCTATTCATGGTACTATACTATTGATTTCACCTGAGCATGTTACTTTCTGGTAGCATCTAAGTCAAATATAATATGATCTCAAAACATAGTAAAACACACATTATGAGGAAAGTCTTTACTTATCTCACAGGATTACTTCTTATCCTGGCATTTTCCTTTCCAAAATTGACGGCCCAAAGTATCTATCCTGGGGACATTAATAATAATGGCCTTGTGAATGGTGTAGATATGCTTTACTGGGGAGTCGGGTATGAGCATACCGGACCTGCTCGAACGACTAGTACTGTCTATTGGCAAGGACATCCAAAACCTGCTGATTGGAGTGATAACTTTCCAGGTGGGCCTAATTATAGCTATGCCGATTGTAATGGAGATGGCCGTGTAACGGGCATTGATTTGAATCTAGGGGTGCGTGGAAACTATGGAAAGACCCATGGTACACCGCAATTGGATGATTATCGTTTTGGGATTTACAATGTTGATCCCTTATTGAATATTAAACCCAAGAGCCAGACTGGTTCTTTAGGGAACAGAGTCGAATATGAGGTTTTCCTCGGGGAGGAATCTCTTCCTGTGGAAAATTTTTATGGGATAACTTTTATCATTAGTTATGACAAGAGTATCATAAAAAATAATGCGGTTACTTTTGAAGCGGTAGAGAATCCTTGGTTTGCTAGAATTGGTAATACGAATAATTTCGATTACCAGTGGGAATCTTTCTGGCAGAATGACAGTGACTACGGTGCAGTAGAGATCGCACTTTTCAAATATGATTATACCAATACCGGCGGATATGGAAAGATTGGTGAGTTTTCGGTGATCATTAATGACAATGTAAGCGTCAATTTACCGACCTCATTAGATATGAAGGTGGAAGCTGTAATGATGATTGGAAATGATGTTACAGTGTATCCGGTAGCGACTACGGTAGGAGATGTTGTTCTATCCAGTGGTGGTGGCGGACCTGCTTGTCCCGATATGATTGATCCGGTTTGTGGTAGTGATGGTGTTACCTATATTAACAGTTGCTATGCACAAGCTGCGGGTGTCACCGATTACACGCCTGGTGTTTGTTATTCTGATTGTATCGATCCTACTGAAATCGAGCCCGATGCCGTTTGTACTACCGATTACGAGCCAGTTTGTGGTTGCAACGGCGTGACTTATATGAATGAATGTGCGGCGGATGCCAGTGGTGTTATGTCATATACACCTGGACCTTGTAGTGATAATTCAGGTTGCTATGACCCTGTTTATGTAGTCGCTACATCTGGAACAAACGTAAATTATACAAGTGGTGCTATCACATTGGATTGTGGAGATATATATGATCCAGTTTGTGGGTGTAATGGCATTACTTATTGGAACTCTTGCTATGCGGAAGCTAGTGGGATTACCTTTTATACACAAGGTTCTTGTGATAATACTTGTATTGATCCTTGGACAATGGATCCTGATCCGGTTTGTACACAGGAATATGATCCAGTTTGTGGGTGTAATGGTATCACCTATCCGAATGCTTGTGCCGCCGATGCGGCTGGAGTCGTTTCTTACAATAATGGCGCTTGTGGAAATACAAGTCCTTGGTGTTTGGAAGCAACACCCGTTCAGTGTGGTGATTTTCTAGCCTATGAAACGACGGAGGGAGCAGGTAACCAAATTGAAAACTATCCGGGTTGTACTCCTCACAACTTTGCGGGTAATGATAAGGTATATGTTTTACATAAAAGTTCAGCTGGAGATCTTCAAATTGGATTAGAAATCCTTACGCCGGGATTAGATTTAGATTTATTCCTACTGAGGGGAAGTTGTGATGAAGTCAGTTGTATCAAGGCGAGCTTGACAGATAATTCTTCTACGAATAATGAAGGAATCATTTTAGAAGATGCGCCCATTGGCACGTATTATATTGTGGTAGATGGGCAGTATGCTTCGGCTGCTGGAGCTTTCCGTTTGGAAGTGAATTGTGGCTATCTAGTTTGTACGGACGCTGTGCCCTTGACTTGTGGCGAACCTTATTTCGGTAACAATGGTCATGGTGAAGATAATGTATCGCTATATGGTTGTGACGGGAATGTGTTGAATGTAGAAAATAATGGACCGGAGATGGTACATTCCTTTACACTTACATCGCCAGGGCTCGTTAATATCTACTTAGGTAACATGACTGCCAATCTGGAATTGTTCCTATTGAGATCTTGTGACAGAGGAGATTGTATCGACTATAGCCAACGACCTGGAACTACCTATGAAGTATTGAATACCTATTTGCAAGCCGGCACTTATTACATCGTGGTAGATGGCTATAATGGTGCTGTTTCTGATTATGCTTTGACGGTGCAATGTGAATCACCATGTGATTTTGAACTGACTGGCGTAATCGGTAGCGGTGCGGCATGTGGACAAAGTAATGGTTCCATTTCTATTAACTCGCAAGGAGGGACACCAGGCTATTTGGTCTTTTATGAAGGACCGGTATCTGGTAGCTTTAGTAGTAATACAAATAATGTAGTGATAGATGATGTACCTCCAGGGGTATATGAACTCAAGATGATTGATGCAAATGGTTGTGGCGATACGGCTACCGTTGAAGTACCCTCTTCGGGCGGTGAAGGCCTCTCTATTTGGTTAGAGTCGACCAATGTTAGTTGTGGCCAAGCCGGATCGATCCATGTAACCGTTGAGAATGGTACGGGACCTTATGAGGTATATGTCAGCGGGCCGGAATCGGCTTCTTTGACGAGTACATCGGCTACCTTTAATTTGGAAAATTTATGGGCGGGAGAGTATACGGTATATGTCAAAGATGCTACCGGCTGTTCCGATTCGAAAGTAGTAACGATTGAAGAAGGAGGTAGTAACTTTAATTTCACTGCTACGCCTATTGCTGCCACCTGCGGGGGCTCCGGATCTATCCAAATCGTGACCCAAAATGGTACAGCACCATATAGGATTAACCTTTCCGGGCCGGTGAGTGGAAGTGCTCAGACCAATCTTTCGACTTTCACCTTAGTAGACTTGCCAGGAGGAACCTATACGATTACGCTAGAAGATGGCAATTGGTGTTCGTATGAGCAAACCGTGACCATTGATAATAGTGAAGAGTTAGATATTCATGTGCAGGCCGATGGAGGTGTTTGTGGTAATACTGGTTCTATCCTCATCACGATGCTAAATGGCTTGCCCGTATATGGTATTTCTTGGGATGGCCCAGTAAGTGGAACGGCATCTACACCCAATGATACTTATCTACTTGACAATCTACCTTCAGGTACTTATACGATAACAGTTGAAGACAGTAATTGGTGTTCAGAGCACGCTACAGTCCAAGTAAGTAACTCGGACGGTTCGCTTTCTGCTAGTATTTCATCTATTGATGGTGCTTGTGGCGAACTAGGCGGTTTGTGGATTGATATCAATAATGGTACGGCTCCATATAAAATCTGGTGGGATGGTCCTAGTTCGGGTAGTCTTACGACCCAAGAAACAGCTTTGGATATCCCTGATTTAATCGGAGGATCTTATACCGTGAAGATCAAAGATGCCAATGACTGTAGCGTTACTCAAACTGTTTATGTCAACCAAAGCCAAGATTTATCGATTGATACTGAGGTAACCAATGGAAGTTGTGGTGGTAATGGTTCTCTATGGGTTTCCATCACGGGAGGACAGACGGATTATATTGTGAGTTGGGATGGCCCAGTTGATGGAACAGGGACGACGGATGATAATAATTTCGGCATTACGGATTTACCAGCAGGTACTTATACCATAAATGTTACGGATGCTGCTAATTGCACCGACTATCAAGTGGTAACCATTAACTCCCAAGGAGAATCGCTAGATATTGAGGCGACTAAGGGTAACCCTTCTTGTGGAGGCAATAATGGATATATCTGGCTGGAAATTACAGAGGGAGTAGGTCCTTATAAAATTTATTGGTCAGGGCCATTAGATGGTACTGCGACCGATGCAGATGGAAATTATGAAATTAGTAGCCTGCCTGCGGGCTCGTACTCTATAGAAGTAGAAGATGCTAATGGCTGTTATGCGACCTTAACTAAAACATTGTATTCACAGGATAGTGATTTAGATGTTCAATTGATCGCCCAACATCCAGACTGTAATGGTGATGGTACCATCAAGGTACAAGTAAGTGGTGGTAGCAAACCCTATAAAATCAAGTGGGAAGGTGCAGCGACTGGGACCGTTATTACCAACGCGCAGACCTATACCATAGAAGATTTAGGACCTGGCTCCTATAATGTGAAAGTTACTGAGGATGATGGATGTTCCTTCATTGGAAGTATCACACTTGATGAAGCCCCTGTATTTGATTTCTCTGCTACTGCTATTGCAGGAGAATGTGGTCAGGATGGTGCTATCGATATTACTATAGGGCAAGGTGCTGATCCTTTCTATGTGAGTTGGACCGGACCGGTTAACGGCAGTATGACCACAGACGAAAGCTGGTTTAAAATTGAAGATCTTCCAGCAGGTGATTATGAGGTAGAAATAACCGATGATAATGGTTGTTCAAAAACGAGGACAGCGACGGTTATTAGTACAGGAGGGGATGCTGATTTCCTCACCTTAACTGCATTCCCTGGAGATTGTGGGGAAGAAGGAAGAATTAAGGTGCAGGTATCTAGCGATGCAGAGAAGCCCTACCAAGTTTCTTGGACGGGACCCTCAAATGGATCAGCCACAACAACGGCTTCTAGTTTCTTCATCACTAATTTAGAAAGTGGTGACTATACCGTTAAGCTAGAGGATGACAATGGCTGTTCTGATACGGCTGAAATTGGCCTGGACAATGATGGTTCTCCTGTAGACTTAATGTTGTCATTGGCTTACAATGAATGTAACCTACGAGACATCATTAAAATTAGCGTAGTGGGAGGTGAAGGCCCCTACACGATAGGGTGGGACGGACCCGAAACTGGTGAGGCAACGATCAATGGCAACACGCTGGAGTTAACAGCTATGACTGTTGGTACTTACGAATTCAAGATAGAAGATGAGAGTGGTTGTGGCGACAATGAAACGATCATTGTGCCAGAAGAACTATTCAATCTATTTGATATAACAGCCGAGAATGGAGATTGTGAAGATAATGGTGGTATTGTAGTCGATATTCATGGTGGTCAACCCGAATACCAGGTAAGTTGGAGCGGCCCAAGTTCAGGTGTGACGACAACGGCCAATACCGATTTCACTATTTCTAATCTTCCTTCTGGTGATTATGATGTAACCATAACGGATGATAATGGCTGTACAGCTACTAAGAGTGTAACTATAGAAAATGAGGGTAGTATTGACATTGATGTAGTAGGGACGGATGGTGATTGTACCGTAAAAGGTCACATCTACGTTCGTGTTACCGATGGTGAAGGCCCATTCCTAATTACTTGGGAAGGCCAAGCTGAAGGTTCCGATACGTTTACGGGTGACGAATATTTCATCGAAGACTTGGTCGGTGGTACTTATACTGTCGAAGTGACCGATGATAGAGGTTGTAGTAGTACCGTCATCATTTCCATAGAAGGAATTGAAAACACCTTAGACATTTCGGTAGAGGTAACTAATGGAACTTGTACGGTACCCGGCTCTATGTGGGTAAATATTGGCGGCGGTACTGCACCCATGACCCTAAGTTGGGATGGTCCTGTTGAAGGTAGCGTTACGACAGATGGAGGTTCCAATGGAATTGAGAATCTCCCCAGTGGTACCTATACGATTGTAGTGGAAGACGCCAATGGTTGTACAGATAGCTTTACTCGAGATGTAGATGGACCTGCTGATGACCTCGATGTAACTTTAGGCATCGAAGCCGACGAGTGTGGTCTAGAGGATGTAATTACCGTTAAAATTGAAGGAGGAGCGCCTAACTACACTATTAAGTGGGATGGCCCAAGCAGTGGGTCGGCTACGATAGGTGGCACTTATATAGAAATACCTGATCTCGTACCAGGGTCTTATACCGTAGAAGTAACAGACGCAAACGGTTGTTCAGATACGGGGATTATTACGATTAACCCAGGCACGATCGAGCTCTTTACCCTACAAGCACTTCCTGGAGAATGCGAAGGCGTAGGAGAAGTCGTGCTAAGTATTACGGGGGGTGAAGCTAATTATTCCGTTAGCTGGGACGGTCCAGTACAGGGCAGTGTGACCACAGATGAGGAAACGCTTACCCTATCTGCGCTACCTTCAGGTACTTATGATATCAAAGTAACAGATGCCAATGGCTGTACAGATGACGGTACTGTAACACTTACCAATACGGATGGACTAGAAGTAGAAGCTTTTGGTACCGATGGTGATTGTACAGTGAAAGGGCATATTTTTGTCCGCGTTACTGATGGTGAAGGCCCATTCAAGATTTCTTGGGAAGGCCCTTCTAATGGTTCTGATACCTTCACAGGAGATGAATACTTTATCGATGACTTAGTCGGAGGTGAATACCATGTCTATGTTAAGGATGATAATGAGTGTAGTGAAAAACTAACGGTCATCATCGAAGGAATTGAAAATACGCTAGATGTATCGATAGAAGTAACCAATGGTACTTGTACTGCATTGGGTTCGGTTTGGATTAATATTGGGGGTGGCACGGCACCAATGACACTTAGTTGGGATGGCCCAGTAGATGGTAGTACAACCACAGATGGAGGTTCCAATGGAATTGAGAACTTACCTAGTGGTTCATACGATTTTGTGATTACTGATGCCAATGGTTGTACGGATGAATTTACCCGAGAAATAGAGAATGCAGATAGTGATTTGGAACTTAGGGTTACCGCAGTAGATGGAGAGTGTGAAGATGCTGGCGAACTGGAATTGACCATTTCTGGTGGCCAAGCAGACTATACGATAAGTTGGTCTGGCCCAGAAGAAGGTAGCGTAACGACGAGTGAGACTTCTTTAACCCTTGCTGATTTATCAGCAGGCGATTATACCGTCAAATTAACAGACGCTAATGGTTGTACCGACGAAGAGACGGTGACCTTGGATATCACAGAAGGGGTTGGTATTCGCTTGGTTGGCACTGATGGAGACTGTACCACTAAAGGACACATTTTTGTAGATGTGACTGAAGGAACGGGACCATTCCAAATTGCTTGGTCAGGTGCCGCAGAGGGTTCGGATAGTTTTGATGGCGAAGAATACTTCATTACAGAACTACTAGCTGGAACTTATACTGTATCTGTTACCAATACTGAAGGCTGTAGCCAAGCAGAATCCATTACTATCAACGCGGTAGAAAATACATTGGATGTTACCATGGAAGTAACCAATGGCAATTGTGGCGCCTTAGGTTCATTCTGGATCAATATTGGTGGTGGAGTAGCTCCTATTACCATAAACTGGAGTGGCCCAGCAGATGGTGCTATAGACGCTGTAATTGGTTCAAATGGTATTGAAGACTTGCCAGATGGGACTTATACGATCGTCATTGAGGATGCGAATGGTTGTAAAGAGACGATCATTAGAGAAATTGAAAATCAAGGAACTGATCTTGCCGTAGATTTGGCGCGCAAAGCTGATGAGTGTGGACAAGAGAATATCATTGCTGTTACTATCAGTGGCGGTTCAGCCGATTATACGGTACAGTGGACAGGCCCAACAGATGGCACCGCAACGATTAGTGGTACTTACCTTGAAATACCTGATTTGATTCCTGGTGATTATACCGTTTCTGTGACAGATGACGCTGGTTGTGCAACTTCTAAAGACATGACCATTAACACGGGAACCGTAGAGTTACTCGGCGTATCGGCTTTGCCAGGTGTATGTGAAGGTGTGGGAGATCTTGTACTTTCCATCAATGGAGGAAGCCCTGGGTATCAATTGGAATGGGATGGCCCAGAGGATGGATCAGCTACCACCGACAATAATTCATACATCATCAGTGATCTTCCTAGTGGAACTTACACGATTAAATTGACGGACGAAAATGGCTGTACTGATACTGAAACTTTCACCCTAAATAATGGTGAAGGTGTTCAGGTTACGGTGATAGCAACCGATGGTGATTGCTACCAAAATGGTTCTATTTTCGTAGGTATGGACGGTGGCGTTAAACCCTACAGAATCGAATGGGAAGGCCCAGAAGATGGTTCTTTTGAAACGGATGCTGTAGAGTATATGATCCAAGACTTAGAAGATGGTATTTATACGATCTCTGTATTGGATGCAGGAGGTTGTATCGACTCTAAAGTGGTAACCGTAGAAGGCTTTGCTACAGATTTAGCCGCTACCATTGAAGGTAGTAATGGTGATTGTGGCGAAGTAGGTCAGATTACGATAGAAGCGAGTGGCGGTCAAAGCCCTTACGTTATCAATTGGTCAGGGGCTTCTAGTGGAACGACCACAGCCGATGAAGGAACGACTACCTTGGATGATTTGGATAGCGGTAGTTACGATGTGGTGCTAACAGATGCCAATGGTTGTACCGTAAGTAAATCCATTGAAATACACAATGGCACTGGTTTTACTTTTGGCCTTGACCCGAATAATGGAGGTTGCGGAAGTCTTGGGTCTATCTGGGTAGATATCAGTGGCGGTGAGGCGGATTATTTGATTACCTGGACCGGTACCGAAAGTGGTGCTGTGTCGGTAAGTAATCCTTATTATGATATTGATGACTTACCAGCAGGTGACTATACGATTAAAGTGACAGATGGATCTGGTTGTATGTTGACTAAAACGACTAGCATCAGTGAAACAGCAGATGATTTTACGGCAACGATCAGTGGCATGAGTGGCGATTGTGGGGAGCCTGGAAAAATCATCGTTACTTTATCTGGAGGATCTCCTGCGTATAAAATTAGTTGGAGTAGTACTAACTCCTCTGGTTCTGTGACTACGAATGGAACCAGCTATGAGATTGAAGACTTGCCAACGGGTATTTACAATGTCACGGTTAAGGATGACAACGGTTGTACAGCATCTAAGAGCTTACAGATATTGAATGCCAATAACTGGATATCCTTATTCTTATCAACCGATCCTGTTAGTTGTGATGGCCAAGGTGGTATTAACATCTCTTTCAATGGCGGTCAAAGTCCATATAATCTAAGTTGGACAGGCCCAGTTGATGGTGATGTTACGATAGATAATCAGCAGTACAATGTGGGTGACCTACCTACTGGAAATTACCTAGTGACGGTACAGGATGCCGAAGGCTGTAGTAATGAGGAAAGTGTCTATGTTGGTGTGGCTAACGATGACATTATTGTCGACTTCAGTTACATGGCTACCATGTTCAAAGTCGATTTTGAGAATCATAGTTCAGCAGGTACTTATCACTGGGATTTTGGAAACGGAACGACTTCCTCCGAGGCAAATCCTTGGATAGAGTATGATGCGCCAGGTAATTACCAGGTATGCCTGTCTGTTACCAATAATTGTGGAACCAAGACATTGTGTCAATACGTAGAGGTAACGGCGCCAGCGGGTGCTGTGATCCTTGATGTAAGCGAAAAATCGGGTTCCTACGGATCGACCATTTATGTACCGGTTAGAATTGATAACTGTGACCTCTTAGTTTCCCTAGCAGGAAGTATTGAAGCTGAACATTCTGATGTTGCTGAAATCATCGGTGTTAGCCCAGCTTTGATCGCACCGACTTTCAACAGTACGAACAATACTTTCAATTACTATGATAATAATGGAACAGGCATTACCGTCGGTTCGAATGAGGTATTATTTAATATCGTTGTCAAATTAGTGGGCGATGTGGGCGACATGAGTGCTATATTCCTAACTGATGATCCATTGATGGTAGAAGTCGGAAGTATGGAAAATGGTGTTCCAATCGTTAAACCTCACCTGACATTGGGAGGTAAAGTAACGATTACTGAGCATGCACTAGTAGAGGGAACAGTCAATAACTACCGCGGAGTAGGAATCGAAGATGCAGAAGTACATGTAACTAGCCAAGTGATGGAAGGCATGGAGATGACCGATGAAAACGGTTACTTCTCCTTGTCACAATTAGAAATGGGTGAGGAGTATACCATCTCTGCTACCAAAGATGATAACCCAGTGAATGGCCTTTCCACTTTTGCCTTGTTTATTGGACAACGGTTTATCTTAGGAATGGATCCACCACAGATTTCTTCACCTTATCAAATCATTGCTGGTGATGCCAACTGTAACGGCGCCTTTACGACGCTGGATCTGTTTATCATCCAACAATTGATTATTGGAACGACCAACGGCTTTGCAGATTGTGCCTCTTGGGTATTCGTTTCTTCCGAAAACCAGATGCCTGGCGAATTTGATGCTTATAATGTATTCCCTTATGTTGATCGTTATGAAATGACAGTCGATCATGATGTTGTTTCTAATTTCATTGGTGTGAAAGTGGGCGATATATTAGGGCAAGCAGTGACTACCAACCTAGTCTCTACCGATTTGGATGAACGTGGATTAGATGGAGAGTTAGTATTATCAGCGATTGATCGTCCGATAAGTGCTGGCCAAACTATCGAAGTGGCAATCGGAAGCCAAAACTTTGATGAAATGGTGAGTTATCAATTTGGTATGGATTTTGATCGTCAGAAACTGGCTTATGTTTCCTTTGATGGATCATCTAACCCGGCATTATCTTCAGTGGTAGTCGGTGCAGAGGAGGCTGAAACAGGTGGATTACGATTGAGTTGGTTTAGCATGGACGGAGAAGGAAAGGCAGTCGAAGATGGCGAGGAGCTATTTACGATTCGCTTCACAGCCCTACAGGACATTGCTTCCTTAGAAGACGTAATTGATGTAAGTTCTCGTCAGTTGCGAATTGAGGCCGTGAATGAGGGGATGGATCAACTGGATGTAGTATTGGAGTGGGAATCTAAAGTTACGGATACACCAATTGTTCCTAATTATACGTTCCAATTATACCAGAACACACCGAACCCGTTCAGAGGTAATACCAACATTCGCTTTGATTTGCCAGAATCAATGGATGCAGAATTGTTGATTCACGATAACCTAGGCCGAATGATTAAGCGAATAGACGGGCGATTTGAGAAAGGTTCGAATCAGGTGGAGTTACTTGATCTTCAGTTGGATAGTGGCGTATACTACTACACACTTAAGGCTGGATCATTTGCTGCCACTAAACACATGGTAATTTTAGAATAAACGTATTAAATGGTCTAACTGCCATTTAATATTGGAAGATGACAATATAGTAAAGCAATGGACAAATGAAGAAAGTTGCAGGTCTCTGGGCTTTGCAACTTTCTTTTTAGCCTTGTTAAATCGAAAAGAGCTGTATTTTTGTAAAAAAGGTTTTTTGAGGGAAATTTTAAAGCAAAAAACAACTAGAAGCAAAGGAGTCTGCTGAATTCATTCCGATGCTTTTATATTACAATCATCCCAAAACTAACTATGAAGAAAACGAAATGGCTAATGGTTGGCGCCATATGTTGGATGGTAACATTTATGCAGGCCCAATCTCTCCAACTAAGCTTAAGCAAAGAAGAGGTACGTGCAGGAGAAATGGTCTCCGTCAAGCTATTGGCAGGAGAAAACTTCCAACGAATCACTACGCTTCAATTTTCTCTTACCTGGGATCCTACTATTATTAGTTACGAAGACTTTACTGGACAGGCATTGCTTGGCATAGCACTAGGGGATAGTGATGCCGATACAGGCATTGCCCGGGTATCATGGTTTGCGGCTCAGGGAACGGGCTTTGATCTTGATCCAGGCACTGTTTTAATGGAACTCAATTATACTGCAGTTGGCCAACTGGGGGATTCTTCCGCTGTAACGATTACCAATTCTCCATTACGCATTCAAATTGCGCAAGAAACTGACACAACTGGCGTCTTTAACCTGCTTGATTTAGAGCAGGATACAGGACTCGTAAAGATTACGGCGCCTACAAGAAAAACAACTATTAGTAGGGGCGGAGTTTATTCATATAAGCGCTCAACTTGAATATTTACTTTTTCTTTAAAACTGGGTACTGTAAACTCTC
>Ga0209578_10002864_pt1 | contig 13814 bp, 10 predicted proteins | sample tdAd472_FD_187127 | JGI IMG/M metagenome (GOLD analysis project Ga0209578, IMG submission 187127) | Marine sediment microbial communities from the Atlantic coast under amendment with organic carbon and nitrate - tdAd47.2 (SPAdes)... | ecosystem: Environmental > Aquatic > Marine > Coastal >...
CCTGGATATAAACCGGCACGACGGGCACTTTGAGCGGCTGCCGGTCCTGCTCGTCCTTACCCTTCCAGACCAGCTGCGGATCGAGCGACGGATCTCGCGGATACAGCATCGTCCCCGGCGGCTCATCCGGCACAAAGTCCCGCAGCTCCTCCGTCGGAATGTTCTTCCGCGTGTCAGCAGCGTGTTTGATCGCCTCGACCGGAACCGACTTCTTCTTCCGCGCCGCTTTCTTCTTCGTCGCCGTCTTTTTCGCGGCCTTCTTCTTCGCCATGCTCAATCACTTTCCACGCGATACAGGAAATCCTTCCCGACTGTCTTCTCCAGATCCCGATGATACGACGCAACGGCTTCGAGCCGGTCTTCGGTCTTAAATGGTCCCCCGGAACCGAAAACAGACTTCAGTGTCACGTTGACGTCTTTTAGCGGCAGAAATGCCTTCGTGATGGTGTTGACGTCATCCGCCTTCAACAGCAGCTCGCAGACGACTTCGAGACTGATCACTCGCCCGGCGATACCGTCGCGAACGTCTGCCACCGATTCTGCCGTCGCGAGTGCCGTCATCGCTCGCTTGTCCCCGGAGCCAAGCAGCCAGCATTTCTGTTCGTGAACTGAGGCGTACAGCAGAACCTCCCCGTCGTCGATCCGGTCGATTTGAATCAGTCGGTCCATGACGTCCGCGTCGGTCGGAGCATCATCGAGCCCAGGAATACGGTCGCAGTCTGACAGCACTTTGTTCCGCAGCTCTTCGGGATACTTCTTCCGCATTTGGCGGCTGGATTTCAACATAAAAGGAAGTGCTGCCAGGCGGCGGACGTTCTCGATTGGGAAACCGAGCAACTCAACCACGCGGTCCAGCAGCCCGGAAGCCGACAGCAGAATAAACAGGTCAGGGTCGATCAGCAGAAGTTCGTCGTCATCCATGCTCACGCGGCCCGCGTTTACTCAGCCCTCAATCAGTTCTTCCACCAGCTCCGGATCAAGCGCCAGCGACTCAACCAGGTGCTGACAGGATTCCGGAACGTCGTCGATATCCAGATGATCGAGCAGTGCCTCCGCGATCTGCCGATGCGAGCCAGTATTCAGTCTGAGAATCTTCAACGCGTACTGAGCTGCCGCCATTTCCCCAGCCGCACGACCGTAGATCAGGGCGAATGTCCCCGGATCGACTCGACACTGTTTGGCAGCTCGCTTTGCCCATACAGCAAGGTTTTCTCCAAAGACGTCGGCTGCGGGGATGTTTTCCACTGACGGATTGCCGGTCAGAACTTCGAGACCGAACGCGTCGGCTTCCGCTTCCTGTTCGTCGTCTTCGACCTGAGAAGCGATATCAGAATCGACTAGCAGATCATCGCCAGGCTTTACATGCCCACGAAAAATATGTCCGAGTTCGTGTGCCAGATGAAACGCCTGCCAGGCCGGTCCCTGCCACCCGGATGCGAGAACGACAACCGGCGTTTTGCCGATGAAGGTCGCCAGTCCGTCAAACTTCGGCCCATTAGGCAGCGATCGAAGATGAAGCACGACGATCCCGCGACTCCAGGCGTAGTCAAGCAACGCCTTCAGATTGACAATGTCATGATCAGCCAGAATCTCTTCGCGAATCGAAGCTGCCGTTCTGCGTGACCGATTGAACCGAGGCAGGTCGTTAACCGATGAAGCAACGACCGTCGCAAGTCGCTGAGCAATCAAAACGGCGGGGAAGAGCCTGTCTGAGTCGGTCTTTGCCCGCTTCTTGAATCGGATGTGATTGGCGGTCAGAGCTGGAAGAACTGCGGTCGGATTTCGGAGCGTTGCAATGTCGTAGTTGAGCTGGCGCGCAATCGCAGCTTCCGCCAGGGCGCGGTTTGCCGGAGCTTCCGCCATCGAGTCGTCCCACCAATCCGGCAGAATGACGTCGTGCACGAAGCTGTAGTCGAATCCACGCTCGCGAAGGCGCTGATACAGGTCTCGCATGTGTTTACTGTTGGCTGCCATCGTCCCTCCGCCCTAGTTCGATCGGTCGTCCGGACCATCAGATACGTCCAGCATAGCCTGAATCGTAGTCTGAGCGTCCCACGGATCGGAAATCTCCACGAACGCCCAACGTCCGAAGCTGCCGTCGTTGTTCACGGCGGGAACCCAGAGCGTCCGAGCCGTGGCCGTTTTTGCCTGCTTGTCTTTCTTCGGCAGACCGCTGACCTCGACGATCAGGTTCAGCACATTTTCCGGTTCCGGACCGTGTCCGTCGTCCAAGTGGACCAGAAAGTCCGGATAGTACGACCGATCCTCGCCGTTGATCGTGTACGGAATCCGGAAGCCCAGGTTGTGGTTCTTCACGTACCGCACGGTCTGCGGCATGTTCTCCAGAACCTGAGCCATCTTCTGTTCCCAGGAATTCGTGTCCGCGACGACGTGCGAAATGTGGCACTTCGCCGGATCGGTCGAGTAGACGGGCTTTGTCGTGTCGAAGTCGACAAACCGAGTCGTTCCGACCGTGTCGTACGGCTGGTAGATCGGTTTCAGGATGCGTTCTTTGGCCGTGCCTTCGACGATCGACAGGAAGATTCTGTCGGCAGCATCGTGAGCCAGCTCTGTCAGTAGCAGCATCTGCGGGAAGGCTCGATCCTTCAGCGTCAGACACTCCCGCAGCCAGTCGCGGACGATCGGCAGGACCTGCGGAAATCGCCAGGCCTGGACGTCGGCATCGAAGGCGTGCTGCTCTTCCCGGCCCTCGTGGCGTTCCCCGTCCTGCCGGAAGTATTTCTCGACGACGAGCTTTGCGAGATTGAACGCGACTTCCTGCTCGCGGTGTTCTTTGAGTTCGTCCAGTGTGTGGACGCTACCGGCCCCGACGATCGGGCGGTTTTTTGTGATTGTCGGCACGTCCTGCGAACTGAGTGACAGCTTTGCCTGCTTCTTGAACTCGTACCTCAGTTCGTGGTCGATGATGTCGTACCGGTAGCCCAGCAGCCGGGGAAACGTGATCTCGCAGTCAATCCGTTCTTCGAGAGCCCGGACACGGGTTCGCTCGACCTGCGGAGGTGGATCGGGCGTCGCGCCGGAACACGGGATGAAGGAAAATGGCACGCCGTAGACTTCCGCGTATTCCGGGTCGAAGTGTCCCTCTACATTCAGCGAGTAGCTCATCCGCCGCAGACCGCGACCGACGACCTGCTCGCATAGAAGCTGAGTCCCGAATGCTCGAATCCCCAGGATGTGCGTCACCGTGTTTGCGTCCCAGCCTTCGGTGAGCATCGAAACGCTGACGACGCATTTGACGTGCTCACCCAGCCGACCGGGTTTCCCGACCGTATTCATGACCTCGCGCAGCAGGTCTTCGTCGGTGATCTTCTCGACGTCCCGGCCCGGAAACCGCTCGCGGAGTTCTGTCTTGAATTCCTCGATCTCGCGAGCGGCAATCTGTTTGAAGTCGGCGCTCATCGCGTCGCCGGATTCGAGCTGCTCGCTATCGATCAGAACCGTATTCGGTCGATGCAGCCATCCGCCGCGACCGTCGTCATTGCGGAATGTGTCGAGCTGTCCGGCCTGGACGACCGTCTGATCGCCGACCGGTTTCTCTCAGCCAGCAATCCAGTCGTAGACCAGCTTGGAGACGTTGGTGTTGCTGCAGACGACGATGAAAACAGGCGGCGTGATTCCACGGGCGCGTGCGGCCTCATCCTGCTCCCAGCGTTCGTACGACTTCTGATCGTTGCCATACAAGCTGTGCAAAGCACCTTCCAGAACAGCAGGAGCTTCGGTTCGCCGACAACAGCGTCTGTCTTCCGGCTTCCTGTCGGCAGTCCGGCATCGCGAAGCCGCGACCACAACTCGCGGTACGTTGGCTGTTCGCCGGTCATCGAATCGTCTTCAACTGGAACGCGAGGGATTTTCACGATGCCCGCTTCGATGGCATCGATAAGCGCGAAGTCTGACACCACCCACGGAAACAACGTCCCTTCCTGATACCCAGAACCTCGCAGGAAGAACGGAGTCGCGGACACGTCGAAAACGGCTCTGACTCCAAGCTTCTTCTTGATCGCCTCGATTCCGGATATCCAGACGGCGGCGTTGTTGTTCCGTTTGTTGGCCTCGTTTCGTTCTTCGCGATTCAGTTTCGGCTCGTCGGCTTCGTCGTCAGCCGGCTTGCGGCGGTAACAGTGATGGGCTTCGTCGTTCAGAACGACGATGTTCTTCTTGTTGCCGAGTTCGCGGCAGACACGTCGAACCATCTGCCCCGGAGTTTCGCGAAACGGGCTGTTTTCTTCGGCGGCGAGAATCTGCTTCGTGAGCTTCCCGGCCTTCACCTTCTCACGCGGCAGGAAGGCGTGAAAGTTCGTGACAACGATCTTCGCCTTGCCGAGTTCCTGCATCTGCCATGCAGGGACGATGTCCCGCTGCCGGTAGTAGTTCTGCGGATCGCTCGGCAGCAGCACTCGCAGCCGGTCGCGGATCGTGATGCCCGGAGCGACCAGCAGAAACGCATCCGAGAACCGCCGATCCTGCGCGTTCGCCAGCTTGTTGAGCGTCTGCCAGGCGATGATCATCGCCATCACAACCGTCTTGCCACTGCCGGTCGCCATCTTGCAGGCCAGCCGGAACAATTCAGGGTTTGCGGACTCGTTGGCCTTCTTCAGTTCGTTCTCAATCCAGGCATCCCCGGACTTGTTAGCGGCTTCCGTGATGTAGATCAGCGTTTCAAGCGACTCGATCTGACAGAAGAACAACGGCTTCTCGCGCTCCGGATCGGTCCAGTATTCCAGCAGTCGCAGAGTCGTCGTCGTGACTCCCGAATACCGCCCCTGCCGCCAGAGTTCGACTCGCCCGCGAATGTCGTTGATCAGCTTGTTCTTTTCGAGCCGGTCCTGAGTCCATTCCGAATCGAGAACGAGCTGTTTGCCCTTCTTGCGAGCCTTCGCGATCGGCACAAAGTAGGAACTCGCCCGGCGAGAGTTGACAACGTCGCTGGTGATTCCGTCCTCGTCGAAACGGAAATGCCGCTGCGGTTCCTCATACGGTGAGTTGAGGATCGGATTCTCGATAACGGTCTGTCGGGACATTCGGCATCCAGCCAGTCAAAACGAATCGGCGTCAGCGTCGCGCGGTTCCACGCGAAATGTGGCGGGGATGGTACAAAGTGTCCAGGCGTGCGTCTTGCGAGTCACGTCAGGTTTCCCCGACTGCTGACAGCACGGCGTCTGACTCATTCCAGACACGGACGACTTCTTGGCACGCGTGTCGGAAAGAAGCATTGTCCCGCAGCTCCGTAGTTCGCTCACCAGTTCGCCAGGGAAACCCCCGCAGCCTTTCCGGACTGACCGAAACCGGGACGACGGCAGCGCTTCAGTCGGCAGTTTGCCGTGAGCAATTGCGCGAAAGAAAGTGTGTCGCGCACGTTGACTGTTCCCATCAGGGCACAACCGAAAACGTCTCAGGAAGGACCCGCGACCGTCTCCGACAGCGCCGCCGTCATTGTCGCGAGAACATCCGCCCGCACGTCCTCCGGCAGCGAGCCCCATACCTCGACCAGCCAGGCCAGTTCGGTCGGGGTGGCATTATCTGCGGCATCACTCGCGGACAGTGACAGAGGGGCATCGACGCAATCCGTTGTGAGGTCGTCGTTTCCGCCAAACCGTTCAAGTGCCCCCCCCACCACGTCTCAGAACATCCCGCAAGTCCTTTTCTGTCGTCGAGTTAGACGCGGGTTCGGACTCGCGGGATGTTGTCGTTGGTGCCCCTGATAATTCCCGAGAACTCTTCAGTTGCACTGTTTATTATAGGCTTATTGCAAAGGTGTGCTTTTCCTCGCGGAAGATCATGAGCCGCTGTGGTGAGGATATTGCCCTGCGGGTCGTCGTGGTTGATGACATTCCCGACTTCTGCACGATCAGCGACTTCCGCAAGGACAACCTGGGGCACATGCAGTCGTTGTTCGTGCAGACGCTGCAGGTGTGTCAGCAGGCGGGGCCGGTGACACTCGGACGCGTGGCGCTGGATGGTTCGAAGGGGAAAGCGAACGCGTCGCGGCACAAGGCGATGAGCTACGAGCGGATGCTGGCCGAAGAGCAGCGTCTGCAGCAGAAGATTGCGACCTGCTCGCCGCGGCGAACCAGGCGAATGAGGACGAGGATGCCCGGTTCGGCGACCGTCACGGCGAGGAACTCCCCGAATTCTGAAAGCCTCTGTCGCCACCTCCGCTTGCCCCCGGCCACCGATCTGGCCGGAACTCCTCTCTCTCAAGTCTCGCTCCGCAGTTCCCGGACAGACTCGCAGATCAAAGACGTTTCCGTGTTTCGTGAGTCACTCCGTCGTTTGACCTTTGTGAGCACGTTGCCCGCAGCACATCGAAGGAGTCGAAAGCAGGCGTTGGCCATCGACACAAGCCGTGGGCAAATCCGAAAATCCAACGGCGCTCACAACGCGCTCACGGAACGGCCAGTCCACGAAAAAAGGACTTACGTCTGGAACGACGTAAGTCCTTGCAAAGTAATGCGCAAGAGAGGACTCGAACCTCCACGGGCCGTAAAAGCCCACCAGGCCCTCAACCTGGCGCGTCTGCCAATTCCGCCACTTGCGCGTGCGGGGCGGGATTATAGCCGGCACCTGGTCGCACTCAAGAGACTTGGCCTCGGCCTCTTTTCGCCGCGGAAATCGTGCTGTCGGATCAGCCGCTTCTGCTGATTGTTCGTTCTGCCCGCGTCAAGAATCCGTCAGGCCTCAATGTCCTGCGGGATCGGTCGTCCGATTTCGGTCACTGTGTCGAGCAGTGTGTTGACGATCCTCGCCGTCGTCTGACCTTCCATCCGCGCCGAGTAGTCGAGAATCAGCCGGTGTCCGAGCACGCTCGGAGCGACGCGGCGAACATCGTCGAAGCCCACATTGGGTTTGCCGACCAGCAGGGCTGCCGCGCGAGCCGTTCCAGCAATCGCGATCGCGGCTCGTGGCGACGCTCCATATTTGACGAACCGGCGAATGACCTCCGGCGATTCCTGACGGTCAGGATGCGTCGCCGTTACCAGCCGCGCCACATAGTCGCCAACGGCTTCCGGCAGATGAACTCGATCGACGAGGTCGAACAGGGCGGTCAATCGCGGTCCGTCGAGCAGTGTTGTCAGTTCCGGGGGAGTCCCGTGCTGGCGCGTCGAGATGATCTCCTTGAGCACGTCACTGGAGACACTGCTGACGTTGATCTTGAACGTGAAGCGGTCGATCTGTGCTTCCGGCAGCGGGTACGTGCCTTCGAGTTCGATCGGGTTCTGCGTCGCGAGCACAAAGAACGGAGTCGGCAGTGGGTGCGATTCGCCCATCACCGTGACGCGGCGTTCCTGCATCGCCTCCAGCAGAGCGGCCTGTGTTTTCGGAGTCGCTCGATTGATTTCATCGGCCAGCAGCAGATTGGCAAAGACCGGCCCCTGATGAAACACGAGCCGCCGCGTGCCGCCCTGATCTTCGAGAATCGGCGAGCCAAGAATGTCGCTCGGCAGCAGGTCCGGGGTGAATTGAATTCTTCGAAACGAAAGTCCCAGCAGCGACGACAGAGACTTCACCAGCTCCGTCTTTCCCAGTCCCGGCAGACCTTCGAGCAGCAGATGTCCGCGGGCGAGCAGGCAGATCACAACGCGTTCGAGCAACTCGCCCTGCCCGAGAATCGCTGTTCCCAGCCCGTCGAGAAGCGACTGGATCTCGCTCTGCGCGTGCGTCACGTCGTCCGGAGAGAGCAATCGGACCGGGGCACCAGATTCTGACGACATGGGTTACCTGGGACTTCCTTGAGAATATCTCGACGAAAACCGGCTCGCTGCGGTCAACAGTGGACGATCTTCTCCGGCCAGAGCGGACGGCACTTCAACAGCGAGCGGCAAGTCTCGCAACGGAGTTCAGGAAATCAACTGCCGGCTCCCTTTCCCGTCGAAAGAAAACTGCAGCAATGGCGGTTCGCGCTGCCACCGCGTGGTGCCTTGCCGCAGTTCAACCGAAGTCTCGATTCCACGCGACTGGTGCGCAGCTGGGAAAAGCTGCAGCTCTGCAGTTCCTGAAACCGGACGGGCATCTGCGCCCAGCGTCGTTTTCGATCTGATCCGGACGACCGGTTCTTCACGGTCGGTGAGGTCGGAGTTTTCCGGTTTCGGAGGCAATACCCGTTCGGTCTGCTGTTCCGTAATCCAGGTTTGTTCGAGTTGAACAGTCTGGTCCGAGCATGGTGAGCAGCTCTCATGAACGCGTGGCACTTCGGCGAAGCAGTCGTCAATTCCTTCTGGACGTGGTGCGCTGAAACCGGCGGCACAACGTTGATGTTCGAAGCGAGTGTCGCCGTCTTTATTGCGTACCTGATCCGGCAGCGCGGACGGTTCACATGGCCCAGGGAAGCGTTTGAATCGAGCTTCGCGAACGTGTGTCTCACCTTGCTGAATGGCGCGTTCGCTCCCGTGTTTGCGCTCGTCATGGGATATGTCCGGCAGGTCCACGGCTGGGTTCCGCTGCCGGTGCTCGACAGCGATGTCTGGCAGGGAGTTTCGCCGTGGCTCACGATTCCGCTGATTCTGCTGGCGGTCGACTTCGCCGATTACTGGAACCATCGGCTGATGCACGTTTCCCGCTGGTTGTGGCCGATTCACGCGATTCATCACAGCGACCCGCATCCGACCGTGTTGACCGCAGGCCGCGTCCATCTGCTCGAACCCGCGCTGATGCAGATCTCGTATCTCCTTCTGCTGACGTGGCTCAGCCTGCCCTACGAAGTGCTGGGTGGCGTCGCCGGCCTGCGAGTCCTGCACAACATGTATATCCACATCAACGTGGACTGGGACCACGGGCCGCTGAAATACCTGATCGCCTCGCCGCGTTACCACCGCTGGCATCACGCCGATGAGCCGGCCGCCTACGGCAAGAACCTGGCCAATATCTTCCCGTTCTATGATGTGATCTTCGGCACCTACTACGTGCCGGGGGCCTGCCAGTTATCGGTCGGTGCCCAGGGCGTGCCCACGACGGCTCTGCGAATGTTCGCCTGGCCGTTTCAGGCCTGGAACGGACTGCTGAGCCCGGCCAGCGAACGCCGGCAATCTGCTGCGGTCGATGAAGCGTCTGATCCGCAAGGCAGTCCGGCACAGAACGGCGAGCGAGGAGCGGAGTCGTCCGTCGCACTGGGGACGGCGTGAGGCGGGTTTCTGGATCGATCGGAAGCGGCTCTGAAGATGTGCCGCCGCCGTGATCGATGAGAGACGCGGGCTGCAACGGATCGGCTGTGGCTGAGAGAAGCTTGATTTGCCGGGATTGCGAGCGGTATACCAGCAAGTCCCCGGCGGCCTGACCGTCATGCGTTCCCGCCTTGTCTCCCTCCCCAGAATGCGAGTCAGCAATGTTCGCTGCTTCCCGCCCCAAATGCTCCGGCCCGCTTTCCCGACGTGATTTTCTGCGCATCGGCACGCTCGGCCTGAGCGGCTTCTCGCTGGCGGAGTTTCTCAAGCTGAAAGCTCAGGCTGGCCCCGCGTTTAACGATCCGGACACGTCCGTGATCTATGTCTGGCTGCCCGGCGGACCTCCGCACATGGAGACGTTCGATATGAAGCCGGACGCTCCGTCGGACTATCGTGGCATCTTCAACCCGATCGCGACCAACGTGCCGGGAATCGACATTTGCGAGCACATGCCGGAACTCGCCCGCGTCGCCGACCGCTTCTCGCTGATTCGTTCGATCGCTCACAAGTTTGCCGACCACGGCGGTGGGCACAAACAGTTCATGACCGGTCGCGCCCCAAAGTCGCCGGTGAATACCGTCAACGATGCCCCGGCTGTCGGCTCGATTGTCTCGAAGTGGTTTGAGCGGCGGGACGTCGGCGTTCCGAATTACATCTGCAACGCGCCGAATGGCCGGCACGGAGTGGACGTCTTCGCGATGGGCTCAGCGTACCTCGGGCCGTCTTACACGCCGTTCACCGTGCCCGGCAATCCAGCAGACGACGGCTTTGAGGTGAAGAACGTTTCCATTTCCAAAGAGATGGAAGAACGCCTCGGCGACCGCACGAAGCTGCTGACGGGTTTCGATCAACTGCGGCAGGACATCGACCAGTCCGGGCTGATGGACGCTCAGAACTATTTCAATCAGAAGGCCGTCGGGCTGATCACCAGCGATAGAATGCGGAACGCTTTCGACCTGAGCCAGGAATCCGACGAGCTTCGCGACCGGTACGGGCGGCACTGCTGGGGACAGCGGGCGCTGCTCGCGCGACGACTGGTCGAACACGGTGCGAAGTTCGTCACGATGGTCATGGAGAACCCCTACAAGAGCGGCGTCGAGTGGCTGAAGAACGGTACCTACAACTGGGACTCGCACGCCGTCAACTGCCACATGTTCGACGACGCTCTGGTCCGCCTGCCGATTCTCGACCGCTCGATCGCGGCGCTGATTGAGGACCTCTACAACCGCGGACTCGATAAGAAGGTCCTGCTGATTGTCACCGGCGAATTCGGTCGGACACCGCGCATCAGTGTGACGAAGGGCAGCCAGACCGGCGTCGATCAGCCGGGCCGCGACCACTGGCCGCAGGCAATGTCAGTCCTCGTTTCCGGCGGCGGGATGCCGACCGGCCAGGTCATCGGTTCGACAAACTCGCTCGGCGAGCACCCGAAGGACCGCGCTCTGGACCCCGCCGATTTCTGGGCAACGGTTTACCGGCATCTGGGTATCGATCCCGAACACGCCTACCCGGACCATGCCGGTCGCCCGATGCCGATCCTGCCATACGGCAAGCCGATCTGCGAATTGATCGGCTAATTGAAGGCAGAGGGTGGCCGGCGGTCGAGTGCAGCGAGCCCCCGGTTGCAACAGCTGGGGGCTCGCTGCACTCGACCACCAGCCACCCTGACCTGCCTTTGCTGCGCGAGAACGCTGGCAAGCTCTGCTTCCTGCCGTGACTTTTCCGGCTGACGAAAGCCTGCCTGTGCTGAGGCCGGTGCCAGTCTCAGGCGTCGCCGTTGCGTCGGACTTTCAGGAATTCCTGGCCGCCGGGTCAGTCGGCTCGAATAATTCGAGTCAACGCGACGAAGCAGGCAGTGTCTGCCTGCCATTGATCGCCCGGCCCTGAAGTCCCAATGCGGAACGCCCTCTGACATGAAGTCGCCCGTCGAACGTCCGGTCCTGCCAGTTGCGAAACTCTGCCGCATCGTTCCGGTTCGAGCAGTTGTTCTCGCGTGCGTCGCCGTCTCTCTGACCGGGCACCTGGCGTCGCTGGCTCAAGCAGGCAGCGCCGTGCTGAAGAGCGGCTTCAAGATCGAAGGCAAGCCGGCGTCCGCAACGTCTATTTCGACAAGTGCGCCGGCGGACGCGGGCGAGGTCTCCGTCGATTCGATTCTTGTTGTCGACGCGGGAATGCGGCGCTACTACCTGCGTAAGCGCGACGTCGTCGACCTGAACCTCGACGCAGAACTGGCTCGCTACGAGAAGTTTCGCCTGCCGCAACCGGGTGGCGGCGGGCTGGCTCCCGACCAGGTGCCCCCACCCCTTGAAGTGACACCGTGGGACGCTGCGGGCCGTCGCGAAGTGACACTGCGGGGGCCTCGCGGGCCGGTGAAGTATCGGCAGGGCATCTTTGAAATCGGGCCCGAGTTCATGCGCGTCCGGACTCAGGGGCTGACCTGGGAGTTCGGTGTCGCGACGACATCGGTCCCGACGCACCATCTCGACACGATGATTCGCGGCGTCACTGATCAGTCGCGGTTCGAGGACCGTCGGTCGATCGCCATGTTTTATCTGCAGGCGGGCCTGTACCTGCCGGCGCTGGTCGAGCTGGAGAGGATCGAGCAGGACTTTCCGGAGCATCGCGAGCAGGTTGAGCAGGCCTCGCTTCAGGCCCGCCAGTTGCTCGCCCAGACTCTCCTGAAGGAACTCGACGATCGCCGCGCCGCCGGCCAGCACGCTCTGGCCAGTGCCAAAGCCAGTGAGTTTCCGACGGAACGCATGGGAGCCGCGGTTCTGCGGCAGGTTCGCGAGTTCACGGAGTCGTACGAAACCGCCCGCGACGAAATCGGCCTCATCATCGCACAACTTGGTGAACTGCAGGCGGAACTCAAGGATGCAGAACAGCGAGAGCTGGTCGATGCGATGCGCGTCGAACTGGCCGAGTCGCTGACGGTCGAGTCGTTGCCGCGCCTGCGTCCGTTTCAGTTGCAGGCCGAGGATCCCGACCGGCCCGCTGACGAAAAGCTCGCGCTGGCCTACTCCGGCTGGCTGCTCGGCGAATCACAAGCGATCGACACCTTGTCACAGGCCATCAATCTGTGGCTGGCTCGCTTTGAGATGCTGCAGTACCTGCGAACCCCGGACCCGATTCAGCGTCGTCAGATCCTGGCAGAGCTGCTGGAACTCGAAGGTGTGACGCCGCAGCTGGTCATCGATCTGATCCCTCAGTTGCCACCGATCCTGCCGACGGGAGGACTCCAGGCCGGCGTCGCGACGCGAATTCCCGTTGAGGACTTTGAGGGTCGCCTGCAGGCAGCCATCGGACAGCGGCTCGACGAAAACGCACCGGCAGAGACCGCCTATCATGTCCTGTTGCCGACTGAGTACTCGCCCGACCATGCCTATCCGATGATCGTTGCGCTGCATGCTGCCGGTCGAAACCCGGAATGGGAACTGCGCTGGTGGGGCGGTACGGCGGGCGAACCGCTGCAGTCGCAGCGGCGCGGCTACATCGTTATCGCTCCCGAGTATCTCGATGCTGACGCGAAGTCGTACGAAACCAGTGCGGCAACGCATGAACGCATCGAGCTGGCGATTCGCGACGCCAGACTGCGGTTCAACGTGAATTCGGACCGCGTCTTTCTGACGGGGCACGGCACCGGAGCGAACGCGGCTTTCGAAGTCGGCAGTTCGATGCCGGACGTCTTCGCAGGCGTGATGCCGATCTCAGGCGAGATCAGCACGATGGTTCGCAGACTCGATGACAATGCCGAGCAGATGCCGTGGTATGTCGTGAACGGACAGCTCGATCGCACGGTCTTTGAAACGAACGCCCGCCCGCTCGACCGCTGGATGAAGAAAGGCTTCGACACGATCTACTGCGAATTCGTCGGACGCGGTTACGAATCGTTCTATGCCGAGATTCACAATCTCTTTGACTGGATGGAGCTGTACCAGCGCCGGCCACTGCCCGAAGAGTTCAACTTCAAGTCCGTCCGTGCCGATCGCAGCCGAGTCTTCTGGCTTGATTCCGAACAGCGGCAGTTGTCGCCGCGCGGTCTGCGAAGCGCTCAGGCGCGAGTGACCCAGGCGGCGTTTTCGCGAACGATTAATCAGACTCCAAAGAACATCGAAAGCCACATCCTGAAAGGTTCTCCGCAGAGGTCGCGGATCATCATCAAAAGCAGCGGCCAGGTTCACACCCTGTGGCTGACGCCCGAGATGGTCGACTTTGGCAAACGCCTGCAGGTTACGGTCAACGGACAGTCGCGGCACAACGATTTCGTCGAACCGTCAATCAAAGCCGTGCTCGAAGATTTCCGTCAGCGCGGCGACCGCCAGCGCGTGTTTCAGGTCCAGCTCGACCTGAACTGACCTCGTAACGGATGACCTGTGAACGGAGCGATTGATGTAGCTACGCTCGCCAGAGCGTGGAATCCCAGCGTCTGGCGACGGTAGCTACGGTCGAGAGTCAGTGGAATCCCACCGTCTGGCGACGGTAGCTACGGTGGAAATTCGGTGGCGTCGCGCGGTGAAAGGGCTAGTGGTAAATCAGCGGCCACTCGTTGTTCCCCGGGGAGCCGTCTGCGGACGCTGCGCCGAAGGACGCACAAATCCAAATACTGGCAGCCAGCGGCTGAACTCGTTACGCCTTGCG
>Ga0209578_10002867_pt1 | contig 13810 bp, 8 predicted proteins | sample tdAd472_FD_187127 | JGI IMG/M metagenome (GOLD analysis project Ga0209578, IMG submission 187127) | Marine sediment microbial communities from the Atlantic coast under amendment with organic carbon and nitrate - tdAd47.2 (SPAdes)... | ecosystem: Environmental > Aquatic > Marine > Coastal >...
TTTGGGATGAAAACGACCTAAGCCACCACCTTCTACCATCGCTGGCCCGCCCATGCCAATCGAACTATTTTGGGTAGCAATAATAATGTCCGAGGCTCCAGCCAAAGCCGCATTTCCTGCAAAGCAATAACCGGAAACGATACTAATACGAGGTACAATGCCATCAAGCTGAGCATAAGAATAGAAAGTCATGATGTGAAGACCTGCCACTGTCTGGACATCCACATCACCTGGTCGACCGCCACCTCCTTCCGCCAAGAGGACGATGGGCAATTTGTTTTTGGCCGCTAGTCCCAGCATGCGATCCATTTTATGATGATTGAACATCCCTTGCGTGCCCGCCAGAACGGTAAAATCGTAAGCCATGACCAGGCAAGGCTGTAGCTTTCCGCCAAACCAATCGCGATTGATCGAAGCAGTCCCACTAATGAGGCCATCAGCCGGTGTATTTTGTATCAAATCTTCTTCAGTCCGCCGGCTCCTCTGAGCCGCTACCACCAAACCACCATATTCCTTGAAAGTACCTTCATCACAGAGTTGTGACAGGTTTTGCCGGGCGCTGACCTGCCCTCGCGCTGCCCTTTTAGCCATGGCTGCTGGGCGAGCTTCATCCTGGAGATACTGCTTCCGATCTTGCAGGGCTTTCAGCTCAGGTCTGATGGCATTAGGATCGACTTCCTCGACTGCAGTGTCAGTCGTATTTGTAATTTCTTGTGCTTGGAAATACAATAGCTCCTGTCCCTTCTTAACTGTTTCTCCTTCTTTTACCAAGACGCGATGAATCACACCATCAGCTTGGCTATTGATGGTGTTTTCCATTTTCATAGCCTCAAGGATGAGCAGAGGTTCACCCTTTCGAACCCTCTGCTTTGCTGCTACCTGTACAGCTATCACCACACCTGGCATCGGAGCCACTAGTTTTTCCAAACCCATTGTTATTCGGTTACCTGCTTGACCGTATTTCGACCCAACTGATACATATGTACTTCATCTGGTCCATCTGCCAGTCGGATGGTTCGAGCCGCAGCAAAATAGCCAGCCAAGGGCGTATCACCACTTACTCCTTTACCGCCATGGGCCTGGATGGCGCGATCAATAACGGTTTGCGCCATGGAAGGAGCTACAATCTTAATCATGGCGATCAAGTCTCTAGCTTCTTTATTTCCGAATTGATCCATCTTGTCAGCCGCTGAAAGTGTCAACAAGCGAGCTTGCTCTATTTCACACCTGGATTTGGCAATGTCCTGACGGATACTACTAAAATCCTTAATCGCTCGACCAAAAGCTACTCGTTCGGCTACGCGCTGACACATGAGTTCCAAGGAACGTTGGGCCATACCTACTAGTCGCATGCAATGGTGGATTCGGCCAGGTCCAAGTCTGCCTTGTGCAATTTCAAATCCTCTTCCTTCTCCTAATAGTAGATTTTCTTTGGGCACTCTAACATTATCAAGCAGTACCTCTGCATGTCCTTCGGGCGAATCGTTATAACCAAAAACCGTAAGCGGTCTTAGAATCTTAAGTCCGGGTGTATCCAAAGGAACCAGGATCATACTCTGCTGGTGGTGTCGCCCAGCATCTGGGTTGGTCTTCCCCATCACGATTGCAATCTTACAATGCGGATCCATAGCCCCTGAAGACCACCATTTTCGGCCATTGATAACATAGCTATCGCCATCCAATTTAATAGAGGTGCAGATATTCGTGGCATCAGAGGAAGCCACTTCTGGTTCGGTCATCAAGAAGGCAGAGCGAATTTCTCCTGCCATTAGTGGTTTTAGCCATTTCTCTTGATGAGCGGGTGTCCCGTATTTAGCCAAAACCTCCATATTACCGGTATCAGGCGCACTACAGTTGAATACTTCTGATGCCCATCGTACTTTACCCATCAATTCTGCTAGTGGAGCATATTCCAAATTGGTTAGTCCAGGGCTTAAGTCTCCATAAGCTTGCGGTAGGAATAAGTTCCAAAGACCTTCCGCTTTGGCCTGCGCTTTGATACCTTCTAACTTGGGCCATTTTTTCCAGGCATTTTCCGGCTTATGGCTGAATTCATTCCACTCTTGCTCAGCAGGATAGATATATAAATCCATAAATTCCTGCACGCGCCGCTGTAATTCCTTCGACTTCTCGCTATATTCAAAATTCATTATAATCTTTATTTAGGATGAAAGGTTTAAACGTGTGAAATTAGGGTATTTGCCTTGAGAGTTTGTTTGGAGGTAGCAATTTGGGCTGCAAATATTTACTTAAGGAACCTCTCTGTAGCTATTTTATGGCTCGTAGCGCTGCTATGAGCCATAAAATGAGCTTTGTGAGAACCCATAATTAAATACTTTCGCTTCCAAAGCCTACCTCCAAACAAGCTCTGAGATATTAGATACTGGTCCTACTAATGGGCATTTTACTCCAAGCAGGTTGAAAAGTTTAGGGTTGAAAGTTAATGCCGAGGAATTACCCCCATAAGCATTAAATTTTCTGCTGATAAACTAGGTTTGTCCAGTACCTGAATACTGCAAGTCTTTTATCCCGCAATAAGATAGCCACCATCAGCTGTATAAATCCCACCAGTCATGTAAGAACCTGCGGGGGAAGCCAATAGAACTGCTAAACCTGCCATTTCATTTGGCATGGCCATTCTACCACTTGGCAAAGTACTTTCTAATTTATTCACTAGTTTTTCGTTTTGCCAAAGGGCGGCGCTCAGTTTGGTCTTAACAAGACCTGGGCAAATGGCATTACTTCTAACACCGTATTTGCCCCATTCCTTTGCTTGATTCTTGGTCAACATGATCAAAGCGGCCTTACTTGTACTATACAGGCCCAGCCCAAAACCAGGATGAATACCTTCTACAGAGCTGATATTAATGACCGCCCCTCCTCCTCTTTCTTTCATCGAAGGCAGGCAGAGATTAGACAATACCCAAGGCGCTTTCACATTCACGGCCATAATCTTATCGAACACTTCCGAAGAGGCTTCTTCTACTGGTCCAAAAACCGGATTAATGGCTGCATTATTCACTAATATATCGATGCCGCCAAAGTGAGCGGTCGTTTTTTCAATTAGCGCTTCTCGCTGTGCAGGATCACCGATATGGCAAGCGATTCCAACCGCTTCAAACCCCTGTGCCTTGAATTCAGTAGCTACCTCATCTACAGCGTCTTGCTTTCGACTACTGATCACCACTTTTGCCCCATGTTCGGCTAGTCCTAAGGCGATGGCCTTACCAATTCCTTTACTAGAGCCGGTCACTATAGCCACTTTCCCTGCTAACTGAAAGGACTGCTTTATGCTATCCATGATCTATACTATTTACTCAAACATTAAAGAAATGAAACGAGCCACGCAGGCTGGTTTCTCTATCCCTTTGATTTCTAAGGTACAGTCCCAAAAAACTTTCACGCCATTGGGTTCCTGCGGAGCGATACTCGCCACCTTGGTATGCATGCGAATATGGCAGCCAACCGGCACAGGATGCGGAAAGCGCACTTTATCCAAGCCATAGTTTACTCCCATTTTGACACTGTCAATGGCCACCGCATCCATGATAAATTTTGAAGCCATGGAAACCGAGAAAAAACCGTGCGCAATAGGTCCCCCAAAGGGAGATTCCTTTTTGGCCCGTTCGACATCGGTGTGAATCCACTGAAAATCTTGGGTAGCTTGTGCAAAATGATTGACCATTTCTTGGGTCACCTCTAACCAGTCGGAAACAGGCAAATCTTTACCCTCCATTTCCTTAAAGGCTGCTAATGTTTCAAATTTCATATTCTTATATTCAATGGAGTATTAATCCTCAAGCTCCTAAACAGTAAATGTTTAGGAGTTTAAAAGTTGAGTAGTTTAGCCCCTGTTTCTGGCTTGAACCTTTTAATTCTTAGCCTTTTGAGCAAAAAGTCCAGGAGTATAAATGATCCCTTTTTATCTCGCCCAACCACCGTCGATAGTCAAGCAAATTCCTGATACAAAGCGAGCTTCCTCAGATGCCAAATACAAATAACCGTAGGCAATATCAATAGGATCGGCTACGATTCTTAATGGGATGGTATCCTTTACATTAACCAAATGTTCTTTAGGTATCGCTGCGGTCATTTCCGTCAAGGTGAATCCCGGCGCCACACAATTAGACGTAATACCGTATTTGCCAAACTCTAGAGTCCAGGTTTTAGCCATGGCAATTACCGCAGCCTTGGTAGCGGAGTAATTCGTTTGTCCAAAATTACCACGCAGTGCTACATTTGAGGCGGCTGTAACAATACGTCCGTACCCATTCGCCTTCATATGAGGCACCACCGTTTTGGTACAATTGAACACCCCTTTTAAATTTACGTCAATCACCGATTGCCATTCTTCTTCCGACATTTTCAATAATGTGCGATCACGTGTGATACCGGCATTATTGATAAGAATATCAATCTTACCATATTTTTCCGCGATACCCTCAACTGCACGCTGCACACTGGCCATGTCCGTCACCGAAATCTTTTGAAACTCCGCCGTTCCACCCGCCAGTTGTATTCCCTGGGCCGTTTGTTCTCCTTCTTCGAGTAAATCCCAGATTACAACAGCAGCCCCTTCTTTAGCAAAGAGTTCACAGATGGCTTTACCGATCCCTCGGGCACCTCCAGTAACAATGGCAACTTTATCTTTTAATCTCATCTTTAGGCTAGCATTATATGATAAACAAATAGAAAAAAGTCTATACAATTATACCCGATCTGTACAAATACCTCGGATGGTGGCCAATAATTGTGCCTTCCATTCGGCATTATCAGCCCCGATAAAAGTAGGTTCAGCAGGTTGGTAATTCACTTTGACGAAGCCGGTAATCATGGACCACATCATGTGATGTATCACCCAAGGCGATTTCTTACCTGAAATACTGCCATCATCTTGCCCACGTTTTATTTCTTCTACTGCAATATCAATGGGTACGTTTTGAATACCCTTAATGCGACGGTAGTAGATACTATTCTGCATAGCTTCCGAGATTTTATTAAGCTTCTCGCCGGCTACCGTCATGCGAACGATTGTTAGGTAATTTAGGATTAGATCGGCGTAGTTCTTATTCTTAATACAGAAATCAAGGTAGTCTTCCACCAAGGCCATGAAGGCTTCCAAACCGTTTAGGGAACGACTTTTCTCCCAGCACAGGTATAGTATATCAATTAATTCTTGAATAGCTTTATAGCTAAGTGCCATGTAAAGATTCTCTTTACTAGTGAAATACGAGTAAAGAGTCACCTTACTAAAATCACATAGTCTAGCAATATCTTCCATCTTGGCATTTTCGTACCCGACGGAAAAAAACACCTTTTCTGCGGCTAAGATGATTGCTTCCTCTTTGTCTTTATTTTTTGAAAGTAGCACTGCCATAACTGAACTCAAAGTAAAGTAATTAAATCTGCATTTTCAAATGAAATTTCCCCACTACACATCAAATCAACTTTTTATTCTAAAAAAACATACTTAATCAGGATATAAATACAATTAAAAATTTACCTTTACCTGCACTTAGATAGATTGAGTGTCTTACCACCGGGCACTACTTTCACCTGAGTAAAGTTTCAACTAGTTAAAAAACCAACGTATTGATGATGGCATAAAGTGCTGTCAGTAAATGGTATTATCAATACATAAACAAGTTAGTTTCCCAAAAACTAAATTCAACATTGATTAATATCATCTAAATCTTAATAGGCATGAGATTAAATATTTACTATCGGTTCATTCTATTGCTCCTGGCAGTAGTTTCTCTGAGCAGTGTAGGCTTTGCCCAAACCGAACTTTCGGGTACGGTTACGGACGATGCCGGAGAAGCTCTCATCGGGGCAAATGTAACCGTTAAGGGAACGACACAAGGGGCTGTAACAGACCTTGATGGAAATTTCACCTTTAGTACTTCTGCTACACTACCACTAACTTTAGTTGTTTCTTACACTGGGTATTCTTCCCAAGAAGTAGCCGTAACCAATAATGGTCCAATTAGCGTACAACTCCTAGAAGGTATCTTCACGGAGCAAGTAGTAGTATCTGCTTCTAGAAAGCGAGAAAAGGTACAAGAAGCACCAGCTTCCATTACTGTCTTAAATGCAAGAAAACTGGAGGGTACACCACAAACCGATCCAGTTAGAAACTTGGTGAATGTACCAGGGGTACAAATTCAACAACAGAGTGCTGCAAGAATTAACATTGAAATGCGGGCTTCCTCTGGAATATTTGGAACATCTGCTTTCCCCATTATGGATTACCGAAGTTTGATCGGTCCTGGGGTGGGTACTTTCCAATCTGATCAGTCCGGTATCATGAATATCGACTTGGAGAGAATTGAGGTAGTACGAGGCCCAGGTTCCGCTCTGTATGGCCCTGGTGTAACTTCAGGTGTAATTCACTTTATTACTAAGAACCCAATTGATCATCCCGGAACTACTATTCAAGTAGGAGGCGGTGAATTGAGCACTTTCCTTTCTGCTGTGCGTCACGCTGGTGCTAATGAGGCCAAAACGTTTGGCTATAAAATCAATGCGACCTACAATCGTGGAAATGAATTTACTTTAGACCCCGATGATCCCGATGACGCGGCTCAAATTGCTTTGTTCAACACTAGTATTTCTAGACCAGCAGTCAGTGGTAAAGGACAGGTAGATTTAACCCAACCGGGCACGGTTTTGCTGACAGAGGCCGATCTCGATCCTGATGGCGATGGTAACCCCATGCAGAATGACTGGTGGAATGCTGCCTTCAATGGTACCTTAGAGTTTCGTCCACAGGATGATTTGAGTGTAACTTTATCTACTGGTTACAATACGGCTTCTTCCGTATTTTATAATGATTTGGGAGAAGGGCTGGCGCAAGCCAATGAAATCTGGACCCAGGCTAGGGTACAGAAAGGAGGTCTTTTTGCCCAGGTTTTCTATGTAAACAATGATGGCGGTAAGGAAAGTAATCCTACCTTTCTTTATCAGTCAGGTAATATGAGTTCGGTTGGTCGGTCGCAAATTGAAGGCCAAGTACAGTACAATATTGAGACGCCTAACTTTCTGAATGCAGACTGGACTTTTGGAGTAGACTATCGTCGTGCTACTAGCAACACTAGAAACCTTACGTATGGCCGCTATGAGGATGACGATGATTATAGCATCTTTGGTGGGTATTTGCAAGGTAAATTTGCGGTTTCTAAGCAATTAGACATCCTAGCAGCGGGTCGTTATGATAACTTCAACATCCTGGATGAAGGTTTCTTTTCACCAAGATTAGCCTTGGTATATAAGCCAGACCCTAGACATACTTTCCGGGCTACCTACAACCGCGCTGGCGCGCCTCCAGGTGCCTTGGTCTATAATATTGACTTCCCTGTTAATGTACCGGTGGCTGGTCTTTTCGACTTTTGGCTATCTGGCCAGCGGGACTTGCATCAATTCAGTGATAATCCGATGATTGATGTGACGATACCTGGTGTTCCTGATTTACCCTTTGGTACGCCGGGGCTACCATTGTCGGTTCCATTCGGTGCTGTTAATGAGGCCGTATTGGCCGGTTTGATTCCAGCTTTAGCAGCTAATCCACAAACTACAGATTTAGCTCCATTTATCGAGCAATTCCTACGGAACTATACACCAACAACGTTTACAGGTACTTTAGTCGGTGTGAACGCTTTTGAAAATAATACCCTACTGAATGAACTTATACCCACTAATGAAGCCACCGTTAGTGTAAACAATACGCTAGAGTTTGGGTATAAAGGGCTTTTTGCAGATAAATTTGGACTTTCTATTGATGTATATAACATTAAGACGAAAGGATTTTCCGACTTTACACAAATTGGGCCACTTATTTCTTTGATCGGTGCTGATGTTCCAACGGACTTAGGTGCTGCCGTACAAACTGATATTACGCCAGCTCTTGTTGCCGCTTTAACACCTCAATTAGGTGCTGAAGGCGCAGCAGCAGCAGCTGGACAAATTGCGCCACTCATTGGCGGTGCTTACGCTGCTGGTGGCCAAGGATTTGACGATCAGGTATCAGCACTTTATGGTATTTTTGGAGCCGTAGAATCTGATCAAGTACCACAAGGAGACGGTATTGTACACGTTCCAGCGGGTTATCGTATTTTCCCTGATGCGGAAGCCTCCTATTGGGGAATTGATCTAGCCATGGAGTATTATTTCTCTAGCGATTTCACGGCTTGGGCCAACTATTCTTATGTAAGTGATACTGAATTTAGAGGCGAAGAGCTAGGCGAGTCAGCGGATTCTCCACTTTCAGTTTTCTTTAATGCACCAAAGCATAAGTACAGATTGGGGATGAACTATACCCCAACAGTTGGATTTAGAGCCAATGCTTCTTTCCAACATGATGATTCTTTCTTTGCTAGCGTGGGACAATATACGGGCGATACAGATGTGAAGGACTTGGTAGACTTGGGTATTGGATACAAGTTTGACAATGGCTTGGCTATTGACCTTACGGGTACTAATATTTTCAATAATGAATATCGTGCCTTCCCTAACATGCCAAAAATCGGTAGACGAATTATTGCTAAATTGACCTACACTTTCGGTAATGAATAAAATAATAGTGAGACTTCAGAAGTAAGCCGTGCCCTGGCATAGCGAAACTTCTGAAGTTTTGCATGCGTTGTTTTCGTAAGAAGAAGCATCTTTGCTTCAGAAAATAACCTCTAATTGATTGTAGTTTGATATATATATAAAGAAGGCTTCCCGAATCGGAAAGCCTTCTTGTTTTTTTACGCTATTTTATAGAAATTTGAATAGATCGGAATGACCTATCAATCCTCCCAAATAATACTTCTTTTGTCCTCATGCCAGGGTTCGTATTTAGGCATATAGCACTCATCGATAGCTCCACGTCGAATTTTGAGTGTCGGCGTAAGCATATTATTATCTGGCGACCAGGCTTCTTTGGCGATGATAACCGTCGAGATTCGCTCATGTCCATGCAAATTAGAATTGACCTCGTTCAGGTGTATTTCCAATTGCGAAGTTACTTGCTCGGGCTGAAGTCCCAGGGCGATCTCAGACAAATTAATTAATGCTACTGGCTGGGCTATCCCTAAACCAGCTACACAAATTTGCTCAATGAAATCGTTGTCACTAAAATGATGCTCTAGCTCCGTCGGGACGATGAACTTACCTTTGCTGGTCTTGAAAGCATCTTTGACGCGGCCTACAATTTTGAAATAACCGTCTTCATCAATCGTCCCTTTATCTCCGGTGTGCAACCAATCATCTACCAGCACTTCTGCCGTCAGTTCTGGTTCTTTGTAATATCCTTTCATCATCCAAGGCATTTTCATCAATATCTCTCCAGTTTCTGGATGAATGCGTCCTTCTGCATTTGAAACAGGGCGACCTACGGTATGAGGCCGATGACCAAATTCAGGCATCAAGGTAAAACCACCAAAATTTTCTGTCATTCCATATACTTCCCTCAAATTAATGCCCAGTCTTCGATACCACTGTTTCAGGTTTTCAGGCGTTATGGAAGCTCCGGTGAGAATGAGGGTCGCTTTGGAAAGACCGAGGGTTTTCTTGATTTTCTTTTTTACCATCGTAGAAATAATGGGTATCCGCAACATGCGATCCAATTTCTCCTGTGGCATTTTGGCTAAAACAGCCATATAGAATTTTGTCCAAATACGAGGAACGGCAAAGAACAAGGTAGGTTGTATATCCTGTAGGTTTTTCCCAAAGGTCTCTAAACTTTCTGCAAAAGCAATCGGGGCGCCACACATCAGCGCCGCTAATTCTACCGCAGTTCGCTCCGCAATGTGATTCAGTGGCAGAAAAGAAAAGAAACTAGGGTCTTTTGCCTCAAAGACTTTCAGGTTATTATTCAGTACTTCATTCCGAATAATCAGCGAGGCATTCTCATAATCATGCACCACGCCCTTCGGTGTACCCGTCGTACCGGAAGTAAAGAGAATCGTCCACATATCACTCATAGCAGGTTCATGTTGACCTTCAACCGGACTGTATTTTTGTAGCAATTCGTCCCAATCTTGCCCTCTCGTCACCTTCGCATTCCCTTCGTAATGAGGGAATTTGATTATTGGCATATCTGCGGGAATACCTGCATCAATATTGTCCCAACTATCCAACTTACCTACAAAAACTGCTTTGGTATCACTTTTGGGAAGCACCTGCGACAGTTGCTCCGCTGAAAGATTAGCATAAAATGGTGTAGAGACATATCCGCCCATCATGATAGCCAAATCGGCGATCACCCAGTGATAGCAATTTTTAGAAATAATACCAATGTGATCTCCTTTTTTCAATCCCATCGCCTGCAAGGCGCTCACTAGTTTGCGAGCAGCTTGCCCAGCCTCTCCAAAGGTCGTATTCTTCCAAGTTTCTCCATAAGGTTGTCGCAAGAATACATCATTAGGTCTCTCTTTCTCCCAGCGATAAAAATACGCTAGGGGGGTAATTAAGTCTTCAAATAATCTGCTATCCATATTTTGTTCTTATTTAACCATCCTGATTGACTTCTAACAGGATAAAAGTAGTAAATATTCGGAAAATCATTAAAAATATGCATTAATATAACCCTCTACTTGCGATATGCAAAATATTAATTGCCAGGAGTATTATTAGTTGTCAATTCAGCTACTTTGCCGGTAGTTCATAGTTAGAAAAAGCTTAATACATACACCATTCCCAGGCATAACACCTACGTTCCCTAAACAATAAGAACATTTTTCACATCGTGCCGTAAAAAGTTGTAATTTTAATCGTTCTTGTAAGTCACCTCAGTTTTTTATTCAAAACAGCCTCATACTTTTTAATAGCAACTGGAATTTCCTTTTTCCAAAACATGAAAATCGTTCATATTCCTTACTAGTTGCTGTGGTCTCCGTGAAAGAGAGCCAGCTTTCTTTCTATTAGCCCGCAGCTAGCATCCTGGGCTACTCCATTTTAGGTGTATCCATAGGCTAATGGAATAGAAAAAAGAGATAAAATCCCTGAACATATCCTTTTATTAATTGGGTGATAAGCAAAGTGTTATCCCCTCATCCCTATTTCTCAACGCTTTAAAATAGCTTATGAAGAGATCATTAATTTGGCTTTGTTTGGTTTTAGTGTTTGGTAGCAATTACTCCTTATCTGCGCAGCGTAGTTGTGCAACCATGGATCATCTAGAATTCGAACAAACGCAAGATCCTACCCGACTAAATCGATTAGAGCAACTGGAAAGGCAGACGCAAAGACTGATACAAGGTGGGGCAAGATCCGTCGAAGGTGTCATTACTATTCCTGTTGTTTTTCACGTGGTTTATAATACCACAGCGCAGAATATTAGTGCCGCACAAATCCAATCTCAGATTGATATTCTTAATGAAGATTTTCGTCGATTGAATGCTGATGCCAATAATACGCCATCAGAGTTTGCTGGTTTGGCTGCTGATATAGAAATTGAGTTTTGCTTGGCGACGGTGGATCCCAACGGTCAAGTCACTAACGGTATTACCCGTACGCAAACTGATAAAACGGAATTTCCGCTGGTGACCAACCAGGATGCGGTTGCCGTAAAGTTTAATGCTAGCGGTGGTAAAGATGCCTGGCCTTCGAGTGATTACCTCAACTTTTGGGTATGCAACTTGGGAGGAGGTACTTTGGGATATGCCACCTTCCCTGGCGGTGACCCTGCCATCGATGGCGTAGTCTGTGGCTATCGCTTCGTTGGGAACCAAGGAACCGCCACTGCTCCTTACAACCTTGGCCGAACGGCCACACATGAGGTAGGTCATTGGTTATTCCTACGTCACATTTGGGGGGATGGCAACTGTAATGCAGATGACTTTGTAAGTGATACCCCCAATGCTGGAGGCCCCAATTATACCGGAAGTCCCTGCTCCTACCCCGGTCCGAATAGCTGTAATGAAGGTCCAGACGATTTACCAGATATGTTCCAAAACTATATGGATTATTCGGATGATGGCTGTATGAACCTCTTTACTCAAGGACAGAAAGACAGGATGCGTAGCTTGTTTGAATCGGGCGGTGATCGCGCTAGTCTATTGAATTCCAATGGCTGTGGGCAGGGTACTCCTCCCACTTGTGATGACGGCATTCAAAATGGAGATGAAACGGGTATTGATTGTGGTGGTAGTAATTGTGCCGCTTGTCCATGTCCAGAAAGTCCACTAACCTTAACGATTACGTTCGATGACTATCCTGAAGAAACCAGTTGGGTCGTAACCAACGCAGCTAATACTACGGTAGCCTCAGGTGGAACTTACGGCTCCCAAGCAGACGGTTCAACCCTGACGGAAGTACTCAATCTGGCAGCAGGAGATTATACCTTTACCATCTATGACTCCTATGGTGATGGAATTTGTTGCACCTACGGCAATGGTTCTTATTCTTTGGCGGATGCTAATGGTTTAGTCATTGCCGCTGGAGCCAATTTTGATTTGGAAGAAAGCAGCCTCTTCTGTGCGAGTGGTGGAGGTACTACCCCTACTTGTGAGGATGGCATTCAAAATGGAGCAGAAACCGGCGTGGATTGCGGTGGTCCTGATTGCCCAGACTGTCCGACCGATCCTACCTGTACCGATGGCATTCAAAATGGAGCAGAAACCGGCGTCGATTGTGGCGGTCCTGATTGTCCTGCCTGCCCTACCTGTGAGGACGGCGTACAGAATGGAGCAGAAACCGGTGTCGATTGTGGTGGCCCCGATTGTCCTGACTGCCCTACTTGTGAGGATGGCGTACAGAATGGAGCAGAAACTGGCGTCGATTGTGGTGGCCCCGATTGTCCCGATTGTCCTAGCTGTGAGGATGGCGTACAGAACGGAGAGGAACTTGGCGTGGATTGCGGTGGACCTGATTGTCCCGATTGTCCTACCTGTAGTGATGGGATTCAAAATGGACAAGAAACTGGCGTGGATTGTGGTGGCCCTGACTGCCTAGAATGTAGTTCCACGTGTACAGATAATGTAGTTAGTATTAGCATTACCATGGATAATTTCCCAGAGGAAACTTCTTGGGATATCCGCGCCGGCAACACTGTGGTGGCTAGTGGTGGCCCCTATGGAGATGTTCCCGATCGAGCTACGATTACCGAAGAAGTATGTTTACCAAACGGCTGCTACGACTTTACCATTTATGATACTTATGGTGATGGAATTTGTTGTACCTATGGCCCAGGAAGTTATGCCGTCACCTTAGTGGGTGAAGGGACGAACCTTGCAGCTGGCGCTAGTTTTGGCAATGTAGAAAGCACCAACTTCTGTTTAGGTGGAGGAGATGAGCCGAGTTGCGATGACGGTATCCAGAATGGAGATGAAACGGGCGTCGATTGTGGTGGTACAAGTTGTCCTACTTGTACTAGCTGTAATGATGGCATTCTAAATGGAGACGAGACGAGTATCGACTGCGGCGGTTCGTGTGCACCATGTGATCCAGTAGGTTGCAGCCCGGTCAATGTCACCAGTGATGATTTTGAATCCAATTTAGGAATTTGGAACGATGGAGGTTCTGATTGTCGTCGAGTAAGCAATGATCAGGCTTATGCGAATAGTGGCATCTACTGTGTAAGATTAAGAGACAATAGTAATAGTTCCGTTTTAACAACAGATAACCTAAACTTATCTAGCCTCGAAGAACTTACTGTTGACTTTTCTTACTATGCTCGTAGTATGGACAATAGCAATGAAGATTTTTGGCTGCAGATTTCAACGGATGGCGGAAATAGCTATACGACTTTTAAAGAGTGGAGACTAGGCATTGACTTTCAGAACAATGAGCGGAAATTTGATACCGTAATTATTCCTGGTCCATAGCA
>Ga0209578_10002868_pt1 | contig 13809 bp, 10 predicted proteins | sample tdAd472_FD_187127 | JGI IMG/M metagenome (GOLD analysis project Ga0209578, IMG submission 187127) | Marine sediment microbial communities from the Atlantic coast under amendment with organic carbon and nitrate - tdAd47.2 (SPAdes)... | ecosystem: Environmental > Aquatic > Marine > Coastal >...
GGGAGCGAACACGCCATGGAAGCGGGTGAGATTCACTCGTGGTTTGGGCACCAGGGCGGCCAGTCTGGCTAAAAAGTCCAGTGGTTCGAAGATGACATGGGTGGTGCCATTGCGAAAACGCTATTCATTGGTATCGTGCGCTCTGAAATGGTGAGTTCAGAGACGATTGCCTGGACGAGCATTGGTTCCATGCCATGGAAGACGTCAATTCAATTGATAAATCCACATCGGTGGAACATTCTTCAGCACAAACTTCTTTTGTTGCAGAGGAAGGTCTTTATAGACAAGTTTCATCACTGGCGGCATGTAAGTGAAGAGCCGAAAAATAGCTCCTCGCTCAACATGTTTTAAGACCGAACGGCATAGCGGTTGGTTCAGGTTCCTGGGAAGGAATGGAAGGCCCGAAACGATCAGGTCCACGGATGTCAGTTGGTGCTTTTCGAGCACTTCATCCAGCTTGTGTGCACTCGTGTGTTCAAGAATGACCTGGTTGCCAAACTTCGATCCGAGGAGGTCGATGTAGGATTTTTCAATCTCCAGCAGGATGAATTTGGTCCCTGCGCCGGCCCGCTTGATGAGCAACTCTGTGAAACTTCCCGTTCCAGGTCCTAGCTCGACAATCGTAGATATACGGGCAAAGTCCAGATCGGCCACCATGGCCTCACAGGCAGAAGTCGAACTGGGAATCACCGATGCATTTCGAAGTGGATTCTGAATAAATTTCCAGAGAAAAAGTAGATTAACACTTGCCATGTTGTAATAGATCGGCCCGTTGTGCCTGTCCCGCAGAGTATTAATAATTAGCGAGTTACCTGTCAACCATGGACATGTTGGCTGACTATTGTCATTGGAAGCCCAGTGCCGCGAACAATCGGTCTGTTTGCTGTGTTATCCTCCATTTAGCGGGTTCCTCGCCGCCTTATTCCAGCAGCCCAGGCAACAATAAGTTGCCCAGCGTGTTACCGCGCGCATGGACGCCGCGGAGGATAACAGCCAGGGTTCACTTACCCAGCGACGGCAGGCCGCCCTGGAGTCACTCTACTCGGACGCCGGGCTTACCCCTTCACTGGATGAACTCCAGGCCGCCAATACCATCGAAACCGAGATTACCAATCCCCTTACCGGTGAACCCCTGGCCAGTGAGCAGCTGGACGTCCAGGCATACAATACTGATATCAGGAATCGTCTCATCGAGGTTGAACCCATTTCCGAGCAACAGTTGCTGGCCCTGGCCCAGGCGCGGTATGCCAACATTCGTCAGTATCTGCTGGAGCTCGAGGGGGAGTTGGCGCCATCCCGGTTGGCTATTGCCGACCGGCAGACTGCCGAGCAGGATGAAGACGGCTGGCTGGTGATGGAGTTCGGACTGGGCACCAGCGGATAGCCGTATGCACGCCGCTGTCCCACACCCGGCATCGAGAAACGCATCGGCCATGATTTTCTGGAACAGTTTAAGGAACGTATGATTAAGAATGGAAATACTCTGGCTTTCAGGCGAGTTTACTGACGAGGCGCCTTGCCGCCGGCATGCGTCGGCCACCCATGGCGCCCTGCCTATTGGTCTGAACCGGGGAATCAGTGGGGTTTTATTCAAAAGTTCCAGAATACGCCGGACCAATTCGGGCTCTCCTCAGTCGCCATTTCCAATGAGTCGCCTATGGAAATGGCGATCACCGAAAGTGTTGACTCCCTGAGAAACGCCATTTCGACCTCGATCAGTTGCGGGACGCACCACCCCGGTACCTGAGGACCGAACAGAATGCCGGGAAAAATACCGCATCCGTGGCAGGTTCAGACTGTTGGCCAGGTTGCCACTACTGGCATATGCCAAGGGCAGATGTCCAGTAGGTAAATTTCAGACTGATGAGGAGCTGTATGCACACGAAAGTGGACAATACCCTGTATCAGGGATACCGTTTATATTTCCCGGTGACTACCCTGGCGCCTCCCTTTTGCTGTAGTATTGAGGCCGAAGCTAACGCAACCACAGCCCATGTCTATCGTCAGCCAGCGCCGACCCGCCATACCTGCGTTCAACAACCTCGTGTTGAGCGGTCTTTTTGCGCTGCTCAGCCTCGGCTGCTACTTCGTCGTGCCCCTGTACCTGCCGGAATCGCCGGTCTGGATACTGCTGCCTGTTTTGCTGGCCGCCGGCACCACTACGCTCTGGGCACTCATCCACGAGGCGGTGCACGGCCTGCTCGTACCGACGTCGAGGCATAACCGGCTCCTCGGCCGGGGCCTCGCGATACTCTGGGGCAGCCAGTTCCGCATGCTGCGCTTCGGCCACTTGCGGCATCATCGCCTTACCCGCGACGGACTGGAACATACCGAGGCCTATGACCCGGAACAGCAGAACGTCTGGCTGGCTCGGCTCAGGCACTACGGTTATCTCCTGGGTGGCCTGTACGTTCTGGAACTGGTCAGCTGCATCGGGGTCTGGACACCTCGCGCCTGGCTGGAACGGCTCTCCCGACGGTCCCTGGCAGGAGAATTGGCGGCCCTGCCTAATCTTCAGCGCACTGTGGATAGCCAGTTGTTGAGCACTCGCGGACTCTGGGAGCTGCGCCTGGACGGACTGGCGGTAACGGCGCTGCTGGCGACCAGCTTCTGGATGTACGGCGAGTTCTGGCCGCTTCTGGTCTTACTGCTGTATGCACGGGGACTGATGGTGTCCATGGTGGACAACTCCTTCCACTACGGGACGCCGGAGGACAACAGCAAGGAGGCGTTCAATTTCTCCCTGCCGCGGTGGCTGGAGCGCCTGATACTGAACTTCAACAACCACCGGGTTCATCACCGCCACCCGAACCTGCCCTGGATTGCCCTGACCCAGCGGTTCCGCACCGAAGGCGAGTATGCCGAGGTGTCTTTCCATCGGGGTGTATTGCGGCAACTGCGCGGCCCCATTCCCCGGCACCCGTCCCCTTATAGGAAATACAAAAGGTATCTCTGAAGCATTGCGATGTCCAGATGTGCCAACGGCAGGCATTGGAAATTCGTACAAGGTCTTTAGATCCGGTAGAAAACCCGGGAATTCCACTACTTGTTCCCCGCTACGCAATACAAATGAGCTTGTTAGCCAGCACCAGGCTGAGTGTCTGCCGGCCGCCGATCCAGCCCCCAATCACAGATTGGGGTCGTTCGGTTGCGCAGAAAGCTGGCGCTTTCAAATACGCTTACCTCACCCCTTGGCAGACTCTTAATTTCCTCTTCTCCTCGTTGTTGTCGCCTCAGGACTGGTCAAACAGCCTGAGCTGAGGTGGAGCCCGCCCAGGGGGTAGTTGAGCCTGGGGATCGATAGGTTCGAAATTCCTCGCATGCTCCAGTATCTGCCGGATGACTTCCGGGTCTTCTATGCAGGCAATGATGCGCACGGGGCCCTGACACTTCTCACACGTGCTGATGTCGATGTCGAATACCCGCTTCAGCCGTTGGGCCCAGGTCATGGCGGCATGGCGTTGGGCAGGTGTCTTGTCATCCGAGTGGTCTTTGTTCTTATTGCCCCCTTTGCCACGTCCCGCTGGAGTGACCAGGGCCCGGTGTTTGCTGTTGGGAGCGAACACGCCATGGAAGCGGGTGAGATTCACTCGTGGTTTGGGCACCAGGGCGGCCAGTCTGGCTAAAAAGTCCAGTGGTTCGAAGATGACATGGGTGGTGCCATTGCGAAAGGGTGTCTTGAGTGCATAGCGCACGTTGCCGGTGGGCGTCAGTGATAGACGCTGTTCGGAAACAGCAGGCCGCGCGATGTAGCGACACAGCCTGTCCACCTTGTCCCGCTGGTGAGCCCGGGCAGCGACACCGGCATGCAGGCTGAAGCCGGCCAGCTTTGCTACCCGCGCGTTATCCGGTGAGGGCTCCGGCTGCGGGGGAATGGTCTGCAGGCAGAACACCTTGCGGCCTTTCTGCGGGCCGATGGCTACCCGGTAGGTGACCGAGTGGCTGTGGATGTCCTGCAGGGGATCTTCCTCCATCCCGTCCAGGGTGAGGTAGCTGTTGTCCTCGTCACGCCCCAGGATACCGCGTTGTTCCAGAAATCGGGCTACCCGCTGGCTGATGTCATGGAGCAGCCCGTGGAGCTGCTCGACGGTTGGCGGAGGCGTGCGGCGAAAGGCGTAGTGGCCGACAGGGTCCTGTGCGTAGACCCCGTCGAGAAACAGCATGTGAAAGTGGATATTGAGGTTCAGGGCCGACCCAAGCGCTGAATCAAGGTGACCGCGCCGGTGGGAGCTTCACGCCTGGTGAATCCGGCCTGGTGGGCTAGGTGGGTGGAAATTGCTCGGGTCACGATGCCCAATACCCGCCCCATCAGCTCCGGGTAGGCGGCAAACAGAAAGCGCAGCGGAAACGGAACGCTCAGCACCCACTGACGGATGGGTCTGGCCGGCAGCACTTCGTCTACCAGCAAAGCGGCACTCTCCACCATGCGTCGTGCTCCGCAGCTAGGGCAGAAACCGCGACGCTTACAGGAGAAGGCCACCAACTTCTCGTGGTGGCAGCTCTCGCAGCGGACTCTCAAGAATCCGTGTTCCAAGCAGCCGCACTTAAGGTAATCCGTGAACTCCTGTTGCACGTAATCGGGCAGGCTGCGGCCTTCGGATTCCAGGTGGGCGAGAAAGAGCGGGTAGTATTGTTCTACAATCTTGTAGAGTAAGGTGGTCTCAGGCTGATGGCGCTGGTAGCGTGGCGGTTGTTCGGGTGCCAGCTGCGCACCAGGCAAGGGTGCTGGCAACAGCAAATCGAAGTTCTTTTCGATGCGGTGTTAAGACCAGTCTAGTACAGCAGCCGAATTGTTTCGTTATGCGTAAGCGTTTTCAGTGGGATGGGTTAGTGAGCTAACTCTCGTGAAATTAGTTTCGCCTTAGGCTCAGAAATATCGCGCCTAGCATGCACCACCATGGGTAAGTATGTATAGGAATTATTCTGGAATACAATGAGTTAGATTCGCCATGTTTAGCTATGAGAGTGCTAAACTTCGAACTTGTAATCAGCAGGTCCCGAGTTCGACTCTTGGTGGGAATCGCGGCCTGTTTATGTCAAAGAGAGCGTTTGGTTCGAAGGCAGATGCTCGGTATACGGAACTAACCGCACCCAACAACAAACGCCTGACTTCATATTGAACTTAAATTAAAAAGAACTGAGAAAAACAATGAAATTGATTAATAAGTTTGCTGCCCTTCTGATTATGATGTATCTAATGAATTCTCTGGCATTTGCCCAGCCAACCACTTATCGGGCGAGATTATCGGAAGTTCCTGTATCACCCCAGACTTATCGCGACATTACCGGTGTCGGTGAGGTCTTTACCACCCTGAACGGCGCTACTCTCACTGTAAGCGGAAACTTTGAGGGGATGAGCTCAGCCGCGACGGCGGCCCATGTCCACAGTGCGCCCCCGGCCATGAACGGACCACCAATCGGCGCGCTTGAACCTGAAACATCAGCCAGTGGCGAGGTCACGGGGGAGCTGGAGTTAACGGCGGAGCAGGTGGAAGCCTTGCGGAACAATGAGCTGTACATAGTCATTCACAGTGAAAATAACCCGGGCGGAGAGTTGCGCGGTTGGTTATTCTTTAGAGAATCTTAGGGTCGAAATTATGAGAACTAATAAAATGACAAAATCGACGAAAATATTCCTGACATTGTTGTCTACAGCGGGACTACTTGCGTCCTGTGGCGAACAGGCATCCCAGGTCGAAGAAACCGCGGTGGTGGTCGATACAGGTCCCCGAACTTACACAGAAGCCCAGTCGGATGCCGGTGCAGAGGCCTACACAGCTAACTGTGCGACCTGTCATGGTGATGACCTGCAGGGAACTCCTCTTGGATTGCCTTTGTCCGGAGAAGACTTCATGGTCCGGTGGGGCAATCAGACTGCCGGTTCCCTGGTGGCCAGCGCCAGAACCAATATGCCTCCCGGTGGCAGTCAGACGCTTACCGATACAGACTACAACAATATTGTGGCCCACATCCTTGCCAGCAACGGCATGATCAGAGGGTCTACTGAATTAACCGAGAGCTCTAATATCCTGATCGCCGCTTATGTGGCAGATAGTGCGCCAGCCCCAGACCCGCAATTCACTCCACCACCACCTCCCACTGGCCTGGTCGTTTCCGGGACGGTTGAGGATTACGTAGCAATCACTGACGAGATGTTGAGGAATCCGGATCCTGCCGACTGGCCCATGATTCGCCGAAACTTTTTTGCCCACAGTTACAGTCCGCTGGATGAAATCAACACTGACAATGTACAGGATCTGCAACTGGAATGGGTCTGGAGTATGAAAGACGGCGCCTCTGAACCTGCCCCCCTGGTCTACGATGGAATTATCTACCTGATCAATTCAGGCAATATCATCCAGGCACTGGACGCCAGGAACGGTGAGTTGATCTGGGAACATCATACTGGACCTGCCAATAACCAGGACATGCGAAATATCGCTATTTACGAGGACAAAATTATTCAGGCGACCACCGATGCAAGGCTGGTGGCATTGGACGCCCGAACCGGAGAAATGGTTTGGGAAACCATAGTTGCTGACCGAAGCAAAGGATTTTCCAACTCCAGCGGCCCGATCGTCGCTGATGGCAAGATCATTCAGGGACAGGCAGGTTGTGGCCGGTATATTCCTGAAGCCTGTTATCTGACAGCTCATGATGCCACCACTGGCGAGAGGTTATGGGGATTCGACACTATAGCCCGGGAAGGTGAACCTGGTGGCGATACCTGGGGAGGCCTGGATAATCTCTATCGCGCCGGTGGCGAAACCTGGATTACCGGCAGTTACGATCCTGAGTTGAGATTAACCTACTGGGGTACCGCGCAGCAGAAACCCTGGGCGCCACCCAGCCGGAACATGACGATCAACGATGTAGGCCTCTACACCAATTCCACCGTTGCTGTAAATATAGACACCGGTGAATTGGATTGGTATTTCCAGCATGTACCGGCTGAAGCGCTGGATCTGGATGAAGTGTTTGAACGGATTCTGGTTGACCGGGGCGATCAGAAACTGGTGCTGTCCATCGGCAAGCACGGCATCTTGTGGAAAAACGATCGGGTCACCGGCGAGTTTCTGGGTTACACAGAAACTGTTTTTCAAAATGCCTTCACCAATATCGATCCAGACACCGGACTGGTGACTTACAGGGAAGATATACAGAATGCCCAATTAAACGAATGGATTCCGGTCTGCCCCAGCAGTGCTGGTGGGAAGGACTGGCATTCCATGACCTACCACGAGCCCACTGGCACCATCGTTGCACCTTTAAGCCAGACCTGCCTCGAGAATTCTGCGAGAGAGGTCGCCCTGGTGGAAGGCAACGGTGGCGGAGCTTCCAGTCGCGTCTTTTTCGAAATGCCTGGATCCGACGGCAACCTGGGCAAGCTGGGTGCTTACAATGTGGACACACTGGAAGAAGTCTGGAATTTCCAGCAACGGGCATCTTACCATACCGGTACGGTGTCAACCGCTGGAAACCTGGTATTCGTGGGAGATCTGGATCGCTGGTTTCGGGCCCACGATGTCACCACCGGTGAGGTACTCTGGGAAAAACGCCTTGGTACTTCGGTGCAGGGCCATCCAATCGTTTTTGCTATTGATGGCAAACAATATATCGGAGTTACTACAGCCCTGGGCGGTACCAGTCCGCGAACAGTGCCTCGAGTTATTGCGCCGGAAATTCAACATCCCGACAACGGCAACGCACTTTATGTTTTCAGTTTGCCGGATTGATGGGTCAGCTACTCAGGGCAGCATTTAATGGGTAGGCTGTTGATCTGCAGTGAAGTTTGAGTCAGCAATTGCGTTTCAATTCGACCCCTTAAGCATCCCGAAGTCACCCGAAATTACCAGAAAATTTTGAGTCAACCATTCGATACAAAAATCGCCAAAAGTGGATCAATCGAGCAAGCAAATCAACAACTGGGCTTCAGCAATAGATGTTGTGAAAAGAAATAAGTAAAAAGGATAAGGCGCTTTCCTATTTTACAGGAATTTGGCGCTCTAAAAAGGCGGGTTCTGGTAATCCTGCCAAAGGGCGGTATTGACTTAAGTGGCATATCCTAATCCAATGAGGCTTTAGGATATTTTTTCAAATACATTTTTATTTCTAAGGAGATAGAGTGCTCCATTTTTGGTATTTGTGTGTGAGAATTGTTGCGGTAGCATTCCTCAAACCAAGGGTATCGCCAAGATCAACAATCACCCTTCGCTTTTTTTGCTCTCCTTGGGTTTCAGATAATTTTTATGTCATGAATGCCAGTCGCTACTCCGAATATTCGGATGCAGGCCGTTGGGAGCTCGCTGTCCGTATCGGATTATTTTCTTATCTCAAAAAAAATAGGATCACAGTGCATTTGGCAGGTCAAAAAATAACATATTTTAAGGGACTGCCATGTCTTCGGTTTTTCAATTTGGAAATGAAACTTATCGGCTTTGATGAGAACTGGATTTATGTTGCTCAGGCTTTTACAAGAAACGGAAAGGTCCATTGTTACATACTTACCAAATTGGTATTAATGCATAAGGGAAAAAGGGTATCGCATGAAGAAAAGCTCAAAGAGGCCGGTATTCCCCATATTTCTCCAAATAACCCTCTAGCTCAGGAATTTTCAAATGATAGATCGGTGAAGGACTTGGTTACTGAATTTTTGAGAGACTAGTGGCATCAGGTTCGCAATTAAAATGCCAGTGGCAAAAAACTATAAATCCTATAACACCTCTAACAAATTGAAATAGAGACTGATAAATTAATGGCATTTGTGAGTCGATATTTAAACTGGGTCATTTTATTTTCTTTTCCTTCTGGTACTGCTCGCACAAAGGAAACACAAAAGGTATCTATGAACCAGGACGATATCCAGAGGTGGGCACAGTAGGCCGGTAGTAATTCGACGGTAAATCATAGAAGGCCGTTCTTACTCACCAAACTGGACAGTAGTCTACTTTAGAGATATCGTCTATTTTGTCTATCAACAGATCACGGCAGCTCAATGTCTTAGGCGAGTCGTGATTGATAGTTCAGGAATCGTCAGTATACTTCAAGAAAGACTGTGCAGGTACTCTGACATCGTGATTGCAAAAAGCCCTGGAGAATTGACAATGCCGATAGCTATTATCAACAATCGCTTAGTTTTGATTGGGCTTTTCCTGGCCTCGCTTACACCGCTGCCTGCGCAGGCGCAATCCCTGCTGTTCGTTCCTCGGGTGGAAACCGGTTTGTCCCAGTACACGCTGGAGTTCATTGACGCGCCCTTGCCCCCGAATCCACAGCTACCAGATGAGATCTCAAGTATTGGTACAACAACGCAGATCCTTCTCCCCCTACTGCGGGTAGGGGGTACTGTGGTCGTTGAAAATTTCTACTTCGATGCTTATTATCACTTTACAGCTGAGGCTACCGACGACGTCTTTTTTCCAACGCTCGATCTCGCTGGATCATTTTCTGGTGACCGCAGGGAAATTAATCTGACAGCAGGCTATCAGGTAAGCGCTGGCATCAGCCTGTTCGCAGGCTATAGGGAATCAGATACATCTGCTTCCGGTGATATGCAGCTCAATTACGAGTTTGAACACAAAGGATTGGTAGCCGGAGGCGCCTACGCATTTTTCCTGAGTGATTCGACCAGCTTGTCAATCAGCCTTGCGTATGTGGATCTGGATGCCAACCTGCAGCAGGCTTTTTTTGGGCAATTTGATGTCGACGATGAAGGAGATGGTGGCGGTTTCAAGATAGGTGCGACGTCAAGAACACAGATTTCAGACGACTGGGCTGTAACGCTTGCCGTCGACTGGTTGAGCTATGAGTATGACATGGCTAGTCCTGTAGGGACTTACGACACCGAAGAGCGGGATGTTCAGTTCCGCATAGGCCTTGCTCGCTCATTCTAGCGTCGGAACGCTCAGGTTATGCAATAGTGAAAAGTTCCCACGCGCCCATCTAGCTGCTTGTGTAGAGCACAGATTAGCACCGCACTTCTAAGAATCTCAACCAGACAGCTTGTCGCCATGTAACGGCTTCTATATGAAGTAGCTTGCTCCGGCTATTTTTCAGGCCGGCGCCTTTGTTGCTGGTGCGCTATTCACAGTAGACCACTTAGAAACGCAGCAACCCGGCCGAATCGGTTCTATACAATAATTCAACTCGTTCCAATTTCTCTGAAAAGTCGCTTGTTGGCAACGCCTGTGCGATTGGTTATCCAAACACAAATGGGTAGATATGTAACACCAATTCGCATAGACACAAGCAAAAATTGCTTTTAAGATACTTGGTGGCACAACTTTTTGACAGGCTCAAAACGGTGCTGGGTCTTGTCGAATTCCCCTATGCAACACCATGGTCAGGCTGTGAAGTTTCAATGAGTCAATTTGAGCAATCATTAGCCAAATTCCTCAGCGGTGAGGCAACTTCTGATGAGCTCCGTGCGTCATTGGAATCCATGGCACCGCTTGTCGGCGAAGACATGAAGTTCGTTTTCAACTCTTTGACCAATTTATCGGCAGCCGGCCACATAGAACCGAATGTCCATAGAGAGTTATTGAATACTGCTTTGAAAGCCAGTAAAAAAACGGATCTTTCGGACCCGTTGGCTATTGAGTCCAGTGATTCCAGCGACCTTGACGACAATAAGACCGTTTTTCGGCCCAGGCGGCGAAGTGATACGCCTGGTTCTGTAACAGGCGATCATGATCAATCATCTCTCTCTTCTGCCCCGGCACATGACAAGGCTGCCGTGCAAAACGATTCGAATCCAAAAAGCTCTCGAGCGTCAGCCTGGCCTTCTGCTGGATTTTCTAAAACACCGATAGCGGCGCCTCGGGTAGGTACGGTAATTAAGAACCGCTTCGTGCTTGAACAGCTGATTGCCAGCGGCGGCATGGGCATGGTTTTTAAGGCTCGTGACTTAATTAAAGAAGAAGCTCAAGAGCGAAACCCCTACGTCGCACTTAAAGTTCTCAATGAAAGTTTTAAACAGCATCCTGAGTCCTACCTGGCGCTTTCACGAGAGGCGCGGAAAACTCAGGCCCTTGCTCATCCAAACATAGTTAACGTATTCGATTTTGATCGAGACAACGAAACCGTATTCATGACCATGGAGCTAATTGAGGGCCAGTCTCTGGATGTGGCCATTAAGGCTCTTAATGGAAAAGGTTTTCCAACCTCGCAGGCGCTGGACTACATCAGCCAAATGAGTGAGGCACTCAGGTATGCTCATAAAAAAGGCGTATTGCATTGTGATCTTAAACCAAACAATGTGTTCCTTGCCTCCGACGGTGTAATCAAAATTCTTGATTTCGGAATTGCTCAGGCAAATCGTAGTGCTTCGGAGGGGCCTGACGAACATACCCGTTTCGATGCGAAGATATTGGGAGCGATGACAGTAGGGTACGCAAGTAGAGAGATCCACGAAGGGCATGATCCTGAACCCAGCGACGATATCTATGCATTAGCCTGCGTATCATACCAACTACTTACAGGAAAACACCCTTACAACAATAAAGCGGCAAATACCTTATTAGAAGGCCCAGAAAAACTCTCGCAGCCGGAAGGGCTCAATCGTAACCAGTGGAGGGCTTTACAAAAGGCTCTTTCAATTACGAGGGATGATCGCACACAATCTGTTGCTGAATTCATCGACGGGATTAGTTCTGCTCGTCACCAGGCGCCAGATGGCAAGCTGGTCGCAGCAGCGATTGCTGCCTTGGTAGTAATAGGGCTTTGGTTCTACGTTCCTGACGCTATTAAACAGAATCAATTTAACCGACTCGAAGTTGAGTTTCTCTCTGAAGACATCGAACGGATAGACGCGGCCATTGATGCGCTGGGAGCAATGCAAGAAGAAGATGCCTCATCAATGCTGAGTGCCGTTGAAAGTGATCTTAAATCCTACTTTGATGATACGGCCAGTTCGATTACTGATCCTGAGGAAGCTGAATTTTTTCTCCCCTATTTACAAAAAGTTCTTGCGTTATATCCAGATAGCCAAACACTTTCAAACTCAGCAAATCATCTTTCTGGCTTGAAAGACATGGAGATTTCCAATCTTGTTAGGGAATTCAACTCTGCACTGGAAAATAATCTGCTTTTGGCAAGTTCCGGGCCAGGTAATATTGAAGAGCTTCTGCTTGAAATTGAGCAGGCTGATCGGCAGAGTCCAATGTTGACAGACCGGCGCTTACTGATGGGAATTCAGCAGCAAGCCCAACTGGCAGTGGAATATGGGGACATTGATACAGCCAGGTCCCTGTTGAATCTGGGGCTGGAAAGGTTTCCCGACAACGCCGGACTGGTTGATACACAGGACATGGTCGCGCAAATGGCAACAGCAGTCGACATCGAGCCAGTAGCAGCTGCTGGTGACCTGGAAGCAGACCTCGTGCGCCTGGATGAATTGATTGAAGATCCACAATTCACACCTGCCTGGGATAGTGCAGTCACTCAGGTATTGAACAAGCTGCTTCAGAATCGCGTTCTGTCGGCAGCCGAATTTGAGGCAAAAAGTGAAGAAGTTGGTGCGCTTTATGCGAATAAAGCGAAACTTGCAATTGCTGAATTACGCTTTAACGAAGCATCGAGATTGATTATATCCGGACGTAGCTACGCGCCTGATTTTGATTGGGCAGAGCAGGAGCGATTACTGAATGATGCTCGGGAAGATGCAATGCGAGTCGCCGAAATAGAAGGGCTGAAATATACCTTCGAGGCTCAGGTCAGTGCTATGCAACTTGCAGCAGCTCGAGAATCAATAGAGAAACTTACAGCACTCCAACCCGATCCAGCCGACCCATTCCTGAGCGCTGCCTACGTTGATCTTGCAGAGCACTCAGCAACTTCAGGCGACATACAGGACGCATTAAATATTGTAAATGACGGGCTTGCCTACAGACCGGATTCCACGCAACTACTGGATTTGCGGAATGGTTTACGGCTACGTTATACGAGGCAGGAGATCCGTTCATATTTTGTTGAGCAATCGGGCAGCGAGGAAACTGTTCGTCAGTTGCTTGTAGAGGTCAGCGAGTTGGCTCCCGACGAGTATGTCGACTTTGTAAATCAGATGGGCATAGAAATTTCGGAAACTCTAACCAGGCTTGAGCACTCTGAGGCAGTCAGCTGGTTAGCCAGCATAAAAAGCCTGCTCCCTGAATTGGGAGATTCGTTAGACCGCTTTGTGGAGCCTGACTCAAATCAGAGAATTGAAAATCTGGTTAGCACTGCGCGGATTTACCTGGACGAAGGAAGAATTGCGGCCGGTATCGAAAATTACCTGCTGGCAATGGAACTTGATGCTGAACATATTGAGGTTAGAGAGCTGTTATTGACAATTTCAGATGCCGTCATGAACGAAGCCTATGAGCTTTATGAAGACGCCAGATATGTTGAGGCAATGGAGCTTGTGGACACTGGAATAGCAATCGACCCACCCAATATTCGGACTTTGCAGCAAATTCGACAGGATAGCCAGTCCAAGCTGGAAGCTCCCAGAAGTACGCGACGATTGAGAGTGCCGGGAACTTTTTAAGTGTCAGAATCCTGCGATTAATTGGCGCAAAGCACTTCCATGCTTAGTCAGAGGTTCCCTGGGTGTCAGGCCAGCACACGATGCCATAATCCGCGTGTGCGGCGAAGAGTTGCCAGGCGTGATCAGGAGTTGACGAGCGTTTTAGAACCGTCCGAGTAAACGGAGTAGAACCCCGGTGACCTGATACAAACGAAACCAGTGCCATCTCAGGCTCACCAATGTTACGTCGGATCGTCCCCATAAACAGGTATATTGCGCTGGAAAACCCGCCAGTAGTATCGCTT
>Ga0209578_10002870_pt1 | contig 13803 bp, 13 predicted proteins | sample tdAd472_FD_187127 | JGI IMG/M metagenome (GOLD analysis project Ga0209578, IMG submission 187127) | Marine sediment microbial communities from the Atlantic coast under amendment with organic carbon and nitrate - tdAd47.2 (SPAdes)... | ecosystem: Environmental > Aquatic > Marine > Coastal >...
GCAACAGGCGTCTGACTCGGCGCTGGAGCGGCTGATGGTGCCGGTGTTGCTTTGGCTGGCTGTGCAGCCTCGCTAGCTTGTTCCGCAGCCTGATCGGTGGCTCTGTTTTCCGTTGCCGGTTCGGCGGGTTTAGCAGGCGCCGGTGCAGGTTTTTGAGGCGCGGTACGCTGGGTCTGTGCGACTGGCTCAGAGGAAATCACAGCGGGCTTTTCCGGGGTCCTGGCCGTCTCGGCAGGCGGAGGAGTTTGTTGATCCAGGTTAGCCTGTTTGGCGCCCTGTTGATCAGGGTTCTCTGTCGCCTGGTTGTTTTCATTTTTATCGGTCGGGCGGTTGCTTTTTCCGCCGCGGCCTCCTCGATTACCCCGGCTGCGGCGATTGCCGGACCGAGCGCCGTCGCGTTGTCCGTCGCTATTGCCAGCGGCTTGCTGTTGACGCTGATCATCGGACTTATTCTGGTCCCCGTTCTGATCTTTATTTTGGTCTTTGTTTTGATCCTTGTTTTGTTCTTTATTTGATTTTCGGTTCCCCGATTGGCGGTTCGATGAACCATCCTGCTGATTCTTAGATGAGCGGCGTTGTTCATTGCGCTTGGAGCCGGAGTTGTTGCGGTTTTCCTGGTTGCGCGTCCGGTTTTCGCCGTTTCGACTGGAACGATTGCTGGGCTTGCGTTTATCGGTGGCTGCCTTACGGGGTGTCGGTTCGGGTTCGGGAGTTGAGCCGATCGAACCGAATAGCCGGGCTAACAGGCCTGGTTTTTTGACCGGGGTTTCCTGAGAAGGCGGCGGCGAGACCCGAGTAATGGGCGTAACGGCGGGTCGTTCCGGTGCTTTGGTGCTTTGCGGTTCTGCCTGCTCTTCACCTTCAATAACGGGCAAATCAAAGCTGGAGGTGTCCAGAAGGGTTTTGTTGAGGTCCTGGACACGCGTGCGCTGGATATCGTAATGCGGTGTTTCCAGGCTCGGGTTGGGTAAGATCAGTGCGTGCATTCCCAGCCGTTTATCCAGGTCGGCCAGGACATCTCGTTTTTCGTTAAACAGAAAGGTCGCGACGGCCACCGGTACCTGTACGCTAATGCGGGCAGTCCGTTCCTTGTTTGCTTCATCTTCGATTAATCGGAGGATGTAGAGCGCCAGTGATTCGACGGTGCGAATCGTTCCCTGGCCGTCACAACGAGGGCAGTTAACTGCGCTAATTTCCCGCAGGGAGGCGCCGAGGCGCTGGCGCGACATTTCCAGTAAACCAAAACGGGAAATTTTGCCGATCTGAATCCGTGCTCGATCAACCTTGGTGGCTTCCCGCAGGCAGTTTTCGACGTCCCGTTGATTGCGACTGGAATTCATGTCGATGAAATCGATCACCAGTAGTCCGCCGAGGTCACGCAGTCGCAGCTGGCGAGCGATCTCTTCGGCTGCTTCCATGTTGGTTCGGAAGGCGGTTTCTTCGATGTCAGAACCCTGAGTGGCGCGGGCCGAGTTGATATCGATGCTGGTCAGGGCTTCGGTGAGGTCGATAACAATACTGCCGCCGGATCGCAGGTTTACCGAGCGCTGGTGCGCGGTTTCGATCTGGTTTTCGATCTGGTAACGGGTAAACAGCGGGATGCTGTCTTCGTATAGTTTCAGCTTGCTCAGGTTTTGCGGCATCAGCTGCTGCATGAATTCGACGGCTTCAGCGTATACCGCCGGGTCGTCGATGATGACGTCGGAGACATCGCCACGCAGATGATCGCGGATGGTGCGGGAAACGATATTGGTTTCCTGATAAATCAGGAAGGGCGCTGATTTGCTCTCGGCGGCGGTGGTGATGGAATTCCAGAGTTCCAGCAGGTAGTTGAGATCCCACTGCAGTTCTTCCTGGGAGCGACCCAGGGCCATGGTGCGGGCGATGGCACTCATGTCGGCCGGTATTTCAACGCCGTCCATGGTGTCTCGCAACTCATCGCGATCCCGGGATTCTACTTTTCTGGATATGCCGCCGGAACCTTCCGTGCGGGGCATCAGTACCAGGTAACGGCCGGCCAGGCTCACCTGAGTGGTGAGTGCAGCCCCTTTATTGCCGCGCTCTTCTTTTTCGACCTGAACGATTAGTTCCTGGCCTTCACGCAGGGCTTGCTGGATGGTCCGTTTGCCACCACCTTCAGGAAAGAGGTTGCGCGCTATCTCTTTTAACGGCAGGAAGCCGTGGCGATCCGCACCATAATCAACAAATGCGGCTTCGAGGCTTGCTTCTACGCGGGTGACTTTACCCTTGTAGATATTACTTTTACGTTTGTTCTGGGCGACTGATTCGATATCGAGGTCATAAAGATACTGACCGTCGACAATTGCGACCCGGGTTTCCTCGGTTTGCGTCGCGTTGAGTAAAATTCTTTTCATTGTTGGAGTCCTGTACGGATAGCTCCAATTCCCTTCGGCCAGGTGGTTCCTGTGGCGCAACCAGTTGCAGCCATGTCCTGCTATACAGGATTGGCAATTGGGGTGCGCAAGGGCGGCGGGGAATTGGGGTGGTGTTGATAAAAGCGGAAAAACGCCTTTTCTTTTCTGGGTACACGGGTTCCAGGTTTGCGGCACTTAGCCGGGCGGCCAGGTGGCAAAACAGTACCGGTACGATTGAGAAGAGGGCGAATGTCATGTTGGGTGTTTTCTGTCCAGAAAAGTCTGGCGCTATTTAATGCTCTTGTAGTCGGCGTTGCCGATGGGGCAACAGCCGTGAAAATAGTGGGTTGAAGCCGGGCAAAAGTTGCGTTAACGCTCAGGTTGGCAGGCTTCTTAAAACCCCGGGCGGGGATAACCAGCCGGAGCGCGGCGATATCGACCGGCGCAGCGATCAACTGGTTGAGCCGGGGGACATCGTTACCACTAGTGTAACCGATTCGTAACACCAGAACAGTAGTGCTGTTTGCGACTAAACTACCGGGTTTTAAAACGAGGTTCTCAAAACAGGCATGGGCGGGTAATGGCTAGCGGGCGGTTCTTGACGATCGAGGCGGATGAGGCCGGGCAGCGTATTGATAATTATTTGCTGCGCCGCTTCAAACATTTGCCGCGCAGCCGGGTATACAACCTGCTGCGGCGCGGTGAAATTCGAATTAACCGTCGTCGTACCCGGCCAATTTATAAGTTGGTGGCGGGAGACGAAGTTCGGGTGCCACCGAAGCTCGATGAAACAGTCGCCACGGTGGCGCCAGTTCCTGATCATTTGATGGAGCGGTTGCGCCGCGCCGTGGTGTTTGAATCCAGAGAGCTGCTGGTGGTTAACAAACCTGCGGGGGTCGCTGTGCATGGCGGCAGCGGGCTGAGTTTCGGTGTTATCGAGATGTTACGTAAAATGCGTCCCGACGAGCGATTTCTGGAACTGGTGCACCGCCTTGACCGTGAAACATCCGGCTGCCTGGTGGTGGCGAGGAAGCGCAGCACCCTGCGGTCGCTGCACGAATTATGGCGCAATGGCGATGTTAAAAAATCCTACCTGGCGTTGGTGAGTGGTCGTTGGCAGGGCGGCAAGGTTGATTTTGCCCTGCGAAAAATCGAACGCAGTGGTGAACGCGTGGTGATTGTTGACCCCCAGGGCAAGCCGTCATTGAGTTTTTTTAAACCCATCGGGAGCAGCGGTGATAACACCTTGATGCGAGTTGAGATTAAAACAGGCAGGACTCACCAGATTCGAGTGCATGCCGCCAGTAGCGGCCACTCAATTGTCGGCGATCAGCGATACGGCGAAGCTCAGCGTGGCGAAAAGTTGAATAACAATACGCAGGGGCTCTGTTTGCATGCTGAGTCGCTGGAGTTTCGTCTGCCCGGAGAGGCGCAGCCGATGCGGTTTGTGGCGCCGCCGCCAGCCGATTTCCAGAGGATAATCGATGCGCTGGATTGATGATCATTACGCTCATCTGGCTGACGTGCGTACGGTAGTGTTTGACTGGGATGGCACTCTGGCCGACTCTATCGACAACATCGTCAGCTGTATGCAGCTTGCGGCGACCAGCGTAGGGCTCGAGGCGCCGAGTAATGTTGCGGTGCGTGACATTATCGGTCTAGGCCTGTTTGAGGCCGTGGAGGTGCTTTTCCCCAGGGCTGAGGTTTCCCTGATAGAGAGAACGGTCGAGGCCTATCGCCACCATTACCTGCTACCAGAGCACCGTAGCGTGACCCTTTTTTCCGGGGTTCCTGAGTTGCTTGACGATCTCGAAAATGCTGGGTTTCTGCTGGCGGTGGCAACGGGCAAAAGTCGCCGTGGCCTCGATCGGGCGCTGGCTGAAAGTGGGCTCAAAGATCGCTTTGTGACGACCCGTACGGTTGACGAGTGTCATTCAAAGCCACATCCGCAGATGTTGCGGGAGATCGCTGACTACACCGGGGTGAGCGCTCGCCAGGTGCTGATGGTGGGCGATGGCGTCATGGATATACAGATGGCGGCTAATGCCGGTATGGTCAGTGTCGCCGTTGCGACGGGGGCTGGCGAACCCGATGATTTGCTCGCAGAGGGAGCGGTAGGCTGCATTGAGTCCATTGATGGTCTGAGTTTTCTAGCGGGTCAGGAGATTCGTTCCTGAGGTTTGGAACCCTTTTTTATTTATCAGGTGGATAGCGGAATGAGTGAAGAGACAGGATCAGGTCCCGATAAGGCCGGATGGGAGCGTGACGCGCTGAGGCAGTTGGCAGGGGCGGCTCTTCAGGAGCAGCGGCGCAGTCGTCGGTGGTCGGTTTTTTTTCGACTCGCGTTTTTATGCTATCTGCTGGTCATTACTTTTATGCTGATACCGAAAGATTTCTCCAGCAGTGGCAAGGAGGGCGAGAAACATACTGCGGTGGTTCGAATGGAGGGGGTAATTGCCAGCAAGACTGAAGCCAGTGCGAAATTGGTGATTAAGGGTTTGAAAGAGGCGTTTGAAGACAAAAACTCTGCGGCAGTAGTCCTGAAAATTAATAGCCCCGGGGGGAGCCCGGTGCAGGCCGGGCAAATCCATGACGAGATGTTGCGGTTACGAAAAAAATATCCGGAGGTACCCCTTTACACGGTGATTGATGACGTCTGTGCTTCTGGTGGTTATTACGTGGCGGTGGCCAGTGATCGAATCTTTGCAGACAAAGCAAGCATCGTTGGTTCTATCGGCGTGTTGATGAATGGTTTCGGCTTTGTTGATGCGATGAGCAAACTGGGCGTTGAACGGCGCCTGCTGACGGCGGGCCAGTACAAGGGCGCCCTTGATCCTTTTTCGCCGGTCGATGAGGCTGCGGCCACCCATGTTCAGACAGTACTCGATAATATTCACCGCCAGTTCATCGATGTTGTTAAAGAAGGTCGCGGGGAAGCCGTGGCTGATGACCCGCTGCTTTTTTCCGGGCTGGTATGGAGCGGGGAGCAGAGCCTGGAGCTTGGCCTTGTGGACCAGCTGGCCAGTTTGGGCACCGTGGCGCGGGATGTGGTCAAGACCAAGGAAATTGTTGATTTTACGGTGGGTGAAAATTACCTGGATCGGTTTAGCCGGAGCCTGGGTGCATCGGTCGGTGAAGTGATTGCGACCCGATTAGGGATTACCGATTCGCTGGTGCTGGAGTAGTGCTTGATACAGTCCTGAGGACAGTGCCAGCTGACTGCCTGGAAATCCTCGCTGCCTGATAGGTCATAAGCGGGCTGTTTCAGCTATCCGAAGGTGGCTGGCCAGCCCGGCTTTGACACTGCAGCAGTGCGTCCGTATCATCCGCGCCCTTATGACCACCGGTCTCCCAGAATTAATTGACCCCAAGGGGTTCTGCGAGCAGAGCAGAGTGCTTAGTGGCACCCTGTCGATGAAGCAGATGGCCCGATTGAAGGCAGTGGTGCTGGAACCGCTTGCTGATGTTGAAGTCGACCTGCAGTTCTCTCTTGAGGAGCAGGGTCTACGGGTAATTACCGGGCGAGTCGGTGCGTTGATTAATGTGGAGTGTCAGCGTTGTCTGTCGCCGATGGAAATGAGGCTCGATTGTTTTGTGGGTCTGCAGCTGGTGGCAGATGAAGAGGCGGCTGATCTAGTTGATGATGAGTGGGATCCGTTAATTGTTAGCGGTGATGCCGTGTCGTTAACTCAGTTAGTCGAGGACGAGCTGCTGGTGGAATTACCAGCGGTTAATTTGCATGAGGTGGGCGAATGTCAGTCGCCTTCAAGTAACGCCTTAAACGGGCCGGTGGCTGGAGAGTCGATAGATCCATCATTAGATAAACCGAACCCTTTTGAAGTGTTAGCGGCACTTAAAAAGTCCGCTGACGAATAGTGTATTTAGTTCAGTATTCCTGCTGAATATTTAGTTGTTTTCTGGAACATTAGCTTAGGAGCCATCATGGCCGTTCAACAAAATCGTAAAACTCGCTCCAAACGTGGCATGCGTCGTGCCCATGACGCTCTATCGGGTGCAGCTCTGTCTATTGAGCCTACTACGGGTGAAACTCATTTACGTCACCATGTGAGCCCGAATGGCTACTACCGCGGACGTAAGGTCGTGGAAGGCAACAAGGCAGATTAATTGAAATCCACCCTCGCGGTTGACGCGATGGGCGGGGACCTGGGTCCCGCTACACTGGTTCCCGCAACCCTCGATTTTCTGGCTGAACATCCCGCTGTCAATGTAATTTTGACCGGTGATGAAGCGACTATTCGCGCTGAATTACCCGACAATTTCGAATCGCTGGAAAGCCGGGTGACGGTTCGCCATTGTGAGCAGGTTGTGGCAATGGACGAGACGCCAACCAAGGCGATGCGTACCAAGAAAAACTCGTCGATGCGTGTTGCGCTTGATCTGGTTAAGTCAGGCGATGCCCAGGCCTGCGTGAGTGCCGGAAATACCGGCGCTCTCATGGCAATGGCCCGCTTCGTGCTGAAAATGCTGCCAGGTGTTGAACGACCGGCAATTGTCCAGTTTCTGCCTTCAATGGTCGGTAGCACCGTCATGCTTGATCTCGGTGCTAATTCCGAATGTCGCCCGGAGCATCTGGTGCAATTTGCGATCATGGGCTCCGTGCTTGCCGAGGCGGTGGGTGGTGTAGAGAACCCCACGGTTGCTTTGCTGAATATTGGCTCAGAAGAAATGAAGGGCAACGACCTGGTTAAAGCAGCGGCTGAAGAATTGCGTGCCTGTGATATTAATTATTTCGGTTATGTTGAGGGTAATGACATATACGAAGGCACGGTTGACGTGGTGGTGTGCGATGGTTTTGTCGGTAACGTGGCATTGAAGACCAGTGAAGGAATTGCTCGGATGATTAGCCATTTGATGCGGGAGGAATTTACCCGCACCGCCGGCAGTAAGCTCGCTGCACTGGCCGCTCGACCAGTCTTGAAGAAAATTAGCGACCGGATCGACCATCGCCGCTACAACGGTGCCAGCCTGCTAGGCCTGCGCGGTACCGTGATTAAAAGTCACGGTTCGGCAGATGCGATGGCGTTTGGCTATGCCTTGCAGGCCGGGCTGGTTGAGAGTAGTCGCAGAGTGCCTGAACGGATTGGTGAGAGTGTGCTGCAACTGCTTGCTGAGCGCGTTGAACAATGACTCATTCCCGTATTGCCAGTACTGGAAGTTACCTGCCTGAGCGGGTGATGACGAATGCCGATCTGGAGCAACTTGTTGATACCAGTGACGAATGGATAGTGGCGCGGACCGGTATCCGAGAAAGACGCATTGCTGCGCCAGACGAAACCTCGCTTGATCTTGCGGAAAAGGCGGCATTAGCGGCGCTGGACCGGGGTGGGTTTTCGGTTAACGATATCGATCTGATTGTCGTCGCTACCTGTACGCCAGTGAAGGTTTTTCCCAGTACGGCCTGTTTGCTGCAGGAACGGCTCGGTATCCACGGTTGTGCGGCCTTCGATGTGCAGGCAGCCTGTGCCGGTTTTATTTACGCGTTTGGAACTGCCGATAGCTTTATCCGCTCCGGAATGGCTCGGCGGGCTCTGGTGATCGGTACCGAGACCATGTCGCGGGTAATTGACTGGCAGGACCGGGGCACTTGTGTGATTTTTGCTGATGGTGCTGGTGCGCTAGTGCTGGAAGCAAGCGACGAACCCGGCGTGCTGTCCACGCATCTACACGCGGACGGTGCCTATAAAGACCTGCTCGAGGTGCCTGGCTGGGTAAGCGGCGATTACGATCACGGCTACGACCCAGCTCCCCATATGTTGATGAAAGGCAATGAGGTTTTCAAAGTCGCTGTTCGTGAACTTGGCAAATCGGTAGAGGAGGCCCTGGCAGCGAATGATAAACAGCGTAGCGACGTTGACTGGCTAATCCCCCATCAGGCCAATATTCGTATTATCAATGCGGTGGCAAAACGATTGAAATTGTCAGATGATCGCGTTGTTAAGACGATTGAACGGCACGGCAATACCTCGGCGGCTTCCGTGCCACTGGCGCTCGATGAGGCGTGTCGAGATGGCCGCATTCAACGCGGCCAGCTTATACTGCTGGAGGCCTTTGGCGGCGGTTTTGCCTGGGGATCCGCGCTAGCGGTCTATTAATAGTTTTCTAAATTATTCCTGAATTGATATGTCTATAGCGATCGTTTTCCCGGGTCAGGGCTCGCAATCAGTGGGTATGCAGACAGATCTTGCCGCCGCATTTCCGGTGGTCGAAGAGACCTACGCTGAAGCCAGCGAAGTGCTTGGCTTTAATCTCTGGGAGCTGGTTACCACCGGTAGTGAAGATGCGCTGAAACAGACTGCTGTTACACAGCCAGCATTGCTAACGGCGGGTGTTGCAGCCTGGCGCGTTTGGTTAGAACAAAACGGCGCTCAACCAACACTGATGGCAGGTCACAGCCTCGGCGAATACAGTGCTCTGGTGTGTGCCGGCGTGATTCAGTTTGCAGACGCGGTGATGTTGGTCAGAAAGCGCGGCGAATATATGCAGGACGCAGTCCCGGCCGGTGAAGGTGCCATGGCCGCAATCCTCAATCTAGCACCGTCGACCATTAATGAGCTATGTGGATCGGCCGCGGATGGTGGGGTCGTGCAGGTAGCGAACTATAATTCGCCGGTGCAAACAGTGGTTGCCGGGGCCGCCGGGGCGGTAGAAAAGCTCGGGAAACTGGCTATCGAAGCGGGTGCCAAACGGGTAGTTCCACTACCAGTGTCAGCCCCTTTTCACTGTCAACTCATGGCGCCTGCTGCAGAGCGGATGGCTGAGTTACTCGTCGGGATAGAATTTAAAAAACCTGAAATTTCAGTGGTTAATAATGTTGATGTGGCGATTGTTGAACAACCTGATCTGATCAAAGATGCCCTGGTGCGGCAGATTACTGGTTCGGTTCGGTGGGTCGAACTGGTCGAAGATATGGTCGAGCGGCAGGTTAAGCGCATGATTGAGTGTGGGCCGGGAAAAGTACTGACCGGGCTGGGTCGACGAATCGATCGAGACCTTGAATTTCACGGCGTGCAGGATCAAAGTTCCCTGGCCAGTGCGCTGGCCGCCACCTCATCTAGTTAAATGGATGCTGGCGGAGCAAGCACCATGATGAAGCGGCACTATTTTTCGATACCAGTTGATTTGGGATACTGAAATAAATGAGTGGTTTACTGGAAGGGCAGGTTGCGGTGGTTACCGGAGCAAGCCGGGGGATTGGTCAGGCCATTGCAACTGAGCTTGGGCGGGTAGGGGCAACCGTGGTGGGCACAGCTACCAGTGAGCAGGGTGCCGACGCGGTGGCTGGCCACCTGAAAGCTGAAGGTTTGATGGGTGCCGGTCTGGTGTTGAATATCGGCGATGCCGAATCCGTTACCCAGTTTGCGAAAACCGTTGGTGAACAGTTCGATGCGGTGACTATTCTGGTCAATAATGCGGGATTGACTCGAGATGGCCTGATGATGTCGATGAAGGAACCACAGTGGGATGAGGTGATCGACACGAATTTAAGCGGAACTTATCGGGTTACCAAGGCCTTCCTGCGAGGCATGATCAAGGCGCGTCAGGGTAGAATAATTAACCTGAGTTCAGTGGTCGCGAGCATGGGCAATGCTGGACAGGTAAACTACGCGGCGGCAAAAGCGGGTATGGGAGGGATGACCCGCTCACTGGCACGAGAAGTGGCCAGTCGAAACATTACTGTCAACGCAATTGCACCAGGATTTATTGAAACCGATATGACCCGGGCGCTCGGTGAAGAACAGCGGCAGAATCTTGCAAAGGAAATACCACTGGGCCGTCTTGGTCAGGCGGAGGACATCGCTAGTCTCGTCGGCTATCTGACGTCGCCGGCAGCTGGCTATATTACTGGCCAGACCATTCATGTGAACGGTGGAATGTATTTGAGTTGATAGTGGTGCAAAGTACGGGTCGAAGTTTCGCCAATGAATTGCGTAAACCGACGCTGAAGTAAGTTGATACCAGAAAATTTCTAGAAACCAGTTTTAGTATTTATTTTTAAACCAACGGAGAAAACCAGATCATGAGCAGTATCGAAGAACGAGTTCAGAAAATTGTTGTAGAGCAGCTGGGTGTTAGCGACAGTGAAGTGACGAAAGACGCCTCATTCGTCGATGATCTCGGTGCAGATTCGCTGGATACTGTTGAGTTAGTAATGGCGCTTGAAGAAGAGTTTGATTGCGAAATTGCTGACGACGCGGCTGAGAAAATCACCACCGTTCAGCAAGCCGTTGACTACATTCAAAGCGTTGATGCCGGCTAACTGGCGTACTGCTTAATTCACGGCAACGGTGGGTAACGTTTGGTGAGTAATAAACGCAGAGTGGTAATCACCGGCCTCGGGGCTGTTTCACCGGTGGGTGTTGGTGTTGATCAAAACTGGCAAAACGTTACTGCCGGAGTAAGTGGTATCGCACCGCTTACTGAGTTCGATGTGAGCAACTTTAGTGTTCGCTTTGGTGGTTCGGTGAAAGATTTTGATGTCACCGAATACATGAGCGCCAAAGATGCTCGCAAAATGGACACCTTTATCCACTACGGCTTCGCCGCCGCCTCCCAGGCAATACGCGATGCGGGACTGACCGATAGTGAACCGGATGCCGATCGAATTGGCGTCGCGATCGGTTCGGGAATCGGTGGGTTGCCGGGTATTGAAACCGGGCATGCAGCCTTTTTGAAATCCGGGCCTCGGAAAATATCACCGTTTTTTGTGCCGAGTAATATCATCAATATGGTTTCCGGCAACGTTTCGGTGGTCTGGGGATTTCAGGGCCCGAATATTGCGCTTGTATCGGCCTGCGCCTCTGCTACTCATAGTATTGGTGATGCCGCGCGGTTGATTGAGTATGGCGATGCCGACGTAATGATTGCGGGAGGAGCAGAAAAGGCCACCAGCGCCACTGGACTGGGAGGCTTTGCGGCTGCCAGAGCCTTATCGACCCGGAATGACGATCCGCAGCGGGCCAGTCGGCCCTGGGATCGTGACCGTGATGGCTTTGTCCTTAGTGATGGCGCTGGCGTCATGGTGCTTGAAGAGTACGAGCGCGCTAAAGCGAGGGGTGCGAATATTTATGCGGAGCTGGTGGGCTACGGCCTCAGCGGTGATGCCTATCACATGACCAATCCGGAACCCAACGGTGACGGCGCGCACCGTTGCATGAAGCTGGCATTAAAAAATGCTGGCCTGAACCCGGACGACGTGGACTATATCAATGCCCACGGAACCTCGACGCCTGCTGGTGACGTGGTAGAAGTCAAAGCGATCAAGCGGACCTTTGCCGACCATGCCAGCAAGCTCGCAGTAAGCTCCACTAAATCAATGACCGGCCATTTGCTGGGTGCCGCCGGCGGTATTGAGGCGGTCTATGCGAGTCTCGCTATCAAACATCAGGTGGTGCCGCCCACTATTAATCTGGATAACCCCGAGGAGGGCTGCGATCTTGATTTCGTGCCCCACACCGCGCGGGACATGGATCTGGATGTGGTCATGAGCAACTCTTTTGGGTTTGGCGGAACCAACGCAACACTGGTTTTTAAACGCTGCTGATCGTCTGCCCGGTTTGAGCAATCGGGGTGATGGCTCCGGGGGCTCTCTCCCCTTCACCTGAGGAATTGCAGGTTGCGCCCTAGACTCACCCTTCTGGCGATGGTCATCGGACTGTCCGTTATCGCTTTAATGTTTAGTCGGGTCGAGACCTGGTTGGGTGACACCGAGCTGCTGGTCGACCAACCGCAGGGCTTTGTGGTGCAAAAAGGCGACAGTTTGACCCGTCTTGCCAGACGCCTTGAAGCGAAAGGAGTGCTTGAAAACGCATATCAGTTGCGCTGGTTTGCCCGGCTGCAGGGCCGCGGCAATCGTATCCTGGCCGGTGATTATCAACTGTTACCCGGGCAGACCGTTGCGGAGACACTCGCTGCCTTGACGAACGGCGATATGGTGCGACAACAGGTCACGATAATTGAAGGGGAAACCTTCGGCCAGTTACTGGATAAAATTTATCGGGCTCCAGGGCTCGTGCTGACCACAGAAGGCCTCGGACCCGTGGAAATAATGCGTCAGCTGGGATCAACCGGACAGGCAGCAGAAGGTAATTTTTTTCCGGACACTTATTTTTATAGCACCGGGATCAGTGATCTTGTACTGTTGAAAAAAATGCACCAGACCATGCAAGCGCATCTTCAACAGGCCTGGCAGGGCAGGGCGGAAGAACTGGCCATCGACTCGCCACAGGCAGCACTTATACTCGCTTCAATCATTGAGAAAGAGAGCGGCACTCAAAGCGAACGGGCGCGAATTTCTGGCGTCTTTCATCGGCGACTGGCGATGGGTATGCGTCTGCAGGCCGATTCCACCATTATTTACGGACTGGGTGCAGAATTCGACGGTGACATACGCCGCCGCGACCTGCGCCGCGATACGCCATACAACAGCTACTTACATCATGGATTACCGCCAACGGCTATTGCATTGCCCGGACTCGCTTCCATCGAAGCGGCGGTTCACCCTGATCTTGAAGATGACGTACTCTATTTTGTCGCTCGGGGTGATGGCAGCCACCAGTTTTCTTCCACGCTGGCTGAGCACAACCAGGCAGTGAGGCGGTATCAATTGGGAATACAGTGAACAGCGGGCGCTTTATTACCCTGGAAGGCACGGAAGGCGCGGGTAAAAGTACCGCGGCGGCGGCCATTGCGGACTGGATAAGGGAGCGGGGGATCGAGCTACTGATCACCCGTGAACCCGGGGGAACAGAGCTTGGCGAGAAGCTCAGGGCTCTTTTGCTAGCCCCGGCAATCGATGCGCCAGTGCCGAAGGCTGAGCTGTTAATGATGTTCGCGGCGAGGGTGCAGCATATCGAGCGCGTGATTCAACCGGCACTGGATCAAGGAAAATGGGTGCTGTGCGATCGCTTCACCGATGCCAGTTTTGCCTACCAGGGTGGCGGCAGAGGTCTGGGTGCACAAAGTATTGAGGTGATTGAGCAGTGGGCGCACCCGGATTTGCAACCGGATCTAACTTTGTTATTTGATCTGCCGGTGGACCAGGGCTTAAAGCGGGCGGCGCGGCGGTCCGGGCCGGATCGGTTTGAGCAGGAAAAACTCGATTTTTTTTCGGCTGTTCGTGACGCTTATCATCAACGGATGCAGCGGCACCCGACGCGAATTAAACGAGTTGATGCGAGCATGAACGAGACGAATGTTTTGAATCAGGCCAAGTCAATACTGGAGCCACTGTTTGGCGACTAACCGCACTGAATACCCCTGGCACAGTGGGTTATACGAGCGCCTGGCCAGCCAACGGGCTAAGGGTCAGTTACCCCATGCGCTGCTGTTTACTGGCCCACCTGGCATTGGTAAAGAAGCGTTTTTGTATGCCTGGGTAAGCGGGTTAATTTGTAAAACGCCACTTGTT
>Ga0209578_10002872_pt1 | contig 13795 bp, 10 predicted proteins | sample tdAd472_FD_187127 | JGI IMG/M metagenome (GOLD analysis project Ga0209578, IMG submission 187127) | Marine sediment microbial communities from the Atlantic coast under amendment with organic carbon and nitrate - tdAd47.2 (SPAdes)... | ecosystem: Environmental > Aquatic > Marine > Coastal >...
TATAACCACACTGGATCAATGTAAAGGGAAGCTGGGAGAAAGTGCAGATAAGCTAGCTGAATGCATGGCTCTCATCAACAACACATATAAAGATTTATTGCACCTATACGTCTATGCTTTTCTGGCAAAAGACACGGACCTTGGTAATTCGGAAAATAGGGAAAGATCGGCTATTGCCCAATCTCTACTAACACAACTTGGTGAAGCCACCAGCTACGTTGACCCAGAATTAGTAGCTATCGATGAAGATAAACTCAATGGCTTCCTAAAAAACTCTGATGTATTAAAAGATTACGATTTTTCAATCCTCAACACTCGGCGCCAAGCAAAGCATATCCTCAGCCCAAAAGAAGAGCGTATTATCGCCGCTTCCTATGATGCCCTGAGTACAGGCTCCAATGCCTACGAGGTGCTCACTAATGCAGAGATGCCCTGGCCAGAAATCACATTATCTAGTGGTGAAACCGTCCGCCTTGATGCATCTGGTTATGGAAAATCTCGCACATCAGAGTCCAGGGAAGACCGTGAAAAAGTCTTTAAAACTTTTTGGAAAGTCTTTCAAAATTACCGTCAAACCTTAGCGATAACCCTCGAGGGTCAGGTTAAAAGTGATGTGTTGGTGGCCAAACTCCGTGGCTTTGATTCATCACTTCAGCGTGCTTTAGACAATGACAATATCCCCGAAGGAGTTTACCGGGCACTAGTAACGACTGTTAACGATAAAATCGACAGCCTGCATCGCTTAATTAGCCTTAGGCAGCGTATGCTGAAAATTGATGAAACGGAATATTACGATATTTACCCTTCAGTCATATCTCTGGATAAATCCTATACATTAGAAGAAACCAAAGAACTTACTATTAAGGCATTGCAGCCACTGGGTAAAAAATATATTGAGACCTTTACAGAAGCCGTTAATCAAAACTGGATGCACGTATATCCCAGCCCCGGCAAACGAAGTGGCGCCTATGTCATGGGGGCAGCCTATGATGCCCACCCCTACATGCTATTAAATTTTGATAACACTATAGAATCAGTAAGCACCTATGCCCATGAATGGGGGCATGCTATGCACTCTCTGATGTCCAATCAAAGCCAGCCCTTTACGAAAGCCGATTACGCTACATTTATTGCTGAAATTGCCTCTACCGCCAATGAAGTATTGCTCTTTGATTATCTAAGAAAAAATGCAAAAAATGACCAAGAGCGACTCTACTATTTATTCAAAGAACTCTCACAAATTCGTGGCACATTTTTCCGCCAAACCCAATTTGCTGAATTTGAATTGGCCATACATGAACAAGTAGAGAATGGTGGTGCTTTGTCTGGAGATAAACTCAACAGCATGTATGGCGACATACTGAAACGTTATTACGGCCACGATAAAGGAATTATGAACGTAGACGAGCTATATACCGTCGAGTGGGCCTACATCCCTCATTTCTACCGAAACTTCTATGTTTATCAGTATGCCACTTCTATATCTGCGGCCTACTTCCTTACAGACAAAATCCTTAGTGAAGGCGAACCTGCACAGGAAAACTTTCTTAACATTCTAAGGGCTGGAGGTTCTGATTACCCCTATCAAATACTGTTAGATGCAGGTGTTGATATGGCCTCACCAGAGGTCTATAAAGCGATTATTAAACGTATGGATAGACTTATGGATGAGGTAGAAGCGATTTTAGATAAACAAAATTAAAGATAAATAACTACGTACAGACTTTTAAAAAAGAGTGCCAAAAAAAGCACTCTTTTTTTATATCTCGTCAACCAAGTTTAAGATAACACGTTTAAAGTCTTACATATGACTATTAATCAACATTTATTTGAAAGGGAAATTACATGAAAAAAATTATCATCACCCTCACCCTATTGACGGTAACCACACTGGGCATTGCCACTGCTGTTTGGGCAGAACATGGCAGTCCACGTGATGGTAAACCGCACGGCAAGCATCATTTTGGCAAAATGATGTTTAAAAAAATGGATACAGATAACGATGGTGCTATCTCTGTCCGCGAGCACGAAGCAGGCCTTCAGAAAATGCTAGAAAGGCGTAGAGCACATTTTGCCAAAATGGACAAAGATGGCGACGGGTTTGTAACAAAGAAAGAAGCAAAAGATGCCCGTAAAGAAATGGGTGATAAACGGCGGGAACACAAAAAAGAAACGATGGACTAATACACTAAGTATCAAAATTAACCCCGGAGAGAGCCAGAATGATGAATCAATCTGGCTTTTTTAGATCAAGGCTTCCACATTCATAACCTTTTAAAATATAAGGGTATATTTCGTTAAAGAAATCATTGAATAGGCATTACTTGCCATATTCTAAATTTATATTTAGGATTCAGGAATGCCAAACTAGGGTTTTGCTTCAAAAGTATTGCACAACAAAGTAGCCCATAAAGTAATAAAGGCATTAGAAATGATAAAAAGTTTTTAGTTAATCACTAAGGAGGACTAGATGGCTCGGTATATTGTAGACAAAACACAACAACCTTCTGGCAAACATATCATTCATAATCTAAATACATTCTGCCCAGATGTTCCCGATTCTCAACATCAAAAAATGCTTGGAATGTTTCCAACCTCTCGCGCCGCATTAAGAGAAGCTAAAAAGCATTTTGAACTAGTGAATGGCTGTGAAAAGTGCTCTCGAGAAAGCTATGTGCCGTAAGGAACAATAGAAAAATAACGATCAAAAAAATTTGTTTGAATGGACTGCTAAAATAGCGGATTTTTTATGGGAAATAAATTAAACCTCTCAAACTAAATAACCCCGATTCTATTAAACAAAACAAAGGTATCATTTATTAATTTGAGACCATCCCATATAAAAAATCTTGAGCGGGGATAGACATTTCTTCTTGAGACCCTACAGCAGGTAAAACCTCATTAAGCCTGAGAAGAATATCAAGATGCTCTTCAGATATATCAACAAAACGAAATACTAACCCTTGCCTATCTCCACCTTCTTTCTTTTTAAGAAACTTAACTTTTATATTTTTAATAAGAATTTTTTTACCCATATCAGAAAAGAGTCTCAGCTCTTTAAACATGGCAGTATTACCGTCGGGAAACATTTTTTCAAAGTTATTTTTCGTGATCACTTGATTAAGATAAAAAATGCCACCTCTAATATTTAAAGCCATGTAACCAGCTCTGTTATTTTGATAGCACGAAAAAAGGTCTGGGCTTTTTAAGACCACCTCACACCTGGCTACAACTCTGTCTCCACCAAATTTTCGTCTATCTCTTACTTCAATTTTCACCAGATGCTCCAAATCACCTATTCATGGCCTCGTTTTAAGGGCGCTGTTAGAAGTGGACACAATAAAGCGAAAAAATATCAAAACATAAAAAATGTGACGAAGTGCACAAATTGGGTGACGAGTAGGCCAAAAATTGATTTTTTCATATTTTTACCATTCTCTAAAAGAGTATCTAGGCTTTTTGCCCCAAAATATTTCTTTTCCTCTGTGATTTTGCACCAACCCTGACCACCCAAAAGATTTACCGCCCCACCAAAACACCTCTATCTTATTGTAAATATTGACATTTATATAAATGGCATAGTTTTTGTAATATAAAAATGATATTGCATTCTGTTGGGTAAAGAAGCCCGCCCGCGCATACGCGCGGGCGGGCTTTTGTTTTTATTAATTTGGGGAATTTTTTAATAACAAGGTATTTATATGAAAAAGCAATATCTCAAATATTCTGCATTGGCTGCTTGCATCGGTATCACCCCTTTGTCAACCGTTATGGCAGATGAAGCAACAAGCTTTTCCGAAATGTTTACCAAGGGCGATGCGAAATTTAATTTTCGCTATCGCTATGAATATGTAGATGAAGACAACCCAAAGGAGACCGCCAAGGCATCAACTCTGAAATCCAGGGTCACTTTGTCGACTGCTGCTTACGAAGGTTTTTCCGCTCTTCTCGAAGTGGATGATGTCAGCCAGATTGGCAATGAACGATATGGCACACCATCCAACGGCATGGGAGCACAGTACTCCGTTGTCGCCGACCCCGATGGTACCACCATCAACCAGGCCTACCTGAAGTACAAAAATGACTACTTCACAGGTACTGCGGGCCGCCAGCGTATTCTCCACTCTGGTCAGCGCTTTGTCGGCGGTGTAGGTTGGCGTCAGAATGAACAAACCTATGACTCGGTCCGTATCCAACTCCCAATTGGCAAAGTCAATGTGGACTACAGCTATATCTGGGACGTAGACCGTATCTTTGGGCCAGACACCAATGGACACGGCCAACCTCGCCGTTTCGATTCCGATTCACATGCATTATACGTTTCTTATTCACCCGCAGAAGGACATAAGTTGGGAGCATACGCTTACCTGCTGGACTTTGATAACGCCCACTCTATGGAAACAATAGATAACGCGCTTTCATCGCAAACCTATGGTGTAGAATATAGCGGAAAATTTGGTCCAATCACCGTAGCTGCAGCGGCAGCATCCCAAACCGACTATGGTGACAACGCAGTTGACTACGACACCGAATACTACATGTTAGAACTCGGTACCAAGATCAAAGGAGTGGGTTTGGGCATTGGTTATGAGGAGCTGGGCAGTGATGACGGTGTCAAAGGTTTTGTCACCCCGCTTGCCACCCTGCACAAATTCCAGGGCTGGGCAGACAAGTTTCTGGCTACCCCAGCAGGTGGTATTGAAGATATGTACTTCAAGGTCACGGGCAAAGTCGCTGGCGTAGCATTGGCAGCCTTCTACCATGATTTTGAGGCAGATGAGAGTGGCCCCAACGATAACTACGGTGAAGAATTTGATGCCGTGGCTACCTACGCGATCAACAAGAACCTCAAAGTCCAACTCAAGTATGCGAACTACAATGCTGATGAGTTCTCCTTTGATACTGAGAAAGTCTGGTTCAGTGTGATGATGAACTTCTGATACAGAAGCCAGCCTAACCGGCATGTTGCACTGGAGCATGACCCTGGGTCGGGGTATGATCCTCGATCCTTGGTTATCCCTGAGTAGTTGTATTTTCCATGCCAAATTACGTATATAGCTGTAGATAACAATGGCTCCCAGTAAAGAACCTATTCGCATTATGCTGGTAGACGATCATCTTGAACGTGCTGCCAGTGTTGAACAAAAGCTGACCGAAGCCGGTTTTATCGTTTTGTGTCGCCTCCCGACGACCACAGGATTGTTACACCAAATAGAACAACACCAACCAGACCTGGTATTGATAGACCTGCAATCTCCCGGTCGCGACGTATTGGAAAGCCTTTCTGTTCTAAACCACCATAACCCAAAACCTGTGGTGATGTTCTCCAATGAAGATGACCCCAATTTTATCGAAGAAGCGGTAGATGCAGGGGTGACCGCTTACATGATGGAAGAACTCAATCCACAGCGGGTTAAACCCGTAATTGATCTTGCCATTGCGCAGTTCAAGTCTTACCAGTCCCTGCGTCAGGCACTGGACGAGGCCCAGAGAAAACTCGCCAATCAATCTATCATTGAAAAAGCAAAAGTATTGCTAATGAAAAAACACAATATTGATGAAAATAAAGCGCATAAAACTTTACGTACGCTATCAATGGATACGAATCAAAGCCTTCCTGATGCAGCAAAATCAGTGATCGAGCTAATGGAAAAAACTGTGGTGTAACTAAAATAATGAATAATAAAATCTTAAAAAGACCATTACCAAGCCCAGAGAAAAAAGAAATTAAACTTGGCTATATGAGGCTTAGCGACAGTGCTCCGCTTATTCTCAGTCAAGAACTTGGGCTATTTAGTAAATATGATTTAACTGTATCGCTTAAGAGAGATGTATCTTGGGCAAATATACGTGACAAAGTCATTACCGGCGCATTAGATGCTAGTCAAATGCTTGCGCCTATGCCTTTAGTAACAACGTTAGGAGCAGCAGGGATCAGAGCCCCTATCATTACAGGGCTCGCGCTATCACTGAATGGAAATGGTATTACAGTATCTCCAGACTTATGGAAAAAACTCTCTAACCACATCACTAATTGTGGAAGCCCTTACTTTAATCAACGATCAAAAGAAGAGTACCTCAAAACAAATAAGCAAATTACTTTCGCCACTGTTCATCCCTTTTCTACACATACTTTTTTGCTACGCTTTTGGCTTAAATCAAGGGGAATCGACCCCGACAAAGATGTAAAAATAATAGTGCTTCCCCCCGAACAAATGGTAGACAGCATCGCCCAAGGTGTTATTGATGGGTTTTGCGCAGGTGAGCCATGGAATAGTATCGCTGTTAGCTACGGTGTGGGTGTACTGGCTGCCAGTGGTTCTCAAATTTGGAATAATGCCACTGAAAAAGTACTGGGCGTTTTAGAAGACTGGCACCTAAAAAACCCTGCCACTCACCTCCGATTGCGTTTGGCCCTTATGGAAGCGTGTGAATGGTTAGCAGATATGAATAACCGTGAACTTGCCATTAAGGTTATTTCAAAGCCAGAGTACCTAGATATTTCTGAACACAGCCTGAGGCCTTCTTTAACCGGAAAAATTGCCTATAACCGAGTTAACGATTCACATGATTTACCCAACTTTCATGTTTTTTCTAAATACAATGCGGGTTTTCCATGGAGATCACAGGCAGAACTTATGCTAAAAGAATGCGAAAACCTTTTAGGAAAAGAAATAGAACAAGCAAAAATTAGTTCTATCAGCCAGCAGTGTTATAGAACTGATCTTTATAGAGAAGCGGCAAGGCACCTAAACATCACCTCACCAGACTCTGACTATAAGACTGAAACTATTACCGATCAGTTTTCTGATTTAAATAATGGTATCAACGAATCAGAAACACCTGCCATACAACACTAATTAGTTTAAAAATTAATTAACCGCAATTTCAAATAACGATGACGCCCCATGCAAGGGCATTGAGATTTTTCATGCCATATTTTTGTGCCATTACAAATAAAACCCGTTACCCGGTCGACCATAACCCTCTGTTTTTATAGAAAAATTAAAACTGGCATGCATATTGAATAATCTAAAGTAACAGAGCAATGTCAAATCAGTATTTGTTTATATAAACATTTTGCTAAAAGGGTAACGAAGCCCACCATCCTTAATTTACAAGGTTTGGTGGGTTTTTTTTGCATTAAATAAAACTTGAAGGCACAAGGTAATGAACAATATTCATATACACTCATCTTCACCAAAAACACATCAATTAATTCGAAAAAAAACAGGATTATTAAAAACAGTTTTCGCAGTTTGTTTTCTAACTGTTGCTACAGCAGGGCATGCAGAATTAGGGGAACCAGAAAAAGATGAGCTGAAATTTGGCTTTATCAAACTTACAGACATGGCCCCTATTGCTGTGGCCTATGAAAATGGCTATTTCGAAGACGAAGGTCTTTACGTCACCATCGAAGCTCAGGCTAACTGGAAAGTATTATTAGATGGTGTTATCGATGGAAAACTTGATGGTGCTCACATGCTAGCAGGTCAGCCATTGGCTGCTACCATCGGCTACGGCACTGAAGCACATATTGTGACTCCATTTAGTATGGATCTGAATGGTAATGGTATTACTGTTTCAAACGATATCTGGGCAAAAATGAAAAATAATGTCCCGATTGAAAATGGCAAACCGGTACACCCGATTAAAGCTGACTACCTAAAACCTGTAGTTGATGAATTCCTCAATGAAGGCAAGCCATTTAAAATGGGAATGGTTTTTCCCGTATCAACCCATAATTACGAACTCCGATACTGGCTTGCAGCGGGAAACATTCACCCTGGCTACTATGCCCCACATAAGGGCGATACCAGCGGCATGATAGATGCAGAAGCACAACTATCTGTTACTCCTCCCCCACAAATGCCTGCCACCTTGGAAGCTGGAACCATATACGGTTACTGCGTAGGTGAACCCTGGAACCAACAGGCAGTATTTAAAGGCATTGGTGTTCCGGTTATTACCGATTACGAAATATGGAAAAACAATCCGGAAAAAGTATTCGGCATGTCAAAAGAGTTTACGGAAAAATATCCGAACACCACAGCTCGCATTGTTAAAGCCTTATTAAGAGCCGCTAAATGGCTAGATGAAAACAATAATGCTAACCGTCCAGCTGCCGTAGAAATCTTGTCCCGCTCAGAATACGTAGGCGCCGATTACGATGTTATTGCTAACAGTATGACCGGTACTTTTGAGTATGAAAAAGGCGACAAACGTGAAGTCCCTGATTTCAACGTATTCTTCCGTTACTTTGCTACCTATCCTTACTACTCTGACGCCATCTGGTATCTCACTCAGATGCGTCGCTGGGGTCAGATTTCAGAGCCTAAATCCGATGACTGGTACTTGGAAACAGCGAAGAAAGTCTATCGCCCAGACATCTACGCTACAGCAGCTAAAGAGTTAATTGGCGAGGGTTTGATGAAAGCTTCAGACTTCCCAGATTTTGTTTCTGAAGAAGGTTTCCGTAACCCACAAAAACACTTTATCGATGACATTGTTTATGACGGCAAGCAACCCAATGCTTACCTGAAAAAATTCCCCATCGGTTTAAAAGACGAAACCCTTTAACAGTAATTTTTAAACAATTTTTTTTAGAAAATTATTGAATATTTGTTTTAGATAAAAAGAAGTTGGCAGGGCCAAAGTGGATAATACCCCTGGCACTGCCGGCTTCTTAAGAAAGGATCAAATCATGACTGAAACCGTAACTGAAACAACGGCTCCATTCAGAAATGAACTAGAGAAAAACAAACTTAACTCAATGCAATTTCAACAGCTTTTTAGGCAGATATTTAAAGCCATCTCCCTGCCATTAGCAGGGATCGCTGTTTTTCTGATACTTTGGCAGTCTGTAGCCAATAATATTATTACCTCACTAGGCCAGTTCCCAGGCCCTGAACAGGTATGGGAACAATCTAAAAACCTAGTATCTGAACACCAACGTGAACGTGAAAAAGAACAAAAGTTCTACGAACGCCAGAAAGAACGTAATGCCAAAAAGCTGGCAAAAAACCCTGATGCAAAAATTAAAGTCCGCAGCTACACCGGCAAGGCCACTTTTTTCGATCAAATACTAACTAGTTTATACACGGTTGCGTTTGGTTTTTTTGCTGCATCCATTATTGCTATACCCATGGGCATAGCATGTGGTCTCAGTGACAAGTTCTACCGCGCCATCAACCCAATCATACAAACATTTAAACCGGTCTCCCCCCTAGCATGGCTACCACTGGTTACCATGGTCGTTTCTGCACTCTATACCAGCGATGATCCCTTTTTTGAAAAGGCTTTTTTGACCTCAGCCTTTACCGTCACCCTCTGTTGTTTGTGGCCAACAGTTATTAACACCACTGTTGGTGTAGCCAGTATTGACAGGGACCTCGTCAATGTAAGTAAAGTATTGCAACTGCCCTCTATGGTTCATGTGCAAAAAATTGTCATTCCATCGGCCATACCTATGATTTTTACCGGGCTACGGCTATCTCTGGCCACTGGCTGGATGGTCCTTATTGCCGCTGAAATGCTGGCTCAAAATCCAGGACTCGGAAAATTTATTTGGGATGAATTCCAAAATGGCTCATCCAACTCCCTTGGACGCATTATGGTCGCCGTACTCGCCATCGGCTTTATTGGCTTCCTATTGGATCGCTTAATGCTCGTCGTTCAAAAACGTATCAGTTGGGACAAACAGGCCATTCTTCGCTAGGAGCTGTTCGTAAATAGCACATATGAGCCAACCATTTTTGAGGAATTATTATGAATAACGATTATCTTCTTATCAGCCAAGTAGGTATTGAATTTGAAACTGACAATGAGCCCTTTCGCGCACTACAGAATATTAATTTGCCCATTCAAAAAGGTGAGTTTATCTCTCTTATAGGACACTCCGGTTGCGGTAAATCCACAGTCCTCAATATTGTCGCCGGTTTGTATCAAGCTACAGAGGGTGGAGTTATTCTCGAAGGTAAGGAAGTTGATAAACCAGGACCTGATCGTGCTGTGGTATTCCAAAACCATGCCCTGCTTCCCTGGTTAACAGTTTATGAAAATGTTGAATTGGCAGTAAAATGCATATTTAAAAAGACCAAAACAAAAGCTGAAATGCATGATTGGATACTTCATAACTTGTCACTAGTACATATGGACCACGCCATGCATAAGCTACCTGGAGAAATATCTGGGGGTATGAAACAACGCGTCGGTATTGCGCGCTGCCTTGCCATGGAACCCAAAGTACTACTGATGGATGAGCCATTTGGTGCTCTGGATGCCCTAACCCGCGCCCACTTACAAGATTCGTTAATGGAGATTCAAACTGAATTAGGCAACACCGTCATCATGATTACCCATGATGTAGATGAGGCGGTACTGCTCTCGGACCGAATTGTGATGATGACTAATGGCCCTGCTGCCACTATTGGTGAAGTTCTAGATGTGAAGCTAGCACGTCCAAGAGATCGGCTGTTACTAGCAGAGGACCCTGAATTCATCCACTACCGTCAACAAGTTCTTCAATTCCTGTATGAGAAACAGAAAAATCCAGCTGCTAAAGACTCTGGTTCTTCTGATACAGCCGAATCGTCAAAATCCAGTACTTCAGTAACAACAGAGCAAAATGAGTCAGACAATTTATCTCCCACTGAAGTAGTCACCTTAAAAGAAATAGCAACACAAGGAGGAAAAGAAACAGCGGCAGCCTGATCTGGCTACGCAATGGAATTACAACCAAAACCCAATGGTTGATCACTTTGGCTACAGGGGGAGCGTATTTTAGGGGGCTAAAATCTGGTGGCTCCCCCTGTCAGCCACACCTCGGCACATGATAAAAAAGGGTCGAGACAAAACCTTAAACCAGGTTTTATTTTCTAAAGGGCTCTGACCCCTTTAATTTATGACCAACGGCCCCGCCGCTACCATTGGTGAAATACTGGATGTCAAACTGGCACGCCCCAGAGACCGCCTGGCCCTGGCTGAAGACCCTGAATTTATTCACTATCGTCAACAGGTACTGCAGTTCCTTTATGAGAAACAGAAAAATCCTGTATCGGCTGACTCAGAATCGGACAGTGAAGGTGAACAGGCAGACACAACAGCAACAAAAGAACCGTCAAAAGAAGCCTCGCCAGAAAAAGACATTGTGTCATTAGCAGAAGTCGCATCCGCAAGCGGGCATAAAACGGCGGCGGCCTGATCAGGCCATCTAACCCACCGGGTAAAGACCGGTGGTTATTCCTTGTAAAGGGGTCAGTAGTCAATTGCTTCTCCTAGCGGCTACTGACTCCTTTAGTTTTTTGAATTTTTACTCTGAACCTACCCTTTGACGCTATTGATTTTTTCTCTCTTCTTGCTTGAAGTCACTGTTAAAATAACTCTGATGCGCAGGCACCGTATTAATCAGTGCTCCATAGTTTACTGCTGCCGCAGGAAACATTGCAGGAACATTACCTGCATTACGTAACCATGATCCACCAACGCGGTCAAAACTAATTTGATAGTGGTCGTGAAGCCTGGCTAGTGAGTTCATTCCAGGAATTTTGTTAGCCATATTAGAAAGCATAGCGCCTTGTTTCCAAAAATCTGCTCTCCAATCATCAACTAAATCACTATTTGTACCAAAAACTTGTGCATGTTCTGGAACACCTAACTTTTCATTATAGCTACCGAGTTTACTAGCTAAACCACGACCGGATTTAAACGTCACGTCGTAATTCATAACTTTATTGTAATAAACGCGCGCCATTGAAGTTATTAAGCTCAAATTAAAACCATCTTTAAATTCACTACCATTCGCTTTCGATGTAACACCTCCCGCCAATCCATTTATACCAGCTCTATTATAGGTCCAAGGATTTGAAGCATATTTGTAATAGCCATTAATTCCACCTAAAACTGCTCCCGAAAATGCCCCTTTTATTCCACCTTTTAAATTCCCAGACATAATGGCACCACCCACAAAACCTGCGGCTGATCCTGCTATGACTCCGCCAATTGTCGAAACTACAGCAAGCTGTGATGCCGTAATTGTCATCGCCCCAGCAAACACATTAGACAAATGAGGCAGAACCCAACCTGAAGCAGCACCAAAAGTAAGGTAAGAGGCTCCTATAGCTACAGCAATTCTCCCTACTTTATTTTCCAAAACTTTCTTCAACGGCCTAACCACCAGCGCCTTAAGCGCCACCTTGTGGGCCTTCACTACCTTCTTAACTAGCTTCTTCAACTTCTTAAAGGCCTTCTTCAGGAAGTACCCACTGGGATCGGTGTAACTCAGTGGGTTGTTCTGCACGTAGCTGTAGCGGTTAAGTGCCTGTAGATTGGTCCTGTCCTGGATAAACGGATCAGCACTGATAAAGCGCCCTATTTCAGCATCGTAGACCCGGCCGTTCATGTGGATCAGGCCCACGTTGTCCAGTTGTTCGTGGCCAGTAAAGCCTTTGTTGGTCACGGCGGAGGCCAGCACGTTGGCACTGATGGTCAGGTTGCCTTTTTGGTCGTCATCCAGGGTGTTCCAGTCGCCCAGTTCGGCAATGATTTTGGCCAGGTTGGGCGCACGGCGTTTACCCCAGGCATCAAAGCTAAATTCTTCCACAATGGTGGCGATCTCATCGGTGATGACGGTGGTGGAACCCAGGTGGTCTTTGTGGAGGTACCGAGTTTGTGTGGTGCCGTCATTACTGGCGGTGCGGTCTTTTAAGGTCACCACGGCTATGCCACCGATAAAGTGCCGTTCTTCGGTGTCACCGTTAGGTTTGATGACTTTTTCGTAGGCACCACCCACGTAGGTGTAGCTGGTGGTTCCAGCTGCCGTTTGATCGATACGCTGGTAGCGGCTGCGATCTGGCCCGTATTTGATACTGGTGGTGTTAGCGCCTTTGATAATTTGCGTAGGCTTGTCGAAGTAGCTGTATTGGATAGTGCGACCATCACCACTGATCATGTTGCCGTTGGCGTCGTAACAATAACTGGCCGCCTTCGGTGCGGTAATGCTGGTGACCGCATGGGGGCCTGCCTGTTGGCTGTTGCAGGTGCCGCCATAGGTATAGGTACCCACGCCGGTTTTAGTGACGATATTACCCAACGCATCATAGGTAATATTGGTTGAACGGATATCACCATTGCCAAAGTCTGAATCCGTATCCGTTAACCGATTGAGATTGTCGTAGCTAAAGTCTTCGTCAAAACCCTGGAGGTGATCCTGACGATTAGTCAGGTTGCCGATTTTATCGAACGCGAAGTCTAAGTTTTGCACCGTGGGGGAACCGGCAGCGTCGGTGTAACGATAGCTGCTGATGTGTTCCAATCGTCCGGTTTGGGCATTGTAATCCCGTAAGGTGGTGACAAGGTTACCCAGGTTTTCACCGGTGATATTGCCCCGCGCGTCCATTTCTCCCGCTTGGTAGTAGGTATTGGTATTTGCTGCATTTTGCAGTTCAACATTGAAGCCGATGGCGTTGTAGACATTTTGCACTTGTAAGCGGTTGCTGGGACCGGGATAGGTGGTGGTGTCTACCCGGTGCAGTGCATCATAGGTGGTATCAATGCTGTAACTGTCTGCGCCTACCACACGGTTAAGCTGTGTCGTCCGGGCGAAGCTGTCGTAGCTGTAGGTTTCCTGGAAGCCATCTTTACCCGTGGTTTGGTGTAGTTTGCCCAGGGCAAAGTTGGCACTGGCACCTAATGGCGCCGTGTCATAGACCCAGGTAGCTGTGTCGACATTGGAGGAATCATTAGCACACTGGCTGGTGGCATCACTGGCCTGCCCCAATAAAGTGGAGACATTGCC
>Ga0209578_10002874_pt1 | contig 13793 bp, 12 predicted proteins | sample tdAd472_FD_187127 | JGI IMG/M metagenome (GOLD analysis project Ga0209578, IMG submission 187127) | Marine sediment microbial communities from the Atlantic coast under amendment with organic carbon and nitrate - tdAd47.2 (SPAdes)... | ecosystem: Environmental > Aquatic > Marine > Coastal >...
CGGGGCACTTCCGGCAGGTATAATCGCGATCCTTTTCGTGTGGGCGCTGTCGTGCCAGATTCGAACTTCCTCATAACCGGGCAACCGGCATCCGGTCAGTGTTCTGCCTGGGGGCGGCTGATCGGTGCGAGCGCCGCGCTCGCGATTGCGGAGTTTTCGCGTCAGGTCGACGCACCATTGCTGGTGCTCGCTGACGATCCCCGCCATGCCGACCAGCTTGAGGCCGAGCTGCGTTTTTTCGCCGGCGAAAATGTTCCGGTTTGGCATTTCGTCGAGTGGGAGACCCTGCCCTGGGACAGTTTCTCGCCGCACCAGGACATCATCTCGCAAAGGCTGAAAGTGCTTTCGATGCTGCCGTCCATGCGGAGCGGCGTGATCGTCGCGTCAGCCCCTGCCTTGTTGCAGCGCCTGCCGCCGGTCGACTACGTCGCGGCGCGCTCGCTGTCGCTGCAAACGGCACAGATCGTCAGCCATGACGCATTCACCAGCTCGCTGGCGGCCGCCGGCTACCTGCGGGTACCGCAGGTGACCGAACACGGTGAGTTTGCGGTCAGGGGATCGCTGATCGATGTATTCCCGATGGGCTCCGAGCAACCAGTCCGCATCGATTTTCTCGACGACGAGATCGAGTCATTGCGGTTCTTCGCAGCAGAGTCGCAGTTGTCGGGTGAGACAATTGAGTCCCTGAACCTGCTGCCTGCCCGTGAGGTGCCACTGGACGAAGCGGGAATCCGGGATTTTCGCACGCGCTACCGGGAGCGTTTCGAGGGTCAGCCTGGTCGCTCGCGGGTCTACCGTGACGTGTCCGACGGCATCGCTCACGGTGGCATCGAGTATTACCTGCCACTGTTTTTCGATACGACCGCCGGACTCGCCGACTACCTGCCGGACGATTGTGTCGTCGTCGTGCCCGATTCCCTTGACGAGTTGTTTGACAAGACCTGGACCGAGATCGAAGAACGCCATGAACTGTGCAGCCTCGACCCGGAACGTCCGATCCTCGACGCGAAGGAGACGTTTGCCGACGGCCGCGCCGTCAGCTTGCAGCTCAACCAGCATCGGTGCATCCGCTATTCGGCGCAATCGGTCCGCCACACGCCCGGGCACTGCAACCTGCCAACGCAGTTGCCACCCGCGCTCAAGATTGAAGCACGCTACGACGACCCTGCGGGCGCGTTAATGCAATTTTTGCAGAGTTTTGATGGGCGCGTGCTATTCACTAGCGACTCGGCCGGGCGCTGCGAACAGATTTATGACCTGCTCGCTGGCCGTGACCTCGATCTCGTGCGAATCGACGACTGGGAGAGCTTTACAGGCGGCAAGCACCGTCTCGGAGTCGCAATAGCGCCGCTCGAAAATGGTGTTCTGTTGCCGGAATCGCGGCTCGCCGTCATCAGCGAGCAACAGTTGTTCGGCGACCGGGTCAAGGCCCGGGCCCGGCGCCGCCGGGCCGAGCGCGATCCGGAAACGATCATCCGGCAATTGAACGATCTTCAATCCGGCTCGCCGGTCGTCCACGCGGAATACGGTGTCGGCCGCTATATCGGCCTGAAAACCCTCGAAGCCGGCGGCACCTTTGGCGAGTTCCTGCACCTCGAATACGCGGACGGCGACAAGCTGTACGTTCCCGTACACGCGCTCGAGCGCATTTCGCGCTACACGGGGACGTCTCCCGAGAACGCGCCTCTGCACCGCCTTGGCAGCGACCAGTGGGCAAAAGCGCGGCAACGGGCAATACGCAAGATCCGCGACGTCGCGGCGGAGCTTCTGGACGTGTACGCGCGACGGGCCGCCCGGCCCGGATTCAGCTTCCGTTGGTCCGAAAGCGACTATCGGGCATTTGCAGACGAATTTCCGTTCGAACCTACCGATGACCAGGCGCGGACGATCGACGAAGTACTGACCGATCTCGGCTCCGACAAGCCCATGGACCGCGTCGTCTGCGGCGATGTCGGCTTCGGCAAGACCGAGGTCGCGTTGCGCGCGAGTTTTGGCGCGGTGCACAGCGGCAAGCAGGTCGCCGTCCTGGTGCCGACAACGCTGCTCGCGCAACAACACGGCCAGAATTTCAGCGACCGCTTCGCCGACTGGCCCATCCGCGTCGAGGTCCTGTCAAGATTTCAGACCGCCAAACAGGTGCGCGAGACCGTGGCCGGCATGGAATCCGGCACTGTTGACGTAGTCATCGGTACGCACCGTCTGCTGCAGCACACAAAAGCGTTCAAGGACATCGGTCTCGTCATTATCGACGAGGAGCACCGTTTCGGCGTCCGGCACAAGGAAGCGATCCGTAGCCTGCGCAGCGAAATCGACGTGCTGACATTGACCGCAACGCCGATTCCTCGAACACTGAACATGGCGCTGGGCGGAATTCGCGACATGTCGCTGATCACGACACCACCTGCCGATCGGCTCTCGGTCAAGACCTTCGTCAGTGAATGGAACGACGTCGTCATCCGCGAAGCCTGTCTGCGCGAGATCAAGCGTGGCGGGCAGGTGTACTTCATTCACAACCGCGTCGAGGATATCGGCCGCATCGGCGAGAAACTCACGGCGCTGGTACCCGAGGCCAGTATCCGTATCGGACACGGGCAGATGCCGGAGCGCGAACTCGAGCAAGTCATGCTCGACTTCTATCACCGGCGCTTCAATGTGCTGCTGTGTACGACAATCGTCGAGAGCGGCATCGACGTTCCAACGGCCAACACAATTGTCATCAATCGCGCCGATCGTTTCGGATTGGCGCAACTGCATCAGCTGCGCGGTCGCGTCGGCCGTTCCCACCACCGTGCCTATGCGTACCTTGTCGCGCCACCAAAAGCGGTAATGACGGCAGATGCCATCAAGCGACTCGAGGCCATCGACTCCCTCAAGGACCTCGGCTCCGGATTTACTCTGGCGACTCACGACCTCGAGATTCGCGGCGCCGGGGAACTGCTCGGTGACGAGCAAAGCGGCCAGATTCAGGAGATCGGCTTCTCGCTTTACAGCGAGCTACTGGGCCGTGCCGTGGATTCTCTGCGTGCAGGGCGCGAACCTGATCTGGAGACGCCGCTCGACGCGGGCATCGACATCAATCTGCACGTGCCGGCATTGCTGCCCGATGACTACGTACCGGACGTGCATTTGCGGCTGATGCTCTACAAGCGCATTTCGGGGACCCGGACGGCAGAGGACTTGCGCGAGCTGCAGGTTGAACTCATCGACCGCTTCGGGTTACTGCCCGATGCGGCGAAGAACCTGATGCGTATCGCGTCGTTGAAACAACGCGCCGCAACCCTCGGGGTAGAGAAGATCGATGCCGCCGACGCCGGCGGCTACCTGGTGTTCGGCGACAACAGTCACATAGACCCTGTCGCGCTCGTGCAATTAGTGCAAAATGACGGCCAGAGATATCGCCTGCAAGGCTCTCACCGCCTCAGTTTTCGCCTGGATCTCGCCGACCTCGACGAGCGTTTCCATGTGATCGAGGACCTTCTGGAGCGCCTTGCTGTCAAACGGAATGGCGCAAAGCAAAGCGCGCTTGGGAATTGAGGACAGGTAATACGATGCGACGACTGATGACGATTGCGGTCATGACCTTATTGTCGGCCCCGGCGAGCGGCCAGGATGTGCTCGTGGATGAGGAACCCGAAATTCGGCGCTACACGGTCGAGGTGATCATCTTCAGGTATACCGAGGACGCCTCGGTCGGCACGGAAGTCTTCCTGCCGGATGTGCCGGTTGTCGAGGAGTTTGAAGTGGAACCTGAGTACGTGTTCGGTGACACCGAACCGGAGCCGAAGCCCGAGCCGGAAGTCGGCAACCTCGAAAGCGAAGAAGACGCCCAGGGTGATGAATTCATCCTGCATATCGAGGAAGACTTCTCGATGGTCGAAATCGCGAGTCACCTGAACCGGCTCGATGCGTACGAACCGATGATGCATTTCGCCTGGACACAGGCGACGCATGCAGAGGAAGAAACGGCCCCGATCGAACTCTCTTCGCTCGGCGAGGCGCCAGACGGCCTGAACGGAAGCTTCACGCTCTATCTGAGCCGATACCTGCACCTGGTCGTCGAGCTGACGCTCGACGATGCCGTCGTTCCGGACGAGCCCGTCGCAATCGACGACTCAGTCTCTGCATTCAGCGACGAACGTCGCGGCTACGACGTCCCGGTCCCGGGTCCGGTTCGTTTCCGCATGCAGGACAACCGCATCTTCAAAAACGGCGATCTGCGATACTTCGACCACCCGAAATTCGGCGTGCTCGCGAAAATTACGCGCGTCGAGGAAGAAGAGGAAACGGTCGAGCCGGAGATGCTCGGCGATGACCCGCGCGAGCTACTCGGCGGCGTCGAGCAGTAATTCGTCCAGAAATTCCGCAGCGCTGCGCGACTCTTCGCCCACGTAAGCCACAGCCGTGCCGAATGACACCGTCACGAAGCGTCCCGCGCTCGACCGCGGGTGATGCAATCCGAGCTCACGCACGGCGCTCGAGATGTGTGTGGCGAATTCGTGCACGCTTTGCTCGGTGGACGCGTGTGACAGCACCGCGAGCTTGTTGCCATCCAGCCTCGCGACGACATCGCTGGCACGCCTGAGGCAGCGGCGTATCGCCTGCCCTACACGTCGCAGGCAGGAATCGGATGCATGCCGGCCGAATACGTCGAAATACGCATCAAAATCATCAAGCGAAAATACGACAAGGGCCAGGGTACTCTTCTCACGGCCGGCGACGGCCCAGTCGTGATCCAGAACCTCGCGGAATGCCTTACTGTTCAGAAGGCCCGTAACCGGATCGTCGCGCGAGAGATCGCGGATGCGGTGTTTGGCTTTCAGCAGCGCATGCTGGACGTCTGCGTCGGACGTGGCGACGGCGCCCGAGCCGCCGCGCAGGAATGCCGCATAAAACGTCGCATCGCTCTGGTTCGGCAATGACAGGGGTTTCAGCGCGAGCAGATACTCTCTTCCGCCCTGCTCGACCGGGAAGCTCATCTCCTGCTTGGAGCGCACTGCCTCGCTGATTTCGAGAGCCAGTTCGCGCCCGAACATCTGTTCGACAACGTCGGCGAACGGCTTGCCCACGGCCTCTCCGCCGCCGATTGCCGCAAAAGCAGGGTTACAGAGCGCGACCGGCCACTCCGTATGGTCGATTTGCACGATGATGACAGGTTCCGCCGATTCGGCGATCACCTGTTCGAGGATTTCCGGATTGACTGATTTCATGATTCAGGCATCGAGTTCCAGTTGCGGGGGTTCTGCCCACGTCGACAATTCGGAGTTTGCCTGATGCCATTCGTCGCTGGCGAGTAGTGATTCACGCATTATGTGTCCCGTACCGTGAAGTCGGGCCAGGCGTACCAGTGACAACGGATTCGAATAGTCCCTGAGCACCTTTACCGTAGCCAGCGCAGCGTCACGGTCGTTGCAAACCAGCACCATATCGCAACCCGCATCCAATGCCCGTCGCGCGCGGTCGGGCATCGAGCCGTACGCACGCGTCGCCTTCATGCTCAGATCGTCGCTCAATACCGCGCCATCGAAGCCCAGGCGCGAGCGCAGCTCCCGCTGAATCCAGAATGGCGCGAATCCGGCTGGTACTTCGTCCATTTGCGGGTAAACGATGTGCGCCATCATGACGCCGGCGATCAGGCCGCTGCCGATCAGCTTGTCGTAAGGCTGCATGTCGTCCAGCAAGTCCCCGTACTCGCGGCGATCGACCGGCAGGTTCTCATGAGAATCGGCGACGACGGCACCGTGCCCCGGAAAATGCTTCGCCACGGCCGCCATGCCGCCGCTGCGCAGGCCGCGGGATAACTCCGCCGCGAGTTCCGAGACGATACCTGCCTTGGTGTGAAACGATCGGTCACCGATGATCTCGCTAACACGCCAGTCGAGGTCGACGCATGGCGCAAAGCACAGATCAATACCGCTGGCCCGAAGTTCCGATGCGATGAGCCAGCCGGCCCGGCGCGCGAGTCCGAGCGCGGCGTCCGGATCGCTGTTGTACTGACGCCCGAGCATGCGCATTGGCGGGATCGTGGTGAAACCGTCGCGAAAGCGTTGCACGCGTCCGCCTTCATGATCCACGGCGACAATAGGTGGCGGGCTGCGCAAGGCGCGCAACTCGGCGACGAGGTCCGCAAGTTGATCCGGGGAAGCATAATTACGGCTGAAAAGGATCAGGCCGCCGACCGCCGGCTCGAGCAACAGGTCCCGGTCAGCCGGCGACAGGCTGAGACCATCGATGTCGAGCATCACGGGTCCTAGAGACATGCAGGTATCCCGAATCCAGCGGTCCCGACCAGATCAGAGCGTCCTGGCCGGGGCATGTAAATAGTAATAATCATTCGAGAATATCACTATAACTATTTAATTAATAACTATTTTCTAAATAACGCAATCGATTCGACATGGGCCGTGTGCGGAAACATGTCGATGATCCCGGCCGCTTCCAGCCGGTAGCCTGCCGCGTTGACGAGGATACCCGCGTCACGTGCCAGGGTGCCCGGATGACAGGAGACGTAGACTATGCGGTCCGGATCGATGGTGCCAATGTGTTGCACGATCTCCGCGGCACCGCTACGCGCCGGATCCAGCAGTAAGCAATCCCACGCGGCCCGCAACCAGCTCTCCGAACCGTCGATCGCCGCCAGGTCGGCGCGGCGAAACTCCGCGTTCGGCAGTGCATTGCCTGCGGCGTTCGCGCTGGCCCGGCTGACCAGCGTCGCCTCGCCTTCGATACCGAGGACCCGCCCGGCGCGCCGCGCCAGCGGCAGCGAGAAGTTTCCGATGCCGCAAAACAGATCGAGCACGCGATCCTCGGGTCCCGGCGCAAGCAGTTCGATTGCTGTGTGGACCATGCGCCGATTGATCTCGCCGTTGACCTGCACGAAGTCGACCGGTTCGAAATCGATCCGCACGTCGAATTCAGGCAGCGTGTAGTGGAGCGGTTCGGCGACCTCCGCCGGCGACAGCAATTCGATCGAATCCAGCCCACCCGGTTGCAGGTAGATACGGACGTCGGTGTCCTCGGCGAACTGCCGGAACACGCCAATATCCTCCTCGTGCGGGGCGTCGAGGACACGAAACACCAGCGCCACCGCATTGTCGGCGACCGCAACTTCGATCTGCGGCAGGCGCGCACGGATCGACAGCCTTGCAATCAGCTCACTGAGGGCATCGATCAGGCCGTCGACGGGCGGTGCCAACACCTCGCAGCGATGCATGTCGGTGATGAACGGTGCGTGCCGCTCGCGGAATCCCACGAGCACCCTGCCCTTGCCCGCGACGTCCTTGACGGCCAGCCGGGCCCGCCGGCGGTAGTTCCAGGCCGGGCCCGTCAAGGATTCGAGCCAGCGCTCCGGCTGCACGCTACCTATGCGTTCCAGGTTGTCGCGCAGGGTCTGAAACTTGATGTCGCGCTGCTGCGCTTCGCTGACGTGCTGTAGCGCACAGCCTCCGCAGCGACCAAAGACCTCACAACGCGCCGCAACGCGCTCCGGTGATGCCTGGATGATTTCGAGCAACTCGGCCTCGTCGAATTTGCGCCGTGACTTGCGACGCACATAACGAACCTCCTCGCCGGCGAGCGCACCCGCGACGAACACCTTCTTGCCACTCGTATCCGCGATGCCCCGACCGTCGTGCGTGACGGCCGTAATCATGGCCGTTTCCGGCTCTCGCCTTCTTCGTGCCATCGACTAATTCCAGGCGTCGAGAAATTTTTTGAGGTGGGGCTGGTCCATCGCCTGCAGCGTGTCGCGGACGAGGGAGAACTCCCGCTCGATGCCGGCGGCATCGAGGTTGCCACGCATGAATTCGAAGCGGAGGTAAACGAGCCAGGTGTTGAGGACATCGGTCTCGCAATAGTCGCGGATCTCGCGGATGCCGCCGCCGAGCCAGCAGTCCCAAACCTTGTCACCGCTCATCCCTAGCTTGCCGGGGAAGCCGAGCATGACGGCCATCTGATCGAGGCTGGCGCGCCCACGGTGCTGGTAGCCTGCAAGGACATCCATCAGGTCGACATGACGCCAGTGGAACCGCCCCAGGTAGTTGTTCCACTTGTACTCGCGGTCACTGTCCCCTACTTCCCAGTAACGCGGCGCCTGGATGCCATGCTTCAACGCTCGGTAATGCAGCACGGGCAGGTCGAAGCCGCTACCGTTCCACGACACGAGATCCGGCGCATAGCGCTCGATGCCGTCGAAAAAGCGCCTCACGATCTCCTCCTCGTCCGAGTCCTCGTCGCCTAGCGTCCAAACCCGGAAACTGTCACCCGTCCGCAGCGCGACCGAGATTGCGACGACGCGGTGCTGGTGCAGTGGCAGGAAATCACTGCCGGTTTGCTGCTGGCGCATGAATGTCATCGCCGTCCCTACATCCTCGTCGGACAGCTCGGCAAGGTCCCACATGCGCCTGCCGAACTCGACGTCCGGCACGGTCTCGATATCGAATGAGAAGCAATGCATATTCAGGCCCTTTCGACTACTGCGAATGCGATGACGAGACCGCCATCATCTGTCAGGCTGACGTGCCCTGAGCCGATGCCGAGCCGGTCGCAGACACGTTGGCCGCGCTCCGACCAGGTGACCAGCGGCCGGCCCCAGTCGTTGTTCGTAATGCCTACGTCGCGCAACCAGACGCCGTGCGCGAATCCCGTGCCCATTGCTTTGACTGTGGCTTCCTTGCCGGCGAATCGCATGGCGAGGAACCTAACCGGCCATTTCGTCTCGCGAAACAGCTCGAGCTCCTCATCCATCAAGAGTCGCCGCACAAAATGTTCACCGAAACGCTCGTACGTGGATTGGATGCGCGACAGTTCGACGATGTCGGTCCCAACGCCAAAAATCATCCGGGGTTCACCGTGTCCGCGCGGCGGCCATGAGGCGCTTCATCTCGCCGACGGCGAGCACCAGCCCGTCGAAAACTGCGCGCGAAATAATGGCGTGACCGATGTTCAGTTCAACGATTTGCGGAATCACGGCAATGTCCTGCACGTTACTGTAATGCAGTCCGTGCCCCGCATTGATAATCAGGCCGAGTTCGGCGCCGTACTTGGCCGCATCGACGATGCGCTGCAATTCGACTTTCTGTGCCTCTCCCTCAGCCTCGGCGTATGCGCCCGTATGTAACTCCACAACCGGCGCGCCGGCGGCCACAGCCGCATCCAGTTGCGCCGGGTCCGGGTCGATGAATAGCGACACGCGTATTCCGGCTTCGGCGAGCTGTGTGCAGGCATCGCGCACACGATCCAGCCGACCCGCCGCATCGAGACCGCCCTCGGTTGTCAGTTCCTCACGCTTTTCGGGCACCAGGCAACAATCGCTCGGCTTCAGAGCGGCCGCAATACCGAGCATCTCGTCCGTGACGGCGAGCTCCAGGTTCATGTGCGTGCGCATCACTTCGCTTATCGCCGTCAGGTCGGCATCCTGGATATGGCGCCGGTCCTCGCGCAAATGCACGGTGATGCTGTCGGCTCCCGCGCGCTCGGCCATCACGGCGGCTTCGGCGGGCCGCGGATATCTGGTACCGCGCGCCTGCCGCAGCGTCGCAACGTGATCGATGTTCACACCGAGATATATGTCGTTTGTCATTCAGGTTTCATCTTGCCGGTCTTTCGGGATTCTAGCGCGATGCAGGTCGAGCAGCACCTTGCGGCTTTTCAGTTCCTTGCCATCGAGGTGATGCCTGATGACCTCTCGCAAGAGCCGGCCAGCCGCGAGCAGCACCTGCGGATCGTCGAACCGTGCGGCACCGATCGCTCGCAGGGTGTCGCCGTCAAACACCATCGGACCCGACTGCCGGTTGACGTGTACGGGTCCCTGCTCGACGCGATATTCGTAGAATTCCGCGGCGTCCAGCGGCTGGTTCGCGGCCGTGTCGAATTCCAGATTGACTGCATAGCCGAGGAGGCGCAGCAGTTCCATTTCGAATACCCGCAGATTGGCGGCAATTTCCTCGCTTTCCGCCAGTGCCGCGACCGTGCGCGCATAAATATCGAAGATCTCCGACTGGGCATCGTGGCGGTGCAGGAAATTCAGGACAAGTTCGTTAACGTAGTAGGCGGACAGCAATGCATCGCCGGTCAGTGTCAGCGGCGCAGCATCGATTTCGGCGCCCGTGAGCGTGCCGAGATCCGAGCGTATGAACCAGGACAGCCGCAATGCCTGGAAGGGCCGCAGGATGCCGCGCAGTCTCGACTTGGCGGCGCGGCTGCCCCGGGCGACCAGGGTAAGTTTGCCGTGGTCGCGACTGATGACATCCAACAATTGGCTCGTATCGCGAAACGGTCGATGGTGCAGTATAAATGCAGGCTGCTGCTGCACTCGGCGCGGCGACGTCATCGCTTATGGCGACTCGTAGCCGAGGCTCAGGAGATCCTTCTCGCTATCGGCCCAGTTGTCCTTCACCTTGACCCACAATTCGAGGTGCACGGGCTGCTGCAGCGCTTGCCCAAGTTCCAGCCGCGCTTCCTTGCCGATCTTTTTCAACATGCGGCCGCCCTTGCCGACAACGATCCCCTTCTGACTGTCGCGTTCCACCCAGATGACGGCATGAATCGCGATTCCTCGTTTTTCCTGTTCGTAGCGCTCGATCTGCACGGTCAGGCCGTAGGGGAGTTCCTGGCGCATCTGCACCGTCAGCTTCTCGCGGATGATTTCGGCCGAAAAAAACTCGGGTCCCCGGTCTGTTTGCATTTCGGCTGGAAAGAGGGGCTGCGATTCCGGCAGATGCTTCGGGATGCTGTCCAGTACGACATCAAGATTGTCGCGCTTGCGTGCCGAGATCGGAATAATCTCTGCAAATGAGTGACGTTGCGACATCTCGTCGATCGCCCGCAACAGCTTATCCTTCGGGTGCACGTCATCGATTTTGTTGAGCAACGCAATGGCAGGAACTCCCGCGGATCGCACACGCCTCATGACATCCTCGTCCTCTTCCATCCAACGGCCCGCTTCGATAACGAACAACACAAGGTCCGCGTCGACAAGCGCACTCGCAGCCGTACGATTCATCATCCGATTCATCGCCTTGCCCGCATTACGATGCAGTCCCGGGGTGTCCACGAAAATTATCTGAGTGTCGCCAGTGGTCAGCACGGCGAGGATGCGGTGGCGAGTCGTCTGCGGCCTCGAGGTGACGATACTCACCTTCTTGCCCATCATTGCGTTGATGAATGTCGACTTGCCGACATTCGGCCTGCCGACCACCGCGACGAATCCGGAGCGATAGCCCGGCTCAGGCATCGGGGTCACCGGCCGTCAACTGGTCGAGCATGTGCCCCGCAGACTGCTGTTCCGCATTGCGCCTCGATGTGCCCTCGCCGATCGTTGCTTCCCTCCCGGGCACAGTGCACCGCACCTCGAAGCGCTGTTTGTGTGCTTTGCCGCTTACGTTGATCAATTCATAGTCGGGCAAGCCCATGCCGCGTGCCTGCAACCACTCCTGCAACTGCGTTTTCGGATCGCGCAAATCATCGACGTGAGGAAAACTGTCGAACCTGTCGCCGAATGTCCTGCGGACGAATTCGGTAGCGCTTGCGAAGCCGCTGTCGAGATAGACTGCGCCGAACAGAGCTTCGAGAGCATCCGCGAGTATTGACTCGCGACGATGCCCACCCGCCTTGCGTTCACCACTACCGAGTATTATGTGTTCGCCCAGCCCGAGTTCGGCGGCAAGATCGGCGAGCGATGTGTCCCGGACAAGCGACGCGCGCAGCCGGCTCAGGTCGCCCTCCGCGGCTTCCGGGCGCGCATAAAACAGCACCTCGGAAACGACGACATCGAGGACGGCGTCGCCCAGAAATTCGAGGCGTTCGTTGCTGTTGCCGGGCGCACTACGATGTGTCAGTGCCTGTTCGAACAGGCCGACGTCGTTGAAACGATAGTCCAGCGTTTTTTCTAGCCAGGTTTCGGCCTTGTCCAAAATGATCGCTCTGTCTGGTCGCGTTACGCTCTGACGCGACGATTCGTGCCGTCTTTTTTAGCGGCGCACCAGCGCCTTTTTGTCGAAGTGTACGAAAAAGGAAACATTGGCAATGAACGGTGACACGTGATCGTACTGCACTCGCACTTCGAAACCACCATCGACGGCCGTTACCGAAACTTCGCGTGCGGTAATTTCGCCGACGCTTTCGACATCGAAACGGCGGGTGATGGAGTTGCGCATCGCGCTTCGCGTCGGATTACGGCCGTCGAATTCTTCGTGTATGCCGTTAACGACACCGACGACCTTCGCATAGTTGAGGTATACGGGTGTCAGGCGAAGGGCGGCGAAAGCAATCAGGCCGATGAATGCTACGAGGATAATCATGCCCACCATCGTCATGCCGCACTCACGCCGTGGCACAGTGCACGCACGGGTTGACCGTAAGCTCTTACTACCTAGATTGTGTGAATCAGCGCACATATGCCCTACTCCGCGAAACTCATCATCGAACGCCCGGCTGTGGCGGGCATTACATAAGCCTAGCTCGATTTTAGCGGTCAAATCAGTGACTGGCACCACATTATTGGATCTTGGTGCCGATGCGGTCCCACCGCGGCCAGGCAAGCCCGTCCATGTGCATCCAGACCCGGACGGCTTCGCCTACGAGGTGTGACTCGGGGATCGATTCGATGAAGCGGCTGTCCTTGCTGTTGTCACGATTGTCCCCCATCACGAAATATCGTTCTTCGGGGACCTGGTACACGCCGTCCTTCACCGAATAGGAATTCGTGATGAGAATCTCGTGGCTGCGATCACCAAGATGTTCGACGTAAGTCGGAGCGCTTTGGCTCTCGCGCGGACTCCGTTCCAGTTGCACCTGCTCGCCGTTGATCGTCAGGCGATGATCCTCGTAGCCAATCGTGTCGCCGGGCAGCCCGACGACACGCTTGATGTAATTCACGCTCGGATCCTGCGGCAGGCGAAACACGATGACGTCGCCGCGTTCCGGCGAGCCGGTTTCGAGTATCTTGGTTTCAGTAACCGGCAACCGGAGGCCGTAGGAGTACTTCTTGACGAAAATGAAATCGCCCTGCAACAAGGTCGGCATCATCGATCCCGACGGAATCCGGAATGGCTCGAAAACAAATGAGCGAATGACCAGCACAATCAACAGTACAGGAAAAAACGATCGCGAATACTCGACGAGAGTACCCCGCCCTCCCCCGGCTCCCTCAGAACGCCGCTTCGAGTCTTTCCACAAGAATACGTCGAACAGGATAACGACGCCTGTGAGCGCCGTCAGGATGGTCAGAATCAGTGCAAGATTGATGCTCAATGGAACCTCGGCTTATTTGTCAACTTTGAGGACGGCCAGGAATGCTTCCTGTGGTATCTCGACCGAGCCGACCTGCTTCATGCGTCTTTTACCGGCCTTTTGCTTTTCCAGCAACTTACGCTTTCTCGATACGTCGCCACCGTAGCATTTGGCGGTGACGTTCTTGCGCAGCGCCTTCACGGTACTACGCGCGATAATCTGGCTGCCGATTGCAGCCTGTATAGCTACATCGAACATCTGCCGGGGAATGAGTTCCCTCATTTTTTCCACCAAATCGCGCCCACGGTTCTTCGCATTGGCGCGGTGCACGATGATCGACAGGGCGTCGACGCGCTCCCCGTTTATCAGGACATCCAGCCGGACCAGCTGTGCCGGTTCGAAGCGTTCAAAATGATAGTCGAACGATGCGAAGCCCCTGCTCACCGACTTCAGTCGGTCGAAGAAGTCCATTACTACTTCCGCGAGCGGTATTTCGTATTCAATCGAGACCTGACTGCCGAGGTATCGGATATGCTTCTGCACACCGCGCTTTTCGATGCAGAGCT
>Ga0209578_10002875_pt1 | contig 13786 bp, 11 predicted proteins | sample tdAd472_FD_187127 | JGI IMG/M metagenome (GOLD analysis project Ga0209578, IMG submission 187127) | Marine sediment microbial communities from the Atlantic coast under amendment with organic carbon and nitrate - tdAd47.2 (SPAdes)... | ecosystem: Environmental > Aquatic > Marine > Coastal >...
AGTTCTATAAAGACCCTAAGAATCAAGAGGACCGACAAGTCCTTCTATAGCTCTTCTTATAGATATACATCAAACCTAAGAATGTTGGACACGGCGAAGCCGTGGACAACATCAGGTGCGAAGCACCTGATGGAACAGCGATCACAAGGTTCTATGAGCCCCTCAAGAGACAATATGATTAGTTTCACTTATCTGGTTCATTGGAAAACCATAAGGCCGCATAAGCGAAGGTTTGATCCCACTACCCCATGAAACCTTGATCAACATGAGACCTCAAAGGACCATAAGTTCCAAAGAGACACCAAGTTCTCTAGTCTCACTAGATGACCAATCTTCCTGCTAGGAACAATTCAAATCTGTTTTCTCACTCAGGTTGATAGAAGCGAATCTCCAAATAGTCTTGCCGCTTCTTTCGAAGAGTTTGAACAGTGAGCGGCGCACGTTGATCTCTATTGTGGGAAAGAATACTCATCTCACTCCTAGCCATCACCTTGTTTTATTTATTGTTCCGAAATGTGACCTGCCCCCAAAGCCACAACAGACAATATTCGTTTGCAGCCAAGGCCCGCCGAAAGCGTTCTCAATATAAGCCAAAGCGCCTAACGCCAACTGTAAGTCCAACTCCCGTGCTCTTCTGTATCAATCTGCAATTCAACAAGTGGGGTACCGCCCCAAAACGTCTCACATGCGTCAATACCAACAACATCTCCAAATCTCGGGTTCATTCCGCGAAGTCGTCGGTAGCTCACTCCTTGTGCAAAATTAGTGTATCCGCGATCCAGATTCTGGACCGTGCAGTTGCCGCGATTGGCAATCACATCGGATATGATAATACCCTCAATGAGGACTTGACACTCGATTGCTTGATAAGAGGCGCCACCTTCATAGAAGGCCGTATAGGTTTGGCAGACGAAAGGGTCTTCTGCCGTAAGCATTCTCAGATCGCTTGCTCCACCATTGGCTAACCATTGACCCAACGCTCCTATTCCAAATACGACCAAGAGAAGAATCACAACCATAGAAACCGCATTCGATTTTGACTTCTTTTCTGGCGCGGCTTGTGAACTTGGGTTTGCCCCAGTTTGAATTTCATCTGTACGCGGGGAAACAGTTCTTGCCGTCTCAGCCTGAAGTTTGACCTCCGCATTATCTACTGATGCTCCAACCTCATACCTCTTAACAATTGGAACGTTCTCTGCCGCAAATGTCTGTACGATAAATGCCATATCGCGATCTGAGAAACCGAAGTTTTTTGAGTTTGGGAGTCCTGCCGAGGAGGGAAACCTCCTTTTTCGACCTTTCTTGTCTTCAGTATCCAACACAAAGCAGATGTAGTTGGAGAAGAAGTTTTCCATTCTATCCGCCATCGGATGGTCGGACATTGACGCAGCTACATCACTTAAGGCTCCAATCACTTTGAGATAAGCTGGCGGCTCGGTTTCAACCGCAATCACGTCTCGCAAATTGGCTATTTGTTTTCTGAAACCTTGTCGAAACTCAATTTCGTCTTTGCCAATAGTCAGGCGTGCCATCAGACTACGGAATCTTAGGGGCTTAACTCCATCTCTAATCAGCTCCGCATAATTCGGAGTTAACCTATTCCAGAAGAAGGTCCATTTGTTTAGCAGGTGCCCATTGGCAACGCGTCTACTAAGCATGAAGGCATCAAATACAAGAAGGAAATGAATTAGGACAAAGCCGTTCAGAACATCACTCAACGGAGGCAACTGGCTAAAACCTGTGCTTGGCCCATCTGGAAAAATGCTGGCAATTGCGGCCACCCAGACAATCAGGCCCAAGAACCCTTTGAAAACGCTTTGTCTCAGAATTAGATAGCCCGTACCTCCCACGAAGAGTTGGGCGACAGGGGCAAGACCAGTCTTGCCGCTCCGGGCAATGCCATTAGCAAGAAGAAAAATTAGCAGAATGAATGTTGCGACGCCGACAAATATGTAAAGTACGTCTCTATTCTCCTCTTGGGTCAACTCTAACAGTGCTGAGTAGCACGCGTCGGAAAAGAAATCCTCCAAACAGACACCCTCCAAAAATGCAGGCGTCTCAGACGAATCAATCCCCGTACCTCTCGTATCTGCAACGGTTTCCGCTTCTTCTCCAAGCGCATTGTCAGCCCACAAGGACTCGAAACCAACAAGCGCGTCTTCATCAAAAAGCACAAGGTTCTGTCCGATCAAGAAAGCACCATTAGTGGACTCATACTCAGTACTAAGCCAACAATAGAGGGCGCTATCTCGAACTAGACATTCGGCAAACTGACCAGCCCACCAATCACCACCTCCGACGATAATGTGATCAATGCCGGAAGCGACAAGTTCCGTGTAGGGGCTGGAAACATCTCCTTGGATCATTCTCAGAGAAAGTGAAGTACTAGACGCACCGTACGTTTCATGGATCTGCACTCCCTGACCTGTGCGTATCTCATAGCAATCGAGGCTTGATCCATGAGCTCCTGCCCCCCAATTACAAATATATGCGTCAAGGACGATAAAATTATTTGGCTCTTCTATCAGATGTGTGGTTAGGGAAGCGTAGGATAGATTGGGTCGATACAAAGCCTGATCAGATCTGTTTTGGGCATCTGCAGAAGTCACCAATCCGAAAAAAACTACTAGCGCAAACGCAATAACAACCAGTCGCATCCCAATCCCCTAGTACTGCCGCCTGCTTAAATTACACCTGAGTAAGTGAGTGCAATCATTGCCACCCACTCCGGTGCGGTGCGGTTTACTTCAGCCTCTGCACTCCACTAAGCGTCAACAAGCGCATAGACCTCTGCCGGACAGTCATCCATGCCCGCCAAACGCACACCCATTTCAAGAAGGTCTTCTCTATCGAAGCCCCGTCCATGAGAATTCTGGCAATCTGAAATGGCGTCCGCAACGCGGTATTTTCCTTCGCCTTGGTGATGGTGGGAGGGGTTCAAGAGTTTCCGCGCCTTTTGCCGGACATACCCATAAAATTTTGTGGCGTCGTAGCCAATGAGCAACGTCTGATCATCAATCCGGTCCAGATTCTTTTGGTCTATGAGATTGGCGTAGGACCCCGACTGGTATCCACAGGTCACAGAATCTGTGGGCCCAAGGCGGGCGCACTGACCCAAAACAAGGTTGTCAGCGGAAAGGGCGATCAATGTTCCTCCAGAGGTGGCGATGTAGGGGACAAAGACCGTTGTTTCGCCCGGATGCCTCTTCAATTGATCCGCAATCATCTCCGCTGGCAGGTAGAGCCCCCCCAATGTATGGAGGATCAAGCAAACCCGGTCTGAGGGCTTGGCTTTGCGAATACGCTGCATCGCGTAATGGGCAACCGTGAAAGTGAGGCTTACAGACGGGTCAGGGCCTTCTTTCTCCATCCCATCCAAATTCTGGATGATGGGAACAACAACGTCATATTGGCTTGAGAGGGCTTCCAGAGCATCAAGGTAGGCTTGGGGCGGGCCTTGGGTCCCTTTGGGGACTGCATCGTCCTCCCCCGTTTGAGGGGTTTCACAGGGCGGTTGGAGCCGGGCTTCTTGGTCAGTTTCCAAATTTCTGTCGATTTTCATGGCTGGCTCCTTTTCTCTTGATGGTTTTCTGGAAAGCGGATCGTCACTCCGGCTCAACCTGGTACCTCCTCATATTTGGATCGACGCATGGCCCACAGTTTTTATTCGGCCCACCAATTGTGTCCGAGCCGTGTCCTGATTAGGGCATATCTTCCGAACTCTGGTGGCTAGCGTCTCACCAGATGTGGAAAGCGATCTGCCAATATGCTTTCCGGGAAAATCGATCTGATGATATCAGCACGAGGTTTCGTGATTAGCTCTTCGAACTCTTCCTGAGAGAGCTGCGAGCCTTTGCGGAATGTTGCTTGAATGATGGCCGCCCAGCGCGGGAACTTCTCTTTCGTCAGCCAGTACCCGTAGCTAGATGCCACGCCGCTGGGCCCTCCGCTCGCCATGCACTTTGCAAGAAAGCGCAAGCGAGCCTTGGTCTCAGTGTCGAACGGCTTCACTCCCTCTTCAATCTGAGCAATGGCTACTTCACCCAAAGCCTGATCTGTCATGGAAATCTCCCTATCTTTACCGTTTCAGGTCGCATCGAAAGTCCACCGTGCCGGGATAGGTCGGTTGGCAGAACGGAACCCCGTTCATTCTTGATGCCTATCGTTTAAGTTATCAGATTTTGGTGGCAAGATTAGGGCGTATCCAGTCACTTGTTTCATCGTACTCGGCGTACCAACCCGCGATAAGTAGGCGCTGGTCAATTGAAGGCCCAAGTCACTAGGCGAGGAGCTTTCGCTTATTGGCCTCGTTTGGCTTTTGTACTACAGGATTGAGCTATGGCTGATCGTGAATTTCGCCGATGCTTTCGTGACCCTGTACCCGCTATTGAATTGGCGAAACAGGCACTTGAGCGAGCCGCTGAAGCTCATCTCAGCGGTAAGAAGTCCTTGGCCGAAGAAGCAATTCGTGAGGCTGATCACCCGGATGTTAGGGAGTGGGTTGAGTCAATCTGGGGAGCAGACAGCCCATACGTCAATGTTCGAGAACTTCCCAATGCGCCACCAATTCTAGCGAAGGCAGATCGCATCCAAGTGCGAATACCAAATGCCGCAGAGAAGGCGGAACTTCATAGAAGAGACGGGTTTCATTGCCGCTTCTGCGGCGTTCCCGTCATTCGAGTTGAGGTGCGAAAGTTGCTCCAACAAGCTTATCCAAATGCCCTTCAATGGGGTTCGCGAAACTCAAATCAACATGCAGCATTCCAAGCTATGTGGCTGCAATACGATCATGTTCTGCCTCACGCACGCGGTGGCGGGAATGGAAACGACAATGTCGTGATTACTTGCGCGCCATGTAACTTTGGCAGAATGGATCACACGCTTGAAGAAGTCGGCCTGCTGGACCCAAGGGAAATCGAGCCGATTCAGTCCGATTGGGATGGCCTTGACCGACTGATGCCCCGCTAAGAGCGATACTAAAAAGGGAGTTCCGATGAACTTAGAAAGAGCAATTGAAATAGCAGTTGAAGCCCACAAGGGGCAAACAGACAAAGCAGGCGCGATCTACATTCTCCACCCTCTTCGCGTCATGATGTCTCTGAAGACTGAAGAAGAACGCATCTGCGGCATTCTTCATGATGTCGTCGAGGACTCAGACTGGTCCTTTGAAAGGCTCGGTGAAGAAGGCTTTTCCGACGAGATTGTCGAAGCACTTCGGTGCCTAACCAAGATTCATGGTGAGAACTATGAAGACTTCATTGTTCGGGTTTCCACGAATCCTTTAGCCCGCAGAATCAAGTTGGCTGACGTCACTGATAATATGGACTTAGGTAGGCTTGGGAAGCCAACCGATGAGGATTACAAGAGAGTGGAAAAGTATGAGCGGGCTTTGGCAGTTTTGCTATCGAACGACTAAGCAAAAAAATTGTAGAATATTCATATTCAGGAGACACCGCATAGAATGTGTGAGCGCAGCCAACCTATCCACCAAGTGCTGATTGGCGATAAAATGGGAGGCTCATGTGAGCGATTCAGCACTGACGGAAAACTGAAAAGGCCCGGCTCACTTCTTTAGGCCGGGCGCACCCCCTTGGACGACGTGAATTTTCCTCTTCTGCCCACCGCCTGATATCGCTTTTGCTTTGGCCTTCTTCTTATCAACTTGACTTTGATAGGACTGTGGGGGAGGTGATTTCATCCTTACGGTCTTTGCTGCAATTTCCTGATCCAATACCTGTCGATGAATCTTCATTCGTTGGGATGAATCTGTGGCATTCTCGTAGCGCGCCTTGAAGTCTTCCCAATCACTAATTCTGGCTTCAAGCTTTCGGACTAGTTTCCCATACCAACTTTTGTAGGTTCCATTCTCAGTAGCGTCGAACTGGACCTTAGCATCCTCCAACTGTGGTCTGAGTGCGTTGAGGACGCTACCGATAATATCAATTGTTTGTCTGCTCATCGTCGATTCTTTTCTTATACCTGGTCACTCTTCAGCGCCCGCCTTCTTAACTCAACATATCGTGCCAGAATATGCTTTCAGAGTTTCACAAGGGCTGCATCTTCGATGGAATACTCATAGTCTCCAAGTGTGCCCTCTTTAACCTTTTCCACGACTTCGTCGATAACAAAGAGTGGGACCAGAAACCACTCTCTTGGTGACACAGGGTTCCCAAAGCGATCAGAGATTTGAATATCCAATTGTGCCTTTGAGAAAAATCTATGAACTAGGTTTTCCAGCCTTGTGCGGTTGATATTGTAAAGCTTGTATTCAGCTACAACTTCAACATCGGCCAAGAGATATGTTGCTTCCACCTTGGCGTTGGCAATTCGCTTCTTCACGTCTCCGCCTGTAACGCCAATCTTGTGGAGTATATCTCTGTTCTCTGCGACCACGGGGTGATCAGACTTGCTGCGTAGGACATAGATTGTTCCGCTCGCCAAGTCGTCGGCCTCAGCTTCTCCGGAAAACAATGGTCCAGCTGAAGGATCAGTTATACGACGGCCTGCATCATCTTTGTGAAGCGCCCGCTGGAGGGATCGCATAAGAAGATCGCTCTCTGTCCCATTGTCATAAATCACCCGAAGGCGAGCATCCGTCATTCCTTGATCAGTCTTGAACAGTTCACCTACTTCAGCGACGTAGGCCATCTGCCCTCCAACAATGAATAGGCTGCCCTGCTTGATTTCTGATTTACGCTCAAACGGGCGTGTTACCCTGACACCTGTGTCTAGCTCATGGCGGACCGCTTCAAAAACTGGCTTGAACTGCGCAAAGTCCTCGCATTTCTGTCGGTTCGCGATCTCCTCTGCAGCCTTCTTATCCGCGCTCGATCTTACATGGCGCAGTTCGGTAATGTCAGACAGTTCGGCTTCTACACCTAGCTCAGCCAACAGTGCATCATCGTCAAAATCTTCACCCTCTTCAGCAAAGCCTGTCGGCGCAGCACTCACGAGAAAGCCCTCTGTGTCGAATGGGTCAAGAAGAGTGCGGCATTCCTCCAGTTCACGCATGCGATCTAATCGAACTGCATAGAGGCGCTCGAATATGTCTTTGTCTTCGCCGTGCTGAGGCAAGTGTCCGTGCTCTTCGACGAACCTTTGGATTTCCTCAAAGCCTGCAATAATCCGTTCTTCACGGGGTGTGCGTTTAGCCGCCTTCTTTGTCTCTACCTCAACCCCAAGCTCTTGAAGGAGGGCGTCATCCTCTTCCGAAAACTTAGTCATTTTGGGCCTCAGCCTTCATTCGAGCTAGGAAGGCAACCCCTTCCGCCATTCGCTTCTCCCATGCATCTGGGGATGTCATCGAGGGCAGCCGCCCACGTTCATGCTTGAACTTCAACGCCCGTTTGGCGAGGTCACGCGCCTCTTCTGGCGTCAGAGCAACTTTCTTGGCGGAGATAATGGAGGCAACCTGTTTCAGGCTTTCCTCGCTCATGGTCTTGGCGAGGATGGAGTAGGCTTCCCCAAATGGATTGATGCGATCAATCAGATCAATGTCTAGTTCCCTGACATCCATTGCAAACTTGCGTACACCATCAATGAGAGCTGTATTACTCTTTGGCTCACCATTATCATCCCCAAGGACAATTTCTTTGGCTTTTTGGGTGAGGTTCAGTGCGGCAACCGCATGCTGCCTCACGGCCTCTTGGTCTTCATCATCAAGGTCTGGATACTTATCCTTGATGATCTTTCCCATTCTAACTTGGGTCAGTTCTTCGGGGACCAGCTCCTCGTCAAACATACCCCTTTCGAGCGCCGTCTTGTCTTGAACAAAGCTCGTGATGACTTCGGTCAGGTCCTCCCGACAAATGCGCTGGGCCTCTTCGCTTTTGGGCTCTACCAGTCCGTTGATCTCAATCTGAAACTGCCCTGTTTCTTCGCTGAAGCCGACATTGCATTGTTCGGGGTCATAGCCCTCTTCGCCATAGTCAAAGCCTTCTTCAGGGCCACTATTGGGGTTCTTGGGTTTGAAGTTAAACCGTGGAGCAAGGACCTGCTCCATCAGGAGGCTAGCAGCGATAGCCTTGAGCGTGTCATTGACGGCCTCGGTGACCGCTTCTTCGGAAGCATCTGGTTCCGCTATGAGGTTGGTGAAGCGGGCGCTCGTCTTGCCTTTTGCATCGCGGGTGGCCCGGCCAATAATCTGAACAATCTCCGTAAGACTGCTACGGTATCCCACCGTCAAGGCATGCTCACACCAAATCCAGTCAAAGCCTTCTTTTGCCATCCCAAGGGCAACAATGATGTCCACATGGTCACGATTGTTCTTCTGCGCTGGGTCTTTCAGGGCTGCTGTGACCTTGTCGCGCTTATTCGGATCATCGTCTACAAGGTCCGCAATTCGCAATGTCTTGCCGTCTGAAGTTTCTACCAAATGGAACCCAGTGGCAGAGTCTACGCCTTTCCAATTCCCCAGCTCCTCGATGATGTGCTCGACTTCTTTGATCTTGTCCTTTGTGCTTTCACGGGAATTGACGTTGGGGATGTGAACGATGGTTTTTTCCAAAGGGTCAAGCACATTCAATATGTCGTCAGTGTATGAGCCTGAATAGAAGAAGTACCCAATGTCCAAGGTCTTGAGATACTGGTAACCATTCAGTTGCTCATAGTAGGTGTAGGTGACTGTATCGAAATTCGCTTCGTCATGAGGGGCGAGAACAGCTTCCGCATCCCCCCGAAAGTATGATCCCGTCATCGCCACAATGTGGGATTTATCGCGGGCGATAAACTCACCCAAATGTCGGCCAAGTTTATTGTCTTCATTGGCAGACACATGATGGAACTCATCGACGGCAATCAGGCGATTGTCGAAGGGCTCAACACCAAACTTGTCCACTGCAAACCGGAAAGTCGCGTGAGTGCAGACAAGAACCTTGTCATCGCTTTCCAGGAATGCGCCAACTGATTTGACTTTGCCGCCCTCCTCGCCGGGGGCGTTGCAAAGGTTCCACTTGGGCTCAACGCGCCAATCTGCCCAAAATCCGAACTTTGAAAGCGGCTCATCGTTGAAGCTGGCACCAATAGACTTCTCCGGCACCACAATAATGGCTTGCTTAATCCCTTGGTTCTCAAGCTTGTCCAGCGCAATAAACATGAGGGCGCGGCTCTTGCCCGATGCCGGGGGTGATTTGATGAGAAGATACTGTTCCCCGCGCTTCTCATAGGCGCGTTCCTGCATGGGGCGCATGCCTAATTCATTTGATTTGGTTGAACTACCATTCTGAGCATACGTGACGGTGACTGACGGAACGGAGTGTCTTTTGCTCATTTGTCTACGACGGCATAAGTTGCGAATTGGGAATAGACTTTGGCTATCTCTTCAATCTCAGTCTGAAAGCTATTTAACAGAGTCTTCATTTCTCCCGACAGTTCATCAGCATCTTGAACATCACGAACAGTGGTCGAATTGTCTTTAAAGAACTTTGAAAACTGCCGCTCCTCTCCTGTTGCCCCACTTTGAAAGCGAATTTTCGACGAGCTGAGCTTGTCACCAACTGCCTGAATCTCTTCGATCAGCTTCTTTCGGAACTCATAGTTTGTAAGGGGCCCTACTTCAGCATAGAGGCGAATTTCCCCTCCGGAGCCTTCAGCGTTCCGCAAAATTTGAAGCCACATGATCAACGGGAATCCATCCCACCATGTCTCACAACCCGGCCACTGAAGTTCGCCTCCCCCCAGCGCCGAAAACCATGACTCCGGCAAGAAGCTCACCTTGTCATTATACAAACTACCAAATCGGTAGCTCGCATCATCAATCTCTATTTTCTCGAAGTGATCGGGGTTGTCACCGAACAACGTTCGAGCAGCGACGGCAAAATCTGAACTAGCACCATGTTCAATGACAAAATCCAAGACCTTCTTATGTTCTTTGTAGAGCCTTCGCGCGAGCCGTTCCATTTCGTCTTGTGCTTCGCTCATACTAGTCGCCTCCCTAACAATTTCGAGGTACTGATCAAGGAATACTCGCACAGATGGCGCGATACGCTCTGCCTCTTGATCGACCAGCCGGGGTAACAATTCGCAAATCTGTGAGTACTTTATAGGAGCATACCGCGCATCCTCTGGCTCCTCGTCATGCAAGGTAAGAAAAACTCCGCGTGACGTCAGCATTTCAGCCTTACCGCCAAAAACTTTAGAGGCCTTCTCCATATAACCGGATAGCTGGCCCTCAGATTGTTGGCTGTCGAACTTATTCTCGACAATAAAAGCCCATCGGTTTTGAGCGGACAGAATAAAAATATCCATGTTCCGCCACTCCCGCCGTACCTCGGCATCCCGAAGGTCACTTTGTGAGATATCCAATGCCGTTGGGCTCCCAAGATCGCTCCTACCTCTCATTGCCTCACTTAGGAATGATTTCAGGAATTGATCTCCAAACCCATGTGTTTCTTGCGGGTCCAGCAACCATGCAAGTATTGCTGAGTGCCTGATTTCCATGCGCTCCATACGCATCACTTTTATCGGATTGAATTGGTTGAGGCTGGCCGCAAGCGTGTCGAACAACTCGTTGTTAACGAACAGGCTTTCCATTTCGTCGTGGGAAGGCGTTCGGTTTCTTTCCAAGCTTTCAGACATACTTAGCCCGCCTTACTCTTAGATATCTTCTGTTCAGAAGCCATCTTCGTGTATAGCTCAAACAGTTTTTCAAGCCGCTCAGTATCGTTTTTGAACCGACGACCGATATAGATGCGCTCTATGACCTCATCATTATGGTCGTGAGCTGATAGAACAGCAGAATGCTGGCCAGGAGCATCTAAATCCAGATTGTAGATTTCGTTTAGGGCTTTTGGAAAAGCTCTCTCTTGGGCCACAAGTAATTCGATTGCGGAACTTTCCAGCTCGGCTTTCTGCTTCTTAAGCAGGCGTGGCATGGGAAAGGTGTGCCATCCAAGATCATTCGAGTACCGAAAGTCCTGCTTCAGCTTTCCACAAACCGCCTCGACCCAAACATGGTGAAGCCGGCTACTGATGACAGCTAACTGAAACAAATCGCCATCATAGATCGCTAGCGCGAGGTTGGATGCGACGACATCGCCCCCAACCAGTACTGGCACCCGATATGTGCGTCTTTCAGAACTAAGATTGGGTAGAATAATCGCACTGCCTTTCTGGCGATGGCGGTCCCGAAAGGAATGCGGGCGATTAGCCAAGTCTGGTGCGCTTGATGATTCTCGGTAGCTTCGGCACTTATTGATTCTTGCGCCAATAGGTTCAATCGATTCTGCCTCTTGTCGGTCCGCATCTTCGATCCAAAGACAGTACCTCAGGAGTCCTTGATTTATCTCTTTTGCTCCAACAAGACGCCTCACGAACTTTTCTGCATTAGGATATTCAGTTATGAGCTCTTGCATCTCCGCAACCGAAAGAATCAAGTTCCCGTTGTCGAGTGGCATGTTGCCTGAGCGCATCCGCTGCAAATCTGGTGAAATTGGTGACTTTTGTTTGGCGACCTTGATCGTGTCGCCTTCTATGAGATAGCCGCTTATCTTGCTTGAAGCTTTCCGTTCAGCATCATCATAAATGTATCGCGGGCGCCGCCAATTATCAGCTTTGCCCAATCCCACAATTACACAATAGACGGATGCATTTCTAGAAGCGCTGTTCTTCCAAAGAAACGACCTATACCCGAAGACAATCTCGCAACCCATCTCTGAAATAGTGGGCCAAAGCAGCGGCACTTGTCTTCCTTGTACAATAGAGTTCGTGGAAACAAATGCTATTGTCGTCGCTGTCAACTGTATGTATTCAGCGGCTTTGATGAAGAATGCCGAGACGTAATCGAGTTCACCAAACTTCTCAACATACTTTGGCATGACAAATGCCATGTCACTTCGTTGAGCTGCTGTCTTCCTCTTTTGGCCCGCGAAGGGTGGATTGCCGCAAATGTATGTTTCTCCCCCTTCGTTCTCAAAATCAATTTGAGTTTGATCAAGAGGGGTACTAAAGAGGTCGTCCGCTTGTAGTTTAACGCCTATTCCAGTAGGCGGGCAAACAGATATCCAGTCGAGCCGCAGCGCATTGCCGCAGACAATCCAGTTCATAGCATCTAGCGGCAAGAACTCCACAAGTGCTTCTTTTTGCCCTCGGTGAATCACATCGCATTGATATTCGGCAATTATCAACGCTAGTCGGGCTATTTCTGCAGGAAAGTTACGAAGCTCGATACCTCGGAAATTCCGTAGCGAAATGTCGGACTTGCGCTCAAGTTCATCGCGGCGCTTGTTGATCTCGGCCTCAATCTCACGCATTTGCTTATAGGCAATCACTAGGAAATTGCCTGAGCCACAGGCTGGATCAAAAATGCGGATGTTCGAGATGCGCTTGCGCAGGTTCAGAAGCCTTCGTGAGTTGTCTCCTGCCTCTTCAAGCTTCTCTCGCAAGTCATCTAGGAAGAGCGGATTGAGGACTTTCAGTATGTTGGGGACAGAGGTGTAGTGAAGGCCCAGTTCACCACGCTCTTCGTCGTCAGCTACAGCTTGGATCATTGACCCAAATATGTCGGGATTGATCCGTTGCCAATCGAGGTTACCAATATGAAGGAGATACGATCTGGCAATTTTGCTAAATCGTGGGACATCTGTATCCCCGGCGAATAGGCCGCCATTCACGTAAGGAAACTTATCTGCCCAACGCGGAATGCCCTTTCCTCTCCTTTCAGTAACTGGCGTATCCATCGCCCGAAACAACTCACTAATGACCTCATGCGTGTTTGAGGAGTCACGTTCGCTCATCTGGTCAATGATTGAGGTAAAGGTGTTCTCTCCTCGGAAGATGTCCGTGTCTTCTGCGAAGAAGCAGAAGATGAGCCGTGCCATGAAATGGTTCATGTCTGAGCGGCGCTCAGCGGCGCCCCATTCCGGGTTGTCCTTGAGAAGCTCAATATAGAGCTTGTTCAGACGTGACGTGGCCCGGATGTCGAAGGCGTTCTCTTTGATCTGCTGAATAGTGGAGATACCCGCAAGCGGCAGAAAGAAACCAAAGTGGTCTGGGAAATCGTTGTAGGAACAGGCAACTGTATCGCCGCCAACTAAATCTTCTGCCTCAAAGTCCTTGCCATCAGTGGCCAGAACAAATCGCACCTTGTTTCGGGTGTTTTGGGTAGCTGGGCTATCTTTAAGCGCCTGAAGGTTCTTGGCGACATCGCCTTCATCACAGACGGCGATGTGGATATGGTTCCGCTGGAGTACGCCCCCAAGATCGGACTTATTGGACGAACCGCTACGAAGCTTTTTGATCGTGGTGGGCTTGTTGCCAAAGGCTTCTAGGAAGGCATAGGGGAAGTTCTGAGCATCAAAAGGCTGCTCAGCTAGCTCTGCGATGGCCTCTTCGATCTCAACGGCATTCAACGCCTTTGCTCTCCCGCGTCTTACTCAGGTGGGCCGAATCACGCCCCCATCTCACCCTATGGATAGTCTGGAATGGCTTACCCCGGTACGACCGCGACCGCAGCAGAAAAGGTGAATATTTCATGCCATTATGGCGAGCTTGGGGGCTTGATTCAACGGGAGATTGCTGGGCTCCTAAGGTGCCTCAGAAGGGGAGTTGTTCCCGCCTCGAAGGCCCTCTGCAATGGCCAGAGAGATTGCCTCATTGGTCTGCACCACGGGAGCACGATTCAGATGCGCATAGCGTTCTGTTGACTGAATTTTGCTATGCCCCAAGCTCTTGGAGATCATCTGGAGCGGTATTCCCGCCATCGCTCCATGAGAGGCATTGGTGTGTCGTAGATCGTGGATGCGAAAGTCTTCAATCTCCGCCATCTCCAAAATCTTATGAAATGCCTTGG
>Ga0209578_10002880_pt1 | contig 13777 bp, 12 predicted proteins | sample tdAd472_FD_187127 | JGI IMG/M metagenome (GOLD analysis project Ga0209578, IMG submission 187127) | Marine sediment microbial communities from the Atlantic coast under amendment with organic carbon and nitrate - tdAd47.2 (SPAdes)... | ecosystem: Environmental > Aquatic > Marine > Coastal >...
ATTCGAAGCGATTCTGGATGCCGCAAGAGAACAGGGCGCAGTCGTCGACAGAGCGCCACTGAGCGAAGCAGGGGATGTTCGACTATTCCCGTATGACGACCCGGACGCGGAGTTGCGTGCCGCAGGCGCCTGGGCGCGCGCGCAACTCGAAAAGCATTCCGACCTGCGCATTGGAGTCGTGGTGTCGGATCTCGAGCAGGATGCTGCTCGAGCTGGTCGCCTGATCCGGGACGGTTTCGTCCCAGGCTGGCAATACGGTGCGGCGAAGCAAGCAGCCGCCGTCAATGTCTCGTATGGGCGGCGACTGAGCGAGTATCCGGCGATCCAGGTTGCGCTTTTGATACTGCGCTGGTCACATCGTGAGCTTCGTGGCCACGATGTCAGTTTACTGCTGCGCTCGCCATTCATCGGCTCCGCTACGATCGCTGGCCGGGCTCGACTGGAACTCGAGTTACGAATATCCCCAGATAGACAATGGTCGCCGGAGCGGCTCCTGCGTGCCCTCGGTGGCCGCGATAAGTCGGCGGACTCCGGCGACTGGTTTGCATGCCTGTCGCGGCTGGCTGAATTCCGCAAGACATTTCCCCGCAAAGCGTCACCGGCATTCTGGGCGCAATGCGTCGATGGGATTTTGGAGAGCTTTAACTGGCCAGGTGAATACACGCTCGACAGCGACGATTTTCAACTGGTCAACCGCTGGCGCGATCTGCTGAATGATCTCGCACGGCTGGAGATCGTAAGCCCATCGATGACGATCGCTGAAGCGCACGCCGAGCTTATCTCAATGGCGAGCGAGACTGTATTCCAAGCCGAAACGGACGCCGCAGTCGTGCAGGTTCTCGGCCCACTCGAAGCTGCCGGGCTGACGTTTGATCAACTCTGGGTAGCCGGCCTCACGGCGGACCAATGGCCACCGGCGAGGCAGCCGATGGCGTTGTTGTCGCGTCGTTTACAGAGACATTACGGCATGCCGGACGCCGATCCGCTGGACACGACGGAATACGCGTCCCGCGTTCTCGAGCGACTATCGCGTAGCGCTCCAATCTGCAAATTCAGTTATCCGATGCGCAGCGCCGATGCGGAGCAGGCGCCGACGACACTCTTCGCCCCGGCCGGCTGCGAGCCACCACCCGACGATCCAGGCTGGCACGCTGCGAAGCTCAACGGAATTGCGCGTACCACGGTACTCGACCAGGACCCGGTGCCGGCCGTCCTGCCGGATGAAGTCGTCGGTGGCGGCGCGGGAACGATTCAACGGCAGTGTATCGAACCGTTTGCGGCGTTCGTCAGCGCGCGTCTCGGTGTCTCTGGGTTACAAGCCATCGCCGCCGGCTTGTCCCCGATGTTGCGTGGCAATCTTGTTCACAATGCGCTGTTCTATCTCTACGAAGACAGGCCGTCGCAAAGCGACATCAGAAACCGGGGTACGGATGAGACGACAGGGCGCGTAGAGAACGCGATCGAGCGTGCCTTCCAGCGCTACGAGCGGCATGCGGATCGGGTTTTGGGAGCGCTGCTGACGCTCGAGCGGCGACGCACTTTGGCGCTGCTGATGGAAGTGACCCGGGTCGACCAGGAGCGCGAAACGTTCTCCGTCGAAGCGATCGAGGCGTCTGTCGATTTTCACCTCAAAGGCGTACCACTCAAACTCCGAGTCGATCGCATCGACCGTTTCGACGACGGTTCGATCGCAATTCTCGATTACAAAACAGGAGTACCGAAACGCTTTCTGGATGGCACGGGATTTCCTGCGGATATGCAACTTGCGGTGTACGCATGTGCACTCCAGGATCCTGTCGCCGCGCTAGGGCTCTACAACATCGACAGTCGCCAGGTCGGCATCGATTCTGCCGATCGCGAAGCAATGGGTGCGGAACTCTGGGCAGAGTCGCTCACACGTTGGTCCGAAGCGGTGGAGCAGGCCGCCACAGAACTGGCAAATGGCGATGTGCGGCTCCGGGCCTGGCAAAGCGCTCGCGATGCAAGACCGCTGCACCTGTTGTCGAGATTTGGAGAACTTCATCGTGACTCATGACGCCGGGTTGCTGCGCGCGGATGAGGAGGCGCGCGTCGACGCACTGGACGTCGAGAGGTCTCTCATCGTACAGGCGCCCGCCGGCTCCGGGAAAACGGAACTGCTGATTCAGCGTTACCTGCGTTTGCTGGCAATCGTTGACGACCCGGAAGAGGTCGTAGCGATTACATTTACGCGCAAAGCAGCCGCCGAAATGAAGTTTCGTGTCTTGCAAGCCTTGCTTCGCGCACAGCGCGGCGAGACACCGGATGAGCCGCACGAACGAATTACAGCGGTCGCGGCGGAGGCTGCGTTGGCACACGATGCAACACTGGGTTGGAAGATCGTGGCCAACCCCCGTCGCATGCGCATCCAGACACTGGATGCACTGAATGCAGCTATCGCTCGCATGCAACCGGTGACCGGCGGCGCGAGCGCCTCCAACACAGTTGCCGGTGACGCCGAAATGAAGGCGCTGTACCGAAACGCGGCCGCAGCAACACTCGACTGGCTCGTGGAAACGGGTCCCACGCGCGACGCGGTCGAGGTCGTGCTAACGCACGTGGATAACAGTACCGGTATTTACATCGCATACCTCGCAAGGATGCTCGAGACGCGCGACCAGTGGTTGCCTTTCATCGGTACGGGACAAGTCAATGAGCACGGTGGCACCGCGTTGCGCGATAACCTCGAAGATAAGCTGGCCGGCGTCGTCGCCGAGCACCTGCGCAGAATTCGGGATGCATTTCCGGCGGACCTGCTGACTGAATTACTGCCGCTCGCCACTTACGCTGCGCTCAATCTCCGCGAGTCGGGCCTCGACCAAAATCCGATAGCGGCGCTCGCAGGATTGCAGGCACTACCGTCCGGAGTAGGCGCATCGCTGGCGGAATGGTACGGCATCGTCGAGTTGCTGTTGACCCTGAAGGGTGAATGGCGCAAGCAGGTTAATAAGAACCAGGGCTTTCCGCCGGGCGACACGGGGCAAAAAGACAGTTTGAAAAACGTGTTGGAAGCTCTCGAGACCCACGTGGATTTACGTGGTTTGTTGCAGGGCGTTCGGGTATTGCCGCCCACGCGCTACAGCGACGAGCAGTGGTCGGTATTGCTGGCGCTGTTCCGCCTTCTGCCGATGGCGGTCGCAGAACTCCAGCAGTTGTTCAGCGCACACGGGGTGACCGACTACATTGAAATCGCGCTTACTGCCGACAACGCGCTCGGGACCGCTGATAGTCCGGGTGACATTGCGCTCCTGCTCGATTACCAGGTACGCCACATCCTGATCGACGAAATGCAGGACACATCGCGCGCCCAGTACCGCATGCTCGAGGCGCTGACAGGGGGCTGGCAAGCGGACGACGGCCGAACTTTGTTTTGCGTTGGCGACCCGATGCAATCGATCTACCGCTTTCGCAATGCCGAGGTTGCGCAGTTTCTTATTGCGCAACACAAGGGCATCGGCGAGTTGCGACTCGAGCCGTTATTGCTGCGGCAGAACTTTCGCTCGGGCGAGTTCCTCGTGCACTGGTTCAACACGGTCTTTCCGCTCGTGCTTCCCGATACCGACGATCCGTCCCGCGGCGCCGTGTCTTACGCCGAGGCAGTACCGGCGCGCAAGACCGAGGGCGACTGCCACGTGTATCCGGTCTTCGGCAGCGAACCCGAAACCGAGGCAGAGGCAGGCTGCCGGATCATCACGCAGACGCTTGCCGCAAATCCGGACGAGACCATGGCAGTCCTGGTTCGCAGTCGAACCCAGCTCAGCACGTTGCTGCCGTTGCTACGCAGTGCCGGTATTCCCTATCAGGCGGTGGACATCGACCGGCTCACGGATTTGCCCGAGATCATCGACGTGCTGGCGCTAACGCGTGCAACGGTCCATCCCTGTGACCGGCTGGCCTGGCTTGCCGTATTGCGTTCGCCGTGGATCGGGTGGCACTGGACCGACTTGCAATCTCTGGTACGAAACGACAGGCACGGCACGGTGTGGGAGCTTCTCAACGATGAGGATCGGGCGTCACAACTCTCAGCCGACGCACACCAGTCGCTGGCCGGCGCTCGCGATGTACTGGAGTCGATGTTCGAGTTTTCTCGTTCCGGATCCCTGCGTGACCGCGTTGAACGCGCCTGGTTGCAGCTCGGCGGCCCGGCGATCCTCGAAGGACCGGCGGCGATTGACAACGTGTACCGCTTTTTCGACGTGCTCGGGAATCTCGAAGTGGCCGGTTCGCTACACGACGTTGCCGAACTCGAGGCCCAGCTCGACCTGGAGCGCGTTTCGAACAACGTCAGCGCGCAACTGCAGGTCATGACAATGCACCGTGCAAAGGGATTACAGTTCGATCACGTTCTGCTATACGGGCTCGGCCGCATACCGCGGAGCAGTACACGATCGGTCCTCAGCTGGTTCGACGTGCCGGACAAACACGGCGATGAGAACAAGATCATCAGCCCCGTCGGGCGCAGGGCGGACATTGAGAACGATCCGATTCATCGTTTCATCGAAATCGCCGACGCACAGAAAGATCGGCACGAATTCGGCAGGCTGTTGTATGTGGCGTGCACGCGCGCGCGTAAATCGCTGCACCTACTTGGCCACACGGGAATTTCACGCGACGGCCAGAGCTTGCGCGCCCCTGACTCTCGGAGTCTGCTTAGCCTTCTGTGGCCGGCCATAGCAGCGCAATACGAAGCCGCATTCGAGACCGCCGGGATAACGACACCAGGTAAGGACGGTAACCAATGGGTCCTGCCACAACGACGGCGAATCGAGCCATTGTGGCGACTTCCGGACGTCAGCGAGGTTCCAGGTCACCGAGCCGAAGCTGGTTCACACGAGAAAATTGCAGCGGTGGAGTTCGACTGGGCTGGTGCCGGGGCGCGCGTCACCGGCACGGTCGTGCATCGATGGTTGCAGCTTGCGGCAGAGCGCAAAGTCGATCTTGCCCTGGAACCGTCCGACTCACTTCGCGCCACGAGCGAACGCTGGCTGCGCGAATCAGGCGTAGGGCCGGACGCGGCGCCGGCGATGGTCAGGCGCGTGGAAGAGGCGTTGGCGAACATTCGGTCGGATCCCAGGGGCCAGTGGTTACTGGATGGCGACGGCTATGCGGAACTTGCGCTGAGCGGAGTCGTCGGCAATGCAGTCGAGTCCGGGGTCATCGATCGCGTGCGCATCGATGACGACGGTACGCACTGGATCATCGACTACAAGAGCAGTACCCACGAGGGCGGTGATCTGCAGGGTTTTCTGGACGCGGAAGCGCGCCGCTACCGGCAACAGCTGGCGCGGTATGCCGGTTTGTACCGCGCGTACTCGGGCAACGATGCGCGTTGCGCGTTGTATTTCCCGTTGCTGCAGGCGTTCGTAGAAGTCCGTGTCTAGAGCGAGCCTTCGAGGCGGATTTCGCGCTGCCCGCGATCGTCGGGCGAACCCAGAAATCGCAATTGCTGGCGTAGCTTTTCCGATGTCCGCTCGGTTGCAGCCACTTTGCCCAGGAAAACGTAGCTGCGATCGGCCGAAATAGTCAGGCTACCGGCCAGGTCGAATGCGCCGTTCGAATCCTCCACGCTGGCAGCCACACCGCCCTCGGATGTGAAGAACTCCATGACGTAGTCGCCGATCGGTGCGGCGTCGATCAACGGTGCAACAAGTCCCGCAACGGCAATCTTCCCGTCAGCGGCTACCGGCAGACCATCGCGCAGATGCAGCCGCTCGAATTGCAGGCTCACGTTGCCCCTCAAACCGGGCATCCTCAGAATGTCCGCAACCGCCTGCAGCGAGCCCGAGCCGTTCAGATTCCCGATCGAGACATCACCGCCCAGGCCGAGCGCAAGTTCAGCCTCGATGAAACCGGTGCCCGGCGTGGCCTCGATGTCGAATCCCAGCTTGCCTGTGAAAAGCCGCAGAGGATGCATGCGCCACCGCACATCGCGCAGATAGAGGCCGCCGCCCGTCATTTCCCGGGCGGAACCCGTCCAGATCGTGCCGTCGATACCGCCGAGGTCTATTTCATCCGGTGCGAACCACTGGTAGGCAACTCGCGCGGGAAACAGCAGGACAACGCCCGCGACAAATGTCAGCACGCCGATAACGAGATGGCTTTTTCGACTGGGGGTCAAAGTGTGCGTTCGATCGTCAGCGTCGCGTTGATGCGCCCCGGGTCGGACTGCGCTACGACCGACAGGCTTCCCGCCTGAACTTCCATGCCGTACTGATTACTCAGGTCGCCCAGCCAGAGCACGAGGTCATCAAATGCAATGTTCTCGAATTCGACTCGAATGCCATTGGGCGTTGGCTGGCTGCGCTTCGGCTGACCAAGGCTTCGATTTCGCAAGGTAGTATCGACTATCACGACCGGCGATTGCGCCGAGCTAACTCGCGGCTGGCTTTGTGCGGTGGTCGTTGGCTGCGGCTGCGAGGCCAGTGGCCGCAATTCCGCAAGAGATTGTTCCCACATCGACACGCTCTCCTGCAGGTTGTGATGCCCCTTGTCGAGCGGCATCCAGATACCCCCCCAGATCACCGCTATTGCAGCCACGATCGCTCCTGCGCTGACAAACAGGCGCTCACGAGGCTCCAGTGCTTCGAACCAGTCCCTCATGAACCGGCCTCCCGTATTTCGATGCGGCTGTTCACACGGCCGCCGATCCGATCGGTCGATTGAATCGACGCCGTGAATCGCGTCGACTCACTGACGCTTTTCTGAATCTGGTCGAGCGTTGCAACGTCGGGCGCCGTCAGGCGAACGTTGATGACACCGGCACGGTAGGTAATCGCCTGGATCTCGGCATCTTCACTTGTCTGCATCGCCGCTGCCAGTTGTTGCAGGGAAGGCAGGAACACGGGCGGCGCCGATGCCGAATTGCCCAATCCGCGACGTATCGATGTCACCGTACCCTGCGGATCCAGCACTTCGCCGGTATCTCCGGGACGAATCTTGCGGTACTCGGCCGTGAACTGCTCTTTGAGCACATTCTCTTCAGACGTCAGCCGATAGTAGTCGACGGCCTTGCCGACGAATCCGAGCACGCCAATGGCCAGCAGCAACATTGCCGCGACACGCCAGGGGCGGAAAATCGCGCCAATATCGGTCTTTTCCCCATACCGGCCCTGCAGAAGATTGATTCCGGCACCGCTGGCAACCGTGACGGCCAACCGGGAAAGAACACCGTCGGGAAGCAGATTGATGTCTACGCTGTCCAGTTCGTGGCGTAGCGCAGTCCAGTCGTGTTCGAACTGTAACTCGTCCGTCGGCTCGCAGTAGACGAGCAAATGCCGTGAATTGGCGGTGTCCTGTTCCGATTGACCTTCGTCATCGAGTACGCCCGCGGCCTCGAGCGCGTCGCTGGGTCGCACGTCCTGCAGTACGAATTCGAGTTCCGCGCCATCGTTGAACATGACCTGGTCTTCTGCGGCGAGCACGCTCAGCGTATTCGGTATATGGGCGAGACCGTGATTTTCCGGGATCAGCTGCGTAGCACGAATTCCGGCAGCGTCGAGCCGGTCGAGCCATTCGACCATCTTGTCGCGGGCAACGACGGCAACGGGCAGCCGGCCGCTGGAAAACCGCTTGCCGGGCGCGAAATGGAGTTGCTCGATTTCGTCCGCGACCTGTTCTTCGAGCGCATACGGCAGCGCCGCGCGCAACCTGGCACCGCGCGCAGGCAGATCCACGGTGACGGTCGACGTGTCTCCCGCCGGCACAAGCACGATGACGGGACGATCCCGGATGTCCTTCACGGCCTCGCTGAGCTGCCCGGTAGCCGGCGGACTGCGGCGCGTACCGTTATTGTCCACGGCAATCCAGCTCGCCAGCGAGTCTTCGTCGGCGCCTAGCCGTATAACCAGAATTTCCGCCATTTTTACGTCGTTCCAAGACTGCGGAGGATCGGGACTACGTCGCCCTGCGGTCCACGCTGCAAGGTACTGAAGTAGAAGATGCGAACGGTAGCAATCTGTACGACCACCTTCAATTGAAAATAACTGCTGGTCTCCTCGATGGACGGCAAGACCTCCGGCGATACGATGGTCGAAAAGGTGTTCTGGACGTCGGCGAAGCCACCTTCTTCGCGTTCCGATATCAGGCCCTCGACGTCCGATGCAGTGAGGTTTTCATCGAGGGACTGCAGCACTTCAGCCGTCGCCGTATTGACGTTGATGCCCGTGTGGCCTGGCAGGGCGACGATATGCGGTAGCAGCGTGTCGAACGTCGCCTTGTCCATGCCTTCGAGGGCAGCCAGTTCCGAGACATTGCTCAGTGTCACATTGGCGGTACGGTAAGCGGGAATGAAGCCGGTGTAGATTGCGTCTTCCGCGCCGTCGGGGAAACCGGCCTCGAGATTGGAGTCGATCCAGTCGGCCGCGATGCCCGCGAAACGGGGATCGATTTCCAGGACTTGCAGCAAACGCCGCAACTGCTCCAGGGCGAGCTCGTCGATCTCGCCATTCTGGTCGATCAGGTTGTTGACGTTGAAGCGGCCCTGCAGATCCTCGATAGTGCCGAAAAGCTCACCCTGTACGGCCTCGCTCTGTACGGGCAGCGGGGGCAGATCGCTCGCCCAGATTTCGCCGAGATGGTCGGTATCCGTTTCGCGCAGATCATCACGCAATATGCTCTGCACCCAGCTCTCGGCACCCATCGCAACGTGCACCGCCTGGTCCCTGTAGAGCAGCGTCATCGTGCGTCGCATGTCGAGTGCATTGTCCCAGGCGAGACTCAGCGCAACGCTGCTCACGAGCGCCGTAATCAGTATCGCCGTGATCAGCGCAACACCTCGTTGCCGGGACCGGGGGCTCATGGAGAGACCTCCACGAGACGCCGGATTTCGCCTTCGTCCGCGAGCCTCAGAACAATCTCGACGGCACGCGGCCGCAGCCGGAACCCCGCTGGTCCGGGAGTATTGATCGGCGGCCATTGCTCCGTTGCCTCGCCACTACCGTCCAGATAGCGGAACACGATGCTGTCGACGCCATCGAGCAATACGGTTTCGATCGGTTCGTTGTTGATGGTCCTGTCGAGAACGCGCCAGTGGAAACGGATCAGCTCGCCATCCTCGATCCGGTAAGCGCTGCGCTGGAGTGTCCCGCGAGGGAGACCGGCCGGATTGGACCAACCGCCGTGGGTCACCTCGAGCGCAAACTCCGATGCCAGACTGGTCTGAATCGCCGGCAAGTAACCGTCGCCAAGCAAGTCTCTTACGGGCCGTGGTGCCGCTTGCATCAGGTCCGAATCGAGGTAGCGGATAGTCCGTTGTATGTCTTTCAAACGCTCCATGCGGTCTGTTAGCAGGTCGGCATTGGACAGCGTCTGTCCCAGCGTCATGTACGCGATAACGCTGAGAATGCCGAAGATAGCCAGGGCGACGAGCACTTCGATCAAGGTAAAACCCTTGCCACGAGACGCTGGCATCATTGCCGGTCCCCTCGATCGGGCTGCCCCGCGTTCCAGACGCGGTTGCCCTGGCCGGGGGCCACGGGTTCACCGATGAAGCCTGTGACCAGGCGGACCGGCACGTCCACGCCCGGGTAGAACACGCTGACGTCGACCTTCATTAGGTTCTCAATGCCGGTTTCAGAGATTTCAGCGCTCCAGGCCCAGGTGGTGTTGGCGTAATCCTCCTCGCCACTGGTTTCGCCAACATCGGGTATAACGCCTGAAAGACGCAGCTCGGTGATCTTGTTCTGCGCAATCCAGCTCGCATAGGTTCGATCGCGCATCGTGTTGGCCGTATCGATCATCTGCCCCATGCTGCCAGCGACCCCCGCGAGCGCCAGCGAGATGATCACGAGCGCGACCATCACTTCGATCAAGGTGAAACCGTCGAGACGACACAACCGCATTACATGGAGTCCTCGTCGTCAATGAACTCGATGGTTCCTGTCAGGTCGCTGCGTATCGCAACCGTAGCGTCGTCGACATCACGCAGGAAATGCAGCTCGAACGGCGTCATGTCGCCACTCGAGTAAATCAGTACGTGCGGTGCATAGTTCTCGATGTCGCGTTCTTCATCATCCGTACTTGCCGGGTCTGCCCGCAGTAACACTCGGCGGTCTTCGATAAACAGGGCCAGCTCGAGTTCCGCCGGCAATTCCCTCAGCCGCAGAGTGTCGTCGCCGATGATTTCGATCCACTGACCCGTGAACGGATCGAGTTCGACGAAGCGATATGAACCCTGCATCAGTTCGAGTCCAAATTCGCGTCCTTGCAGCATCGATTCGTCCTGTGCGACTTCGAGCAGGGATACAACGCGCAGGGCTTCATTACGAACATCGCGATCGCCGCCGACAAGCGAGAGCGACAAAACCGCAATGGACATGATGATGCCGACGATGACGATAACGACCAGGATCTCGATTAACGAGAATCCACGGCATCGTTCCCGCAGGCTCATCACGGTCTTCCGGCTGCAAGCCGCCTTATTCGAGGTTCCAGTTGCCGATATCCGCATCTATACCTTCGCCACCAGGCCGACCGTCGCGCCCCATCGTGTAGATGTCGATCTCGCCGTTGTTGCCGGGATTCAGATATTGATACGGATTACCCCACGGATCGTTCGGCGCACGATCGAGGTAACCGCCCGGTTTCCAGTTGGTAATCGACGGATCGCTCGGCTTGGTGACCAGCGCCTCGAGCCCCTGTTCGGAGGTCGGATACTGGAAGTTGTCAAGGCGATAGAACTTCATTGCGTTTTCGATATTCGCGATCTCGGCTTTCGCCTTGATGATCTGCGCATCGTCGACGCGACCGATGACATTCGGCGCTACGATCGCAGCCAGGATGCCGATGATGATCACGACGACCATGATCTCGATCAGGGTGAATCCGCGCTGGCGCCTGCTACTGCGCCAATGCCTTGGTGTTTTGCTCACGGTGTACTCCAGACGGTTCGCTATCTTGCTATTGCCAAGCGACTAAACCGAAATTGACTCGTTATCGGTGTAAACGTCAGTATAACAAACATGGGGTTAAGCAAAGGCGAGCAAACGCGCCTCGATACCGCGACATTGCTGGCCTGGCTGTTGCCCGGCGCCTTGTTGTTGATTGCCGCGGTGCTGGTCGCAACGGGCGATTCCGGGCGCGAGTTGCTGCGATTCGACCGAGGCGCGATTGCGGATGGCGAACTCTGGCGCCTCGTGACGGGGCACTTCGTGCACCTCGGACTGACGCATTTTCTACTCAATGGCGCAGGGCTGGCGCTGGTGTGGATCATTGTCGGTCGTGAGTTCGCGGGCCGGGAGTGGCTGGCGATCGCTGGCAGTTCCATTGCCGCGATCGATATCGGCCTGTGGATCTTCAGTCCGGAGCTCGGGTGGTACGTCGGACTGTCTGGCTTGCTGCACGGCATGCTCGCGGCGGGCATCGTGGCTAGCTTTCGGCTGCGCCGCGCCGAGGCGTCGATTCTCGGCCTCGTCATCGTCGGCAAACTCGCCTACGAGCAACTGCTGGGACCCCTCCCGGGGTCCGAAGGCACGTCCGGTGGCACGGTAATCGTGGACGCGCATCTGTATGGCGTTATCGGCGGAGTAATCCTGGCCGCCATCCTGATTAGGGTCCGGCGAATGGCGCCGATATAATGCGCCGCCACACCAGTAACGAATAGCGGGGATATTCAATGAGCAATCTGTTCCAGAAGGGCGTACTAGAGGGCGAGATCGCCCTGGTAACCGGCGCATCGCGCGGCATTGGTGCTGCGATCGCCAGTGCCCTGGCCGCGGCCGGCGCCACGGTCATTGGCACCGCCACAACTGACGGCGGCGCACAGGGCATCAGCGAGGTGCTCGGCGACAGCGGGCGCGGCATCGTCCTTGATATCTCCGACGAGGAGTCCGTTGCTGCGGCCATGAAGGACATTCAGGACAACGAAGGCGCGCCCATGATTCTCGTCAACAATGCCGGCATCACCCGTGACAATTTGCTCATGCGAATGAAGGCCGACGAATGGGACGAAGTCATTGCGACAAATCTCAGTGGCGTCTATCGGCTGTGCAAGTCCTGTCTGCGCGGCATGATGAAAGCGAAGAAAGGGCGCATCATCAACATTGCCTCGGTCATCGGCATCATGGGTAATGCGGGACAATCGAACTACGCAGCTGCGAAAGCGGGCATCATCGGGTTTTCGAAGTCGCTGGCGCGTGAAATCGGTTCGCGCAATATCACGGTCAATGTCGTTGCGCCGGGATTCATCGATACCGATATGACCCGCATCCTGCCTGAGGACCAACGTAATGCCATGCTGCAACAAGTTCCGCTCGGGCGACTCGGCGAGGGTGACGACATCGCGAACGCCGTGGTGTTTCTGGCGTCACCGGCCGCCGCGTACGTGACGGGCGAGACCCTGCATGTGAATGGGGGCATGCTGATGGACTAACATCGCGCGAAATTAGGTCTCACGCGTGTAGATTGCCACTATGGATTCACATACAATACCGTGCCACGGTCAGGAAGGACCTTGAAATATCAAGGACTTATCGTCGATTTGGTGCTATATCCCGGCCATCTCGGTCGCAGATTACGAATCCTGCAGGGATGGCATTTGTGGGTGGAATATGCGTCAGGGCCTGTCGCGGCGCGAATTTGATTGAGTCTTCTCAGGAGAAGCTACCACTATGAGCAGTATCGAAGAACAAGTTAAAAGCATTGTTGCCGAACAACTCGGCGTGAAAGAGGACGAGGTGACGAACGATGCTTCCTTTGTCGATGACCTTGGCGCCGACTCGCTCGACACTGTCGAGTTGGTTATGGCCCTCGAAGAGGAATTTGAAACCGAGATTCCGGACGAGGAAGCCGAGAAGATCACCACGGTGCAGCAGGCCATCGACTTTGTAACCGCTCGCCAAAGCGCGAGTTGATCTTCAGGGCGCGGCGACAAAACAAATGTCGCCGCGCTCTTCTTACCTATCCTGATTGGCAGTTCTGCCACGGCCTCACGGACTAAATGAGCAAGCGACGCGTTGTCATCACCGGCATGGGTATCGTCTCACCGGTAGGCAGCCGCCTGGATGATGCCTGGCGTAACGTCTGCGAAGGAAACTCCGGAATCGGCCTCATCGAGGAATTCGACGCAAACAGTTTTCCGACCCGCATCGCCGGGACGGTAGCGGGCTTCGAGATCGACGACTACATGTCGCCGAAAGACCAGCGCAAGAATGACCCGTTCATTCATTACGGAGTCGCCGCGAGCGCCGATGCAATTCGACATTCCGGCCTCGAGATAACGGAAGAAAACGGCCATCGAATTGGCGTTGCGATGGGATCCGGAATCGGCGGCATCAAGTTCATCGCAGACAATCACGACAAATTCCTTGCCGGTGGCCAACGCAAGGTCTCGCCGTTTTTCATTCCCGGTTCGATCATTAACATGACCTCCGGCCAGGTCAGCATCATGCAACACATCACCGGACCGAATATTTCCATTGTCACAGCCTGCGCGACATCGACGCATTGCATAGGTTTCGCGGGACGCTGCATCGAGCACGGCGACGCCGAGGTGATGCTGGCGGGAGGATCGGAATACGCCACGACGCCACTCGCTATGGGCGGTTTCTGTTCCGCCCGGGCAATGTCCACGCGTAATGACGATCCGGCCGGGGCCAGTCGGCCGTGGGATGTGGATCGGGACGGTTTCGTCCTGAGTAACGGGGCAGGGTGTGTCGTACTCGAGGAACTCGAGCATGCCAGGGCCCGGGGCGCGACGATCTACGCCGAACTTATCGGCTTCGGCATGAGCGGCGACGCGTACCACATCACGCTGCCACCCGCT
>Ga0209578_10002881_pt1 | contig 13776 bp, 13 predicted proteins | sample tdAd472_FD_187127 | JGI IMG/M metagenome (GOLD analysis project Ga0209578, IMG submission 187127) | Marine sediment microbial communities from the Atlantic coast under amendment with organic carbon and nitrate - tdAd47.2 (SPAdes)... | ecosystem: Environmental > Aquatic > Marine > Coastal >...
AGGACGCGCCCACGCCGGTCACGGCGGAAGGGCTCGCGGCCATGCAGGCGCAGCTGCAGGAGCTGATCGAGGTCCAGCGGCCGGAGGTGGTGGCTCGCGTCGCGAGCGCCCGCGAGCTCGGCGACCATGAAGCCGCGGCAGAGATCTTGGAAACCCTTGCCAGCCGCACGCCCGCAGACGAAGTCTCCGCATCGGCAGCTCTGATCGCAGGCGAGTCGCTCCTCGAACTCGGCCGCATGAGCAAAGCCGCAGAGATGTTTGCCCTCGCGTCAGAATCGGGTGAGGAGTCGGTCGTCCCTGTTGCACTGCTTCGTCTCGGCGAAGCCCGCATCGCGCTCCAACAATGGCCGCGCGCCGAGGAGGTCTACGAGCGATTTACCGAGGAGTATTCCTTTGACGAGCGTGCATATCTTGCAATCTTTGGCAGGGCGTGGGCCATCGAAAATCAGGGTCGGCACGACGTAGCGATCGCAGGCTACCGCCGGGTCATCGATCAGCACGACGGCGAAACCGCCGCCCGTGCCCAGTTCCAGATCGGTGAGTGTCTCTACGCCCAGAAGAAGTACGAAGAAGCCGTACGAGAACTGCTCCGCGTTGATCTTGTCTACGACTACCCGCAGTGGAGTGCCGGCGCACTCTTCGAGGCGGGCCGATGCTTCGAGGAACTCGACCGGGAAACCGATGCGCGAGCACAGTTTCAGCAGGTTATCGAGCGTTTCGGCGATTCGCAATGGGCAGAGCTGGCGCACCGCAGACTCAGCAGATATCAGCAATCAACTCAGCAGGGTGGCTAAGCATTTCAGGGAGGCAAGCCGGTGGACATGATGATCAATACTCTTGCGCAGGCCGCGACCGACGCGGACACCGCTTCGATGGCCGTCGGGTCCGTCTGGGATTTCGTCCTCAAGGGCGGCTGGATGATGATCCCCATCGGGATCTGCTCGCTCGTGGTGCTTGCCGTTTCAGTCGAACGGGCCATCACGCTGCGAAAGCAGGATGTTATCCCCGATGACTTCGAACGCGGACTCCTGCCCACACTCGACGGCGGGCTCCGCACCAAACGCGACGCCGAGGCCTACTGCGAAAGGTCAGATACACCGATCTCCCGAATTGTCCTTGCGGGCGTGGAGCGCATCGGCCGCCCAATGGAGACGATTGAGAAGCACATGACCTCGACGGGAGAGCACGAGATATTCCGGCTGCGCCGCCGCTTACGCGCGCTTTCAGTCGTTGCGGCGATCGCTCCGCTGCTCGGGCTCGTGGGCACGATCTTTGGCATGATTAAAGCATTCCAGACCGTGGCCCTCTCGGGTGATGCGCTCGGCAAGACCGAGCTGCTCGCAGAAGGGATCTACGAGGCCATGATCACCACCGCTGCCGGGCTTGTCGTGGCGATCCCCGCGCTCGTGCTGCACCACTGGTTCGCAGCCAAGATCGAAAATCTGACGCGACTCATGGACGCGGTCTGTATCAGCGTCGTCGAAGCGATATCGGGCGCAACAGGACAGAGTGAATTTGAGGATGTAGAAGACGCTCACAGTGAATCAGCGCGAGACACGTACCCGGTGCGTGGCGGGGCGATCGGCTAAGAGAAGGATTGAACCATGCTACTCAAAGCCAAAGCTGCCGATGCTTCGCCGGCGATCGAACTGACGCCCATCATCGACATCGTCTTTCTGCTCCTGATCTTCTTTCTCGTGGCCACGACGTTTCAGCAGTCGGAACGCGAGATTCAGATCGCTCTGCCTGAAGCCGAGAGCGGCGGACCGATCTCGGTCTCACTGCGGGAGCTTGTTGTCAACATCCAGGCCGACGGTGCAGTCGTTGTAGGTGGCCGCACGGTCAGCCTCGACGATCTCCGTACGATCGTCGGAGACGCCATCGAAGCCAACCCAGAGCAGAAAGTGACTGTTCGTGCCGACAAATCATCAACGTATGACCGCGTTGTTGGTGTGCTCGATGTCTGCAAGGCGTCGGGGATCCAGGAGCCGTACTTGGACACGGTGCCCTTGCGATGAAGCACGCACGATCAATCTCAATATCGGCCGCGATTGTTGCGGGGCTGGTGCTCGTCGGTTCGGCGATCTGGCTGACGACACCTCAGTCGGAGCCGTTCTACACAGACGCGGCCACGATCCGTGCGTCGCAGGACATCGCCCGGCTGCGTGACGTGCTCTGGCAGCCGCCCGAGCAACTCGGCGCTCCGCTGAACACGCAGGAATCCGACGAGTACGAGCCAACGCTCAGCCCCGATGGGCTGACGATGATCTTTGTGCGCGGCAAGCCGGGCGGCGGGGCGGACCTGTACCAATCTGTGCGCACACCGCGAGGCTGGACAGAACCCGAAGCGATAGAGGATCTGAACACCGAAGCCGACGAACTCGGACCGGCATACACGCACGACGGCAACGGGCTGTATTACTACTCGGACCGCGCAGGCTCACTCGGCGGATACGACATCTGGTTCACTCCACGCACCGAGTTGGGCTGGGGTGAGCCCGAGCATCTCGGTCCGAATGTCAACAGCCCCTACAACGATTACGGCCCGTCAACAACACCGGACGGCAAACAACTCTACTTTGCGTCGAATCGCCCGCGCCAGGGCGAGCAACTTACCGACACCCCGCCCGCATCGTGGCCCGCGACCATCCGTGAATCATTCCAGAACAGGCCGTACGACATCTACGCTGCGCCGGTCGGCGATCGTGGTATCGGCGAGTCTTCGTTTGTGCCAGAATTGTCCAGCGCATTCAGTGAGGGCGCACCGGCGGTCAGCCCGTCGGGCGATTTCATCTACTTCGCGTCCGATCGTCCCGGCGGCGAGGGCGGTTTCGATCTGTACCGCTCACGCATGGTGGGGGATGAATACTTCGCCATTGAGCACCTCGGAGATGGTGTCAACACCGATGCCAACGAGCTCGACCCCACGCTCGGCATGGGCGGCTTTGGTCTTGTATTCAGCTCCGATCGCGACACCGGCCTCGGCCGCGCGTACGACCTCTACCGCACCGAATCCCGAGAAGTCTACCGCGCCGTCGATACATTGGCTGCCCGTATGACCTGGGGCGAGCTGCTCAGAATAGTGCTGCCGTGGTTACTGCTCTTGGCACTCCTGCTTGCGCTCCTGGCGCTGCTGCGCAAGCTGGCAACCGATGAACGCTGGAAAGCTCGCTGGCGCAAACTCGGGCTCATGGCCAAGTGCCTTCTCGTTTCGGGACTTGTGCACATGCTGATACTCATGCTGCTCACGCTCTGGCAGGTCAGCACGAACATCGATGGATTGCTCGGTTCGCCCGGCGGCTCGAAGGTCACGCTCGTCTCGAGCGCTGTCGGTGGGGGCATCGAATCCCAGGTTCTTGCGCAGGTCATGCCCACAGAAGCAAGCCGGCCCGTCGATCTCTCGTACTCGGAAACACTCGACCACACGATGAGTCCGGTTGAAATCGTGCCGGCCGGTATCGAAGCGCCCACGCCGGTTGCGGTGCAGGACACGCTTGCTCAGCAGCGCATCGAGCTCACAAGCTCCGCTCCGCGGGTCACAACGACGCAGGTATCCTCACAGAATGCAATGGACCCCGTTGCAGAAGCGATCGGTTACGAGTCGATCGTACTCGCCTTGCCACAACACGAGGCGCGTGAACGTGTCGAAGAGTCGGCGATCAGTGGAGCAAGCCCCGCAGTGCCCACTATCGAGGCGACTCCATTGCCAATCGCTGAACTTCCAAGCTCGAGCGCAGCCGCTCCATCCTTTGATGCGATCCAGCCAATGGGCATTGAAGATGCACTCGACGCCGAAACCGTCGAAGTCGCTGCAACGTCACGAAATGCACCGAGTGCAGTTATTGATGTTGTGCGCGAGCATGAGCCATCGTTGAGCGATTCCCAGCCAGATGTCGCAATGCCAGACTTGGTTGAACGGGCTGAAAGTAGCGGAGTGCAGCCCTCACAAGTTGGGTCAGCCGATGCGATAGAGAGCTTTGCAGATGCCGGTGGAACGCCAGAGATGGTTTTGCCCGCAATGTCATCAACTGAATCAGTCATCGATCTCAAACGTATCGGTAGCATCGATATCCCCGAGGAATCGTTCGCCGAGACGATGATCGATCGGCCAGACCGCTTCGTCGGCACGGACGCCACGCAACTTACTCTTGATGATCCCGGACTTTTCGAGTTGGACATCGCACTACCCGAGGGCGTGACCCTTCCCGAGCAGGTTGCGCTGCCCAGGTATTTCTCCGGCGTCGTGCTCGATGCCGAAACAGGTCAGCCGATTACCGAGGCGTTGGTTCGCATCGATTCCGATCAGGGCGACCTGATCCAGGAACGCACAGCCGACGACGGCACATTCGCATTCGAGCCGAAGTTCGAGGCGGAGTTTGTTGCCGTCACAACGTCCAAAACTGGTTACAACCCATCTGCTATGAACCTGCCCATCGAGGATCTCGAACGGGGCGTCGTGCGCGAAATCCGTCTCGAGCCGGTCCGCGACACGGTTATTGCGCTCGAAGAAGATCCCGAGGTGCACCATCTGGGTGATAACGACTTCGGCGGACGCATCAACAGCCAGTTCCAGAAGGAGAGCGAGGGCACCGTCCTCAGTGCCCAATTCCAACTGACTCAGAACCAGCATCGCGCACTGGGCGAACGAGCGGCTGTGACCTTGCTGGCCAAGGGTGTGCAAGCAAACAACATCGTCAGAATCAACGGCAACGACCTGCCTAGGCGACTGAGCCGTTCGCCATCTGACGGCAGTTTCGGCGAGATCGGGCTGATGTTCGATGCGTCTTGGTTGCGTGAGGGCGTGAACGTTCTCGAAATCGAGAGCCAGATCAGTTCGGGATCCGACCACGACGACTTCGAGATCGTCAACATCCAGATCCTGCTCGCTCCGCCCGAGCAGCCTGAAAGATCAGAACGGCGCCGTACCCAAGGGACTCTATAACTCGATCTGATGGTCCGCATATCCAGATCGAGATGGGTAGATTCCATGAAACCCGGTCCGGGGTGTGTGAATTCACACCTGTCGGCTGAAGTTCCTTGCTGCCAGACCGATATCCACCAAGGCCGAAACACTTCAGGCCAGGGTGGGTTATGCGCATGCCGACGGTGAAGAAACTCAGTTCAGGAGCACGGAAGAAGGTGCTCGAGCGCCAGGCGCCGGGTGCCCCAGCGGGGCTTCTTGCGCTGGCGAGTGTCTCGGCTCTGCCCACGCTTCTCTACTTTGGTTACAGCTACTGGCGCTACAACTCTCTGGATCAGATCGAGAACGCAGTCTACCCAATTCTCTTTGTGCCGATGGTGCTCGGATATCTTCTGTACCGCTCGCAACGTCGCACGCTGAGTCAGATCGCGTCCGTCTCAGAAGCCGTCGAAGTGGCCGCAACAGGCGAGGCAGCCCCGATGGAACTGGTCGTCGCCGAGCACGATGCGGGACCATCTCGGGCATGGAACACGCTCGTTAAAACGTATCTGACCGAAGTTGTCGCCGAGTCCGCCATGCCGCTGGGCAACGCGGGAGAATCGGGGGCGTACGCAAAATCCGTCATGGATTCGCTGATGCAGGCCGTCTGCGGCGTCGACCGCTCGGGCCGCATTGTTGTCGCCAACACCGCAGCCGGTACGTTCTTTCAACGCGATGCCGATGCGCTCCACGGCGTTCAGCTCGCCTCCATGCTCGGCGAGCAGGCCCTGCCGGTCTTTGAAGACGTCATGCAGGGACGTGTTCAAAGACGCAACGGCATCGACCTAGTTCGCTCGGAAGAGGATGACCGCGGCGAGGAGATCCTCCGCCTGACTGTCACACCCACGCGCGAGCGCGAGGGCGTATTTGTTGTGGTGACCGTCGAGGACGTGACCCGGCAGAGGATGGCCGAGAAATCACGTCACGAGTTCCTCGCCCAGGCGACGCACGAGCTCCGCACACCGCTGACAAACATCCGCCTGTACGTCGAAGAAGCAATCGAAGCGGGCGAAGAAGACTCAAACGCAAGAGGCGAAGCGCTCAATGTGATCTCGCACGAGTCACTCAGACTCGAACGACTCGTCTCGGAGCTCCTAGATATCTCTGAACTCGAAGCGGGTGCCCGAGTGATGGACAAGGGCGACGTCCGCGTCGAGCAGCTGATGGAGCAGCTCGAGGCCGATTATGGCGCATTGGCAGAGAGTAAGGGGCTGACACTCGAGTTCGAGCTTCCGCCCAAAATGCCGGTGCTCCAGGGCGATCGCGACAAAATAGCCGGCGCACTGCACAACCTGCTCGGCAACGCCATCAAGTACACACCCGAAGGCGGCAAAGTCACAGTGCGCGTCGATGACGAGGAAGGCGTGCTCCGCTTCGCGTTCATTGATACAGGCATCGGGATCGGACCGGAAGAACAAGAACGGGTCTGCGATAAGTTCTTCCGCTCAGAAGACGACCGAGTCAGCGCCATCGAGGGCACCGGGCTCGGGCTCGCGTTCTCAAAGCAAGTCGCACAGATGCACGGTGGCGAGCTCACGCTCGATTCCGAACTCAACCACGGCAGCACGTTCACCTTCAGCATGCCCAAGCCCAAGCTGGCGGCATAACGGAGCGGACTATGAACATCGAGACACAGCAACAAGCCGCGGTCACCGTGCTGACACCCCGTGGGCCGCTCCTTGCCAGCGATGCGGACGAGGTGCGTAGCGCCGTCAGCGAGGCGATGTCGGGGAACCTTGGCCGAGTTGTCCTGGACATCTCGAAGGTCCCATACACCGACAGCAAGGGTCTCGAGATGATCCACGACATCGGCACCGAGCTCGTCAGCGCTGGTCGTGTGTTCAAGCTCGCCGGCGCCAACGAGACCATGCGGGAAGTTCTTGCACTGACAGAGGTGGGGGCGCTCTGCGAGCAGTTCGATGACGTGACGACCGCGGTACGGAGCTTTGCGTGAGTCTGAAAAGGCGGACAAAGCGGGTCGGCGAGACGCTCGTCGAAGACGGTGCGATCAGCGAGGAGCAGCTGCAGCGTGCGCTCATCGAACAGGCTCGTACCGGCGAGAAACTCGGTGCGCTGCTTGTGGATCAGGGCATCGTATCGGGACAAACACTCGTCCACTCGCTCGCCAAATGCCTCGGTGTCCGCGGCTGCCACCTCCGTCACGGCCTGATCGACCCCACGCTCATCTCCGAGATCGGCGAAGACGAGTGCGAAAAATCGCTCGTTATCCCGATGTTCAAGATCGGCAATATGCTCACCGTTGCGATGGCAGAGCCGCAAAGTCTTCCGACGATCGACAGACTCCGCCGCTCGACTGGGTGTGAAATTCGCCCAATCTTGGCTCTCGAGAACAACATCCTCGAATACGTCCGCAAGTACAAGGGCGGCAACGTCGACGTCGACGAATTCCTGATGTCGCTGGGCGACCAGGACCTCGAGGTCGTCGAGCGCGAATCGATCGATGAAGGCCCCGAGACCGATCTCGACAAGATGGTCGCCGGCAGCCCAATCGTGAACCTTGTCAACATCGCGATCTTGACAGCGGTCAAAGACGGCGCCAGCGATATCCACATTGAGCCGGACCGCCGCGGCACGCGCATCCGCTACAGAATCGACGGCGTACTCCGCGATCTCATGAACCCGCCGCCGGGAATGCACGCCGCGATCGTGAGCCGACTCAAAGTCATCGGGAAGATGGACATCGCCGTCAAGAGACTGCCCCAGGAAGGCCGCGTGCGCATCGTGGCCGAGGGACGCGAGATCGATCTGCGTGTCTCGAGCATGCCCACACTCTTGGGCGAAAAGCTCGTGGCGCGAGTGCTGGATAAGTCCAACCTTCGAGTCCGCCTTGAGGATCTCGGATTCCGTCCCGACGCGATGGCGACATTCCGGGCTTTGCTCGATCGCCCTCACGGGCTGATGCTCGTCACGGGCCCGACGGGCTCGGGCAAAACGACGACGCTCTATTCCGCGCTCGATCAGCTCCGCACGCCCGAACGTAACATCGTGACGGTCGAAGACCCGGTCGAGTACCAGGTCAGTCTCGTCAACCAGATCCAGGTCAACGAGCAAATCGGTCTCAGCTTTGCGCGCGCCCTACGAAGCATCCTTCGGCAGGACCCAGATGTCATCATGATCGGCGAGATCCGAGACGAAGACACCGCGCGAGTTGCGGTCCAGGCATCGCTGACAGGCCACCTGGTGCTGGCAACGCTGCACACAAACGATGCGCCCGGAGCCGTCGCGCGGCTGATGGACATGGGCATCGAATCCTATCTCCTCTCGGGTGCGATCATTGGCTCGATCGCTCAGCGGCTGCTCCGAAAGATCTGCCCGCACTGCGTGTCAAAGTACTACCCGAGCGAGCAGGCGATTCACGACGCCGGCCTCCCTCGCGATTCCAAAAAAGCATTCCGCAAGGGCGCCGGCTGCCAGCAGTGCCACGACTCGGGGTTCCTCGGTCGGGTCGGTGTGTACGAACTGATGGCGGTGAACCCCGAGATCCGCAAGCTCGTGCACGCAGGCGCACCGTCGCATGAACTGCGTCTTAAACTGCGCGAGCTCGGTGTGCCCACCCTTCGTGAAGAAGCCGTCCGACTGGCAACTGACGGGTTCACTAGCCTCGAAGAGGCGCTGCGAGTCACGCATGTCGACGGCGACGAAGCAGATGACACCGCGGCCGAGGTGCCCGCAAAGACACTCGGGGTGGCGGCATGAACTACAGATACAGCGCATACACAAAGGACGGCTCAAAGAAGCAGGGCATGATCGAAGCAGATTCGCCCGAGCAAGCCAAATCGCTCGTACAGGCAGAAGGGCTTTACGTCAGCGAACTCACCGATGCTGGATCCAGTAGCGGCGGCAAGCAGAAAGCCGGAAGAAGGATCTTCGGCGCCAGTTCACTCAAGAACGTCACGAGTTTCACTCGACAGATGTCCGTACTGATCAGCAGCGGCACGCCGATTGTTCAGTCGCTCGAAGCCGTCGAACGCCAGACAATCGATCCGCGGTGGCGATCGGTGCTTCAGAGTCTCCGCGAGCGCGTCGAGGAGGGCAATCAGCTCTCAGACGCGATGGCTTTGTACCCGACCGTCTTCGATGACGTGTACCGTGCGATGATCGCCGCCGGCGAGTCGGGCGGCGACTTCGACAAGATCCTGGCGCGTCTCTCCAAGCTGGCCCGGCAAGAAATGTCAGTCCGAAACAGCATTACCGGCGCGATGGTCTACCCGGCGCTCCTGCTCACTGTGGCCGGCGGCGTGCTGCTCCTTTTGGCATTCACGGTTCTCCCGAGATTCCGCGAACTCTTTGAAACACTCAACACACCGATCCCAGCTTCGACAGCATTCATCATGTCGGCCGCCGAATTCATGAAGGCCTACTGGTGGGCCGTGCTCGGAGGCCTGATCGGTGCAGCATTCGGACTCTCCGCCTGGCTGCGTACGCCCAGTGGCATGCTCAAACTCCACACGTTGCACGTGAATGTCCCCATGTTTGGCCGCATCATCCGAGCGTTCAAAACTGCCAAGATCGCAAGAGTGATGGGTGTGCTCCTCGAAGCCAAGGTGCCGCTGCTCGAGTCACTGGAGATCGCCCGAACCAGCGCCGGAAATCTCCTCTACGAGTCGCTGATCGAGAACGCCCAGCAGCGCGTCGAGCGCGGAGAGTCGATGAGTGACGCCTTCAGCGGCTCAAATCTCGTCACGCCCGCCGTCTGCGAGGCGATCCGTAACGGCGAGCAGACCGGACGTGTCGGTGAGGTACTCATGAATCTGGCCGACATCATGGACGAGGACAACGACCTGGTCGTGCGTTCACTGACGAGCATCCTGGAGCCTCTGATTCTCTCAGTGCTAGGCGTGGTCGTTGGCATCATCGCGCTCAGCCTCTTCCTGCCGCTGTTCGATCTCACTGCATCTACGGGAGCGGGTTGAATGCTGAAGAACCGAACGAGCATTGGTGTGGATATCGGCGTTCGGACGCTGCGAGCGGTGGCACTCTCACACGAGGGCAACGCGTTCCGACTCCGCGCGATGGTCGAGACCGTCCGGACACCCAATCATCCTGTCCCGACGCGCCAGGATGTCGAACGCCTCCTGCATGCGCTTGAACGCCAAGGCATCGACGCGCGCCGAATCTCAGTGGCCGTACCGCCGGATCGGCTCGCAAGCGCAATCGTCGAGCTGCCACCACGCTCTTCAGGAGCGCCGATCGAAACACTCGCTCAGGCAGAACTCACCAAGGGAGCGCCGGGCGGACTAGAAGTGTTCATCTGGGATCTTCCGCCCGGACGCCGCGCCCGCGCGAGCGAGTATTTCGCGATCGGTCTGCAACACGAGGCCGCCAACGAACTGCTCTTGCCATTTACCCAGTGCGGCCTGGATGTAGACCACCTCGAACCCGAAGCGACTGCTCTGCAGCGAATCACAGGCCAGAACAACCGCGTGGTGTTCATGGCCGGTGCGCGGAATATCGGGATCTATGCATTCGACACATCATCGACGCTCTTCATGCGCACGATCGAACTCGCTGGCGAATCGGTCGAATCCGACCGGGTGCATACGAGCCTCGTGGGCACCATTGATTATCTGGCCGAGCGATTCCCGATGCTCGAAGAAGCATCGGTGATTGTCCTCGGTGAGCCTAAGGCGTCTGATCGTCTGTCGGCTTCACTCCTCCTCGAGTATGAAACCACGGTTGTACGCGAACTACGTGTTGATATCCGCTCGACCGGTTGGCTCGCGGATTTCGACTTAGACACGCGATGGGCGACAGCGATCGGTCTCGCAGCCGGGCAATCGAGTCTGGAGGTCGCGGCATGAAACAGCCCAACCTGCTCCCAGAATCAATCAAGGTAAAGGCTCTCGAGCGTCGGCGCCTTGTGCTTTGGCTCAAAGGCGTCGCAGTGATCGCTGTCTTCGGTGTTGTCGGCTGCGTGGTCGCCGGTGCGTACCTCGGCGATCTCGATTCACCGGTCCGCGAGGAGCTCGACACCGTCCGGTCCGTCATCAATAAGCTCGAAGCCTCTGAGGTCTCTGCATGGGCGCGTATCGAAACGGTGACGCACGAACTCGGCGTGGTCGAAGACATCGCGGGCCAGCCGAACTGGAGTGTCCTGCTCGAGATCCTCGCCGCCGGCCTGAACGAAGGTGCGTATCTCGAGCAGATTAATACGACACTGGTACTCCAGGAGAACATCAAAATATCACCACCCTCCAAAGCAGCCTCTGGTCCGTACCGCGTCCGAGTGACGGGAACTTCTCTGGTTCAGGGCGATGCCACGCGTTACGCACTCTACCTCGAGCAGTGCCAACTCTTCGACTCTGTTCGATTGGTGGGAACACTGCCAAGGCCCGACGTCGCTAAAGACGCCGTGGGCTTCGAGATTCTGTGTGTGATCGGGAAGATTGAGGAGAAGTCATGAAGAGCTTCAAATCGATCGATGGCATCGGCGTGGCGATGATCGGTGCGGTCGTCGGGCTCCTGTACTTGGCGGGCGTCAAGCCGTTGCAGGAAACCTACGCCGATACCGTCAAACTCAAGGCCGAACTCTGGATCGCTAACAGTGACCTGACGGGTCGGCAAATCTCCGAGGGCAAGGCCACATCGACAGCGGCTGAATTGTCAAACCGTCTCGAACAATTAGCCATCCAGCTCTCCAGCATCGAGCAGATGAACACACGCCTTGCAGACTTGACGCATCTGACCGAACAGGCCGGCATGACGATCGAGGCCATCCGCCCGGGCGAACAAGTCAGCGAAGAACGATACCGCGCGGTCCTGATCACACTCATCGGACGCACAGGGTACGAAGGGTCGGTCACGTTCCTGGATGACCTGCGGAAAAAGTTCCCCGATACGGGGCTGCAATCGGTTCAGTTCATCCGAATCGCCGGCGAAGACTCGATCGGGCGGCTTCAGATCGAGATGGTCTGGTATGCGGCTCCTGCCGTTTCGAACGGTTCTGCGGCCGGTGGCACGCGATAAGGCTCACAACTGCCTTGACAGCCCCGTTCTGAATTGCACCTTCTCAGTGTGGCGGGAAACACCAAACCGAATTTGTGGTATCTGCTCATTCTCGGCGCTGCTGGCGCTGGATTAGCCCTCGATACTTTCGTCATCCGGGCAAAGGCTTCGACGGAGCCGGTGCTAGCCGAGGCCGAAAGCACAGAGTCGGCATCTGCTGGCTCCCGGACTCTCCCTTCAAAGGCTAAGCCCCTGGGTGACCAGTTCGATATCGCACATGCGCTGCTCGATGAACCGGCATTCCGCAGACTCGATGGCTTTGCAAAGCCAAAGGCAGAAGTTGCTGAGCAGGTCGAGTCCGCGAAAGAAACCCCGAACGCGGGGTTCGGCTCGCGCCACAGATTAACCGCCGTGCTCAGCCAGCCCAGCGGCGATTTGGCCGTGGTCGATGGCCTCCTGCTGCGCCTCGGCGACACAGTCGAAGGGCTGCGCCTCGTCAAGATCGAGAACGACGGGGCCGTCTTCGAGAGCGAAGGCAAGACTATCCGCCTGCCCCTGGCCCGGCCCGGTCTTGACCGATAACCAATCACTCTCGCTTCATTTGTGGATTCTCTGATCCATACCAATCAAGTCCACACTGAAGCAAGTCGATGCAAGCTGTGTGCTTCAAACAAGGGGGAGTTATCCGATGCTTGCACAATTCCGTACCACCCGCAGGGGTTTCAGTCTTATCGAGCTTGTGATCGTTGTGGTGATCCTCGGGATCATCGGAGCCGTCGCGATTCCTCGCATGAGCCGCGGCGCCGAGGGAGCTTCGGAATCTGCGCTCGTCTCGAATCTCGCAACGCTCCGCGGTGCGATTGAGCTCTATGCCGCCGAGCATGGCAATACATTCCCTTCAGCAGCAACTTTCAATGATGAACTCCTGCTCTACACGAACGCCGCAGGCGGCACAAGCGCCACCAAAACCGGCGCGTTCATCTACGGCCCGTACCTGCGCGCTGTCCCAGCGCTGCCCGTCGGCACCAAGCAGGGCAACGCGGGTGTCGCAGCAGCAGACGCCGCTGGTGTCGGCTGGATCTATGACGAGGACACCGGCACCATCACCGCCAATTGTGCCGACGCCGAAGTCAACGGCACAGGCAAGCAGTGGAACGATTTCTAATCCACGCATAGGACGCCTCAGATGGCGCTCATGACAAGCACAAACATCACGCACGCACCGGCCGGATCAAACCGGCCGCGTGCGTTTACGTTGATCGAGCTGGTTGTCGTCATCTTCATCATGGCGATCATGGCGTCCATCGCGATCCCGCGGTACGCGTCGGCGACAAACCGGTACAGAGTCGATGCAGCCGTCCAGCAGATACTCGCGGATATCAACATGACCGCCGCCGTTGCAAACAGGGCCAGCACTTCGCGCACGATCAGCTTCGATGCCGACAGCGATCTCTACACGCTCGATGGCCAGGCGTCGCCGGCCGATCCCGCCAGCGACTGGGTCATCGAGCTTGGACTTGAACCATTCAGTGTGAATCTCGCCCGCGTCTCATTCGGAGCCGACGAGAGACTCCCGATCTCCGGGCACGGGCTCCTCACCGAGTCCGGCGAACTCACCGTCACCGCGGGCCGTACCGCCCGAAGGCTCATCTTCACGCAGGGCTCGACCTCGGTCACGATCGAAGATCAAACCCTGACCGAACCGACCGACAACAACACCGTGACAGTGGTAAGTACAAGCGGAACGCAAACTGCAAACGTCGGCGGTGCCGCTGCCGCGATGTCGATGTCACCATGAAACGCCGAGGCTTCACACTTATCGAGCTCGTTGTCAGCCTCGGCGTCATGGG
>Ga0209578_10002890_pt1 | contig 13733 bp, 10 predicted proteins | sample tdAd472_FD_187127 | JGI IMG/M metagenome (GOLD analysis project Ga0209578, IMG submission 187127) | Marine sediment microbial communities from the Atlantic coast under amendment with organic carbon and nitrate - tdAd47.2 (SPAdes)... | ecosystem: Environmental > Aquatic > Marine > Coastal >...
AGAACAAATACCGGTTGTAAGGGGGGGATGAATAAAAAAAACAGCATCCCGTAATACGGCGATACCTTCACGGGTTCGCCGTTTTTTTTACATCCATAGCCCGTTTCAAAACGGGAAGCCCTGGGGCATACGCCCCTTAAGACCGCGCATCATGTTCTTCATGCCACCCTTCGACATTTTCTTCATCATCTTCTGCATCTGCATAAACTGCTTCAGCAAGCGGTTAACATCCTGAACCTGTGTTCCGGAACCCGCGGCAATACGCCGCCGCCGTGATCCTTTGATAATATCCGGGAAACGCCGTTCCTGTGCCGTCATGGAACGGATAATCGCCAGCATACGGTGCATATCGCGGTCATTGACCTGGTCACGCACGTTCTGGGGCAACTGACCAACACCGGGCAGTTTATCCATGAGACTGCCAAGACCGCCCATGCCCATCATTTGCTCCAGCTGATCGTGGAAATCCTCCAGGTCGAAGCGTTTGCCCTTGTGCAACTTTCTGGCAAGATTGGCGGCCTTTTCCTTATCAACCTTGCGCTCGGCCTCTTCCACCAGACTAAGCACATCGCCCATACCGAGAATACGTGACGCCACGCGGTCAGGGTGGAAGGGCTCCAGCGCCTCGGTTTTTTCGCCGACACCGAGAAACTTGATCGGTTTGCCCGTAATTGATCGAATCGACAGTGCCGCGCCGCCGCGCGCGTCACCGTCGGTCTTGGTGAGGACGATACCGCTCAGCGGTAACGCATCATTGAAGGCGCGCGCCGTGTTGGCCGCATCCTGGCCGGTCATACTGTCGACCACGAACAGGGTTTCGACGGGATCAATGGCGGCGTGGACACGCTGGATTTCACCCATCATTTCCTCGTCGATATGCAAGCGGCCGGCGGTATCGACAATCAGCACATCCAGGTGCTTTTTGCGCGCATGTTCCAGCGCCGCGGTGGCAATCGCTACCGGATCCTGGTCTGAACGGCTGGGGAAAAAATCTGCACCGATATCAGCTGCCAGCGTCTGCAACTGATCAATCGCTGCCGGACGATAAACGTCACAACTGGCTACCAGAACGGATTTCTTCTTGCGCTCCTTGAGCCAGCGCGCCAGCTTTGCTGTAGACGTCGTTTTTCCTGAGCCCTGCAGACCGGCCATCAATACAACGGCTGGTGGCTGGATATTGAGCTGCAACTCATCACAGGCTTCCCCCATGAGGGACACCAGCTCGTCATTGACGATTCTAACCAGCGCCTGTCCCGGGCTGAGGCTCTGCAGGACTTCCTGCCCAACCGCGCGTTCGCGGACCTTTTCGGTGAATTCCTTGACGACCGGCAAGGCGACATCCGCTTCCAGCAGGGCCATGCGCACTTCGCGCAGGGATTCCCTGATGTTATCTTCGCTCAAACGGCCCTGGCCACGCAGGCGCTTGATCGTCCCGGTCAGTCGATCAGTGAGGTTTTGAAACATTCCACTACTCCGCCACAGAAGCGGCGATTATAGCTTGAAGCGGTCCCCCCCGCACAGGCGATGCACCGGCATTTCATCGATATGGCCGCGGCATTGCTCGAGAATGATGTCTTCGCTGCCGGGTTTCAGATGGGTCAGATACAATCGAGGCCGATGTTGCAGTTTTTTCAGGTCGTCCGCCAGCAATTGCGGGCAGTAGTGATGCGCCTTGGAACTCAGTTCACGATCTTCGTCGGCAAAAGCGCTTTCCACGATCAGCAGGTCCAGATTTTCGTGGCGGTTCAGCGCCTCCCAGAATGCGTCATTGCTGGTGGTATCGCCGCTGAACGCAAAACAACCAACACCGTTCTGTACCCGGTAACCCGCCGCCGGCACGACGTGATTCACGGCGATCATTTCGATCCTGCGGTTGTCAACCCTGATCTGCTGCCCCGGGGTCATGACCTCGAAACGCAACACCGGGTTTTCGACACTCGGCAATTGCGAAAAGTCCGGCCACACGTGCCAGTTGAAAATATGATCCTTCAGAACCTGGATGGTTTCTTGCCGTGCATGCAGAACGACTGGCTCGGTGATTCGCTCAAACACCGAATCGAGCAGCATGGGTATACCGGCAATATGATCAAGGTGGGAGTGAGTCACAAATATATGGCGAACACCGGACATCTCGTCGAGGCTCAACTCGGTAATCCCGGTACCGCCATCGATAAGAATGTCGTTGTCAACCAGCAGAGACGTCGTGCTTAGATCCGCACCGATCCCTCCACTACATCCTAAAACCCTGAGTTTCATAAGTCTCTCTTCGCAGTCTGTTTCCCTGCTCAATGCGAGGATCGTGCCACAGCATTTCACAGAAAAAGTGTTGGTTGCGTCACACTTCCGGGCCGAAAAGGACGGTCAATCGCCCGTCCTGGGGGTAGACTGCCGTAAAATGTCAGCACCGCTGACACAGTCAGGCAGTCCCGCCAACAGCCAGGACTTTCAGCCACAGGCGGCTTATGCCATTATTCTTTAATATGTATCTTTTCGCCTTCGCCATCGCCGCTATTGTTTTATACCTGTTGACCAGTGCTGCGCTCACGGCGCGCCTGGCCGGTGCTGAATCGGGTCTGCGCATGAGCCGCGCCACTGTACTGGTGCTGGGTTTCAGCGCGGTGCTCCTGCACGCTGCTGCTCTCTACCCCGATCTGATGACAGGAAACGGGCTGAATCTGGGCTTTTTTAATGCGGCATCGTTGATCGCCCTGCTGACTGTCGTCGTACTGCTTCTGGCCGCCCTCAAACAACCGGTTGAAAACCTGGGCATACCGGTGCTCCCGATCGCCGCCGCCACGGTCGCCCTTGCCAGCTGGAACCCGGGGCAAAAGACAACGATTACAGCGGGGACGTGGCAACTCCAGCTGCATATCCTTTTCTCGGTGCTGGCTTATAGCCTGTTTGCGCTGGCCGCCGTGCAGGCTGTGTTGCTGGCGATTCAGGACCAGCATTTGCGCAACCGCCACCCTGGCGGGTTTATTCGTGCCCTGCCCCCGCTGGAGATCATGGAACAACTGCTGTTCCAGATGATCGGCACCGGCTTCGTGCTGTTAAGTGCCGGCCTGTTGACAGGGATCGTGTTTCTGGAGGATGTCTTTGCCCAGCACCTGGTGCATAAAACCTTTCTGTCCATTGCGGCCTGGGGCATCTTTGGCATACTGCTGTGGGGACGCTGGAGATTCGGCTGGCGTGGTCGCAAAGCCATTCGCTGGACCCTGAGTGGATTCGGACTCCTGATACTGGCTTATTTTGGCAGCAAACTGGTCCTGGAGATAATCCTTGACAGGGCCGCCTGACAAAGCCGCGCTTAAGGTCTTTACTTGATTCATCTCTGCTGGCAACCAGGTTAGACCGCTTTGGACGACATCCCGCTTGGCGCGCTGTTTGGCGCACTGTTTTTTTTAATCATACTCTCCGCGTTTTTTTCCGGCTCCGAGACCGGACTGATGACGCTCAACCGCTATCGTCTGCGCCATCTGGTACGCGCAAGGCACAAGGGCGCCACACGCGCACAGAAACTTCTCGAGCGTCCCGATCGTCTGATTGGACTCATCCTGCTCGGCAACAATTTCGTCAACATTCTGGCGTCCTCGCTAACCACTGTGATTGCATTGCGACTGGGTGGAGAAACCGGCATCGCCATCGGGGCCGGACTGCTGACTCTGGTTATCCTGATATTCGCGGAAGTCACGCCTAAAACACTCGCCGCCCTGCACCCGGAACGTGTTGCCTTTCCTGCCGCCTTTGTCTACGGCCCGCTGCTTTGGCTGCTCTACCCACTGGTCTGGATCGTTAACAGTATCGCCAACGCCCTGCTAAAACTGTTTCGAATTCGCCGGGAGGACAGCTCAACAGATGCTCTCAGCCAGGAAGAGCTGCGCACCGTCGTCCTCGAAGCCGGTGCCATGATTCCAAAACGACATCAGGATATGCTGCTCAATATCATTGACCTCGAAAAAGTGACCGTGGAAGACATCATGGTGCCGCGCAAGGAAATAACCGGCATCAATCTGGAAGACGAATGGGAGACCATCGTTCGTCAGATCACCAACAGCCAGTACACCCGTTTACCCGTGTTCCGGGACAACCTCGACCACGTGATCGGCTTTATCCACCTGCGCAAGATATTACCGCTGTTGAAGCAAGACAAACTGGACGAGGAAATGCTGCAGAGCCTGATCAGGGAACCGCTATGCATACCCGAAAACACGCCGCTCAATCGTCAATTGCTGAATTTCCAGCGTGAGCGTAGACGCATCGGACTCGTCGTTGACGAATACGGCGATATTCAAGGCCTGGCCACCCTGGAAGATATTCTCGAAGAAGTGGTTGGTGAGTTCACAACAGACCCGTCTGCCAGTATCAGCGATTACACAGCCGAGAAAAACGGTAGCTTCCTGGTGAGCGGTACTGTGAGTGTACGTGACCTGAATCGCGACCTGAATATGGAATTACCCATAGATGGACCGAAAACGCTCAACGGCATGGTTCTGGAGTATCTGGAAGACATCCCCCAACCCGGCACCAGCCTGTTGTTATCCGGATATCCTGTCGACATCGTGCAAACAAAAGGCAACCTGATTAAAACATTGCGCGTACACATCAATCAGCGACGACCCAGCCACCCAACATAATGACCGATTAAATCAGTAAGACACCACAGCAATGGCGATAAAAACGGATACCGGCAGCGGCTGGCAAGTTACGCAGGCCTGTTAACACCAGGGATTTTGAGTCACGCCATACGGCGTGCCGGAGTCTTTTACGCAAACTGTGATCCCCCTCTGAGCCAGGTCTTAGAATACCGCCCGCCACCCACTGGGGCGCACCACCGCACAGACTCCATCTGACTGATATTAATGAAAATTTAATAATCCATCTGATTATCTCCAGCGAACCGGCGTTCACTTTGACTGAATCCGTCACAGATTGAGTCAAAGTGGCCGCTGTTTATAGTCAGGAATACGAATATGCCAAAGGGGGCATTCATGGCGAAACTGACGTTGTCGTTCAAAGACCGCAAACTAAAGGTTTTTGCATTGCAATCCGGGGATTGCCTTATAGGGCGCGAGTCTGACTGTGCCATTCCGATCGACAGCCTTGCCATCGAGCCCCATCACGCCCGTGTTCGGCCGGTCGGCGAAGGATTTATTGTTGAACCGCTGGGTGACACAACCCGGGTGCTGATCAATGAGCAGACCATTACCGAAGCACATCCATTGAAGGAAGGCGACCAAATTCAAATCGGTAAGCACACGCTGCGCTTTTCCGAAGAAAGTGACGCCATCGGCCAGAGTTCTGTCGTCACAAAAATACCAACTGTTGGCTGGATACAGATCCAGAGTGGCAGCCATCTGGGCCGGACCATCCGTCTTAATAAAGCGTTCACCCGTATCGGCAAACCGGACGTGGATTTATCCGTCATTGCCCACCGGGACCAAGGCTACTACCTCTCGCACCTGCACGGCGATAACACACCACAAATTAATCATCAGGATATTGGAGAAGAAAGTTATCAGCTGCAAAATGAGGATCAAATCACGGTTGGGGAACTTAAACTTCAGTTTTTTACCGATGCGATTGCTGTCCAGAACTCTGAAGTAGCGGTACCCGAACAGGAGCAGGAACAGCAGCGGCAGTTCAGCCGGGTTCCTTTTGACGTACCTGTGACACTGCAAACAGAACAGCAGTCATGGGAAACCGACCTGATCGATATTTCGTTGCATGGCGCGCTGATAAAGTCACCCCGGACTTTCGAAGCCGACCAGGAACAGCTGTATCAGCTGGCCATTCATCTTGAAGGTGGCCTGGACATCTGTATGGATGTTCTGATAGCCCATCAAGAAAATGAAGGGTTGGGATTGCACTGCAAAAACATCGACGTCGACAGCATCACCCATCTGCGCCGATTGATTGAATTAAACCTGGGTAATCCGGAGCTTCTGGAACGGGAACTGTCAGCACTCGGCTAAAACCAATCCAGGACCTCTGAATAGCGAGAGACGGCATGGATATCCAAACCATCCACACCAGACTTGGGTGCATTGGCGGATGGTATCAGGGCACGCTTGAAGCCCAACTTGGCAGCTTCACGCAGGCGGTCCTGTCCATTCGGGACCGGTCTTATTTCCCCCGCAAGCCCCACTTCACCAAATACAATCAGGTCATTGGGTAAGGTACGGTCGCGAAAACTCGAAAGCACCGCCAGCAACACCGGCAAATCAGCAGCTGTTTCGCTCACTCTCACACCACCCACCACATTGACAAAAACATCCTGATCACTCATCAGCACCCCTCCATGGCGGTGTTGCACCGCCAGCAGCATGGCCAGGCGGTTCTGCTCCAGTCCCAGTGTAACGCGGCGTGGATTGGATAACTGGCTGTCGTCAACCAGCGCCTGGACTTCGACCAGTAACGGACGGGTACCTTCCATGGTCACCATAATGACACTGCCGGCAACAGGCTGCTCGTGGCGCGACAGAAAAATTGACGAAGGATTGCGGACTTCCTTGAGCCCCCTGTCGGTCATAGCGAACACACCGAGTTCATTGACAGCGCCAAAGCGGTTCTTGACAGCCCTGATAATGCGATATCGGCCGCCCGAATCCCCTTCAAAGTACAAAACAGTATCCACCATGTGTTCCAGTACCCGAGGCCCAGCCAGCGTACCCTCCTTGGTCACGTGACCAACCAGGAACAATGCAACACCGGTCTGCTTAGCAAACCGTACCAGTTGCGCAGCACTCTCCCGCACCTGACCGACCGAACCGGGTGCAGACTGCAGAATTTCAGTGTACAAAGTCTGAATAGAATCGATCACCATTACCTGCGGCACTTCGCTGCGCGCATGGTCGAGAATACGATCTACCTGTGTTTCTGCCAGTATGCGGACAGCGTCCGCTTTAATCCCCAGGCGCCTCGAACGAAGTGAAACCTGCTCAGGGGACTCCTCACCCGTCACATACAGCACCTTTAACTGATCTGAAAAGGTGGCCAGGGCTTGCAGCAATAATGTCGACTTTCCAATACCCGGGTCACCACCAATCAACACTACTGAACCTGCAACAAGACCACCGCCCAATACCCGGTCAAGTTCTTCCATTCCGAGGGGCATTCGGGCTTCCTGTCCGGACTGTACATCGGAGAGATTCTGCACTAACGGCTGGTTGTCACCGGAATAACCGGCGAATCGGGACGCCTTGCCAGTGACCGAGGCGACCGACACGGTTTCGGCCAGGCTGTTCCAAGCCCCACAATCGCCGCACTGCCCCGCCCACTTCGGACTTTGGGCACCACACTCTGTACATTGATAGAGGACTTTGGATCTAGCCATTTAATAATTACTCTCACGCCAAAACGGAAACCGGATTCAATTAATATTACAGGACATCTGGTAAAGTAAAACACCAGTCTACCACCGGAAGCATACTGCCACTGGTACATCTCTAGCTGCAGGAACATGCAACGAAATACGGCCATTGCAGCAAAAATGCCTGTGTACTTCCGTGGCTGATTCTGGCACGCTAGCTATTGACCGCACCTGGGGGGAGGCCTTTGCATGAATGGACTCGTAGTCCGTGTAATTGCAACACAGGAGCACGCGCATTGAATACCTATGATGACTTGTTAGAGCGCCGCCTGCGCCATCTCAACATAACATTGGATCAAGCCAATCGCGCTGTCTGGATAGAGTTCAAATACGCTACCGATCGCCCCTGTTTCTCACCAGTACTCCTGAAGGATCTGCAGGCAGTTCAGCATACAATCCGGCAAACCGCCCAGGCAGGATACCAGCAGAAACTGCCGGACAGGCTCCTGTTTCAGGTTTCGGCATCGTCTGATACGCGCGCCTTTAGCCTGGGCGGCGACCTCAATTATTTCATTGAGTTGATAGAGGCTGGTGACCGGGAGAGTTTACTGGGATACGCAAAAACATGCATCGATATTCAGTTTTCCTCAGTAACGCACTACGATATCCCCTTTACGACCATTTCACTGGTGCAGGGCGAGGCATTGGGCGGCGGATTTGAAGCCGCATTGTCGAATAACGTACTGGTAGCCGAAGAGTCCGCACGTTTCGGTTTCCCCGAAATCACTTTTGGCATGTTTCCAGGGATGGGCGCGATTTCTCTATTAACCCGCAAAATTTCGCCGGCGATGGCACGCCGGATGATCATGGATCGCAGGGTACATACAGCCAAGGAACTTTATGACTTGGGGGTGGTTGATGTTCTGGCTCCTGATGGAGAAGGTCGAGAAGCCGTTCTTAACTACATGCAACGCCATAGTGCAATAGCACCTGGTTTACACGGCTTCCAGGCAGCGGTCGACCGTGCCATGCCTATCTCGTATGAAGAACTGTATGACATCGTCGAGCACTGGGTCGACGCAGCACTGCAACTTAGCGACAAGAATCGGCGTCTCATGTCCTATTTTGCGCGGGCACAGGAACAGCGGCAAACAAAACCTCCTATACAAGATAGGCGACATAAAGGAACTCATGCTTCTTAAGCCAAACGCACTTAACCAAATTTACGGCTGAGTTTCAGTTTATCCCGCAGAACCTGAAGTGCAGTATCAGTGGCTTGTTGGATAGTCTGTATTTGACCGATGCCATTTCGCTGGAACGCTTCCTGATCCATGACTTGTGCCTCGGTCGTAAGCTCGCTCAGCCGATGAAACCCCAGATACATAGCCGCCCCTTTCAGGGCGTGGGCGGAATCCCTGAATGCCAACCAATCTCGACTGGCCACAGCAATCTCAAGCCCCCTGATATCCCGTTTAGCATCGTTTTCAAAATTGACAATAATGTCCTGCATGAAATTGCTGTCATCACCGGCCAGCAGTTTGAGTTTTTCCAGTTCCTCATCGTCAACAACCGATAGAATGCCGGGTTCCTTTACCTGGTTGTCTACAACAGCGCGCTCCTGCTCAACTTCCTGACCAGCACTTATGATGCGATCAAATGCTTCCTGCAGTTTGACGAGTGATACAGGTTTGGTCAGGAAATATTGGATGCCAGCGCTCATGCAGGTATCCCTGGACTCTGCCGTCGCATCTGCGGTCAAAATGACAATCTGGGTCGGCGGTTGCCCGCCATGCGCCATGGTGTAGGTCGTAAATACATCGATACCGCTCATATCAGGCATATTCTTGTCGACAATCGCGACATCATACTGGTTGCTTTCCAGCGCCACTAACACTGCCTCCCCACCCCTGACAGACGTACACTGGTAACCCATCTTTTTCAACATGCGCTGCAGTACCAGACGATTAATCGCGTTATCATCACCGATAAGCACGTTAAGAGGTTTAAACAGACGATGTTCCTTAACCTGTTGACGGACAACATGGATGACGTCATCTTCAGTACTGTGTCTGGAATAACAGGCATGCAGCGTATTGATCAACACCTTCTTGTCTACAGGCCTGTCAAGGGTAAACAGGTGGTCATGTTCCCTGTGGGATAATGCAGGCGGGCACTTTTCGGCACCAATTAGTATCATTGGCACTGAAGCAGCTGGATGACCACCGTCCAGCGGGGAAAGCAGGCGTGCCAGCTCGTCGTTGCAGGGAATACCGTCAATGATCAATGCATCAGTTATATGCGATCGGGTTCCGCTGGCAGTGACTAAACGCCCAGCTGCCTTCACTGTTTTTGCAGCCTGAAATGGTATCCCACAATCCTGCAACATCGTCGCAACGCTGTTATCCGAAGCGCTTTCAGACTGCAGATAAATAACATTGCAATTACCAGTCCATGATGCCCGCCCGGCATCCATGGGCCGAGCCGTGCTGCTCTCAAATGGGATATCAAACCAGAAGGTAGTGCCCAGGTCGGGAGTACTCTGGATACCGATTTCACCACCCATCCGTTCTACCAGATGTTTACAGATGGTAGTTCCGAGCCCGGTTCCACCGTGACTCCTCGCCACACTGTTATCAGCCTGGGTAAAAGGCTCGAATATCTTGTCCAGGCGGTCGGCGGGAATACCGCCACCGGTATCCGCCACCTCGAATCGCAAAGTCACGCGATTGTCTTCCTGGCCACGCGGACAGACACGCAATGAAACAAAACCGTGGTCGGTAAACTTGACGGCATTACCCACCAGATTAATGATGATCTGGCGAAGTTTATGGGGATCTCCGTAGAGCAGGAACGGAGTTTTAGGGTCTATCGTTTTCTGTAGCTGAATCTGTTTGTCTTTCACCTGTGGATCGAAAATCCGTAGCGTAGTATTGATCAGCGCATACAAATCGAATTCAAGCCGCTCCAACTCAAGCTGCCCTGCCTCAATTTTAGACAGATCCAGAATTTCGTCGATTTGATGCGCCAGGGTTTTGCCAGAAGCGTAGATTGTTTCTACGTACTCCCTGTGCTCCGGATCAAGTGGACTCGTTCGCAACAGATCGGTCATGCCGAGAATTCCATTCAGTGGCGTACGTATTTCGTGTGACATACGTGACAGGAAATCACTTTTAGCTCGGCTGGCGGCATCGGCCTGGGCTCTGGCCTCATTGAGGCGCCGGATTAAAATAGCCGAATAGGACGGGATCACCAGCAAAGTAACGCCTAGCCCGATAGCAAGCAGCAACTGTTCTTTCCAATACGGCACAAGAAAAATTACCGCACTAAACCCTAGCAGTGAGGTAGCACCGGACAGATAGAGGAACTTTTCGCCATAACGGAAACCGTTTCCCAGTGTGACCCACAGGAAAAGTCCGTACCATAGCCCCCCCTTCGGGCCAGTGAGATATAAAACAAGAGTTGTGATGCCAACATCCCCCATTATGCCGATAATGCGTCGCAGGACCGACGGCTCTGGCCACATCAGAGTAACTGCCAGGAACAGGACTGAGTAAGCCAGACAAGCTGACGAGATCTGCATTACAGAAGTCCACGACGCCACATCATCTTTTGATGCTGACCAGCTGATAAGAAGATAAATAAAGCTGATAAAAATAATCGCGGTTCGCAGTACTGCCTGTTCCTGCTCGGGCTCGCCACGCCATCCTCCCGCCCGAAAAAAACGGGCGATCCGCGAGAATGGGGGTTGGATACCCTTTACGCTTTCTTGTCGCTCGACAGGTATCGTCAAGATTTTGTTCCTAGAGTAAAAAGTCAGCCTTCCTTGTCGTAACTAGCGGTAGCGACAACTTGGCGATCATGCTTTAATTATTATTTCATGTCTGGTGCAGATAGATATAATTCATGATAAATGACGTGGTTTTTGAAGCCATCGCTCGGGAACAGAAATGTTCTCCTGAGGACCTCACGCTGGAAACACGCCTGGAAGATCTGGGTATCGATTCGCTGAGAGCAATTACCATCGTTTACCAACTGGAAGAACAGCTCGAGATCGAGATCCCTAACGAACTTATCGAAACGATAGTGACGGTAGGGGATATCGTTACCAACATCGATCAGCTGCGGCATAACAGCGATACCGAATGCCAAGACCTGTAGTCATCACCGGGCTTGGTGTTATCTGTGGCCTGGGAACTACTATTGACGACTATTGGGCGGCGTTGAGTACCGGGCAATCAGCCATAAGGCCATTAGGACGCCTTGGTGAAGATACACGAATTTCTATCGGGGCGGTAGTTCCGGACTTTGATCCGGAGCAGTATTTCTCTTCTGCCGAACTCCCGTTACTGGACCGGTTTTCTCAGTTTGCCTTGCTGGCCGCGCGCGAGGCCCTTGCAGACGCCGGCCTCGCCGCAGGAGAAAACCCGGTCACCGGTGCCGCCGCTATTATCGGGACGGGTTGCGGAGGCAAGCAGACCGATGAGGAAACCTACGCCCGGCTCTACAAGAAACAGAAATACCGCGTGCACCCGCTTACAATTCCCAAGGGCATGCCCAGTGCAGCCGCCAGCCTGGTAAGCCGGCACCTGGGTATCAAGGGGCCAGTGTTTTCTGTAACCAGCGCCTGTGCATCCGCTGCCCATGCGGTAATACAGGGGCATTTATTGATTCAGTCGGGTGTGATCGATGTGGCCCTGGTCGGCGGAACCGATGCGCCCTTTACTTACGGCCTGCTGAAGGCCTGGGAAGCACTGCGGATTATTTCGAACGACACCTGCAGGCCATTTTGCAGGGACCGTTCCGGCATGGTATTGGGCGAAGGCTCCGGGATGCTGGTACTGGAATCCGAGCAACATGCGTTACAACGCGGCACCCGAATCTACGCTGAACTAGCCGGTTGTGCTATGACATCGGATGCCGGGCACATTACTCGTCCCGATGTAGATGGTATTGCGCACGCAATTAGCAATGCACTGAAGGATGCAGGCCTGGCCGCAGATACTGTGGATTACGTTAATGCGCACGGTACCGGTACCCCAGCTAACGATCAGGCAGAAACCGAGGCACTACACCGTGTGTTCGGTGCCCATGCCAAAGCCTTGGCGGTATCCTCAACCAAGTCGATGCACGGACATGCGCTGGGGGCGGCGAGTGCCCTGGAACTGATTGCAACGGTACTTGCGATACAGAAAAACTTGATCCCACCTACCGCAAATTTCACCGAACCCGGCGAGGGGTGTGATCTAGACTATGTGCCCAATCGGGCGCGTGCGCAAAGAATCGACATCGCAGTATCCAACGCCTTTGCCTTCGGTGGTTTGAATGCAGTGCTGGCCCTTAAATCCTGGGCATATAGAGATGGGTCCAATGGACGACAAGGAAGAGGGTACGGGCAATGTCTGGACTCAAAGTAGTTCTAATAAAGCCGAGCAAATACGATTTAAACGGCGTTGTCGAACGCTTCACGGCAGGATTTATGCCAAACGCAACGCTATACCACATAGCAAGCTTGACACCCAAACATATTCGCGGTGTCCCCACCACGGTTCATACGGTAGACGAGTACGTGCAGGGATCTCTGGACTATCTTAGGCTTCTCAACGCGGAAACCGATTGCACTACATTGGTGGCATTAGTCGGCGTTCAGTCTCACCAATTTCATAGAGCGTTGGATCTGGCCGCCTATGCGCGACGGGGAGGTGTTAGGCATGTAGTGATTGGCGGGCCGCATCCAATGACATGCGAAACATCGACATTCCAGAATCGTGGAGTGAGCTTCGCGCTCGCAGAAGCGGAGTTGATCTGGGAGGAAATTCTCCAGGATGCACTCAAAGGTGAGTTGCAGCCGGTCTACGGCGCAAACCAGCGCTGGGCGAAATCCCTTGGTAGCCCCATTATCCAACCGCCCAGTCATGAAGAATTGAAGCGCTACTGGATTCCTATGATGGGGCTATATCCCGTACGCGGGTGCCCATACAGTTGTAGTTACTGCTCAGTTATAAAAATTTCTGGACGGCAAGTTCGCAGTCCGAGTATTGAATCGACGCTAGCAAGTCTTCGTCGTGCAAAGAAAGCGGGCGTGAAGATGGTTATGTTCGTGTCCGATAATTTCAATAAATTTCCGGAGATCGAAGAACTGCTTCATGCTTTGATTGATGAGCAACTCGGCCTGCAGTTTCTCTGCCAATGCGATGCTCAAGTTGTTCGGCAGCCGGACTTGGTGGAATTAATGGCACGTGCGGGTTGTTTTCAGATGTTCGTGGGCATAGAGTCATTCAATCGCAAGACTCTAAGATCATTTCAAAAATACCACAACCATCCGCAACGCTACGGTGACATGATTAAGATGTGTTCCGAAGTAGGTATTCGACCGCATTTCTCAAACATCATCGGTTTTCCGGATGATACGGAGAAAGACGTCAGA
>Ga0209578_10002891_pt1 | contig 13726 bp, 12 predicted proteins | sample tdAd472_FD_187127 | JGI IMG/M metagenome (GOLD analysis project Ga0209578, IMG submission 187127) | Marine sediment microbial communities from the Atlantic coast under amendment with organic carbon and nitrate - tdAd47.2 (SPAdes)... | ecosystem: Environmental > Aquatic > Marine > Coastal >...
TTCCACGGTATAGATCTCCCGGCCCTCCCTGCACGCTGCAGACAGGACATAGGTGGACGACTTTTACGCCGCCCGAAGCGGGACTATCCCGCCGCTACCGTGGTAGGTTTTTGCACCGCCGCTCTCATGTGCTCTGGGCGATCTGGCCGTGCGCCAATCGGCATCCCAATAGGCGCCATCGTCACGCTCGACGATCCATACCGCAACCAGGCCGGCGTAAACCGACACGCCGAAATCTGCATAGGCATTGCGCATGAGGATGCGGTCTTCGCGGCCTCGCCAACCGTCGTGCGCGATCAGGGAAGGGAATGCCTGCCCTGCGCGCTCACGCAGATCCTCGCGGAGCCACTCATATTCGAAGTCCCAGTCGTCGTCGTTTTCGACTTCGAGCACAGTGAAGGCGACAATGGCCCCGTTGGGGTAACTGACCGATCGGCCCATGACACCCTCCTTCAGGCGGCCAACGCAGCGTCGGCAGACGCTTCGTCGGTATCATCGGCAGAGATCCGTCCTCCGAGTCTGAGCAAAAGCCTTGATGCTTCCTCAGCCTTCGCGGCAGCGGTGAGAATGGCACGGTCATCCTGCTTCAGGAGCTTGAGCCAGTGCTCGATATAGCTGGCATGGCTATCGAGGTGGGTGACTGGCAGACCGAGTTCAGCGCCAAGCATAGCGCTCGAAAGTTCGGCAATGAGTTCCTCGGCAGCGTAAGCTGCAGAACCAAATCGATTCTTGAGATTGCGGTCGAGGCGACTGGCATGGCCGGTCCAATGCGACAGCTCGTGCGCGAGCGTCGCGTAATAGTGGTCGAAGCCCGAGAAGAGATGCGCGGGCGGCATTGTCACCCGGTCAGCCACTGGCTCATAATAGGCTTCGTCGCCCTGATGCCGCAGCACGGCCGGAATACGGGCAAAGAATGAGTCGAGTTCAGCCTGACGGCCCTCGGGCTCTACCACCTCAAGCGTCGCGGCGGGATGGAAACGTTCCGGCAGACCTTCGACCTGATCAGCATTGAAAACCGGATAGGCCTTCAGCACACGACGATTTTCGTCGGTTTTTTCGCCGGTTTCGGGGGCTTCGACTTCCTTGGTGTAGCTCTTGTAGAAGATGGCGATGGTGGATTTTTCACCCTTGCGCACCTGTGCGCCCAGTTCTTTGGCCTGATTGTAGGTCATCCAGAACGGCGAGGCGTAACCGCACATGTCGGCAACCATCCAGAGCCAGAATACATTCATGCCGCGATAAGGGATGCCGCACGCCCGCAATGGGCGCGAGACTGGCACACCGCGCCATGGCTTGATCCACGGCTTCGTGCCTGACTCGAGGCGTGCGATGATTTCCTGGGTGATACGGGTAGCAGGCGACACTGCGCCGCTTTGTCCCTTGCGATAGGCCATGTTGGATCTCCTGAAATGGCCTGACGACAGTTCCGTCGGTCAGTGCCGGAGATCCCGGAGCCCCCTCCGCTCTCTTTCCATGAAGGAAGCGGCCCCCCGGCATGTGCCGGAGGACCGCTTCACGGTGGCGAGCAGCCGTTCCTGTCAGGAGGAGGTCAGGCGGCCAGCTCGCTCGGAGGCTGATTGTCGTCGTTGGCGACGAAATCCGCGTCGGGACTTTGCGCTTCGTTATCGGCAGGAATTTCCGGCTGGTCGGCAAAACGCATGACTTCAGGCACCCAGGCGAGGGCCCTTTCCCGAACTTCGACCTCGGTGATGTAGGTCCCCGCGAAGACGCGCTCGGCGCTCATCGCAAGATCGCCCTTTTTCACCGATGCGAAGCGTGAGGACAGTTCCAAACCGCCAACATCGGTGAGCGCATCAAGGATGACCTGCTTTGAGACGCGGTCGAAGTAGTTTGCCGCGGTCGGACGCCACCATTGCGCCATGTCAATGCCGATCGTGCTGCCCAGATGATCCTGAAACGTGATCTGACGTTCGCCTGCCATGTTGAGGCTCGCCTCGAGCGTGCGAGCGACGACGAAGCCGAGCCATGCTGCGCGGCTTTCATCGGCGAGTGCCCGAAACATCTTGAAGCGCGACGAAGCGTCTTCGCCAGATCGCCAACTCTCATCGAGACCCGAGCGCAGGTCCGCAAGGGATGCGCTTGCAGGCGCATCCTTCGCTTCGAACCCGACAATCGGACCCGCAGGGACGCCGCCACGCAGGGTCGTGGCCGCGCGTGACCGCCAGTCGTGGGTGTCGGCATCCGCGAGGGTGAAGACCATGATGTCGAGCGAAAGGCCGGGATCCGATGCCACGTGGAGCGCGAGCACGTCCCGACGTTGCATCGCAAGTTCGTCGACCAGACGCTTGGAAAGCGCTGCACGGCGTTTGCCATCACTGCCGACACTCGCCACGACTTCGACGACATCGTCGTCACCAACGACTTCGATATCGCGCTCGCCGTAGAACACCGGCTGGAGGACCGGTGTGCCGTCGCGCGAGAGAACGAGGATCATTCCGGCATCGGCCTTCAGTTCGGGCGCCAGCTCCGGGGGCTTTGCCCGAATGTCCTGGCATTCGCGTTCGATCGCTTCGATCGAAGCCTCGGCCGCGGCAACTGCTTCTTCGGCGCTGTCTTCGTCCTCAAGAATGGCCGCATGCTCGTCGTACGAGGCATCGAGCTCGTCAAGGCGGGCCAGTTCGGCGTCAGTCAACGGAGCCGGCTCGGCCGGAAGGCGAATGAGGCCTTCGACGAGATCGTGACTGGCATAGGCGTCAAGCGTCGGCTTGACCCAGGCAAGGCCCTGCTCTGCTGCGAGCGACTTGGCGCGTTTCTCCATCTCCTCCGAGGCGAGGGTTTCCAGAAGCGCGACATCGACCCAGGACTCGCTGTCATCGTCGTCGAAGAGTTCGCGTTCGATCCGGCCACCTGCAGCGATATAGGCGTCGCGGCCAACAAGACGGGCTCGGGCGTCGCTGCCGCGAACCGTGCCAGAGAGCACCATGCGCCGGATGCTGTCGGCGCTGGGCGCATAATAACCCGAAGACGCCTGTTCATAGACGCGAGCCTGAATTTCCCGGTCGGAGGTCGCGCCGAAAGCTTTGGCGAGATCGAGAGTGATTTCACCGGATGCCAGAGCATCGAAGACGACAGGCGCGAGGGTCGCGAGACGCAGCCGGCCTTCGACGAAGCGGACCGTCAGTCCGAACCTGCGCGCGACATCTTCCGTCGAGGCACCAGCGTCAATAAGGGCAGCGAACGCCTGCGCTTCGTCGGCGGGGTTCATCGCGAGGCGATGGAAGTTCTCGGCCAGGCTCGTTTCGACTGCGATTTCCGCATCGTCATCAAGCACGAGGCAGATAACCTCGTAGCCCTTCGGAAGGACTTTCTCTTCGGCAAGCGCCAGCAAGGCGCACCGGCGGCGCTCTCCGGCTTCGACCTCGAATTTGCCACGAGCAGCAGGCCGAACGATGAGGTTCTGCAACAACCCATGGGCTGCGATGCTCGCTTTCAGTTCGGAATCTGCGGCTGGGTCACCGTGACGGCGCACATTGCGAGGGGACTGGACCAACTTGGCCAGCGGGATCGACTTGATCATGGAACATACTCCTGAATATGAGCACGGGCATCGACCTTCGACGCCCATTCGGCTCAAACAGAAGCAAGCCCCCTTCCCTCTCTATGACCGCGGGTGGGCCGATTGCGGTCGGCCCGTAATTGAGAGCGAAATGCCAGAAAGCTCACGTCGACGGGCGTGTGCGTTTCCTCCTTTCACCACGGGAGGTTCGAACTGAGGACGGCTCACAACGACGTGCCGCACGCGGCGACCAGGAAGAACGCGCTTATCCTGCCCACCCGGGCAGACCGGACACGCATGGAATTGCGGGCCGAACGCAGCCGTCTAGCGGATGACCTGCTCGCACTCCTCCGGCGAAAATACGTAAACTGAGACATGGCGAGGGAGAATGAAGGGTAGATGTCAGACAGCTAGTAACGAATTGGCCGCAGCCCCAACTCGTGCCAGCCTTCACATGTAATAGCGAAAGTCGGGCTGATCTCGCTCGGCATAGCTAACGTGCTTCAAAACCCGTCCGACTTCCCGCGCTGCTCGGATGGGGATGGGAAGTGCGTGATCGAATTGGGTCGAGTTCCAATTCATCTTGGTTAAGGCAAGGATTTCGGTAGCTATTTCGTCCAGCGAGGTTTCACATTCATAGGGCCGAAGCTGTAGTGCGTTGGGCATTCGTGCGCCCGGGTAGGTGCCGTAGTATGGGACGCTACCCCGCGTGTAGAGGATGCCGTCGTTTCCAATGCGGACGAAGCTCCCCCTGAGCGCGGGGTAATCACCTTCCCGGAAGAGGGCTACATGGCCACCTTCCGATACCCAAACCATATCAGTCATGGCGACGCGCATCTCTTCGATAGCTTCTGCGAAGCCACGAGATTCGCTATTCTCGAAGCGGGACGTCTTCAGAATGACGATCCGGGCCGGCATCGTGCGGTGATGCTCAAAATAAGTCTCAAGCGAGCGCTTGACGAGATCGCAAGCATCTGCGCGGGCCAGATAGGGGTGCTTTCCTGGCCGATCAGTACGAGCCCTCGCTCCGCGAAGGATCAGCCCTTTACCCCGCTCGTCAAACATCTGAGCGGTGCTTGTCCAAAGCCGATGGCCGTCCAGGTCCCGATAAAATCCGATACCAAGATAGCATGTTTCATATCCGTCGGATTTGGGTAGACGCCACGGCACGCGACCGGCCTTGTAGAAAATCGCGTTGAGCAGGTTCCAAGCCCGCGTAGCTGGGCCTTGCACCTTGCGCTCAGTGGTTTTCATCTTCCTGGAAAGCTTGAAGGCGTCATCCCAGACCGAAGGCCAAGCAATCTGCGTCGGCACGCTAAGGCTCAACGCCTTTGCCTTGAACAGATCACGGAAATTGAGCTCGGTAGGGCCGGCTTCCTCCTCATCATCGTCATCATCATCTTCGGACACGATGCTACGTGCGTTGACCACCTTTTCGATCAGAACTTTCGTAAGCGCAAAAACCTCCCCACATTTTCGTAAGCGCTGATTTGGCTATGCTTTGTCCCTCATCCGAGGGGTATCGTAGTGGCGGATAATGTAGGAACATTCGAAACAGGTTTCGAAAGGCAGGAGGGTCAGCGGCCCTCGCGAATGGATGTCATCCCAGCAGGGCCGATGCGGCGTCGCTGGTCGGCCGAGGCCAAGGCCAGGATCATCGCGTCAAGTTTTGAGCCTGGCGCCAACATTGCGCAAATTGCGCGCACGCATGGACTGATGCCACAGCAGCTCTACGCATGGCGGCACGACAGCATTCCCGGCAAGCGCCTGACCAGCAAGAAGCTGGGCTTTGTCCCGGCGGTGATTGAAGATGGGGGCGGCACCGGCTCCGCTGATGGTGGAGGCGATGAGATCGTGATCCGCACGACTGCACTCGCGATCCACGTGCCGCCGGGGGCGAGCGAGGATCATATCGCCCGGGTACTCGCCGCTGTGAGCCGGTCGGGATGATCATCCCGCCAGGGCCGCTCAAGGTGATGGTAGCGACAAAGCCGGTCGACTTCAGGAAAGGCGCCGTCAGCCTGGCGGCGCTGGTCGAGCATGAACTCGGGCTCAAGCCCTTCTCGGGAGTGGTCTTCATCTTCCGCTCCAAGCGGGCGAACAGGATCAAGCTGCTGGTCTGGGACGGCACCGGCCTAGTGCTTGTGAGCAAGATCCTGCAAACCGGAGGCTTTCATTGGCCCCGGGCGCACGATGGCGTGATGCGGCTGTCGGCATCGCAAGCGTCAGCCTTGTTCGAAGGGCTGCAATGGTCGAAAATGCACACGCCGCGCACTCAGGTTCCGGTGACGACACGATAGGTCGCACGCCTGATTCTTCTGGTCGAAATGCCATTGCGGACTGCTCCAAAAGCGCCACAAATGGGGCATGTCCGCCACCGCAGCCGACCTTCCTGACGATGTCGCCACCCTCAAGGCGATGGTCCTGGCCGGCCTCGAGCGTGAAGCTCGGATGCAGCATATCATCGACCAGATCACCCGCACGACATTTGGGAAACGGTCGGAAAAGCTGAGCGAAGATCAGTTGGCGCTTGCCTTCGATGATCTTGACGTTGCCCGTGCTGAACTGGAGGCGCTTGGTGAGCAGGCAGCAGGCCAGAAGAGAGAACGGGCGCGAAGGGAAAGCGGGACAGCGCGGGCGTCGCTGCCGACGCACCTGACCCGCGTTGAGGAAGTGATCCTTCCAGACGAGAAGGAATGTCCCTGCTGCGGAGGCGCGCTGCACTGCATAGACAGCGACATATCGAGCCGGCTCGATGTCATCCCGGTCCAGTATCGCGTGATCGTGACGTCCCGCCCGAAAATGGCGTGCCGGGCGTGCAGCGATGGCGTGTTCCAGGCGCCCGCGCCAAAGCATGTGGTGCCAGGCGGCCTGCCCACCGAGGCGCTGATTGCCGACGTCCTCGTCAAGAAATATGCCGATCACATGCCCTTCTATCGGCAGGCACAGGCGCTGCGGCGTCAGGGCATCGAGATCGACCGGGGAACCATGTGTAACTGGGCGGGCCGAGCCGCTGCCTGGCTCGGTCGCGTGACCAGCCGCATGAAAGCAGATCTGCTGACGGGAGCGAGGCTGTTCGTCGATGAGACCACCGCCAAGGTTCTGGCGCCCGGCGCCGGCAAGGTGAAGACAGGGTATCTCTGGGCAATCGCTCGTGATGATGGCGCGCATGGCGGCACCGATCCACCGGCAGTCGTCTACACCTACATGCCGGGTCGCGGGAAAGTCTGGGCGGAAAAGCTGCTTGGCGACTTCACCGGCATTGTCCAATGCGACGGCTATGGTGCCTATAAGCATATCGAGGCGCCGGACCGTAAAGGCGGCTCGGGAACGCTCGCCTTCTGCTGGGCTCATGTCAGGCGTGGCTTCTTTGACGATACCAAGGGCGGCAATGCTCCGGTCGCCGATGAGGCGCTGCGGCGGATCGCTAGCCTCTATAAGATCGAGGCGCGTATCCAAGGTTCCAGCCCCAAACACAGGTTGGCGGTCCGCCAAGGTGAATCCGCTTCGATCATCGCGGATATGCTACCCTGGCTTGAGGAAATGCTGCCCAAGCTGCCCCGAGGATCCAACACGGCCGAGGCCATCAGGTACACCCTCAACCATTGGAAAGGCCTCATCCGCTTCCTCGAGGATGGGCGGATCGAACTGGATAACAACACCGTCGAGCGGTCAATCAGGCCGCTTGCCCTCCAGCGTAAAAATGCCCTGTTCACCGGCCATGACCTAGGGGCCGAGAACTGGGCGACCTTCGCAAGCCTCATCGAAACCTGCAAGCTGGGCGGCATCAACCCTCAGGACTACCTTACCGATGTCCTCGCCCGTATCGTCCAGCGCGCTGACACAGATCCCGTCGATGATCTGCTTCCCTACAACTGGGTAGATAGTCGCGCCGACCTCAGTGCCGCCATCGATCAGGCCGCTTAACGCCCCAAGGTGGGGATGTTTTAGCGCTTACGAACTTTCGGTAGGGCGATGACGATCACCTCGGGACGCGAAGTGCCCTCAAGCAAAATGCGCGCCTGCGCGATCAGCAGATCGACAGCGGCGCGAACCGCTTCCTCGTGGTTCCTTATCGCAACAATCCTCTTTATCTCGGATTGAAGAACCGTCTGGCAGGCTTCCCGAGGCACTTCGAAGCGGCAGCGAAAGGGGTTCTGGTTTCCAAGCCCGGGGAAATCTGGATGCAAATTCCCCAGTTTTTCATTGTCGCTCGGGATACCTTGCATCGCGCGGTCGATGTATTTGGCAAACCCATCGACCGTATCAGATGTGCCTACCACTCCGATCCGAATCAGGTCGCCAGGCTTTGGCTGCAGAGGGCCGTGGCGCATCAATCCGACACGCGGGTCGAGGAACAGGCCGCCATCCCCAAATTCGAGATCTGGCTCGGGAATACAGCGAGTTTCGAATGTGAATGTCACACGCCTACTCCCAACTCGCCCTGTGTGGACTCATCGTCCTGAACCTTCATCCGTTTGGCGTTCGGATCTGTTTCGGACCAAGCGTTCTCAGGAACGGCCGCTTCCATGGCTACGGGTTCAACGACGTTGAATGTCAGAACCGGGCTGACTTCCTCGGCTTCTTGAAAAAGATCGAACTTCGCGTGCGGCTGAAGATCAATTCCTGAAAGCAGAAAACGGAACATCATCATCTGTCCGCGTATCGATCCGTTACGATCGAGCCTCTTCTTCCCAGCAAGGAGATCGGAGGCGAACCTATGAGGACGGAAACCGTCTTCGGTGAACACAAAGGTTGGGGAAATCGATAGAAACCAATTGCTTCCGATTTGCTGGAAGCGAGGTGAGAAAGCGTGGTGGCGAAGGTAGTTGACCTGTCCTTTGCGTTTTCCCTTCTTGTAGTCGTAAACTTGGACGACCGTCGCGGATGTCGTTTCGCGCAGGGATCGATAGAAATATCGCCTCTGCTGATACCTCTCTTCGGCCTTGAAATAGAAGAGCCGGGCTTTTCGGTCGAAAGCGAGGATATCCGAGAACTGTTCAGCCATTGTCCGGCGCAGCAGTTCGATCATCATCACCGCATCATCATGATCATCGCTAATCGACACGTCTTCCGTATCGACTTCCTCGACCGTGTCGATATCGACAATCGCTTCGAGCGGTGTACCTTCGGGATTGCGAAAGGACAGAAAACGGCGGCCGCGAATAACCCAATCGAAGTGATGGCCGTCAGCGCGCAATAACTCCGGAACCGCGTCACGGCCCGAGGCAAAAGGACTTTCGCCAACGAAGATCGATGAAGGCAGTCCGACGTGCATCAGATTTAGATGCGCTTGCTCGCCCACTCGAAGCGATGGGAGGAATGTGCCATCCTTACCGCGGCGGACTGCCATTGCAGCCAGGCGCTCGATCGAGCTGGAATCGAGGCGATCTCGATCCTTGCGAAATTTGAGGCGCCGTTCATCCCCTTCCTCTCCAGCCTCAACGTCGCGCCAATAGAGTGATCCGTCTTCCTGTCGGTAGAGGATCAGTGCGACAGGGAGACTGCAACGCTTCCAATAATCGATATCCTGCTGGCGAACGCTGTATTCAAACTCGTCGTCACTTTCGCCGACATATTTGGTGGACTTCGTCGTCTTCACTTGAACTGCGACGGTGAGACCGGTCATGGAGCGCGTAACGGGATCTCGAAATTCGATCGTCCCATCGATGCCCGTTTCCAGGCGCCCACGGCCTTCGAAAACGTGGCCGAGCTCAAGAATCTTGCTTTTGACTACGGTTTCACCCAACTCGCCAGTCAGCTGGTTGTCCGTGAGAGTCTTCATCGAAGGCGCCGCCATGAGAACATATCAAGAATATACGGTGCCGAGGCCTTCGTAGCAAGTTCTTGAAAACGCGTTTCCACCGCTAGGTAGGAGTGACGCCAAGGCCGCTTTCAATGCTGTGACGCGAAACAGAGATCTTAGGTAGGAAAAGGGAACGAGGGCAGAATCAAACAGTTCATTGACTGGTAACCTTCCGCAGAATATATCAACTGACGGAGAAAACCATGCAGCAGGCTTGCTACTACAGCCCGGCGGAACGCCAGCAGGAGAAGGAGCGTCAACGCGCTTCCGACGCCGACGACCTGCGTTCTGGCCGTATTTCGCGCGACGAGATGCGTGCCCGCAATGGTTTTTTCTCCTCGCTGGACATCGTCGAATCGTCGATCATCTGCGAAGAGGCTTTCGCCTGAATCAAGCAGTTCTACCTGCCAAGATCGTCTATGATCTAGCAAGCATCCTGAAATTGAGTGACGATGCCTTCATCGTCGGAGGCCAAGCGCTCAACCTGTGGGCAGAGCGCTACAGCCATGTAGCCGAGCTCGATGCCTACGGGCCCTACACATCCAAAGATATTGACTACTTTGGTCAGCGCGAAGCCGCAGAAAAGCTTGCAAACGCTCTTGGTGGTTCCGTTGCCATCCCCGACGCCGACAACCACACACCGCAGACGGCCATAGTGCATGCTGAGATCGATGGGCACCCGATTGAAATCGATTTTCTCTGGCATGTCATGGGCGTCGATGACGCCAAGCTAAAGAAGCAAGCCATCCAGATAAGAATGAATGTCAGGATGACTGAAGGGACGGCTGAGCTCCATGTCCCAATAATGCATCCCTTTCATTGCCTGCAAAGCCGCCTAGCCAACGTTGTCCAGCTCAAAAGGGAAACCGACCTGGCCCTTAATCAGCTCAACGCTTCACCAATTGTTCTGCGCGAATTTCTTCTCGAGCAATTAGATAATGGCCAAGGCAAGCACGTTACAGGCGTTCTTCAAGCCCTCTATGATTACCTTTCGAGCGACATCGTAGGCCGCAAGGCGCACAAGCACATGCGCAACGATCCTTCAGCGGTCCTCGATACATTCCAAAATGACGAGCGCCTTGACGAACGCTGGCGTGAAAAATCTCTGCATTCCATGCGAGCTTCGTTAGCCAGAAAGCGCACGGCATGGGGCATAATGACCGAGCGAATTAAAGAAGCATTCAACCGAAAGCGCGAGAACGCCCGATCTTGAGCCAATTTGATGTCAGCTTTCAAGGCCAAGTGCAGGTTATTTGATACACCTTTGAGGGGCGCAAAGTTGCCGGAGTCGCCGCAGCGCAAGCCGGATGTTGGATCTTCAGTCAGTGTCCACCACTCGAAACACGGCACCTGTTCCCGCGTCTCGAACCAGATCGACACCCGTTCCATCCCAGTGGTAGTCGAGGTGACGTCCCTGAGTGGGGTCGGATGCACAATCCGGGTAGAACAATCCGACACACTCACCACCCGAATGCCGGATGCTCGGATAGACAACACCTTCGGCCCCGTCCCCTTTGAGCGCAACAGCGAGAGCTTGCGATGCAGCATAGTTGTCGGGATCAAGCGCGGGATCGCCTGCGGCAAGGCTCCTGAGATCGTGAAAATCGGCGCTTACCGAAAGGATGATCTCACGGAACTGTGAGGTCCAGCCTGGCGCTTCTACAGTGCGAGCCATGAAGCGGGCATGGTGATGGATTGTCTCGAACAGCGCAGTTTCGAATGCATCCCCCGCGTATAGGACGCCGTAGGTCCCATCGGTGAAGCGACTAGGCCGGTCAATGCTGACATGCGTGAACGGGGCCATCAGATAGGATGCGCCGTTGCCCCCTACCCGGCGGTCAGCAGGTACTAGATCGAGATTGCCGATCGTCGCCATAATGCGAGGATTGGTTTTTTGCTCGGCAGAGATCAGCAGTGGCCAATCTGCGGGGTCTGCGATATCTTCGAACAGGTCGATCGGTGGAAAGGCACTGCGGATAATTCGTACCGCACCTTTCCACTCGACCTGGGCAACCGGAATCGCCTTGGGATCAATCACCAGGCACCACGTTCGGCATCAAGATAGCGACGCACCCGCATGATATCGGTCAGCTCGCCGCCAAGCATGACGTCGAGCGCACTCGCTCCGGCAAAGGCGGCGTTACCTGCCTTGATCCAGGCGTAGCCACGTTGGGCTTCGGAAAAGATGATCCTCAGCGACTTGTGGATACCCATCAGGTTGGAGAGCCGCGCCGCACCATCGCGCGAGACACGGCCCGGCCCCTCAGCCTTCCATCGCCGGTAGGAGCGAACCGGCATGTCGAGCAAAGTCGCTGCCTGCTCGTCGGTGAGTTCCCATTTCCCAAACAGGTTCAGCACGGCGCGGAACATCGCCGCTGCTTCCTCCTGAGTTATAGGATCGGGCCGGAAGGCATGGGGGACGGTATCAACGGGTTGCAGTGCCAACATGAGCATTCTCCATATGGCATCATATATCACTTTAGATGCCAATTGGCAATATAGGTGTGCCTCATCCGACAAGTCCCGCCAAGACCGCCACCGCGCTCGTCGTCGGAACGAAAAGCCGCGTCTGATAGCGTATGATCTCGGTGAAGCACCCATGTGCCTTGTACCAGTCGAGGCGCGACGCCGACCAACCAGTCAGTTCGAGCCGCTGCGCGCCATTGACGAGGCTGCGCTTGAGCGTAAGCGCTTCGCGGCTTTTGATTTGCATCGGTCGCCCTGTTGCTAGCACAGCATCGACGATTTGCTCTGCCGAAAAGTCATGTTCGTCTTCGAGCCCAAGCGCCTGGCACAGTTCAGGCACGCAATGGAGCGGAACCTCCCGACCTAATAGCGAGCGTCCGTCTCGCGCCGAGATCCGGCTGACCCGAACATAGTCGGAAGGTAGTTTGTCCCACACCGGAAGCAGTAGGCCGGTTGCAAGATGCAGGCGCTCGCGCTTGTGATTTGATGCGGCGTCATCGACCTCCGCCTGCCACAGGCGCTGAAATTCGGTTGGATCCACCGTTTCCCAGTTGCTCTCCGCGAGTTGATCGGCGGTGATGTGCCCATGCTTCAAGGGACGGACAAGCTCGAAGCGGGCCACCCGCATACCTTCGTCTGTGAGCAGGCTGCGCGCTGGGACAAGCAGCCCGATCCGGCCTGAGCGCGTATTACGCAGAAGCTGCTGACGCGAACCTGAAAAGCCGTAGAGCTCCTCGAGGCGTTCGAGACGCAAAGGCTTGAGCGCGCGAGCGATCTCAAGTTCCAGGAGATGTGTAGTCGCACCCGACAGCGCATCGGTGCGCAGTAGCGTGTCGGTCAGCACCTCGTAATGCTCTACCGCAATGGTCTCGACCCCAATGTCGAGCGTGCCGGCCTGGCGTGCTGCATCTATCCGCGCTTCGACGAGGCCGAGAAACTCGTCAAATATGCCGTTTTGCAGAGCAATCGGCAACGCGAGGATGCGATTGAGCCAGCGCTGGATTGTTGGCAGATCATCTACCATCGCGCCGTCGGGCCCTTCGACCCTGAGCCCGCTCAATTCCTCAAACCGAGAAAGCGTAACGGCTTCCAGCTTGCCTGCGAACAACAGGCCGAACCAGCGGTGAAGCGCCTCCTTGGCGTATGTGCTCTCGAGATTGTCGGCAGGATCGAAGAGGTTCTGCCCACCAGTCTGGCGCTGCCCTCGGGTCAGTGCCCCGAGACTGTCGAGCCGACGTGCAATGGTCGATATAAACCGACGTTCGCCACGCACGTCGGTGGTCACCGGGCGGAACAGCGGGGCCGACGCCTGATTGGTGCGGTTGGTACGGCCAAGGCCCTGAATTGCGGCATCGGCCCGCCAGCCCGGCTCAAGCAGAAAGTGGACCCGGCGCATCTGGTTCTTTGCCGCGAGGTCGGCATGATAACTTCGGCCAGTGCCACCGGCATCGGAGAAAACCAGAATTCGTTTGGTCCCGTCCATAAAATCTCGCGTCTCGGCGACATTGGCGCGCGGAGAGCGCGACTGGAGCACCTGGCGTCCATCGCGTCCGACGATCAGGCGGCGGGTACGACCAGTGACTTCGGCGACCTGATCGACACCGAAACGTTCGATGATAGCATCGAGCGCCGTCGCGATCGGCGGCAATGCACAGAGCTGCTCGATCATGCGCTCGCGCGCGGCGAGCGCCGTACGACAGAGAACAGGAGCACCGTTCTCATCACTCATCGGTTCAGACCGGGCATTGCCATTCTCGTCCGTAAATACGGCCATCAACCGAACCGGGAAGCTTTTGGTGAGGTAATCGACCACGTATTCTTTGCAGTCGCAGTTTATGTCGAGCGTGGCGGCGGGAGGCGCAGGTTTTCTTCGGTTTTCCATGATTTCACTCCAGATAATTACAGTTCCTTCGACCTCAACAAGTCGAAGGAAGCTA
>Ga0209578_10002897_pt1 | contig 13710 bp, 7 predicted proteins | sample tdAd472_FD_187127 | JGI IMG/M metagenome (GOLD analysis project Ga0209578, IMG submission 187127) | Marine sediment microbial communities from the Atlantic coast under amendment with organic carbon and nitrate - tdAd47.2 (SPAdes)... | ecosystem: Environmental > Aquatic > Marine > Coastal >...
GCGCTGAATACCAACCTGGAAGCCGCCGACGAGATTGCCCGGCAGCTGCGCTTGCGAGACATGGGTGGCCTGGTGGTCATCGACTTTATCGACATGAGCTCCAATCGCAACCAGCGGGAAGTTGAAAACCGCATGCGCGAAGCGCTGGAGCGGGACCGAGCACGGGTACAAATCGGTCGAATCTCCCGCTTCGGACTGCTGGAGATGTCCCGTCAACGCCTGCGTCCCTCACTGGGTGAAACCAGCACCATAGTCTGCCCGCGCTGCAGCGGCCAGGGCACGATCCGTGATGTTGAATCGTTGTCATTGTCCATCCTGCGCATTCTCCAGGAGGAGGCCAACAAGCAGAAGAGCCGGGAGGTCAAGGCCATAGTCCCGCTGGTGGTCAGTTCCTACCTGCTCAATGAGAAACGGTCCGTGGTTGCCGCCATTGAAGCACAGAGCAATACCCGGATCGTCATTGAACCGAATTCGGAACTGGAAACGCCCCACTACGAAATAACCGGTGTCAATCAGAAAGCGCAGGCCTACGAAGTGGAATCGGTATCCGAGTCCGATGTTCCCGTTGTGTCTTCCAAGGTCGACAAGGTGGAACAGCCGGCAGTACAAGCACCTACCATCACCAGTGCGCCGGTACGCCCGGCCACCAGGGAACCTGTCAAAAAAGGATTGTTCGCCCGCCTGTTTGGTTTCGGCAGCGCTGACGACCAGGACGGCGAAGCCGGGAAAGAATCCACAGCCAAACGCGGCAAAAGCGAACCAGGTGACAGGAAACAGGAAAACTCCAGGAGCAGGGACAGTTCCCGCCAGCCGAACAAAGGCGGTGGACGTGGTCGTGGTCGAAGCGGCGCTTCGCGAACCGACGATGACTCCCGGTCCAATGACAGGAAAGCCGGCGGCAGCCGTTCCGAGCAGAGCAAGGAGCAGGGCAAAGAGCAGAGTAAAGGCCAGAAACGCAGATCAGGTGGTCGACGTGAGGACGCCAGGGGCGGTCGAGGTCGCGATGACCAGAATCGCGGCAGGCGCGATCAGAATACCGAACAGGGCGCCGACCAGAAAACCGATCAACAGAAGGATCGATCCCGGCAGAAAGACAAGGAGCGTCTCGACGAACCTCGCAGCAGTGCGCCCGACAGCTCACAGGAGCGTGACGACAACAACGAACGCCGCGGTACCCGTCGTCGTCCCGGCGGCAAACGACCGCGCAATACTTCTCCCCGAAAACGCGGACCGAAACCGGAACAGAATACTTCCGAAGAAGCAGGTGCCCAGCACACTTCCGGACAGGAGCAAACCGCTGACTCCGGGAAGACTGCCGCCGACTCCTCCGCCAAGGTGGTGGAACTGGACAGCAGAAAGGCCGGCCGCGAAACGGGCAGCAGCCCCGACACCCGGGTCGCTGACCAGAATGGTGCCAGGGGCAGCAGCGAACCGAGGAATGACGCTGATGCCGGCGGCAGGACTCAAGCGGACTCGTCGGTCCAACCGGAGGCCCCGGCACCGTCCTCCGACCCAGGACAGTCTGCCCCGACAGGCGGTAACAACGATGAAAAAACGGTACTGCTGACTCCCCGGAAGGAGGCCAGCGCGTCGTCGGCTGCCAATGAAACCGACGACGGTGCGGCAGCAACAAAAGCAGATGCCGGGCAGTCATTGGCAAAGACTTCTCCGCCACGGAAACCACCGCAGGACAGTGAACGAGTGGATGATGAAAACTTCAATGCCGCGGTGAACGACGCCCTGGACTCGGAACGTAAAAACACCAGGAGCGGCAGGCCCCGTAAACCCAGGAACGGTAACACCAGAAATAAGACTGCGCCTGAAAAGACCGCCACGGAAACCGCGGATTCGAGCTCATCCGCGGCCCGGCCAGCTGCCGCCAGGGAATCCGGCCCGGCCCCGGCCAGACCCGCTGGCGACAAAGAGTCGGCAAAGCCGGCCGGTTCAGCGTCAACGCCGAAGGCTCCGGCACCGGCATCAGCACCGGCGGGACGAGCACCCAACGATCCCCGGGAAGTGCGTAAGCGACAGGTGATGGAGAAAAAGTCTCAGGGCCAGTCCGACTGAAGGCCATCAGCCCGGAGCTGAGAAGCAACGAAAAAGGCCGCAACGCTTGCTGCGCTGCGGCCTTTCCAGGGAATCTCTGATTAGCAGGCTGGTTATGGACGCGCTCTGCGGGTATCTGCCGGGAACTCGCCTGAATGCCAGCGTATTTCCAGAAGCAGACAGAATTTCCTATAGCTTGCTTTCCAGTTCCGGCAGGGCCTGGAACAGATCGGCCACCAGGCCGTAATCAGCAACCTGGAAAATCGGTGCCTCCTCGTCCTTGTTGATGGCCACGATAACCTTTGAATCCTTCATGCCCGCCAGGTGCTGGATAGCGCCGGAAATACCAACGGCGATGTACAGTTCCGGCGCCACTATCTTGCCGGTCTGTCCCACCTGCATATCGTTCGGTACAAAACCGGCGTCCACCGCTGCACGGGAAGCTCCAATAGCGGCACCAAGCTTGTCGGCAACCTTTTCAAGTAACGCGAAGTTCTCGCCATTCTGCATGCCACGCCCCCCGGAAATCACGATAGAGGCGGAGGTCAGTTCGGGACGCTCGGAGGCCGACAGCTCCTCGCCGACAAACTTCGCCAGGTCCTGGGCGCCCACACTGTCGATACTTTCGATGGATGCACTGCCGCCGCTTTCTGCTTCGTCAAACGCCGTCGTGCGCACGGTAACCACCTTGATGGGATCCTCCGACTGCACCGTGGCAATGGCATTACCGGCGTAAATAGGCCGGACGAACGTATCGGCGGACTTGATGGCGATAATATCGGAAACCTGGCCGACATCGAGCAGGGCCGCCGCCCGGGGCATGACGTTCTTGCCGGTGGTGGATGCCGCGGCCAGGATATGAGTATAGTCTTTGCCCACTTCCGCAATAACCGGCGCGATACTTTCCGCCAGCTGATGTTCATGGGCAGGATTGTCCGCTACCAATACCCTGGCCACGCCCGTGATAGCGGCCGCTGCCTCGGCCACCGCCTGGCAACCGGCGCCCACCACCAGCATATCCACCGCGTCAGCAAGCTGCAGGGCCGCGGTTACCGCGCTGAGGGTACCACCCCTGAGGGTTTCGTTGTCATGTTCCGCTACCACCAATACTTTCATTGCCATGCCCCTCAAATCACCTTGGCTTCAGTTTTCAGTTTTGCAATCAATTCATCCACGGACTCCACCTTGATGCCGGCGCTACGTTCCGGGGGCGGCTCCACGCTGAGGGTCTTGATCCGATTTTCGATGCTGACCCCCAGGTCGGAGGGTGACATTGTGTCTATGGTCTTTTTCTTCGCCTTCATGATATTGGGCAGCGAGGCATAGCGTGGCTCATTCAGGCGCAGATCGGTGGTCACAATCGCCGGCAGCTTCAGTTCCACGGTCTGCTCACCGCCGTCCACCTCCCTGGTAACGGTAATACTGCCCTCACCCGGTTCAGCCTTGCAGGCGAACGTGCCCTGGGGCATACCGGTAAGGGCTCCCAGCATCTGTCCGACCTGGTTGTTGTCGGTATCGATGGATTGTTTGCCCAGTATGACCAGGTCGATACCTTCTTTCTCGACGATCGCCTTGAGAATCCGGGCTACGCCCAGGGGCTGAGCGTCCTCGTCGGTTTCCACCAGGATACCCCGGTCTGCCCCCAGGGCCAGGGCCGTGCGAATCTGTTCCTGGGAAGCCTTGGTGCCGATGGAGACGGCGATCACCTCGTCAGCCTTGCCCTGCTCTTTCAGCCGGATGGCTTCTTCCACGGCTATTTCGCAGAACGGATTGATTGCCATCTTGGCATTTGCCAATTCGACGCCACTGTGATCCGATTTCACCCGGACTTTCACGTAGGCGTCCACGACACGCTTGACTGCCACAAGAATCTTCATGGATTCTCCACTTGCTTACAGTTGAATTAAATGAACTGGTGACCTGCAGGAAATGCCTGGACTGCCGCGTGCATCCCTGGCGCCGGCGGCTCCGCAGGCAGGCCCGACGACCGTTCCAGATATCAGCGCAAAAACCGGCTGGTTGAAAGCTGATAAAAAAAGGCGCCTAGTTTGCCGTTTTTGCCAGATCAGGTCAACCAGCTTCCCGGCACCGCCACCCTTCAGCCGGGCATGGTGCCAAGCTCGAAAAAGCGTCCGGCACTCCAGACCCCGAGCCGCTGTCTGCCGTCCACTTCACGGCATTCAGCGAGATCGACCAGCTGATAAAACACCGGCCGGGATAGCAGCGCCTCCAGGCCCTGCCTGACAGTTACCACCGGATGAGGTTGCGGGTGGTCTCCAGTCCCCGCCGTCTCGGTTACCCGGATCTCATGGTCTTGGCCCACGACCAGCTGCTCGTCGGTGTTCAGGGTCAGGGTGATTACCTGGTCACCGTCCCGCTCACTGATTTCCGCCCGCCCGGCGACAAAGGGGCAGTCTTCCACCTGTATGCCCACTTTCTCCACCGGCGTCACCAGGAAATACCGGTCCCCTTCCCGCTTCAGCACGGAAGCGAACAGGCGAACCAGCGCCGGCCGGCGGATGGGTGTGCCTTCGTGATACCAGGTCCCGTCCCGGGCGATACGCATGTCCATCTCGCCACAGTAAGGGGGATCCCAGCGGTGAACCGGTGCCGGCCCCGGGGCCTTGATGTACCGGGATATGGCTTGCGGATCCATGGCCGGGGTGGTTGTCTGTCCACCGCCGGCGGACTTGCCGTCACCGTCTTTCGCGTCGTTGTCATGCCCTTCAGTCAAGTCGTTCTCCCGGTAATTCACCGTTGACCTGCAACCCGACGGTCCTTGGCGGACCCAGGGAGGAATCACCGCTACTGTAGCCCCCGGACCAGGCCGGTTTCAAGAAACCTGACGACAGGCGTTGCCGGGAACCGCACCATCCTGCACAACCAGGATCGCTATGGCAGCTCACTGCCGTAATGATAGACTTGCCCGTTTGTTGTCCTACGAGTACCGTCGGCTATCCGGCTCCATCACCCAGTTTATGCCAGAGTCTATTTCCCCAACCGCCCGTCGCTCCCTGCTGGTGAACAACACGCCCCTGATCGACGTGCGGGCACCGATTGAATTTGCCCGGGGGAGTATACCGTCTGCGGTCAATCTTCCCCTGTTGGATGACGCTCAGCGCGAAGCAGTGGGTAAACGGTATCGTCAGGCCGGCCAGGACGCGGCCGTCAGGCTGGGTCATGAATTGATCAGCGGCGCGCTGCGGGACAGCCGGCTGGCGCAATGGTCGGAATTTGTCGAGGCCCATGGCGATGCCGCCATTTTCTGTTACCGCGGCGGCCTGCGTTCGGCCACGGTACAGCAGTGGCTCAAGGAACTCGGTCTGCATGTCCCGCGGATTGCCGGGGGCTACAAGGCCCTGCGCAGTTTCCTGGTGAACACGCTGGCAGAGGTGGCCGACACCACGCCGTTATTGCTGGTGGCCGGTAAAACCGGCTGCGCCAAAACGGACCTGGTCAATCGCCTGAGCCCTGCCGTCGACCTGGAGGGTCTGGCCAACCACCGCGGCTCGGCTTTTGGCCGGCGGGTCAGTCCCCAGCCCGCGCAGGCCGACTTTGAAAACGCCCTGGCGGTGGCTCTGCTGCGACTGCCCTGGGAAGAAACCGAGCGACTGGTACTGGAGGACGAGGGCCGTGCCATTGGCTCCCTGTCGGTGCCCATGGCACTATTTCGACGCATGCAGCAGGCACCCATCGCCATCATCGAGAAAGCCCTGCCTGCGCGGGTCGATACGGTGTTGCATGCCTACGTGAAAGGCAACTACAGCGATTATCACTCCACGGCAGGAATCCGGGCAGAACAGGAATTCAGCAACTACCTGCACGACAGTCTTAAGCGGATTCAGAAACGCCTGGGCGTGGACCTGTTCAGGGAAATCAGGAGTGACCTGGACAATGCCCTGCACAGCCACCTGCAGGGACAGGGCATTGACGCCCATAAAATCTGGATCGAGAAGCTGCTGCGACTTTATTACGACCCCATGTACGAATACCAGCTGGAGAAAAAGCTGCACCGGATCGTGTTCCGCGGCAACAGCGAGGAATTTCTTCACTGGATCTCGGGACTTCGCCTGGTCAGGGCCGGAGCAGCCTGATGGTCCGACGTCTTGACCTGTCCCGGCTGGCCTCCTGTATCGAGCAGGGTTACACGGTGCTGGTGCCCAACCAGCGAATTCGCACGGCATGCCTGCACAGCTATGCACAGGGCCGGCCCTCCAACAGTTTTCTGACTCCGGATATCAATGCTATCGATATCTGGATACGAAACCGGTGGGCACAGTCCGGTAACGAAGGTCGTCTGCCCTTTGCCCGTCGGCGGCTGTTGGCAACCGTCGAGGAAGCCCTGATCTGGCTGGACATTATCGACAGGGAGCTGGCCGAGAATCCGCTGCTGAACGTGGTGGAAACAGCGGCCTCGGCTCAGCATGCCTACCAGCTATTCCGTCTGTGGCTTGACGATGGTTCCGATCCCGACCTCCTGCCGCCCCGCAGTTCCGTCCGGGAGCTCTCCCTGTTTCGCCGCTGGGCTGGCCGGTTTGGTGAATTCTGCAGTGAGCATCAGGTCATCAGCCTGGCGGACGCCACCCACACCTTGATGCGGGAGCTGGCAGCAGGAAACCCAGATGTACCAGAGCAAATCGCGGTTCTCAATTTTTACCAGCCGCCGCCCCTTTATTCACGGCTTTTTGAACTATTGACCCATAACAGGCCAGAGCGCCGTATTACCACCGCGGCGGCGCACAGGCCGGCCGGCGCCGTCAAAACCAGTTTCCCGGACTTCGAACACGAAGCCAGAGCCTGCGCGGAATGGGCCCGGGATGTGGCCAGCCAGGATCCGCAACATCATGTCGGCATTATTCACCCCGACGATGATGGCAGCCTGCAAATCCTTGAACGGGTATTCCGGGACGTGTTTGTGCCGGAGACCCTGCTGCACCCAACCCGGCCTGCTCAGGCCTTCAATTCCTTCTCCACTTCCACGCCGATCCTGGACTCGGGTCTTATCAGCGACGCCTTGCTGGTCCTGGATCTTGGCACCGAGGACCAGGACAGCCTGGACTTCTGTCGACTCCTGCGCAGCCGGTTCCTCACCGGCCATGAAGAGGAACAGGAACAACGTCTGCTTCTGGAAGCCCGCCTGCGTGACATCGTCAACACGCGCTGCACGCTCTCACAGCTGGTGGGCATCATGAGTCGGGACGACGCACCCTATCACTGCCCGTTGCTGGCTGCCAGCCTGCTGAGACTGCTCACCCTGCTGCGTGAAAACCGCAAACCGGGAAGTCCCGGCAGCTGGGCCAGGTTGTTTGGTCGTCAGCTCGAGCTTATGGGCTGGCCAGGCCCAACGGCGATGAGGGATCCTCACCAACAACAGCTACTGCAACAGTGGCAGAACACCCTGGACAGGTTTGCCGGGCTCGACCCGCTGTTCCCATCCATCAGTCGCGAAAAAGCCCTGGCCAGTCTGCGTACGCTGTTGCTGAAGTCAGCCACTTATCCTGCGTTCGACTCTCGGTGCCAGGTCTCTTTTTACACACTGAACGATGCTGCGGGTACCGATTTCACGCATACCTGGTTTCTGGGATTCAGCGATCAGGCCCAGCCTTCTCCGCCATCACCGTCACCGTTTCTGGGACACGATGCGCAGCGCCAGGCCGGGATTCCCGGCAGCCAGAGCCAGGTGCAGCTGCTTCTGGCCAGGCAGGCCCTGGACATTGTCTGCCGCTCCACCACAGTGGAAATTCGCGGCAGTTTTCACCTGCAGGACGGTGACGAACAGTTTCGCGAGAGCTGCCTGCTGGAGGCATTCGCGCCGTCGACGCCACCTGACGTGACGCCCACTGTCATGAACCAACGGGCCCTGGCCGACCTGGCCCGGCATCAACCGGTCAGGGTCGCCGATGAAGCGCCGGTGCCCCTGTCCACGACAGAGAAGCTCACCGGGGGCCAGGCTATCGTCAGCGACCAGTCAAGCTGCCCGTTCCGTGCCTTTGCCCGCCATCGGCTGCGCGCCGAAAGCCTGGAAATTTTTCGCAACGGTCTGGATGCCAGGGCTCGTGGTACTGCCACGCATATCGCCCTGGAGCACCTGTTCCGCCAGATCCGCAGTCGCGATGCGCTCCAGGCACTGGATGATTCGCAACTTGATGCCGCGATCTCTCACAGCGTCGGACAGGCGGTGGATGCGCTGCAGCAGCGATTTCCCCAGCAGATGACACCGCGTTTCAGTGACATCGAAAAAACCCGTCTGACGAAACTGCTGCACGGGTTCACAGAACTGGAAAAGCAGCGGGACGCCTTCGACGTGGTGGCGACGGAGAGTCCGCTGGACTGGAGTCTTGACCAGCTCAACATCAACCTGAAGATCGACCGCATAGATCGCCTCAACGACGGCAGCCTCGCGGTGATCGACTACAAGACCGGCAACAACCGGACCAGCCCGGTGAGCCGGCTGGCGGAAACGCGACCGGAAAACCTGCAGCTGCCGCTGTACTACAGCGCCGCCTCGCGACACCTTGACCCGCCGGTCAACTGTGTAGCCATCGCCCAGGTAAACAGCAGGAGGACAGCTTATTCTGCTGTTGCCGCCACTGACAATTTTCACCCCGGGGTCAAACCCGTGGCGGAAACCAAAGAATTCAGCCAAGACTGGCAGACCGTGACCGATCACTGGCAACGGCTCATCGCGCAGCGGGCAGCGGATTTTCTGGCGGGACAGGCCCAGGTGGATCCGGTCAACGGATCAAAGACCTGCAACTACTGTGACCTGCAGCCATTGTGCCGGATCCAGGAACTGCAGCCAACGGGGGAAAGCGACGAGGGCACGGAATCGTGAGCTCCCTACCCGATCAGGCAGCCCGCCTGCAGGCCCTGCATCCGCAGCAATCCTTCATCGTCCAGGCACCCGCCGGCTCCGGCAAGACCGAGCTTCTCAGCCTGCGCTATCTCAATCTGCTGAGTACCTGCGCGGATCCGGAAGAAATACTGGCCATCACGTTTACCCGCAAGGCCGCCAGTGAAATGAAGGACCGGATCATCAGGACAATGCGGAAAGCCAGCTCCGCGGCACAGCCCGAGGCCTTTGACAGTCCACTGGAGTTACAGCGTCATCGCATCGCCCGGGCGGCACTGGCCCAGAATGCGAGGCAGAACTGGGAGATCCTGGACAACCCGTCGCGGCTCAGAATACAGACCATCGACAGCTTCTGCCTGAACCTGGCAACAAAAATTCCCCTGCTGTCCCGCCTTGGCGGATCGCCCAATGTCAGCGACGACGTGGCAGCAAGCTTTGACGATGCCATTGCCAATACCCTGCAGGCGCTGAACGCGGACAGTGAACTGGCCGATGACATCGCCGTACTGCTGGCCCACCTGGACAACGACATCGGCCGCGTGGAAAAGCTGCTTCACGGCCTGCTGCACAACCGTGATCAATGGCTTCCCTACGTCGTCAATGTGCAGCACGGCAGCGGCATCGATCGCCAGTACCTGCAGGACGCCCTGAATGAACTGGTGAGCGAGTCCCTGCTCCGGGTTTACGAGCAACTGGCGGGCCACGAGGCCGAGCTGGCCGCGCTGCTTGAACATGCCATTGCTCACCTCCAGGAAGAGCGGGGATCCGGATCCGTTGATGCTCTGCCCGTCGGCCGTCTGCCACCCTGCACCCCGACGGGCCTGTCCCGCTGGCGGCTGGTTGTCAACATCCTGCTGACCCTCAAGGGTGAATGGCGCGCGAAGATTGACAAACGCCAGGGCTTTCCCGCCGAAATTCCCGGCGACAAGGAGCAAACCGCCACCTGCAAACTGCGTAAACAGCAATGGCGGGACCTGGTGGACAGCCTGTCCGGGGACGAGGAGCTGCGACAATCCCTGTCCTATCTTGTGCTGTTACCGGAGCCGGAACTGGAGGACCGGCAATGGGATTTCCTGACCGCTCTGTCAAGAATCCTCACCCACCTCAGCTCCCAGCTGCTACTGTCATTCCGACGCCTGGGGCAGGTAGACCACGCCCAGGTTGCAGCTGCGGCCTACAGCGCGCTTGGCGACGATGAAAACCCCACGGACCTGGCCCTGTCCCTGGATTACCGTCTGCAGCACATCATGGTGGATGAATTCCAGGACACCTCCAAGCTGCAGATGGACCTGCTGGAAAAACTGACGGCCGGCTGGCAGGCCGGGGACGGCCGTACCCTGTTCCTGGTAGGCGATGCCATGCAGTCGGTCTACGGTTTTCGGGACGCCAACGTCGGCATCTACCTGAAAGTCCGGGAATCCGGCCTGGGGCAGATTCCCCTGGAGGCCCTGACCCTGCAGAGCAATTTCCGTTCCCAGGCCAGGCTGGTGGACTGGGTCAATGACACCTTCGCCGAAGCCTTCCCTGCCCGGGCCGATCAGTCCACCGGTGCCGTGCCGTTTACCGCGTCGGTCGCCAGCAAGCCAGCACTGGCAGACCATGGGGTTACCCTTTACCTGACCAGCCATGAAGTGGAGCAAAGCGAACTGGCCAGGCAGACCGAAGCCGCCGGCGTGGTAGCCCGGGTACTGGAACTGAAGGCCGCCGACCCGGATGCCAGCCTGGCAATCCTGGTACGCTCCCGGGGCCACCTGCAGGAACTTGTTCCCGCCTTGAGAGCGGCGGCTATCAGCTGGCAGGCCACCGACATCGACAGGCTACAAAGCCTGCCGGTCATCGAGGATCTGCAATGTCTCACCCGGGCGATCATCAACCTCGGCGACCGCATCGCCTGGTTGGCGATTCTGCGAGCGCCGTGGTGCGGCCTGTCCCTTGCCGACCTGTTGGTCATTGCCCGGGACGCCGACCAGCGCTGCATCTGGACAATACTGACGGATTACCAGGAGAACAGGGCGCTGTCTGCCGACGCCAGGGACAGGCTCAGTGACTTCGTCAGGGTACTTGACTATGGCCTGCGACTGCACAAGCGCGCGGGACTTCGACAGGTGGTGGAGGCCATCTGGACATTGTGCGGTGGCGGAGCCCTGGCGCTGACCGCCACCGAACAGGCCAGCGTGGCCCGTTACCTGGACCTGCTGCAGCACTATGAGCGTGGTCAATCGCTGCGGGATTTCAACGACTTCGCCAGTCGGGTGGCCGCTGCCTTCACGCCGTCCGTTCCTGTCACGGACGGACACCATGCAGTGCATATCCTCACCATGCACAAGGCCAAGGGCCTGGAGTTCGACCACGTCATCCTGCCCTGCCTGGGCGCACGGCCTCGCGGCACTGACAAGGCGCTGCTGCAATGGCACGAGCGGGTCAACCGTCACGGTGACATCCGCCTGTACCTGGCTGCCCTGTCGCCCACCGGCAGTGACGACGATCCGCTTTACCGGCTGCTGCGGTTCGAACAGGAGCGCAAATCCCGTTTTGAGAACGTGCGCCTGCTGTACATCGCCACCACACGGGCGCGGAAATCCATCACCCTGAGCGCCACCCTGGAACGCAATGCCAGGGGCGAAGTGGCGCCTTTCAAGGGCAGCCTGCTGGATTACATCTGGCCACAATTGCAACGGACAACCGCTGGTAACGAAAGCGGCCTGGTTGAAACCCTGGAAGACCGGCTGCTAGCTGCCGGCAGTCAATTGCTGGCAGAGCCAGCCGGCGATGAATCCACTCCCGGCACTTCGATCCGTCGCTTTGACCAGCCCCTGCGCCTGACACCGGAAGACTCCGCCCTCATCGAGGGCTTTGGCCAATGTCCCGTGGACGGCGCCGGGGATGACACCGGAACCCGGCAGCAGGAACCCGCAGCCGATGACCCCGGTTCCAGTGGCGAAACCGAGCCGGCGGCTACCATCGGCACGCTGATCCACGAGGGCCTGGACGTGCTGACCACCAGCCCCGCTACCCTGGATGACTCCACGACCCTGGAAGGCCTGCGGGAATACCGCGGGCTGCGCCTTCGTCAGGTGATTACCGGGGAAGACGCCGTGAGCGAAGCCCTGGCATTTATCGAGGAGTCACTCGCCAGCTGCCGCACCAGTCCCCAATGCGCCTGGCTGTTCAATAATGCCCTTGCAGCAAGCGCCACCGAGTTGCCCGTATCCCGCTGGCACGGCGGGCAGCTGTACCAGTTCGTGGTGGACAGGACTTTTATCGATTCCACCGGCACCCGCTGGATTATTGACTATAAGACTGCCGCTCCGACCGCCGGCGTGGCGGAAGCCGATTTTCTGGACCGGCAGTGTCGGCACTACCGGCCACAGCTGGAAAACTACCGCCGGGCATTTACCGAAATGGAATCCAGGCCGGTGAAAATAGCGCTGCTGTTTACCGCCATCCCCAGGCTGGTGGAATTGACCTGAGGATCGTCTGCCGGGGAAATGCTCCGGCATGCAGGCGAGTTCGCCGGCGAGGCGCCTCGTCAGTGAACTCGCCAGCAAGCCAGAGTAATTCCATACTAAATCAGAGGTTCCTTTAGCAGGCTGTTGAAAAACTATTGCGCTTGCCAATACTTCGTTGAAAACTGTCTCAAAATGCTCATTTACACGGGGTAAACTGCGCTTTTTCGACAGTTTTCGCCTCGTCTTGGCTGCGCTCATGACGTTTTTCAACAGCCTGCTAGGCAATAAATGAAGGCAAAGCGCTCGGTCTGAGGCGCCTTTGGGCGGTCAAAGGTCGTCATCGTGAATCGCGTAGATACCGGGCGCGTTACGCAGGTAGCCGCGGTAATCCATCCCGTAACCGAACAGGTAGCTGTCTTCGGCCGTCAGGCCGACAAAGTCGACAGCCATACCGGCCACCTTGCGATCATGCTGTTTATCGATGAGCACGGCGGCGAAGACTTCGCGACCACCCTGGTGAAGACAGTAGTCGCGCACCAGGGCGAGAGTTTCGCCTTCATCGAAGATATCGTCAATCAGCAGTATTGTCCGGCCTTCCAGCGGCAACGTGGGGGGCGCCCGCCATTGCAGGTCGGTGCCCCGTGTTTCTCCCCGGTAACGCGTTGCATGCAGGTAATCCATCTGCAACGGGAAGTTCAGCCGAACGGCCAGCTTACCGGTTACAATGACGCCACCGTGCATGATGCACATCAGGATGGGATCCCGGTCTGCCAGTTCAGCACTGATGGCACCGGCCATTCGATCCAGTGCGGCTTCGACTTCGTCTTCACTGTAGAGACAGCGGGCTCTCTGCCAGACCTGTCTTATTTGGTTCGGCGTCATGCATTTCCCCTTTCAGGATTTTAAATATCGATCGTTCAATATTTAATCGCCGGCATTAGCTTCGTCGCTGCATGAAATTCCCGGTGCCGGGCAGCCAGCCGATGTACCGGCGATGTCCGGCCTGGGCCAGTCCCCGGGGTACGCAGCGGCACCCTGCTGTTCTATCCTCAACGGCGGCTCAATCTGACGACAGGCCACCTATAAGCTGACTGGCGGACTGCCACTGCCGGGTGGTGCGCAGCGTCTCGATATCAAAAGGCGGTTCCCCGCGCATTGCCAGCAGCTTTTCACAGGCCGGGTAGTGGGTTGACTCCAGCCAGCTGATCACGGCCAGTGCTGCGGGCCGATCGTTGCAGACCAGGATCATGTCACAACCTGCCTGCAGAGCCCGGCGCGCCCGCGTCACCGCATCTCCCGCTGACAGCGCTGCTGCCATGCTCAGGTCGTCGCTGAAAACGACGCCACTGAAATTCAGCCGCT
>Ga0209578_10002899_pt1 | contig 13700 bp, 15 predicted proteins | sample tdAd472_FD_187127 | JGI IMG/M metagenome (GOLD analysis project Ga0209578, IMG submission 187127) | Marine sediment microbial communities from the Atlantic coast under amendment with organic carbon and nitrate - tdAd47.2 (SPAdes)... | ecosystem: Environmental > Aquatic > Marine > Coastal >...
CCTTCTTTAATCCGATCGCGAACGACAGGCGCGACGATCCGCTCGACATCCCGTCCCTGCGCGGCATCCGCCTCACTGGGCCCTACGGGCGCGACGGCCGTTCGGGCAGCCTGCGGGACTTCGTCCGAAACGTCATCGTGAACGAGTTCGGCGGCGTGGAGCCGACGCCGTTCATGCTCGACGCGCTCGTCGTCTACATGCGGGAGTTCGACTTCCTGCCGAACAGCAAGCTGACGGCGGACGGCCGGTTGACCGCGGCGGCGTCCGAAGCCGCCCGGCGCGGCGAAACCCTTTTCCGACGTCCATTCAGCCAGATGGACGGCCGGTCCTGCGCGAGTTGCCATGTTCCGAGCGCCAGTTTCTTGGATCGGCAGGCGCACGACGTGGGCTCGGCCACGCCTGGCTATGACGGCGATCGGTCTGGCGCGTTCGATACGCCGACGCTGCTGGGCGCCCGTTTCACCGCGCCCTACATGCACGACGGCGCATTGCCGACATTGGCCAGCGTCGTGGGTTGGTTTGACGAGCGATACGGGCTTGGGCTGACAGACGACGAACGCGCCGACTTGACCGCCTATTTGGAGGCGGTTGGCGATGCCGACGAGCCGTACCAGCGCTTCGACGATCGCGAGACCGCTTTCCGCCTGACATACGAAGAGCTGACCACGTTCGCGTCGTCGCTCACGGCGCTCCTGCCGCGCCGCGATCGGGAACATGCCCTGTTGCTGGTCGACACTGTGGCCGCAGATCTGGCGGCCGACGCGAGCGCCATGACGAATCAGGCGGCAAAGCCCGATGTCTACGAATTGTCGAACATCCTCAATAGTGTCGGCGCGGCGATCCGGGACGACGACTGGTCGCTCGCCGAGGATCGCTGGGAGGCGTTTGTTTTGAGGGAGGCGGCGCTTGCGGAGAAGATGTACTGAGATGCCGTTCCGGCGCTGCTTCCTGGCGATCGCGCTAATGCTATCGCTCCTGCCGAGCAGCGTGTTCGCCGCGCCTGAAGGCCTGCGCCTGGCGTTCATCCCCCAGGAGAATCCGGAAAAGCTGCTTGGCGACATCCCGACGATCACGGCGTGGCTCGCCAAAGCGATCAACCAGCCCGTCAAGGGTTTCGTCACCTCCGATCACGCGGCGGCGGTCGAGGCGCTCAGGAACGGGGACGCGGACATATCGTTTATGGGCGCGTTGCCCTTCGTCCTGGCGGAAGCCGAAGTCGGCGCGCAGGCGCTTCTATCGGAGGTATATCGGGGCGAAGCGCAGTATCGCGGCCGCGTGTTCGTGCGACGGGACAGCGACGTCAAGCGGCTCAAGGATTTGAAAGGCCGCGATATCGCGTTCGCCGATCCGATTTCCGAGTCGGGCTATCTCTTCCCGCTGGACCTGTTCGTCCAAGCCGGGCTCGTCGCAGAAGGCGCGCGCGGCGGGGCGTTTTTCGATAACGTCTATTTCGCCGGCGGGTATCAGCAGGCGATGCAGGCCGTCGCGGAAGGGATCGTCGACGCCGCCGCGGCCAGTCAGTACGCCGACATGCTGCTGACGCCCGAGCAACAGCAGGAAGTGACATGGATCGCCGAAAGCCAGCCGATTCCCTCCCATGTCGTGGTCGCGCGCCAAGGTCTCGACCCTGGCATGCGGGCGGCCTTCATTGAAGCAATGCTCAAGCTGAACAGACCCGAGAACCGCGGCCTTCTACAGTTTCTTTATGGACCAGACGGGTATCAGGTCGCCGATCCGGCCGCCTTCGAACCGGTGCGCCGGATCGCAAAGCGATACGGGATGTTGCAATGAGCCGACAAACGGACAGCCTGGCGTTACAGCTCGACGGCGTCGGCTATCGTTATCCGGGACATTCGCAGGCGGTCCTGACCGATGTGAGTCTCGCGGTAGATGCCGGTGAAATCGTCGCCTTGATCGGACCTTCGGGGGTCGGCAAAACGACGTTGCTTTCGCTGCTCGACGGCCGGCTGCGCGGTTGGGACGGCGCGGCGCGCGTCAACGGCCTAGATCTTTCGAGCGGTCGCGCGCCGACGCGGCGTCAGCGCGTGCAGACCGGGTTCGTCTTTCAAAATTTCGCGCTCGTCGAACGCCGGTCCGTGCTTCAAAACGTATTGAACGGGCGTCTGGGGCGGATGTCGGTCGGCCGCAGCGTTCTCGGTCGATTTTCCGCCGATGACGAGCGCGCCGTTCGCTCGGCTATCGCCGACGTCGGCCTGACAGACTTGGAACACAGGCGGGTCGATGGGCTAAGCGGCGGACAACGGCAACGCGTGGCGGTCGCCCGATGCCTGGCCCAAGAACCTGACCTGATCCTGGCCGACGAGCCGATCAACAATCTCGACCCGCAATCTTCGAAGGATGTCCTGGCCGCGCTTGCCCGGATTACGCGTTCGAGAGGAACAACCCTGGTGTTCACGTCGCACCAGCCTGACATCGCCTTTTCGATAGCGACGCGCGTCGTCGGATTGAAGGCAGGCAGGCTTGCGCTGAACTCGCCGACGCACAACGTGACCGACGCGACGCTCGCCGAAATTTACGATGACGGAGATCTTGCGACGTCGACCAACCTGCGCCTGGTCGTATGAACGCCTCTCTGCGGCGCGATCGTCCGCGCGCATTTTTCACATGGCCGACGCTGCTGATCGCCGGCGTCGTTCTATGGGCGGCCGCGACGACGGAGATCGACCTTGCCAGGGTAGCGTCCGCCGGTCCGCGCCTTAGTGATTTTTTGGACCGTATGTTCCCGCCGGATCTGTCGGTCTGGCGCGAGGTTCGCGACGGCATGGCTGAGACAATTCGGATCGCCGTCATCGGCACGGTCGGCTGCGTCGTCCTGTCCGCCGTTCTCGGTTTCCTCGCCGCCGAACGGGTGTCCCCCAAGTTCGTCGCCATGCCCGTTCGAATGCTCTTGGCGTTCCTGCGCGCCATCCCACTCATTCTTGTCGCGATGTTGATGGTCAGCGCTGTCGGCCTTGGCCCCCTGCCGGGCATTCTTGCCATCACGCTGCACGGCGCGGGCATGCTCGGCAAGTACTACGCCGAGGCGATCGACGACGTCGACGCCGCGCCGAGCCTTGCATTGGAAAGCGCCGGGGCCAATCGGATGCAGTCGCTGCTGTTCGCCGTATGGCCTCAGATGGCTCCTGTGATCCTGCGCGATACGATCTTCCGCTTCGAACTGAACTTGCGGGAGTCGCTCATCCTGGGCGTCGTCGGCGCCGGAGGCATCGGCTTCTATATTCAGACCTACGTTAGAGCGTTTCAGTACCAGAAGGCGGCGACGGTCGCGCTCGTCGTTCTCGCCACCGTCATGGTGATCGAAGCGATCAACGCCCTGGTCCGACAGAGGGCTGCCTAGGCGATTGATCGCGAGGCGACGAACTTGGTTCGAGCAGGCACGGAGCTAAACGCGATCATAGAGACTTGGCAGGACATCTGCATGAACCGGACGTATTGCTTATCTCGACGAACAAGCCGGACGTTAGTTCAGTTGCGACGGGCGACGCCTGCGCGTCGGCGCCAAGAGCGCTGATGAGACGTCGTAAGGCTCTCGCATACAGCGCGGCGGCCTTTGTCGCGCTCGGCCTGATGCTCTTCGTCGGATGGTGGCAAGTGGACGGCCCGGGCGCGCCAGAGCCTCTGAATCAACGACCGCTCTCGCTGACCGACATGGAATTCCGCTTGACCGATCATAATGGTCAGCCGGTTGGTCCCGAGACGCTGCTTGGGCGCCCTTCAATGGTGTTCTTCGGCTTCACCTTCTGCCCGGATATCTGCCCAACGACCCTGTCGGACATTTCCGATTGGCTCGACGCGCTTGGCGAGGATGCCGAGCGGCTCAACGTGATCTTCATTACGGTCGATCCAGCCCGCGACACCATCAGTGCGATTGCGGATTACGTTAGCTACTTCCACCCAGGCATTCGCGGCTGGACCGGTGCAAATGCGCAGATCGCACGGGCCGCCCGCGGGTTCCGCGTGACCTATGAAAGAGTGACGACCGAGTATGGGGACTACACGATGAACCACACATCAAGCGTCTTTATGTTCGACGCCAAAGGCCGGTTTGTCAGTACGATCGACTACCACGAACAGCGACAATTCGCGTTGCCGAAAATTCGCCGCGCGATGAAGGGTGACCCTCCGTAATCGAGTTCTGGCTTCCACTTTCGCTCCGATTGCATTGAACGTCGCCTGCGTCAGCGACTGCCGTTATGTCACTGTCACGACGACAGAATTTCAGCCGGATACCGGATGCGTGAAAGATTTACGCTTGCGCCGCTTGAACCTCGAGTGGCTAGAGCCTGCAGGAACGCACCTCTCTGTTCAGGAAGAACCATGCGCCTTACGCTACTCCAAAAAATCCTATGGGCCTGCGCCGGCGTGGGACTCGTTGCGTGGCTCGGTTTGATCGTCGCGATCGACTACCAGGGCCACGACACAGCCAAACCGGCTGCAGATGAAAAGTCTGAATTGAGGCCGGAATTCCGGTTGGTGTCGAATACTGGCCAAGCCGTTACAGAAGCCGCTTGGCCGGGGAAGTGGCTGCTCGTGTTCTTCGGCTTCACAAACTGCCCAGACATTTGCCCGACGACGCTTTCTGACGTCGCCGCCGTTATGGACGCACTTGGGTCTGCGCACGACGGCATCCAACCCCTTTTTATCACAATCGATCCCGAACGTGATCGGGTGGAAAACGTCGCCCGCTACGTCGCGGCATTCCATCCAGGCATCGTCGGGTTGACCGGCGACGCGTCCGCCATCGCCGCTGCGGCGACGAGTTTCCACGTATATTTCGAGAAAATTCAACAGGAAGGCGCGCCAGACGGCTACACCATGGGCCATACGACTGCGCTCTATCTCGTAAATCCGGCAGGAGAGTTCATCCGCACATATTCCTACGGGACCCCGGTCGAGGACATTGTGCGGGATCTCAAGGAGCGACTATGAGAGCATTCATCTATGCGCCGTTGATGGCGATCGCTTTGGCGTGTCTGGCGAGCGCTAGCGCGTCCGGCGCCGGATCTGAGTCCGCAAGGATCGTTGTTGAGAAGCAGTGGGCGCGCGCGTCGATCGGAACCAGCCGGCCCAGCGTCGCTTACATGACCATCGGCAACAATGGAAAGACCGCCGCTGTGTTGATCGATGTAGCGACGCCTGCCGCTGCACGCGCCGAAGTGCACGAGAGCAACACCGTCAACGGTATTGCGTCTATGCAGCCTGCCGGGCCGATAACGATCCCGGCGGGCGGCTCTGTCCGGCTGAGACCAGGCGGCCTGCACATGATGCTCATTGGCCTCAACAGGCCGTTGCAAAAGGGCGATATTCTTCCGATCGCCCTCCACTTCAAATCTGGAGCGACGATAACGGTTGAGGTTCCGATCCTAAGCATCCGCGCGAAGGGTCCGGAGAACTGAGACTGCTATGTGCGTCGCAGCGTCGCTTGGCTGTCTTTTGGCGCGCAAACCTCGAAGTGAAATCAATACAGAGCTGCCGCTGCGCGACCCAGCACGCCAGCCGCTGCAATGAACCTCGATGTTGCTGCGAGCTGAGATCAGTCGTGCTTGGCTATTCCGGAACGAACTCCGGCAATATCTGCAACATTCCGGACATAAAGGATTTCAGACGACGTTCGGCATCACCTTCTTCTTCGCCGCTCGAGAGCGGGGTCACCAGACGAACCAGGCCACCGTCAGTTCGGCCGATCGTCATAGCGTCCAATACGGTAACCGCCTTCGACACGTAGTCCGACGTCAGCCGGCGTCCTCTTTGCTCAAACCAATAGTATACCAATTGCTTTGAGAGGCCTTTTCGTATGATGGCCCGATTTACTGGAACAGATATTTCACTTCCGTCTGCACCCTGCACCTTAACAGTGTCTACCTCGATTTTGGACATCTCCCAGCCGCCGGCAGGAACACACACCTCTGGCGAATGGATACCACTTCCTTCAGTCTGCTTCCGGTACCAGGCGATGAACAGATTTACCGGCGCCTGCTCTTTCGCTGAAGCGAAATCCACCAGAAGGTAGTCATCGGCCTTCAATACGGCTTCGATGTTTGGCTCAAGCTTTGCCGGCGGGCCGGCTTTCCATTCATCGATAGTTGTTGGAAATAAGAATAGCGGATCTCTCTGTAGATCAGCGACGCTGGGTTTTGGTGAATAATAGAGAGCCCCAGACGCCATTCCAGTCATGCCAAGTGCAATTAGCAGCCCTGCAGAGCTGCGGATTGTAAGAACTCTTTTGGCCTGCTGGCTCAGCTTCGCAAAATCCAGTTCAAGCGCAACAAGAATTGGCCGTTTGTCACGCGCAATTAATTGAAGGATTTTAGCGAGTGCGAATAGAGATAATATACAGAGGATAAAAATTACCCAGCCTTGGAACACATGCAAGAAACCTTCGGCTTGCTCAATTCCGTACGCATCGACGAGGACGCCGATCATGCCAATACGAGCGGAATTCATCAAAATTGTGATCGGTACTGCGGATAACAAGAGAATTGCTTTATGGGCGAATGAACCCTTGTACAGCATGCAAAATATATAAGAAAAACTCATGATAGGGAATAAATACCTAAGACCTGAACAGGCCTCAGCTACGTCGAGTTTGTAAAGCCCCAAATCGATAACATTTCCGTCTAAAAATACCGGTACATTCATAGCGCGGATTAAGCTCACGCCAAGTTCTGCCGAAAACCCCTGCAGTGCTATCGACACCTGCCAATACAAAAACGCGGGCAACGGCAACATAAAAACCAAATGAAGGACCGACCCCCAGAAAGGCGCTCCTCGCTTGGCTCCAAACATGACAAGAACTACGCCGTAGACCCAGACGATCATGCCGTAGGTAATAATGTCTGGAATGCGTGCGATATTTCCGACGCCGGCTACGATTAATGCAAGGAAAATAACAATGAGGCCAGGGTATTGGGCTTTCACAGACGGGTGTAATTTAGGAACATCTTTGAGGTGTTTCAGGAATAAAATTAGTGACAACAGCGGAATAAGTGGCCCATGGCTGTACTCCGCTGTGCTCCAGGCCTCGCCAAGGCTGACGATCCCAAACCAAAATATCCCCAAAGCGGCGGCAAGGAGCAGTACGAAGACGCCGAAGCCGGCGGACAGCCTGTTCGAGTTCAGAAATGAACTTGAGGCTTCTGTGATATTCTGAGCCATCTAGGTCCGTCCGGAAATTCTATTGGTTTGATATTGGGGCGCCCCAGATAGCGCGCCCACGTTGACAATTGGGAACTATCTGCTTGACGTACCAAAGGCCAATCCCCATATCCCTTTCAACAAGGGAATCAGTGATATGGCCAAAGTCGATCTCACAAAACCGATCTATCACGACAACGACGCGGCGCGGGCGCATATCGAAGGCCTGCTTTGGCCAAATGGCCCTGTCTGTCCGCGTTGCGGCGTGACCGGCGACCGGATCACGAAGTTAAAGGGTAAGAGCACTCGCCCCGGCGTTCACAAGTGCAAGGACTGCCGCAAGCCGTTCACCGTCACCGTTGGGACGGTCATGGAGCGCAGCAAAATCCCGCTCTGCAAATGGGTGCTGGCGTCCCAACTAATGGCGTCCAGCAAGAAAGGCATGTCGGCCAAGCAGCTTGAGCGGATGCTTGGCGTTACCTACGAAACCGCATGGTTCCTGTTTCACCGCCTCCGCGAATGCGCCATTGACCCGACGCCGGGTCCGATTGGCGGCGCAAACAAGGTTGTCGAGGTTGACGAAACCTATGTCGGCGGCAAAGCCAAGAACGCCCACAACGGCAAACCCGTTCCGAAGAAACACGCCGTCGTTTCGCTCGTTGAGCGTGACGGGGAAGTGCGATCCTTCCATGTCACCAACGTCAACGCGAAAACGCTGCGCCCGATCCTCCGCAAGAACGCGGATCGGAAGTCCTACCTGATGACCGACGAAAGCACGGTCTATCCAGCAGTCGGCCGCGAGTACGCGGGGCATGGTTCCGTGAACCACAGCGCCAACGAATATGTGCGGTCCAGTTTCTTCTACACGAACACCGTCGAAAGCTATTTCGCGCTCCTCAAGCGCGGCGTGATGGGCTCATTCCACAATGTCAGCGAGGCGCATCTGTATCGCTACCTCGCGGAGTTCGATTTCCGCCATAACAATCGCGGCCTGAATGACGGCGAGATGGCCGATAAGTTGCTGACCGGCAGTCAGGGCAAGCGGCTGACCTATCAACAACCTTGTGACGCCGCGAACGCCTAGGCAGAAGGCGCGGCATTTTCTACGCTGGCGAAATTCCAACCAGCGGGAGAAATGACGTGTCTACATTCCACAAAGCGAAGCAGATGTTCGAGGACGCCATTAACAACCACATCGACCCGCGACAGACACCCGCAGACCATGATCTACATGCGGGCCTTTTGGCTCTGACGCAGGCGCTTGATCGGGAACTGTCACAGCTTCATCGTGAAGTTTCCGATCTAAAGCAGCAAATATCTTCTCTCGGGTGACGATGACCGTCGTTGCGGTCATCCCCATAAACGCGCGATCAATCGCGGTTCTGAGTTCGGCGTCCATCGGGCTTGCCCTTCTCACTGGCCTTACCGCCCCCGCTGCCGCTAGGCTTGCGCGGCTGCGGCGGCGTTTTTAGCAGGCGACGAAGGATATCGTCGCGCTCTCGTTCCTGCTCATCCACACCACGTTTAGGATCGTCCTGTGTCACGAAATCCGTCCTCTCTCGCCACCCTGCGAAAGTTGGCTCGACGCCGATACCCCACAGACATCGAACTTAAAGAGTTCTTTGACTACCTCACAACTGCCGAAGATCGCGCGTTTGCAATCATTGCCGCAACAGCGCTTGAAGACGCAATCGAGCTTGCCATCCGCAACAAAATGATACGCCACGAACTTAGAGATTTGTTTGGAAGCGATAAACCACTCGGATCATTTAACGCAAAAGTCCACATGGCATTCGCGCTTGGCATCATCGGCCCAAAATCCTGCGACGATCTTGAAGTTATTCGGCTTGTACGCAATGCCTTCGCCCATAATGGCCAGAAAATAGATTTCAATACACCGGCCGTTGCCCTAGCGTGTGAGCGGCTTACAATGCCAGAGCGATGCGAAGCCACCGGCAACGATATCCATAGCCTGGAAAAAATTACCGAGGCCCGAGAGCGGTATCGTGTCTCTGCCACGCTTTATCAAATGTCGCTTATACGTCGATCCCGCGTTCGACTAGCGAAAGACATTCCGCCACCCCCACCCCTCGACTAGCCGCAGTCATTGCGATGTATATATCCGCCGCTAACTCGCGCGGCCCCTCAAACATCGGGTCGTAATCGGCTATCACCGCCGCCCCCGCCTCAATCATCTCAGGCGTGACTTCAATTTCTAGCGCTGGCCTGTCACACATGAGATGGTCCCGAGTCGTTGGTACGTCAACCGGATAGTTCCCTGACAATTGATGAGCACTCTCGCACCTCTAGCCGCTAGAGCTTCAACCGTTTAATGAGCGGCTCACTCAAATGTGTGCCCGATGTTTGGGCGACGTTTCGGTCAACGCCCTGGCTACCATCGTCGCAGAAAAGCAGGCCGGCGCGGACACGGCGGCACATGGATACACCGCACCGCAATGGCCGCTTGACCTTCCAGTAAGTGGAAGGCCTATCTCTTGTCTCAGGAGGTCGGTCGATGAACATCGGCGAAATTGCGGAACAGAGTGGGCTGCCGGCGAAGACGATCCGGTACTACGAAGATATCGGCTTGGTCGAGCCGGCGCGTAGACCGAACGGCTATCGGGATTTCGGCGAAGTCGAACTGCACAAGCTGGCGTTTCTTCGCCGCGCCCGATCGCTTGGGTTCAGCATCGAGCAATGCCGTGAACTCTTGGATCTTTACAAGGACAGGTCGCGGCCTAGCGCCAGCGTCAAACGGGTCGCCGCAGCACATCTGCACGAGATCGAGACAAAGATCGCGGAATTGCGGGGTATGCACGCAACGCTTGCGGATCTTGTGGCGCGCTGCCACGGCGACAGCCGTCCAGAATGTCCAATCCTGGACGAACTGGGCGAACCCGGGGAGCGGTGGTAAGCATGAGCGGCAAGTGGCTGTTCCTGAGCGCGCTCGCCGCCATCGTCGTCGTTGCGGCGGGCTGGCAATTTCTGCGTGGCGGCGGCTCCGGCGCCCACGTCGATGTGGCCGTGCCACAGTTGTCGGCGGACGCCGAGCGCGGCGCTCGGGTCTTCACGGCCAACTGCGCCACGTGTCATGGAAAGAATGCGGCGGGTTCCGATCAGGGGCCGCCCCTCGTGCACAAGATCTACGAACCGACCCACCACGGTGATCGCGCCTTCTTAGCGGCGGTCCGCAATGGCGTTCGTCAACACCATTGGCAGTTCGGAAACATGCCGCCCCAGCCTGGCGTTTCGAACCGTCAGGCCACACAGATCGTGGCCTACGTGCGCGAATTGCAGCGCGCGAACGGGATCAACTAGACGTGACGAATCTTCTTCGATCCAGCGATACGCCGCCACACGGATATGCTAAGAGCATCGTGCGCAATTTGTGGGCGTCAACATGAACCGCTGGATACGCATCGTATGTGTTCTGCTGGTCGGACTGGGGTTGGCCCTGGGATCCGCAACGCCTAATATTTCGCTGGCGGCGGAACATCCTGCAGAGCATTCGCACGGCGGCTCCGAGGCGGACTGCGACGACATTCATGCCGCCCACGACGCAGCGCATGGCGATCATGAGAACCACTGTTGTATCGCTGGAACGGGCGGCGCGGCGATATTTGCAGGCGCTGCAAACGCCGTCTTTGCAGTTACGTCCGCAGCCAACATCCGCGTGCGCAACGACGTGGACGCCTCCAGCCCACTTTTCGGGATTTTCAGGCCCCCGCGAGACGCTTCTTAGCAACTGATCAATGCGTCGCGGCGGAAGCCGCGGCAGATCTTGCAAGCAATCGTCTTTACCAACTTCGCGCCTCGACCGAACGGGCCCTTAGAGGGAACGGTCGGACGCGATCAGGAGCCTGAATAATGCAAAAACATCTTATTGCGGTCTGCGCGGCCGCCCTCACCGCTTCGCTTGCCGTTTCCAGCGCCAACGCCGGCGCCGGCGAAAAAGGCCACGGCCATGGTGAAAACGCTGAGAAAGCCGCAGCGGGCAGTCATGGCGGCGGACATGGCAATGGCCATGGCGGCGGACATGGTGGTGGCCATGGCGGCGGCCACGGCCATTCGTTTGACGCAGCCCTCGGCGAACCCGGTGATCCATCGGACGCGCGACGGACTATGCAGATAAAAATGACGGAGAACCGCTACTCACCCAAATCCATCACGGTAACCAAGGGCGAAACCGTCCGCTTCATCATCGAGAACAAGGGCGAACTCGTGCACGAGTTCAACATCGGCACGGCCGAGATGCACAAGGCGCACCAGGGCGAAATGATGGCGATGATGCAGTCCGGGTCTCTGATGCCTGACCACATCGACCATTCGAAGATGGGCGACATGAAGCACGACGACCCGAACTCCGTTCTGCTGGAGCCGGGTCAGAAAGGCGAGGTCGTCTGGAAGTTTGGGACGTCCGGCGAAATCCAGTTCGCCTGCAACGTGCCGGGCCACTACGAGGACGGCATGCATGGCCGCGTCAAGGTCCGATAAGGGAAGGCCACATCCAATGAAAAGAAACGCAATCGCGTTCGGGGCGGCCTTGGCCGCCTCGATCCTCGCCGGCCAGACGGCCGCCGGGGAATATGACATCGTCGTCGAGCGTGTAGAGATCGACGCCGGCGACTTCAAACGGAGCGGCGTCGGGTTTAACGGCTCGTCGCCTGGCCCGGTGCTGAGGTTCACTGAAGGCGAAGAGGTGACCCTCAACGTTACCAACAATCTCGACGAGGACACCTCGATCCACTGGCATGGCTTAATCCTGCCCTATCAGCAGGACGGCGTGCCGACCATTAGCTTCGACGGGATCAAGCCCGGGGAGACCTTCACCTATACCTTCCCGATCATCCAAACTGGCACCTACTGGTATCACAGCCACTCGAACCTGCAGGAGCCGGAAGGGGCGTTCGGCGCGATCGTCATCACGCCGAAGGACGGCGAACGGATGCACGCCGACCGGGACTATGCCCTGGTCTTGAACGATGCGCATCCGCACACGTCGCACCGTATCCTGCGCAATCTCAAGATGATGCCGGACTACTACAATCGGCAGCAGCGCACGTTCGGCGACTTCATGGACGATGTGCGCGAACTCGGCCTGGAGGCGACGCTATCCGACCGCGCCGACTGGGGCGAGATGCGTATGATGCCGACCGACATCGAGGACCTGCAAGGGTTCACGGCGCAGATTAACGGCAAGAGCCCGGAGCAGAACTGGACCGGTCTCTTCAAGGCTGGCGAGGCGGTGCGTCTCCGCTTCGTCAATGCGTCGGCGATGACTTATTTCGACATCCGTATTCCTGGCCTGAAGATGACGGTCGTGCAGGCCGACGGAAACGAGGTCGAACCGGTCGAAGTCGACGAATTCCGTATCGGCGTCGCCGAGACCTATGACGTCATCGTCGAACCGTCGGAGGACAAGCCTTACACGATCTTCGCCGAAAGCATGGGCCGCACGGCCTTCGGTCGAGCGACGTTGGCGCCGGACGACGGCATGACGGCCGATGTGCCCAGTCTCCGCGAGGCGCCGTTGTTGACCATGGCCGACATGGGCATGGCTCATGGAGGTCATGGCGGTCATGGTGCGATGGATCAGAGCGACGCATCCGAAAAGCCGATGGACCATGCAGCAATGGGCCACGGCGGTTCGGGAGCGGCTCAGAAGCCCATGGACCATGCAGCAATGGGTCATGGCGGTTCCGGCGCGGCCCGGAAGCCCATGGACCATGCAGCAATGGGCCACGGCGGTTCCGGCGCGGCCCGGAAGCCCATGGACCATGCAGCAATGGGCCACGGCGGTTCCGGCGCGGCTGAGAAGCCGATGGATCACGCAGCAATGGGCCACGGCGGCATGAACCATGGCGCCACGGCGGCGCAGGCCGGACCTGATCCGCTCTATGCGCCGGGCAGCGGCTTGGCGCCACAGGCAGCTAACGGCGGCAAGTTCCTGTCCTATGCCGATCTTAGAGCGGCTGATCCGCTCTACGAGCACCGCCCGGCCACGCGCGAAATCGAGCTTCGGCTGACCGGCAACATGGAACGCTACATGTGGTCGATCAACGGCGTGAAATACGGCGACGCCGAGCCGATCCGGCTCCAATATGGCGAACGGGTTCGGTTCAAATTCGTCAACGAGACAATGATGACGCATCCCATGCATTTGCACGGCATGTGGACGATCATCGATGTCGGCGCGGGCGAGTGGAATCCGATCAAGCATGTGGTGAGCGTGGCGCCGGGGACGACAGTCTACACCGAGACCGAAGTCGACGCGCCTGGTCAGTGGGCGTTCCACTGCCATCTCGCCTACCACGCGGCGAGCGGCATGTTCCGAAAGATCATCGTCGAAGGCGGCCCAGAGACGGCCAAGTCGGACCGGAGCTAGGCTTATGATCAGTAAGATGCGCATCTGGGGCGTCGCCTTCTTGGCGGCGCTCACGCTCCCGCTCGGCCAAGCGGCCGCGCAGGAGAAGGACTTCGTCTTCTATGGCGTCTCGTTCGAGCAGCTGGAGTTCCGCGAAGGCATCGACGACTCCGGCGAGGTT
>Ga0209578_10002900_pt1 | contig 13699 bp, 19 predicted proteins | sample tdAd472_FD_187127 | JGI IMG/M metagenome (GOLD analysis project Ga0209578, IMG submission 187127) | Marine sediment microbial communities from the Atlantic coast under amendment with organic carbon and nitrate - tdAd47.2 (SPAdes)... | ecosystem: Environmental > Aquatic > Marine > Coastal >...
AAAAAAAATATGTGTCTCCTTGAACGGATTTCAAAAGTGGGTATCGGGTTATTTTTCCTGCTTGTGGCAATAGGTTTAATGTTGAGCGGTATAACTGTTTTTCCAATTTTCGGATTTTTATTTGCCTTTCCGGTATTGCTTGTTTCAATATATTTTTTTTCTGCTCATCTGAATCAGAGTTGTCAAATAGAAGGTGAGTGAACTCTTGATACAACATGAATACATTTATAGGGAGGGATAGAAAGATGACGGAGGATATTCAATTCGTATGCGGTGCTTGCGAAAAAGATTATGAGGGGGATACCACCAATGTGATAACGCAATGTCGTGTTTGCCACCGACTTCACTGCAATGATTGTGTGGATGAACACGGGAGATGTGTAGAATGTGCTGAGCAAATACCACCAAAAGCCTAAGCTGACATTTCCAAAGATATTATAAAAAAGATCTGTATGCAAGATTATGTCAATGCACTTTGCATTGTCTGTGGGGTTCGGATAGGGTGCGGATGGGTGCGAGTTCATCTAAAGAATTAACGGCATCTCGGTTGCCGGAAGGAATCAAATGACCGTAAATATCGACCGTCATTTGTATGCTTGAATGGTCCGACTGATCCTTGACATAGACCGGGCTTTCTCCATTGCTTGGAAATCATTGAAGCAATCATGAAAATGATTCACAGAAATCCACAAAACATGCTCCAGCCTTTCCAAAGGCTTTTTAATACCCATGCCTGTTTAAAATCATTCTGACAAATAAAAATCGTGACGTATCACTCAGTGGTAATATAGAAGGTTTTTTTCAATAACCTTCTTGGGAATAAATTGCTTTAACAGCCTGGGCTTAACAAATTTTACTCCCAACCGGAATCGGGATAATCCAATACCTTCTCTTTAGCTCTTGGGGATTCGCCAGCCCCCCATCCATTTTTGTCAGCTCTTTTTATTGTATCAGATGTCTGTAAGTACCGGCATAATATGACATTAATTTCACAATGAATTATCACATGTTTTTCACATACCTGTGATCTGAAAAATCATCCATTTAGACTAACCATCTGTAATCTTGCCATTTATCTCTTTTCTGAAGATCTATTTTAAATCATGCACGATTCTTGCATCCTATTATCGGATCTAATCCAGTCCAGAATCTGAATGATCAAACTACAATTGCCAAGGAACCGGTATTGAATAAAAACTACTTAAGAAAGATCAGGGAATCTCTTATGATCAGCAAGGGAGAACTTGCCAAGAAGGCCAACATATCACCGGCTACCATTACCCGTATTGAAGATAGCATGTCTTGTAGAATAGAAACACAAAGGAGGATTGTTTTGGCCTTAGGCTATAAAATATCAGATACTAACAAAATATTTGCCAGTGATATAGAGTCATCTATCAAAGACAATGGGGGCAGACGTTTAGGTGTTGATAGACGTCAATTTAAATATAGTAAGCATATCCCCGAGCAGAGATCTGACAAGGAAAGAAGAAACCTACCTGATAGAAGAAAAAAGCCAAGAAGATCGGAATAATTAATTAGATATCTCGAACAGGCTGGGTCATCAATTTGGCCCTGCTTTTTTTGTTATAAAATAATCACCACATGTGAGGGCAAGGAAATAAAAAAGGCAGATCTTTAATCTGGCTGTATCCGCCTGATAGAATGAGACCTTTGAAAAATGTTCATTTTTATAGGGAAAATCCTGTCCAATAGGGATTGCCCCCAGCCGGTTCCCACCCAAAGCATTTCGGCACACACATTTTAATTGCAACAGGTTGGAATTTATAATGAACTCTCCCCGCAGCAACCTGCGGGGAATTCAAATTTAAAAACCTGACCGGAAAAACGCCAGTCGAAAGTTTTCCGGAGCTCCCACAACTTACGGTTGTCCCCGGGCGTCTCTTGAAAATATCGGAGGACCCCTCTTTTTTTCAGCGTTTTATAGCTTGAAAAGATGGTGAAAGTTGTATTATAGCATTTAATGGGATATGAACCACAGGTGATGCAGCCAATACACATGCCTGTGCAAAAAAACGGCGATCAGCGATGATACACGGTTTTGAAAAAATTGTGGAGGAGCGTATTCGAAGGGCTCAAAAAAGGGGCGATTTCGAAAATCTACCCGGTTCCGGCAAACCCTTGATCTTTCAGGATGGTTGTTTTGTCCCCGAAGAACTCCGCCTGGCCTATAAAATACTAAAAAATTCAGACTGTATTCCCCCGGAAATCGAATTGAAAAATCAGATTAAACAGACCGAAGACCTTTTGGCCGGTATGGAAGAAATGCCTGAAAAATACCGTTTATTAAAAAAATTGAACTTTTTGATCATGAAATTGAATTCAATGCGAGAAACATCCGTTGCCCATGAAATGCCCCAACATTATATGGGAAAACTGACAGAACGATTCGAGAACTCAAAAAATCAGTGAAAAGATGAGCTAAGCTCCAATTATGGTATTCAAGCAAAAAGAAAAAGAGAGCAGACATTTTAAAAGTGTCCTCATGGCCTATTTTATCCTTCTCCTCCATGTTATTTTGGTGGCGGGTTTGGTCATCATGGTCATTTTTTTTCGGGGCATAATAAATTATATGACATGGATTTTTATCGGAGGTTCAATCGCCATCATTGCTTCGGGCTTGCATTTTTACAAGCGCATGAAAATGGAAGGAAAGACCCTCAGGGAAATACTCAGCGCTCATCGGTATAGGGGGAGAACGGTTGAGATCAGTTTTCTTGGCGGACTGGCTTCACTAAAAATCGACGGGGCAAAGAACAACCTGCCTGCCTTGGACAGCAGTTCATCCGGCAATGTCAAGCAACTCGAAGACCCGGAGTCGATTCGCTATAAAGAGTTTTCCGAACTTGTCCGTCTGCTTGAAAACGACCTTATTACCCTTGAAGAATATAAAAGATTCAAGGAACGGCTTTTCAAGTCATAGAAACATTTAGGCAGCACATCCACTTTAACTTTGGTCAGACTGAAAGGCAACCCATGAAAAAACTAACCATTGCGCTTCTCTCCGGCGGGATATCTTCCGAACGTGAAGTCTCCATCGCCAGCGGAAACCAGGTCTATGAAGCACTGGATCACAACAAATACGATATCATCCGGTACGATCCAAAAACCGATCTTCCGCAACTGGTTGCGGATGCGCCTAAAATTGATGCGACACTGATAATTCTCCATGGGCCGTTTGGTGAGGACGGTACGCTTCAGGGACTCCTCGACCTTCTGGATATTCCGTATCAGGGCTCGGGTGTTCTTGGGAGTGCTCTGGCGATGAACAAACTGGCTTCCAAACATCTTTACGAAAAATCCGGACTTCGGGTCCCGCCGTACATCGTGATAAAAAAAGATGATGTTTTAGATTCGGACGCATGTGCCGAACAGCTGGGTCTGCCTCTGGTTGTGAAACCGGTGGCCAGTGGTTCGAGTGTCGGAATCTCCATGGTTAAATCCACGAAATCCCTAAAGGATGCGGTGAATGCAGCCTTTAAAGAAGATCCAATGATTCTGATAGAAGCACATATCGACGGGATTGAACTTACCGGCGGCGTTATCGGCAATGAGAATCTGGAAGCCTTGCCCATCATTGAAATAATTCCTGATAAATCCTGTGACTTTTTCGATTACACGGCAAAGTATACAGCAGGTGTCACCCAGGAGATATGTCCGGCCCGGATCGACGACGTGCTCACCGAGAAGGCACAGGAAACAGCCAGAACAGCCCATAAAGCGCTTTTTTGCAGAGGCTACAGCCGAACAGACATGATTCTCAAAGATAATGAGCTTTATGTCCTCGAAACCAACACAATTCCCGGCATGACCGCCACGAGCCTATTGCCACAAGCAGCCGCTGCCGCGGGGATTCCCTTCGGCCAGCTTCTGGACAGATTGATTGAGTTAAGTATCGAAGGACACAAAAGCGGCGGGTGATTCAATGATCGTCAGAGGCAGCAGGGAACTCAAGGAAGTCTATCAAGACCTTCGTTCGGGAGATATTTTTTTAGGGACACTGGCTTACAAACATATGAAACAATCTGCCCTTATCGATCTTCTCGAACGGGGCATTTCATGTTTTCCATCTCCCCTTTCACAGGTCCTGAACAACTCCAAGGCTGCGCAAGTCCTCATTTTTAAAAAATGGATGTTGCCCCATACATTCGTTATTGTGCGGCGGTCGGATCTTCTCGATACGATAAATATTTATAACAGGCTCAAGATCGCCCCTGTGATTACAAAGGAAGACCGTATGCACTGCGGTCATGGTGTGCGAAAGTGGGACACCATTGAAGTCTTATACAGTTTCATGGCCTTGTCCGAATCTTCATATCCTTTTGTTGTTCAGCCTTTTTTAGACGACTTTATTGACGTACGGGTTATTATTGTTGGGGATTATATGGAGGCATATGTCAGAAATAATCCCAACAATTTCAGGATGAATATCTCCATGGGCGGAGAAAGTTATCCCTACGATCCGGACGAGAATATAGAAAGATTTTGTCATGCCGTAATGGAACGCGGTAAATTTCCCTATGCCCACTTGGATATTATGATTACAGACGACGGAAATTATTACCTTTCGGAGATTGCCTTAAATGGCGGGACCAAAGGTGCAAAGATTGATCGAAAGGAACTCGTTCAAAAGAAGCAAGATTTGCTTGAAAGCCTTGCCAGCATATCCTGAAAAGGAGGTTTATTTGAAAACAGGAAAAAAAACTTTGAAACAATCCGGCCGGCCGCCTGAAGTCGGGATTGTCATGGGAAGCGATTCCGATCTTAAAATAATGGAAGAAGCCGCTTCGGTTTTGAAACAATTTGGGGTATCCTATGAAATGACGGTTGCCTCCGCACACCGAAGTCCCAAAAGGGCGATTAAATTCGCCACTTCCGCCCATAAGCGGGGCATAAAAGTCATTATTGCCGGAGCCGGACACGCAGCCCATCTGGCCGGGTTTATGGCGGCCCATACTTCGCTGCCGATCATAGGGGTTCCCATAGATTCCTCATGCCTTCAGGGATTCGATGCACTCCTATCAACCGTTCAAATGCCGCCGGGGGTCCCTGTCGCCACCGTATCCATCGGGAAGCCGGGTGCAAGAAATGCAGGTATCCTTGCCGTACAGATACTGGCACTTGCAGACCCGAACCTTACAAAAATGCTGGAAACGTATAAAAAGGAGCTTGCAAAACAAGTTGATCAAAAAGCAAAAAAGCTTAAAGATCATTCAAGTTGACCCTCTCAATCCCTCTCATGATCAAATCTTAGAGGCCTATCGGATCGTTAAAAACGGTGGGGTCATAATGTTCCCTACCCAGCACCTCTATGGACTGGGTGCAGAGGCCTTGAACATCAAAGCTGTCGACAAGGTCTTTAAAATAAAGCAGCGGCCGTATAATAAACCGCTGCTTGTCCTTATACACGAACAAAAAGATCTGACAAAGCTGGTTCAACAAATCCCCGCTTCAGCCATTCGCATTATGGAATGCTTCTGGCCGGGTGCACTGACCATCGTATTTGAGGCCAAAAAGGTATTGCCCGCAAATCTTACCGCCGGTACAGACAGGATCGGTGTCCGAATGCCGCAACACCCTGTTGCCCTGGCGCTCGCCAAGGCGCTCAAAAGCCCCATAACCGCCACAAGCGCAAACATTACGGGCAATTCAGGGTGTTCACGAGTTTCAGATATAGACCCGCTGATTGCCGACCCGCTTGACCTTATTCTGGATGCCGGACCTCTCAAAGGCGGCATCGGATCAACCGTCGTCGATGTTACACATGATTTTCCGAAAATTCTGAGAGAAGGCGCAATCCCTGCAAAGGATATCTTTGCTGTTCTCGGGGGCGCAGATATCGGGTAACCGGTATTTTCCACCCGATAAGGCAGACACCCAATGTTCAAAATAGATGACATCACCGGCCAAGTCCTGAAAAACTGCGATATTGCGGATTCCCAACATGCCGGTCTTTATTCCATATGCGGTTTGGCATTAAGATTGCGGGATCTATATAAATGGGAAAAAGGATTGGATCCCTGGGTTGAAAAGGACTCTTCCGAGGTCTTAAAATGGATTGGCGACAAAGAAGAAAAATGGGAAAAACTTCTGGAAAAAGAATTCGGAGACATCACCATTCTCGGACGTCGTTTCGACCCATTTGATGCCACAGAGATCAACGCGGTTCTAGAGCCCCATGGATTCATTTACGGAAGCGGGTATGCTCGCAGCCTTAAACCCACATTTTTTCTCGCTTCCATCGAGGAAAAGAAAGAAGTAAATGGATACACGGTATTTATCCTCGGTCACGAGCTTGCCCGTGATCTACTGACAATCCCTGCCCTGTCCCAAGACAATTGCATCTTTGTAAGACAAGAACCGGCAAAACTATTTCTCTGGGATCAAATATTTTATATAAAAAAATCCGGGCGGTATGCTCTCAGGTTTGCCTTTGAAATTTATGGACTGAAAGAACAGACACCCAAAGAGTTACAACGTAATTTCGCAAGAATTGCGGTGGATGAAACAGACAAATACATCTACCACGAGCTGGGTGAAATTCAGGATACTGTTTTTGATCGTCACCTATGGCGCGAAATTATTGCGGCGTTCCCTCACACACCCATCGAACTGCTCGTCCGAACCGTTAAGGACCTTCTTGCAGACACCAACGAATACGGAACACTTCCATATATAGCCAGAGAACGGAAAACAGCGTCTCTGGCATTTTATGTTGCGTTCCTCGAAAGTTTTACAAAAGAAATATTTCCTCAAATAATCGATGCGTTTCAAAAATTTACACATACCTATGACTGGCTCATTGTAGAGCAAGCCGTGGCCGAAGGGTACCATACCGCAAAATCCTACGCAGAAGCGATCACCCGTATTTACCGGAGAGGAAAGACCAAAAACGATATGAAATGGGTGGAAAATGAGATAACAAGACGTTTTCTATCCACCCTTGTTCGCTAACGCTATTTTCCACGCGCAGAGCGTGTTCCAGGACGCACAGATGATTCCAAAAGAAGACGCACAGAAAATAACCCAATGGGCCCAAGAACTTGATGATGATATATTCATCGATCTGATCTTGACCCAAGATGAACGCAGCGAAATATTTCGTGATTTCTGTGACAATTTGACGCGCATTGCCCCTAACGTCAAAGTTAAACCGGAAAAGGACGAAGAATCGACACCCCCTGCAATCCAGGTCGGCAACGTTCGATACCAGGCGATTCCCGAAGGCAAGGTGCTCGAACCTTTTCTGAATGTTTTGGCCAACCGTGACACCCCTGCCCAACATGTGAATGTATCGTTTCAGACCAAGCTTTTTAATAACCAGATCCCTGCCTGGCTGAAAATCTATATTATGCCCCATTGTCCCTTTTGCCCGAAAACGGTCATGCAATTTCTCTCCCTTGCCAAGGGAAACGAATCTATAAAATTGATCATTATCGATGGAGCGCTCTTTCCTGAAATAGCGGCATCCGACAATATTCATTCCGCCCCCACTGTTTTACTCGAAGATCAATTTCGCTGGACCGGATCGATCCAGATCGAAGAAGTGGTCGATATGATATTGAACCGGGATCCCTCTCAACTCAGTGCGTCATCGCTGCAAGCCATGTTTGAAGAAGGGAGCGCTGTGGAGGTTGCCAACATGATGCTCGGCTGTGGAGAAATCTTCCCGGCCTTCATGGACCTCTTGGTCCATAAAAAATGGCCGGTTCGCCTGGCTGCCATGGTCGTGTTTGAAACCATAGCCGAGGAAAACCGTGAACTGGCCGGCCATACCATCCCATTTTTATGGGATTGTTTTCCCCGGGCAGAAGATGCGGTCAAAGGAGACATTCTCTACCTTTTGGGCAACGCCGGGGATAAAGGGGTCATCCCAAAGATAGAAACGCTCTTGAACGGTCCGTACCCCGTTGAGGTGATAGACGCCGCCAAAGAAGCACTTGAGGCGCTCAAATAACATTGGCGATGTCGTGTCCATGTCTGTCAATATCAATTAAATGGGATGTATATTTTAACAGATCTGAGTTCAAAAGCTTGAATTTGTCGACAATCCGTGTTCATCTGTGCCCTAAGGTATAGATTTGCCGAAAAAAATTTTGGCCCTAAATGAGCGCAAACAAAACGAGAAGAATGTCTGATCTGTTTAATTTGCAAGTTCAGATGCATAAAACACCATTCACAATAAACAGGAGATATTGAAATGCTGAATCACGAATTGTTGAAGGATGAGGGGATACTTATCGTAACCCCCGATGGCCCCTTGGAATCGTCGGATTTTGCGAGGCTGGCGAAAAAAATCGATCCTTTTATCGAAGAAAAAGGCAAACTCAACGGATTGATGATTTACGCTGAGTCGTTCCCGGGATGGAATGACTTTGCGGCGTTGGTCTCTCATCTAAAATTTGTCAAAAATCATCATCAACACATCGAGAGAGTTGCAGCGGTGACCGACAGTGGTTTTTTGTCGATTTTGCCGCGAGTTGCCGGGCATTTTGTCAGTGCAGAAATAAGACACTTTGATTGCCGGGACAAAAAACACGCCCTTAATTGGCTGAAAGGCCTCAACGACTGATCGTGGAAGGGGGTCCATCTGAAATGAAAATAACGCATCAGAAGTGCCGTGAAATACAAGCGCCGATTGTCTCTTCGCTCATTTACGGTTTTGCTCGAGAGATCGGTTATGAAAAAGCCATAGAAATCGCCAAAAACGTCATCGGCGAAGATGCAGTCGCGTCCGGGAAAAAGTCGGCACAGGCATATTCGGGGAACACCATAGCTGAACTGTCTAAAATCGTAAAAGAAATTTGGGCAAAAGATAATGCATTGACCCTAGAGATGCTCAAAGAAAATGAAACCACGCTATTCTTTGATGTCACCCACTGTGAATATGCACAGATGTATGAAAAAATGGGTTTAAAAGATATCGGATTCTTTCTTTCGTGCAACAGGGATTTTTCATTTATGAAAGGATTTAATCCACAGATCGAGTTAAGAAGAACAAAAACTATAATGGAAGGCGCTGAATGTTGTGATTTCCGATTTTCACTTCTTGGATAGAACATTCAGGTTTGATCCTTTTTTATGATATGGGAACCTTCAGACTATGAACATGAGAACAAAATCCCTCTTGATTTTATGCCTTCTCGGAATTATTGATGCGGTCATACCGATACCCATTATCGGCCTGGTTTTAATATACGTTATCGTTCAAAAGCCGCCCTGGTTTGCGGAGATCGTACAAGAAATTTATCACTTGGAATGAAGCACCCTGCAGCTCCGTTGAAATAGGGTTTACCCTGATGACAGAGGCATTCTCACTTCTCAAAGGCCACGAATGCTTTGGCAGAATGATGGTGGGATATCCCAAATTCAGGTATCATAGACTGCCGATACGTAAGCCTGGACCCATCACCTGGCATTGCCAAAATCGGCTCAAATGCAAAGGATACAAACATTCTATTTCAAACAAAAAGCCTAAATCGGAGTCCATATGTCGGACATTAATATAACCAGAGGCCATATCCCCGGTTCCATCGGCCGGGTGGTTGAACTTCATGGAATCTACTACCATGAGCATTGGGGATTCGGCCCCTTCTTCGAATCAAAAGTGGCCGCCGAACTTGCAGAATTCATCGGAAGATATGACAAAAATCGAGATGGCTTCTGGACGGCTTCATTGGAAGGCCGGGTTGAAGGATCCATTACCATCGACGGGATTCACAACACCGGCAAGGGTGCGCATCTCCGGTGGTTCATCGTGTCCGATGCGCTGCGCGGAAAAGGCATCGGCAACCGGCTGATCCATTCGGCCGTGGACTTTTGCCGTAACAAAGGCTACAGAAGAATTTACCTCTGGACTTTTGAGGGACTGAGTCCTGCAAGATATCTCTACGAGAAGCATGGTTTCAAACTTGTAGAACAACGCAGTGGCATGCAGTGGGGTGCGGAGGTTATCGAACAGCAATTTGAACGACGGTTCAGATAGTATTGAGGAAAGGCAGGCCTGGTCAGCTTATTGAACGACAGGATCGTTTCACAGGTGATGGACGAGCTTTCATCTCTCAAAGTCATCTCCAACATCACGGTGGGCTATGACAATATCGATATTGATGCCGCAACCCGGCAAAACATCATGGTGACCAATACACCGGGCGTGCTGACAGAGACCACCGAATCTGATCAATGACGCGGTCTTTTAACTGTCCGGCGATCGACCCCGCCTTTTCCAATTTTTCTACATTATTGAATATGTAAATCTTTACATAATAATTGTGGTGCTTGTTTCACAATATTATGGGTCCAATCCCCTTTCCATTCAGCTAACCAATTGAATTTTTTAAAGAAGATAAAACGATTCGGTTATGCATGATTATTGCATAAAATAGAATGCAATTCAAAATACAGACAAAGGGGCCAACCCATGGCATCAAATTTCCACATTTTTTCTTTTGAAACCCGAGACACCCTCCACCTGAAATTGGCCGGTGACTTTGACGGAAATTCTGCACACGAGTTGATCGATACGTTAATTACGCATGGCAAGAAGTTCTATCAGATTTTTATTGATACCAACGACCTAAAGACCATTTACCCTTTTGGTAGAGATGTGCTTCAAAAGAAACTGGGTCCCCTTAACAAACAGTTTGAAAACCTTATCTTTATCGGGATAAACGAACATAACATTGCAGAAAATTAAGCGAAAATCTGCGCATTGCTGCAATGGATTTTCAGCCGTGCACGCCAACAGAAACTTTAGCCAATCCCCTGAATCGTCGTAAATGTTCTTGGCAAGCGCCTCCAAAGGTTATACTTTAATAGGAAACCTGAAGAACAATATAGATCCTTTGTCCGCAAAAAAAATTCAAAAAACGTTAACACAACCTTAGAAAAAGATAACCATATGACCATGAAAGCCTTTCAAGATTACTATTCGGAGAATTTCGCAAGCTGCTTTGGATGTGGCAGACTCAATGAACATGGCTTACACATAAAAAGCTATTGGGATGGAGAAGAAAGCGTATGCCGCTTTAAGCCCAAACACTATCATACCGGTGGTTTTCCAGGAAATGTATACGGCGGATTGATCGCATCCTTAATGGATTGTCATGGCGCCGGTACAGCTTACGCAGCAACGTATCTTAAAAACGGAAGTAAAACCGATACAGATCCGGCCTCACGCTATGTCACCGCCGCTTTACATGTGGATTATTTGGCTCCGACGCCGATGAATGAAACCTTGGAACTCCGTGGAAAAGTGAAAGAAATCCGGGGCCGCAAAGTGATTGTTTCCATGACGCTCTCTGTCAAAGAAACGGTATGTGCAAAGGGTGAATTGGTGATGGTTCGGATATCTGAAGAGTCTTTGTCTGAATAGAATCCGTAATGCTTACCGGTTAGGGCAATTCTGATACAAGGCATTTGGAGCAAACGAACGGACCTAAAAAACCAAACCGGCTATGGGTACTCTTCATCCGATTCTTCAGCTTCGAGAACCGATTTTGATCGCTTGTTTTTGACCATTATAAAACAGACGGTGACCGAAAAAAATATTGCCATTGGAAGAAAAAGTTCCGCCAGCATCATCTGACCTTCACCCGCACCGGGGTCTACCGACTCAATCCGTGTGACCTTTTCCGGGCTACTCACCCTTGAGTGAACGGTTATCACCATTGCGGCAATATAAATTGCCACAAATACAATGGCGAAAATACACAATCTTTTTTCAAATTTACTCATCCCCATATAACCTTCGGCAAGAATTTTTTTTCGGTTTTTCAATATGCATCCGAACCATATTATTGGTTTAATAATCGGAAAATCAAGATAAAGTTTAATCCCGCAGTTTTGGGTCCTGATTTTCTATTTGCTACGAACCTTTTAAACTTTCAATCTGAGAGTCTCTGTCAAATTGAATCGCCACGCCTTTTGAGGTAGAACGCACCCGGCGTCCTGTACAGCCCCTCAAACGCTTCACCTCCTTAAGTTCTTCGATGCTGTCACTCGGAATGGTAAAATCCAGAATAAACCGGGTTTCTTCCGGAAAAAACGTTAAGGTATTAATGAATGTGCCGGAAGCAGATATGTCACTGGTTTCAAGATCTAACACCCTCTTTCTGCCTGGCGTTATACCTTCCAGTCTTACAGGGAGTGGAAGAATAAACCTTTCATATTGACGTCTCTCTTTCATTGATATCCCCTTTCTATCGAATCTTTAGGGCGCTTCTCCAAAAGATAATAATAAAATAGCATCGGCACCTAATGCAAAAACAATGTTTCGTGCCGAGTATAAGACGCATCCACCACTTTCGGCAGATTCGTTGATGGGTTATATAACCGCATTCAGGACATTTATTTTGAAAGTTTTTTCTTTCCACTGCCATTATTCCCTTTGGTCAGAAATAATGATCAGATAAAAACAAAATTATACCCTTGTATAGCCAGGAAAAAATTGCCAGTGAGATCAACCGAACAAGAAATGGTTAATAGCAGAAGTGTATGAGATGCAGGTCAACTTTCAGAACTATAAACTCCTTTAAGTGCAATATGGCAAGCCCGTTTGGATGTCAATGAGGACGGAGATGAATTTTTCGGTATCTATACTGCGGTGCTTTAGTTCATTCAGAAGACCAGGATCATTTCTCGTTCGCGGGCATCTTTTTATCAGCCAAGTTTGTTTTATATCAAAAAAAATCGTGATTGCAAAGAATTTGTTTAGCATACAACATGTTATCATGTTAACATGCAAACTCAAAGAGAGCCCTGAACCCATAGTAAAATAAAAATTGAATTGTCAAACATAGCCATTGAAGGCACCTGAAGCAATGACTTTGTGGATGGTTTTACCGTGAACCGAGGAAAACCTTCAGGCATTTTTGTTTTTAAATAAAAAACCCCTGCCAGCATGACTGACAAGGGCACGCGCTTTGATAAACCGGCAAAACTTTTTAATTTAATGAAAAACCTTGTTCTTATCAGATAGTTTCAACCCTAAAGCTAACAGGATTTTTCGTTTTGTTCCCATTCTGCTTGGTTTCCCCTGCTCTACCCGTGTCAGGGTGATGGATGATATATTTGCCTTTCTGGCAAGTTCGGTTTTGCTTATCATTAAAGATTCTCTAATTTCTTTTATGGAGTTTGTGTTCATTTTATTATACCTCGTCCAGGTTCAGCTCAATCTTGTAATCTGAGCCTGAAATAATTTTTTTACCGGAAGTTTAGTCCAGAAAATAGTTCGAAATTATGATATGTTAAGCGGTTAAACAGGAAAAGGTCAAATGGATACAGGGGGTCCATCATGGAATTAAAAATTACCTACACACACTTCGACATCAGAAAAGTGAGTATTTATGATGAACTTGAAGTGGATTTAAAAGCTTGCCTTGCAGAAAACGGATTTGAACTGACAGATGACGATTTTGACTTTGAGAGCGGACAGAGAACCTTGAGCTTTATAAATGAAGAATGGTTGTCTAAATTCGAAGAAGACGATTAATCATCCAACCACGAGCTGATCAGCCGCTTCCGAAAAGGAAATTCTCTGATTTCCTGCCCGTGTATAAATTTTCAAAAAAAGCGCTTCAGCTTGCAGCTCAAAAACAAGCTCTTTACCTGGAATCCCTAATCAGCAAAATTTCAAGCACAGTCCATGATTTCAACGAAAAAAAGGGATAGCCACAGT